>Ga0208197_1000176_pt1 | contig 86552 bp, 54 predicted proteins | sample AD_JPNNA4_MetaG_FD_184444 | JGI IMG/M metagenome (GOLD analysis project Ga0208197, IMG submission 184444) | Active sludge microbial communities of municipal wastewater-treating anaerobic digesters from Japan - AD_JPNNA4_MetaG (SPAdes) (version 2) | ecosystem: Engineered > Bioreactor > Anaerobic...
AATCGTTTTGGGCAAATTGTGCATATTGTCTTGAATGAAACTGACCCATGGGCCGTAAAGTTGCGACCTGCCTTGTCAGCCTTGCTTACTCATAAGCATATCGCCGTTACTTTGGGCGAAATTTAGGTACCTAAGGAACGGTTTGAAGAGATTCGAAGTCTCGCACGCATCCAATCTTTCTTAGATTGGAACCGCATTTTCATGGATAAAAACGGTAACTCTGTCTTTAAAAGTATGACACCATATGACTATGACCGGGCCAAGATGGGCGTTTATGATGTCGTTGATTGGCTTTTGAGTGAAGCAAAATCTCAACAGTGTGTTAGCGCCGCGAGATTTTACGAAGAAGTTACAGCAAAGTGCTTTCCATTAACACCAACTGTTGCCAAAACTATAACATCTAATCTAACTGAAATCATAAAAGAAATGGGTGCCTTTCCTACTTCGCGTGGGTTAGATTTGACTTCATTAATCAACCCTGATTGCATTCAAAGAGCAGATAGATAACAGCAATTCTATCTATAACGTTAGCGCTATCAGGGCTAGAGTCAAGGGAAAATTGTTGATATGGCATCTCTATCTCTACCAACTCTCTTGCAAAATCGCTACCGCATCCTCCGTCAACTCGGCGGCGGAGGGATGGGCGTTGTCTACCTGGCAGAAGACAGCCGCTTGCCCGGACGACGTTGCGCGATCAAGGAGATGTCCCCCGACCAACTCCCTGCGCCGGATCGCAACTGGGCGATTCAGGCCTTCCAGCAAGAGGCGCAAATGCTGGCGAATCTCAAGCATCCGGGCCTCACACTGGTCACAGATTACTTCCCGGAGCACAGTAACTGGTACCTGGTGATGGATTTCATCGAAGGCGAAACGCTGGAAGCGCGCCTCGCTAAAGCGCCTGGCGGGCGTCTGCCTGTGGAAGAGGCGCTGCGGATCACCCGCCAGTTGTGCGAGGTGCTTACCTATTTGCACAATCAGAATCCGCCGGTCATCTTCCGCGACCTCAAGCCAAGCAATGTGATGCTGACGCTCCAGGGAGAAGTCAAGCTGATTGACTTCGGAATCGCGCGGTTCTTCAAACCCGGGCAGACGCGGGATACGGTGAACCTGGGGACGCCGGGCTACGCCGCGCCGGAGCAATATGGCAGGATGGGTTTGCAGAGCGGGCCGCGCGCGGACGTGTACAGCCTGGGTGCTCTGCTGCTACAGATGATCTCCGGTTACGATCCCACGGCAGCGCCGACACCCTTTCCGCTGCCGTCGCCGCGCGCGGTGATGCCAAACATTCCCCCGCACATTGATATGGTGATCGCGCAGGCGACGCAGGTGCAGCCGGATTTGCGCTATGCGAATGTGCAGGAGATGCGGCAGGTGTTGTTCCCGCCAACCTATACACTCCCACCGCAGCCGTCCCGCCGGATGCAGGTCACAGCACAGCCCGCGTCATCCTCAAAATCGAAGCAGTGGCTCGTGCTTGGCGGAAGCAGCCTGGCAACCGTAGTGGGATTGGCAGTATGCGCCATCGTGATCTGGACTCAGGGGTGGTGGCAGGGCGCCGCTTCTGCTATAACGCCGACAATAGCAGCCGCAATGCGCTCTGAAGTTGTGGAAGTTTTGTCGCCAACCGCGACGCCGCGCGCGACTGCAACGCCACGTCCAACATCAACATCTACACCGAAAGCGACCGTCACACAGCGCGCGACAGAGACGCCGCGTCCAACAGAGACGCCGTCATTCGCCCGTTTGGAACAGGCGTGGAGCGCCTCCGCGAATTATCGTCGAGGCAATGGCCCGGTCATCTTCGCTCACAAAATTGCCGCGCCGCCGACGATTGATGGACGCTTGACGGAATGGACAGGCGCTTTCTATGAAGCGCTATACGAAGTTCACAACCCTGACGATAAGTGGGATGGCGAAGACGATCTGTCAGGCCGTTTTTACATCGCCTGGGATCAAATTGCCCTTTACATCGGCGTAGCGGTGAAGGACGACGTTCACGTTCAGAACGAGACCGGACGGTTGATTTACAACGGGGATGAGATCGAGATCCAGTTCGACGCCGAATTGCGCGCCGATTACAACGCAACCAAACATAGCAGTGACGATTACCAAATTGGATTATCGCCCGGCAATTTTGGAAGCCGCAGACCAGAGGTATATATCTGGTTGCCGAAAGAAATCGCCGACGCGCGTATTGACGTTGCTGCCCGGCAAACGGACGTCGGTTACACGCTTGAGGCAGCAATTCCATGGTCCTATCTGGGAGGACGACCCGACGTAGAAACGCCCGTTGGCTTTTGCCTGAACTTGAGCGACATAGATGATCTCCAGGCAAAGGCGCAGGAAGTGATGTTCTCGACGGCGCCAGGGCGCAAATGGGGCGATCCGACCACGTGGGGCACCCTGGTTTTGGTGGATTGGAGATAACGGTGAAAAGTTCTCGTCTTGGAGATAAGACAACATCACGCCGGACGTTCCTGCAGGGCCTGGTATGGGCTGCCGCTGCGGCCGTCACTCGCTGGTTAACCGGCTGCACCAGGGTCACGCCTCCCGCGTCGCCGCCAAAGGAAACGGGTTCAGGGAGTACAATCGTGCTCCCGCAATCTGCTGCGGTCACGTCGTCCGCTGCGGCCACGGAATTACCCACGCCCTCGCTCGCTCCCACGTTGACGCCGAGCGCCGTCCCGTCGCCCACGCCGACGCCGATCCCTGATGAGCCGCTTTTTAGCGAAGAAGCGCTGACCAAAGTGTGGATAGCGCACGATCCCACGCTCAATGGGTATCCTGCCGCGCCGCCATTTGACCCCGATAGCCTCTATCCAGAGTATCCCTACCCAACGGGTGGCATCGGGGCTGAAAACGGCGCTTACCGGCTCGTTCGAGAGGCGCTGCGCTTGTTGCATCCAGAGGGGTATGGTACCGCAGAATGGAATCCCCTGGGTCAGTTTATTCATCCCGGCGACCGGGTTTTGCTCAAGCCCAATCTCGTTGATGCTTCGGCGTGGCGCAACGGGCAGATGACACATCCGGCTTTTCTGCGCCCGATCATTGATTACGTCTACAAAGCGTGTGGCTCGAGTGGATATATTATGCTCGGCGATGCGCCCTGGTCTGTTGACGTGTTCGATAAATTGGTCAGAGACACCGGCATCCAGGCGATGGTGGAACACCTGGCGCAGCAGTACGGCGTCCCAGTTGTGTTGGAGGATTTCAACAAAGCGCCGCACGAGCTTACGCCATTGGTGGACGTTGGCGCTTTATCGGAACTGCGTGCAGAACAACGTATCTGGTACGACGCGCATGGGAAGCCGCTATTGGAGGAAGGCGAACCGGGCATCGGGCGCTATCGTATCGCGCCGGCAGTGTTGCAAGCTGACGTAATTGTTTGTATTCCCAAGGCCAAAGTGCATTGTTCAGGCGGCATCACAGTCGCCATGAAAAACATGATCGGCATTATTCCTGCGTGGGATGGACCGTATGGCGATGGCGTGTTGAAAGATTGCGCCCATACCAGCGACGTGGATCAGGCGGCCGGCCGGCGCGGAATGTACCTCGACAATGATACGATCTGGCGCACCATGGCGGACCTGAACCGCATTCTGCTGTACGCCGATGGACAGGGTATCCTCCAGGCGACGCCACAACGGCGCTATCTGGCAATCGTGGATGCAATTGTGGCCGCCGAAGCGAGCCAGTACGGTCCCCGCCCTTATCCACTGAATACCGTCATCGTGGGAACCGATCCGATTTCGGTAGACGCGGTGACAGCGCGGTGTATGGGCTTCGACCCGCGCGCTTTGAAGTCGGTCGTCAAAGCCGCCGCGCGCGCGGAATTGCCTTTGGGGATGGCAGAGCCGGCCAGGATCAAGGTGCAGACTTCGAGCGGGCAGCCGGTCCATGCGCTGTACCGCCAGGCGCTCACGCCGGAACTGAACGTCTATTCCTGGCAGGGATACCTGGAAGCCAACGATTTCGATCCGCCGGAAGTTGCGGCGTGGCAGTGGACTATCGAGGACAAAACCTTGCACATCACGGTCAATGATCCAGCCGGCGTCGCCTGGGTGCGCATCGCATACACGTATGCCGGTGAAAGCCGCGTCCGCGCGTTGCAGTTGCACGCAGGGACGTGGCAGGCGGGAACCTGGACTTTGGATTTCCCTTTGGGCGCTGTCGTGCGACAGGCGACGGCTATGGCATGTGACGCGCTCTTCAATGAGATGGCGCAAGAGATTGCGTGGTAAGGATTGTCGAGATGGTACAGGTCGGAACACTACTTCAAAACCGTTATCGTATCCTTCGTCAACTTGGCGGCGGTGGGATGGGGGCAGTATACTTAGCAGAAGATGGCCGCCTGCCCGGACGGTATTGGGCGATCAAAGAAATGTCGCCGGACCAACTACCTGTCCAGGATCGCAACTGGGCGATTCAGGCCTTCCGGCAAGAAGCGCAAATGCTCGCCCACCTCAAACACCCCGGCCTTACATTGGTCGCTGATTACTTCCCGGAGCACGGCAACTGGTACCTGGTGATGGAATTCATTGAAGGCGAAAACCTGGAGGCGCGCCTTGCCAACGCGCCAGGCGGGCGTTTGCCCGTGGATGAGGCGCTGCGGATCACCCACCAGTTGTGTGAGGTACTCACCTATTTGCACAACCAGAATCCGCCGGTTATCTTCCGCGACCTCAAGCCAAGCAATGTGATGCTGACGCTCCAGGGAGAAGTCAAGCTGATTGACTTCGGAATCGCGCGGTTCTTCAAGCCCGGGCAGACGCGGGATACAGTGAACCTGGGGACGCCGGGCTATGCCGCGCCGGAACAGTATGGCAAGATGGGCTTACAGAGTGGGCCGCGGGCAGACGTGTATAGCCTGGGGGCCTTGTTGCTGCAGATGGTTACGGGCTACGATCCCACGCTGACGCCATTTCCGCTGCCGGATCCACGTTCCGTGATGCGGAATATTCCCCCGCACATTGCGGCGGTCATCACCCAGGCGACGCAGGCGACGCCGGATTTGCGGTATGGAAGCATACGCGAAATGCAGCAGGCACTTTTTCCACCGATTTATCTGATACAACCCCAGCCAACGACTTTGCCGTTTGCATGGACAGAGGACCTCAAAATCACTCTTTCTTTTACACTTGAGAAAGCTATAGAACGGGCTTGGTATAAACAACGACAAGCATTGGTGGGGAATTTGCTAACGAGAATTTTGCAGAACGATTCAATAGAAGGACATTTTACTATATTGGTTGGTTACTCGGGCACAGGCATAACTACAATTATAGAGCAACTGAAAACTCATATTATGCAGCACCGGAAGCACAAGTGGCGCACGATTATATCCCATGTGAAATTGATAGGCAGCGAGCAATCTATAGATCCAGGAGAGGTTCTTCGTGATCTAAAGCGAAGACGTGGCATGTTAAAACTCCGTCTCCGACGTGCTGTTTTAAGAGCATATCATCAACATAACAGTAGCTCCTCATTTCCACAACGTGAAAGTACGCAACATTTGAAAGTCGGATTGCCTATTGAATTTACGGTTAATCTTCCCTTGGTGGGTACACTGAAATTAGGCCAACCTATTGAATATGAAGCCGCGTCCACAACACGAAGTGCATCGCCTGAACTTTCAAAACCTGAAATTGCGCAACAACATCCTCTTTTACTCAGTACTTTGAGAGAGTTAGTAGACTATTTAATAGAACACGAAGGACGAGTAATCCTTGTACTGGACAAAGTTAATACTCCGGATGAAGTAAAACTCTTACAACCTCTGCTAGACACACCTGGCGTCTATACAATAATAACCGCTGATACGCTTGAGGTTGGACAGTGGGAATCCAGCAAACTGGCTCGTCACAATCTTTATGTTCCATGTTTATGGGATTTTGCGCAGGACATAGTGGCTGGCCTTTTAGAAAATAATGCCCAAAGAGATACCCGAGAAATGCAAGAATTTATCGATTACTTAAATTTCAAAGGGCGCGGAATACTGCGTAGATACGTTGAAACGTTATGCGAATTCTATATCCCCTCATCAAAACAGACCCCAGGATATTCAAAACATTCGCGTCCTCAACTTTTTTTACCTACCTAGATTTCGCCCAAAATAGTGGCAGGATGCGCCACCAGACGGCGCACAAGTTGACAAAAAGAGAGTGATGAACGATCCTGAAGCTGAATTTGCACAAAACCATCAGGAGGTTCATCACTATGGAACAGTCTATTCATGTCCCAGAAGCTGTCAAGGAACACTTCACAGCGTATGTCAGTTTGATTGGTATCGGGATCCAATTTGAGGCGCGGCAGGTGTTCAAGCCGATTGAGCACCATGTCAAGATTGCGCAGAAAGTGGTGACGTACACGCCGGTAGATAAACTCAAAGATGGGTTCATTAACCTGCTGGCGGGTGCGCGCGGGATGGTAGAAGTCAATAAACGCGGGCGCTGTGATCTGAGCTTGCAACGCGCCTTTGGGCGGTTGGGCTGTGCGGAGCAATCGGTGATTCAAGATACGCTGGATGCTTGCACCGATGAGAATGTGACGCAAATGCATACGGCGATGCAGGTGATTTACCAGAAGCATAGCCAGGGCTATCGGCATGACTATACCCACGAGTGGCAGTTGCTGGATGTGGATATGACGGGGCGCCCGTGTGGGGAAAAAGCCGCCTTTGCGACTCCGGGGTACTTTGCACACCAACGGAATCGGCGCGGGCGTCAGATGGGCTATGTCATCGCCACTTGGTACGAAGAAACGGTCGTGGCGCGGCTGTATGCGGGGCATACACAACTTAACAAGGCGCTGATCCCGTTGCTGGAAGCCGCCGAACAGACCTTGCGCCTGGATTGCACCCGGCGCGCGCGCACCATCGTGCGCATGGATGCGGGCGGGGGCAGTGTGGAGGATGTGAATTGGCTCTTGCGCCGGGGATATCAGGTTCATGGCAAAGACTATTCCGGCCAGCGGGCCCAGAATTTGGCGCAGCAAGTGACTGTTTGGATACCCGATCCCTACAACCCAGAACGCGAAATGGGGTGGATTGAGGAAACGGAAACGCCCTATTGCCGCGAAGTACGCCGGATTGCGGTGCGCTGCCGCAAAAAGAACCAGCAATGGGGTATCGGAGTGCTGATCTCGACCCTGACCCCCCACGAAGCCTTGTGGCTCAGCGGGCAATACGATCAGGATAGCGCTAATCCCGAAATAGTGTTGTATGCGTATGTCCACTTCTACGATCTGCGCGGCGGCGGGGTGGAGACGGAAATCAAGGAGGACAAGCAAGGCTTGGGCACCAGCCAACGCTACAAGAAATCCTTTGCCGCCCAGCAAATGCTGTTGCAGTTGGAAGTACTGGCGCACAACACCACGATGTGGGCGCAGCAGTGGCTGGCTCCCCATTGCCCGCAGCTTCACAGCTTGGGCATCTTGCGGCTGGTCCGTGATGTGTTTCGGATGCAGGGCAAAGTCATTCTGAATCGTTTTGGGCAAATTGTGCATATTGTCTTGAATGAAACTGACCCATGGGCCGTAAAGTTGCGACCTGCCTTGTCAGCCTTGCTTACTCATAAGCATATCGCCGTTACTTTGGGCGAAATTTAGGTACCTAAGGAACGGTTTGAAGAGATTCGAAGTCTCGCACGCATCCAATCTTTCTTAGATTGGAACCGCATTTTCATGGATAAAAACGGTAACTCTGTCTTTAAAAGTATGACACCATATGACTATGACCGGGCCAAGATGGGCGTTTATGATGTCGTTGATTGGCTTTTGAGTGAAGCAAAATCTCAACAGTGTGTTAGCGCCGCGAGATTTTACGAAGAAGTTACAGCAAAGTGCTTTCCATTAACACCAACTGTTGCCAAAACTATAACATCTAATCTAACTGAAATCATAAAAGAAATGGGTGCCTTTCCTACTTCGCGTGGGTTAGATTTGACTTCATTAATCAACCCTGATTGCATTCAAAGAGCAGATAGATAACAGCAATTCTATCTATAACGTTAGCGCTATCAGGGCTAGAGTCAAGGGAAAATTGTTGATATGGCATCTCTATCTCTACCAACTCTCTTGCAAAATCGCTACCGCATCCTCCGTCAACTCGGCGGCGGAGGGATGGGCGTTGTCTACCTGGCAGAAGACAGCCGCTTGCCCGGACGACGTTGCGCGATCAAGGAGATGTCCCCCGACCAACTCCCTGCGCCGGATCGCAACTGGGCGATTCAGGCCTTCCAGCAAGAGGCGCAAATGCTGGCGAATCTCAAGCATCCGGGCCTCACACTGGTCACAGATTACTTCCCGGAGCACAGTAACTGGTACCTGGTGATGGATTTCATCGAAGGCGAAACGCTGGAAGCGCGCCTCGCTAAAGCGCCTGGCGGGCGTCTGCCTGTGGAAGAGGCGCTGCGGATCACCCGCCAGTTGTGCGAGGTGCTTACCTATTTGCACAATCAGAATCCGCCGGTCATCTTCCGCGACCTTAAACCGGGCAACGTGATGCTCACGCCGCAGGGTGACGTGAAGCTGATTGACTTCGGAATCGCGCGGTTCTTCAAACCCGGGCAGACGCGGGATACGGTGAACCTGGGGACGCCGGGCTATGCCGCGCCGGAACAGTATGGCAAGATGGGCTTACAGAGTGGGCCGCGGGCAGATGTCTATAGTCTGGGAGCTTTGTTGTTACAGATGGTCACCGGTTATGATCCTGTAACAGCGCCGACGCCAATCCCATTGCCAGATCCACGTTCTGTTATGCATACTATTCCCCCGCACATTACCGCTGTCATTACCCAGGCGACGCAAATACAGCCGGATTTGCGGTATGGAAGCATACGCGAAATGCAACAGGCGCTTTTCCCGCCGACGTATACCTTACCTCCACAGCCATATAGCCAGGTTCCGCCGTCTCAGCGTAAATCATGGCTTTTACCCGTTATCGGCAGCGTGGGCACGATCGTGGTACTGGCTGTTTGCGCCGTCGTCGCCTGGGCTTCTGGGTTGCTCCCTATCTCCCCCAAGACGTCCGCTCCAACAGTAGCTGTTGCGACGTCTCCCCCTACAGCAATACAAAAAGCCATTATAGAGCCGACAGCCGAGCCACCGGTTGTCCAATCGCCAACAGAAGACACTCCGCCCACGGCAAAGCAGCAGTCAACACCCACGCGAATGCCTCGTCCTACAGACACGCCCATTCCTTCACCGACGGCAACTTTTTCGTGGAGCACACTGGCGAAATCGGTCAAAGGACGCAGTATATCAATGCTGACGGCAGGATACGAAGGGGGAACGGCCGTCGTTGTGGTGGGAAGCATCCAGGGAGACCAGTCGCCCACCACCGATCTGATACAAGCTGTCATCAACAATCTTGAGCGCAATCAAACATTGATTCCGCGCGATGTCGCCTTCTATTTCATTCCTTCGATCAATCCCGATGGCAACGCGGCCAATTCGCGTTTCAATGCGAACAACGTGGACTTGAACCGCAACTGGGATACCGCCGATTGGAAGTCAAATGCTGCGGTACCGGGATCTCCGAGCGGGAAAGCCGGCGCCGGCGGACCGCGCCCCTTCTCAGAACCTGAGACGCAAGCCCTGAGCGATCTTTTACTACGCCTGAAACGTACTTCGACATTGCGTGTGGTGATTTTTCATACGTCTGTGAATTCTCCAAATGAAGTCTACGCTGGCGGGGATCGTTCCAAAACTGCTGCCAACAACTATGCGACGGTGATGGGCTATGCGATAGGAGATTCGTGGGGTGCATATACGCCAACCGGAGAAGCAATTACTTGGTGCGATGAACAGGGGATCATTTCCATTGACGTCATTATCCCGGCCAATCGCACTCCATCTGTTGACAGTACGATTCGGGCACTTTTAGAAGTGGCGAAATAAGCGCCAGTGATCATCCATAAAGTTACCGGAGGTAGAATGCCGCAGAAGCTAGATTCAGAGTCACTGAAGCCAAAAACAAAACCGCCACGGTTCTTCAATCACTGGTATGCGTGGACGTTGTTGGGATTCCTGGGACTGATGCTCCTGGTCGTTGTTGGGTGGTCGGCAGGATTCTTTGGGCACGCCCTCTATCGCACGCTTTCCGCGCCTATACCAACCGAGACCGTCCCTGTTCCAACACAACCGCCAGACGGGATAGCGCCAACTGCAACGCCTACCGTCACACTTGTATCTCCAACGCTTATTGTTCCCACGTGGACGCCTGTCCCCACAGAGACGCCAATCCCCACGCCCACACCGGTGCTGGACTTCTTCGAAGGGCCGATCCAGTATGGCACTTCGTATGGGGGGCGTCCTCTGTACGCCTATCGTCTGGGAAACGGGCCTTCGGTGCGCGCGATTATCGGGGGCATTCACGGCGGATATGAAGGGAACACGATTGATCTGGTCAGCGACACGCTCAAACTCCTGCAAGAGAATCCTGGCATGATCCCTGCCAACGTGACGCTCTACGTTATCCCTTGCGCCAATCCAGACGGTGTTGCTGCTGGAACCGACGCAATCAAAGGGCGGATGAACGGCAACGAAGTAGACTTGAATCGCAACTGGGCGTATGAATGGCAACCGATGGCAACACATGGCACACGCCCGGTCAAGGCCGGCAGTGCAGCATTTTCGGAACCGGAGACGGCGGCGTTACGCGACCTGATATTGGGGCAAAATGCACTAGGGCGGAAAATGGAAGCAGTCATCTTCTACCACAGTGCAATGGGTGTCATCTTTTCAGGGGCAGATCGGGAGAATTCAGCTACCTTCGAATTGGTGGAAGAGTTATCAGCTGCAACAGGATACCGACACAATACTGAAGGCATCTATGGGCAAATCACCACCGGGGATGCAATTGACTGGCTTTCGACGCAGGGGATTGCCGGTGCCGAGATCGAGCTGACAACACACGATAAAGTCAACGAACTGGAGTGGCAGCGGAACCTGCGCGGCATCGAGGCGTTTCTGAAATGGTCTCCACCGGAGACATCTCCTCCACCAATAGTAGATCATAGCGAGTTGTCAAGAGAATGCATCACCACTTATCAGGTTCAGGGTGGCGATGTAATCAGTCAAATTGCTCTTGACTATAATGTAGACGAGAAACTGCTGATGGAGATTAATGAAATCACTGATCCCAGTTTGCTTCAGATAGGACAAACCTTGTGTATACCGAAATCAAAGGGTCAGGAATGACAAGATGCAAAAACAGAGTTTGATAAGAATCCGCCTCAAATTACAGGGCATTATTCTAGCACTATTTATTGCGCTGTGGCTTGCAGTCCCTATAGCTTCGCAATCTTTGCGAGCATCGCAATATGATAGAGAGGATATAGCCAGTGAATACGACTGTAATGACGGTTGGGGGGAAGAGCAGGATCTGTTATGTCCACCGAATAAGCAAAGCTTTCACTGGCGGGCAGGCCATGGGCCGCAGCCCACTGTGACGCCTACACCAACACCTATACCAGCCCGTTCAACAACATCGCCGATAGAAGGGATGACCATGCCGCCCACGTCGAAGGGCAAATCTCTGGTAGTGGACCAAACAGTGCAGATGCTGTACGTGTATGAGGACGGTGTGGTGGTGCGCGCCATACCTGTCAGCACCGGTCTACGCATGTCCTATACCCCGCCTTTTGTGGGATACGTAGGCCACTACGTGAAGACAATGTATGGATTTGGCAGTTTGGCCGATCATGCCTGGTATCTAACCAAAGCGACTGGAAACATCTACATCCACGGCGCACCCTACAAAGAAGTCGAGGGACAAAAAGTATACGAAGGGTTGGAGTTCCTCGGCGTCAAGCCTTCTTCACATGGCTGTATTCGCATCCATCCAGACGATGCTGAGTGGTTATACAACTGGGATCCATCCGGTGTTCCGATTCTTGTCATGCCGCCTGACTTTGTCAAGTTCAAAGATTAGGGTAGGCCACTCGTCCTATCAGTGACTTCAACTTAACCAAAGGAGGTTTTTTGCTATGAACTGTCCTAAATGTGGAAATCCGTTGACACCTGGGGCACGCTTTTGCCGCAATTGTGGGACGCAGGTGCCACAGTCGCCACCACAACAACCGCCAGCTCATATTCCTACGATGGTCCAACCACAAGTACCAGTTGTTCAAAGCCCTCTCCCCTACTCTCCGCCACCAGCGCAAGCGCCCGTATGGCAAGCGCCTGCGCCATACGCACCTGCGTATCCCTCTCCAGCAGTAAACCAACTGGGGGCCACGGGCGCTTCATCCAGCCTGTGGGGACCGTTTGCGGGGTACGGCACACGCCGCGAACACATCGCCTGGCTCCTGGAGGGGTTAGGAAGTCGCGCTGAGGACCTGCGTGATACCATTGTCAACCGTTTTAGTCGTCGTCAGATTCCACACGCACAAATGACGCCAGTCACATTGACCGGACGGGGGGTTGCAGTAGAACAACGGCTCTTCTATCGAATCCAGCGCGATCTGGCGACAGTCTGGCTCTATGTGGCGCGTTTTGGCGAAGACTTGTATGTATCACAGGTTTCATACATCAAAGGGAAAATCAGTTTGGCCCGTATTTTGATCCTATTAGGGTTATGCGGGTTAGTTGTGCTAGCCATGGTAAATGGCGCTTTAGCTTCCGCTGAGCTTCAATCCATTGCTGATTCATTTAGCATATTTGGCGGGAGTTCGGCAGAACCCAATTTGTTCCTAATCGGCGCACTGTGCTGTACGGGGCCGTTAAGTCTGATTGCGCAAATTCTCCTTATCATCGGTTTCGTTTTCAGCGTCTACAAATTTCTGACCGAAAAAGACTTTTGGGTGCTCTTGCGTTCACGCCCTAGCGAATTTCAAGAAGATGATATTGTCTCGCTAGAGAAAGCTGTCAGTGAGACCGTCCGTCAGGCGGCGGATGTGATTGGTATTGATCGCAAGCTACTTGCGCCAGAGAATGCTTATCGTTCGGATCGCCGTCTCATTTAACCGGAGGGAAGATTATGGCTTATTGCCGTCAGTGCGGCGCGGTTGTACGTCCCACAGCGCGCTTTTGTGGGCAATGTGGTTATCCCCGCGAGCCGGTGACGCCGCTTGCGCCTGCTGCTATACAAACCCATGCGCCAGTGCAGCCCTATATCCACATCGAGCGCGTTAACAGCTTATCTGGGAATGTACTATCGGCGTTCTCACAACGTGGCGAACAGGCTATTTTCGGGTTTCGCATCGAGATGCTGCCGGATTGGCTCAACGCCCCAGATGTGATGGGACAGAACGACGTTGACAAACTGTCGTGGGTGCTGCATAACTGGCAACAATTTGTCGCCAATCTCTGGAAATGGAAAGGCGCAGCGTTTGCCCTGCGTTTCGTTTCCCGTCCCGCTTTGGGCGCAATTGAAGCTGCACTGTTGGCGCGCGTACGATTGGAAAAACACACCCATCAGATTGCGATGGCTTTGGCTGCCGACCTGCGCGCTCAGTTGACGGCGTTGCACTTCGATCCATTACCGGCAGCGACAGAGACAGAGTTGCGACAGATGCGCTGGCCTATCCAGGCCACTTGTTGCCTGGAACTACGCCAACATGAAGCCATCGTGCCGCTTAACATGGGCAATGCCTACGTAGTTCATCCCTACGGACAACCCGGTGGCGACTTCCGCATCGTGTTCGAAACGCTTTTACGGGCAACACACCCCACGGTGGTGAGCCTGTATCTTGAGCCAACAGAACTAACGTCCGATGAGAAAATGGCGCTTTCGCAGGCCGCTGCCACCGCGCAGACCTTGGCCGACTTCCAATACAGCGGGGAGTATTACCAGGGACGCTGGCAGGACCCACAGGCCGCTCTGGTCGGTGAGGCGTATGCCGAATTGCTGCGTCGCTTGGGACAGCCGTTCCTCTGTGTCGCGCATATCGCCGCAGAGGATCCGCCGTCGGCATGGGCTGTCGCGCGGGCGTTAGAAAATGGTCTCGGCGTAGCCGCAGCTACTCCGGCAGCTGCGCCGCGCAAGGTTCCAATCGAGTGCGATATTGTGCAAGCGCGGTCATCCCAGGACATACGGGCTATCTCTGCGGCGATCAATGACCTGTCGCTTGTTGAGTGGGGAACAAGAGCAGCAACGCCCGGCAAAGAACGCTTGCGGTACCTGACCGATGCGGCCGGTGCAGCCTCTTTGGCTCGTTTTCCAATCGTGGGGCGCGGCGGCGCGCCGGGAATGAAGGTCAGGCAAATCGCGCCGGGCTATGACCAGGGCATCAAACGTCCCCAAGCCGCGCACGATGAGATCAGCCTGGGCGACTTCTTGAGTGGCGGCAGCACCACAGTAAGAATAGCCGACTTAACACGCCACGGGCTGATCGTTGGGTTCACCGGCAGCGGCAAGACCAATACCTGCCTGCACATTTTGGGGCAACTCTGGCGACAGCATCACATTCCTGTGCTCGTCATCGAACCGGCCAAGACGGAATACCGGGGGCTGATCGAGCACCCGGGGTTTGAATCCATGCTGATCTTCACGTTAGGCGATGAAGCAACCTCTCCCTTTCGCCTGAATCCTTTCGAGATCTTGCCCGGTGTACGGGTAGAAACGCATATCTCAGCCCTCAAAACCTGCTTCGACGCCGCTCTACCCCAATTCGGCGTGCTGCCGACCATTGTCGAAGAGGCCATCATCCGGATTTACCGTGAGCGTGGGTGGCAACTGACCGACCAGGGGAAAGCCAATGAGCAACGACTGTTTCCCACCATGCGCGACATGTACGCGGCGGTCATCCGCGTGACCGAGGCGCGTGGCTATGCCGGCGAGGTGCGTGACAATATTCGGGCTGCCGCAGCAGGACGGATCGGGAGCCTCTTAGCCGGGAGCAAAGGCTACATGTTCGGGTGTCAGCGTTCCATTCCTATGGAAGTGTTATTGCGCGGACCAGTCGTTTTGGAGCTAGATGCCCTCAATGACAATGAAAAAGCGTTAGCCATGATGTTCCTGCTTATGCAAATGCGGGAGTATTGCAAAGTCAACCGCCGCGACAGCACGTTGGCGCACGTCACACTAATCGAGGAGGCGCACCGGGTACTGGAAAACGTGCGCTCGGTCGCTGGGAGTGAAGTCGCAGCCGATACCCGTGCAGAAGCCGTGCGATTTTTCAGCGGCGCGTTGGCCGAGATCCGCGCCTACGGAGAAGGGTTCTTGATTGCGGAGCAGTCACCCGAGAAGTTGGCGCCAGATGCCGTGCGCAATACCAACTTGAAGATAGCGCATATGCTTTTGGATGAACATGATCGTCAGGCTATCGCTGGGGCAATGATTATGGATGAGGACCAAAAACTCTTTCTGGGGAAGTTGCCGGTCGGGCAGGCCGCAGTCTTTATGACGGGTTATGAAAAAGCCACATTTATGCGCGTTCCACCAATCAAAGGCCAGGACTACGCTGAAAGATTAGCCGATGACGTTGTCGTGCGTTCGATGCAAAAGTTCAGACAACAACATCAAGCCGCCTACCTGCCGTTTGATGGCTGCCGTTTCTGCGGAAGTCCCTGCCGTCATCGCCAGACGATAGAACCGGCAACGCTGGACAAAACCCTGCATATCGAATTCCAAACCGCGCTTCGTGCGTTCGATGAACATCCTGAACCAACGTATGATGCGCAGAACTGGCAAAAGGTAGCGCGCACCTGCGCCGATGCTGCCGGTCACGCCGGGCTTGCCGGTCAACTGGATGCCGCTTACTGTTACTTCGCGCACGAGATAGATTTTCCATTTACGCAGCACATGCGGGATCAATTTGTCCAGGCTTTTCAGCGATTATAGGAGGTGAATAGTGCAAGAGGCAAAATGGGTCGCCGATGGTGTGGTCAACGCAGTCAAGGCAGAAGTTGAGGGCGTGCGTAAAGTTTGGAGTTTGATGGAAGCCGCCACGGAGAAAAAACGTCCTTCTGAAATTGTGAGTCAGGAGGCCATACAACACATACAGGGAAAACGACCGGGAGGTTAAGATGCCTTACGAAACGCATGACACAAAAGATACATCCGCCCTCGAATCGTCAGAACCACAGGCGTTAAGCGATGCTGGACGTCGGGCAATGCAAGGTCGCGCCTTGGATCGCAACCTGGCGAATCGCGGTGATTATGTACAAAGCGCTCCCCTGGATACCCAGGACAAAGCCTTGATGACCATTGATAACAACCAGCTTCGTCCAGAAACAAAAACCGCCTTGCAACAACAAGGACTTTCCTCAGAAGCTATCATTGCGGACAAAACCGGTGACAGGGCGGAAGCCTATGCCCGAACCGTTTTTGAGCGAGAGGGAATTCCCGATGGAAGCGGCGGGATGGAGCGGGTAAACCGTGTTGTATCAGGAACTCACGACGGGAAACATGGAATAGACCTTATCGCTGCAACAGACGATGGCAAGCCCATACCGATTGAGGTCAAGATGAGATCAGAGGCCGACCAGGCCCAACTTGCTGAAAAGAATACAGCGTTGGAACCTGAAGTACAAAAAGCGAAAGAGGCTTACGAACAGCAGCTCCAAGTCTATCGTAGTAGAGACTATACGCAAATAAGGCCAGATGCACATGAGCAATGGAAACCCGAGGTTGCAGATTGGCATCAACAGATGCAGACTGATTTAGCTCGAGCTAACAACGATAATGAGGGCGTGCCACGTCTTCCCGTTGAACAAATGGATGAACTGTGGACAAAAGATCGTTACATCAAATTACTGAAAAGTGACGGTGGAGCAGAACGCCTCCAAACAGCCGGTGTAGACCCTCAATATTGCCGACTTGACAATTTCGTGGATGGCAACGGCAACTTGAAAGATACGCCTCTATGGGATGATATTCTGGCAGACCGTATGACAGTTATAGTCAGTCCTACGGATGATCCGGCGGGCAAGAAACTGCTGGACCAGGCTATCTTCCAAGACAAGTCGAAACGGGTGCTCAAAATTGGCTTGTAGATAAAGGATAAATGATGCAACGTAGCCTTCCGACCCTACCCTTAGGCCATTCTCTACAAGGGCGCTACCAGATCGTAAAAAAGCTAGGCGCTGGCGGTTATGGTTCCGTATACCTGGCCCAAGATGCGCGCCTGCCTGGACGACAAGTTGCTCTTAAGGAACTCAGTGACCCTTCGCCGGCGGCGCAGCAACTCTTCCAACATGAGGCCACGGTTTTGGCGTCTCTCAACCATCCGGGGCTGGTGCGGGTCTCCGATTTCTTTGCCGAGGGGCGCAGTTCCTACCTGGTCATGGATTATATTGACGGTCGCGATTTGCTTGAGGTGGCTAAAGAAGCAGATAAGACTAATAGCCTGCTGCCTGTTGGTCAAGTAGTGGATTGGATTCTGCAAGTCTGTGATGCCGTGGCCTATCTCCACCGTCTTACCCCGCCAATTGTACATCGCGATATCAAACCGAACAATATCCGATTGAGCACAAGCGGACAAGCTATCCTGGTGGATTTCGGCATTGCGAAAATTGATCCAAAAACCAAGACACAGAAAATGGCGAAAGCAGTCTCCGAAGGCTTTTCGCCGCCTGAACAATACGCGGGCGCAGGAAGCACAAGCACGTGCTCGGACGTGTATGCGCTAGGGGCGACACTTTACTGTTTGTTGACAGTGACGCCGCCGCCAGATGCCTTTGAACGCCTGACGCAGGGCGTTGCACTTACGCCGCCTCGGCGGATCAACAAAACGGTCAGCGATGCTTTGGAGCAGATCGTGCTCAAGGCGATGAATCTCAACGAGCTGCTCCGCTACCAGGATGCTGGTGAAATGCTGGTAGCGATGCAAAAGGCGATGGGCCGGCCTGTAAGTTCGTTTCCGGTAAAACCGTCGGTGACGCCATCTCCCATTCAGCCTGCGCTCAAAGCGCAAGCGGCGATGATAAAATCGCCAGGAGAAACAACCTGCCCCAAATGTAACGCTCCGGTGCGTCAGGGCGCGCGCTTCTGTCAAAAATGCGGGGCGAGTTTGGTTAGTGGGCAGCCTTGCCCAAAGTGCGGGACATTGAATCGTCCAGGAGCGCGGTTTTGTTCTCAGTGCCGCACGGTAATTACCGCACCGGCTTCTGGCAAGCAACCTGCGCCGATTAATCCACAGAAATTTATAACGCAGGGCGATCGCTATTTCCAATCGGATGATTTTGCTAAAGCGGCTGCCGAGTATGAAAAGGCAATTCAGGCCGGCGCAGCTCAGCAGGCTGTATATGTCAATCTCGGCCGCTGTTATCTGGCGTTGGATCGCTTTGACGACGCTGTAACACTACTTGAGAAAGCCGTACGCGCGCATCCTGACGATGCGGAGATTTGCGCGCAGTTGGCGCTCGCCTATCTGGGCGCGCAAAAATTCTCTCAGGGGATACAAACCCTGGAAATGGCTTGCACACTCGCGCCGCGCGATGCAGACCTGGCTGGCATGTTGGCAGAGCTGTATTCTAAAATGGGAAAGCATGACAAGGCTGTCCCGATCCTGGAAAAGTTATTGCGCGCCTATCCGCAGAACGAGGAGCTCCGCGCGCGTCTGGCGGTCGGTTATTTGATGCTCAACCGATTGGCGGAAGCTGAACGTATGGTTAAGGATTTACAGCGGAGCAATCCGAACGCAACTGAGTTATTCTTTCTAATGGGAATGATCAATTTCAGGAAGAATAACGCGAAAGCCGCATTACGTGACCTGCAAAAGGTTATACAACAAGACCCCAACCACGCGCTGGCGCATTACTACATCGGGGAACTCTACTTCCGGCAAAAGCGCTGGCGCGATGCGCTGACGGCTTATCAACGCAGCGCGCTGGCTAACCCGCAGGACGCTGATCCTTATGCCAGTATGTGTATGTGCTATCTGGCATTAGGCAACAATGCCGAGGCTCTGGCGGCGCTAAAGCGAGCGATACAGATTGATCCGAACAACCAATTGGCGCTCCGCATCGCAGCCGAGTTATCGAAGTAAACTGTGATTCAGGAGAGCGTTATGCAACTCACTACAGGGCAGATTGTGAATGGACGTTACCGCATTGCGCGCCTGTTGGCGCAAGGCGGCATGGGGGCGGTGTATCGGGCATGGGACCTCGCGCTCAATCGCCCCGCGGCGCTAAAAGAGATGTTGCCTGATCCCACCCTCAGCGCCTATCAATTGGCAGAACTGCGCCAGCAGTTTTTGCGGGAGGCGCAGGCGCTGGCAAGCCTGATACACCCTAACCTGCCGCGCGTCACCGATTTTTTCGAATGGAACGGCAACGATTACCTGGTGATGGACTTCATCGAGGGTGAAAGTCTCGAAAGTCTGATTGAGAAACAAGGCGCCTTACCCGAAGCACAAGTCCTTGACTGGGCCATGCAATTGTTGGATGCGCTGGTGATGTGTCATGAAAGAAAAATCCTGCACCGTGACATCAAACCGCAGAATATCATTATTTGTCCTGATGGGCGCGCCGTTTTGGTGGATTTTGGGTTGGTCAAGCTCTGGGATCCACGCAATCCTGGAACGCAGCGGATTATTCAGGGCATGGGGACGCAATCCTACGCTTCCCCAGAACATTTCAAGTTACGACAACGCGAACATACGGAACCACGCAGCGACCTTTACAGCCTGGGTGCGACTCTCTACCACGCGCTGACCGGACAAGAACCTCCTTCGGCTGCCGAACGTTTTGCAGGCCAGCCTTTACCCACGTCTTCTATACGCGCCCGCCCGCATTTTTCGCAAGCGGTTATTCGTTCCCTCTCTCTGGATATCAATGCGCGTTTTTCGAGTGCGTATGAAATGAAAGAGGCATTACAGCCAGGGACTATCCAGACGCCAATGAGATCACAGGCATCTACGCCGCCAGTTTCCTATCCCGCGCAACCGGCGCGCGATACGCGATGGGTTAAAGAATTAGGAACTGCGATGGTGATGGCGGTAAGCTGTGCGGTAACGGCGCAAATCATCATCGTGGGGACGGCTGATTATATGGTTTCGCACATTATCGGCATGGCAGTAGGTGCATTGCTGGCCGGCGCGATTGGTTGGTTTATAGGGGATACCATTTTCCAGGCATTGATACCCGTACCCAATACTGCAACTATGGTCATGCCAGCCGCCGGCCGACCAACGACAAGACTGGTGATGTCTACACGCAAATTGATGCGTTCGCTTACGCCAGCACAACAAACCGGGCTATTTGCGGCTTTAGTGATAATTACCATTCTGGCTGCGTGGATTCTGGGGCCTTTGGTGTACAAAGTAGGCCTCATTTGGCGTTACTTTCCTTCGTATGCCATCGCGGGTCCGCTGGCGTTCGCAGCAATGGGAAGACGGCCCTGGCGCGCGTTTATAGCCGGCATCCTGGTCATCGTATTGGGCAGCCTCGTGCTGACCGCAAGTGTCGGGTTTGGGCCAACGTTCACTCAGTCACTCATCGCGGCGGTGATCGCCAGCGCCTTAATGGAAGGCATCGGCTTTTTCTCTAATCAGTATCTACTCAAAAGTAGAAATTAGCGCGGGCTGCTTTTGCAAACGAATCAGGAGGAAAGTGATGACGAGTTGCGCAAATTGTGGCCGTGATTTGCGTCCTGGCGCAAAGTTCTGCGGGGTATGCGGACATCCCACACCTGTACTGACGGGGGCGCGACTTCCCACAGCGGGCAACAACGTCCAGGGGCTTGCGGCAGGACAATCGGGGCTGGTGTTAGAGGATGGACGCCTGATCATTCTTTCGTTGCCGCGTATGATCGTGGGACGCGCCGCCGGCTGTGATATCGTTTTACCTTATGAGACTGTGTCGAAGCGCCACGCAGAAATCACGAACAATGGTGTAATCTATGCAGTGCAGGACCTCGGAAGCACAAACGGTACGTGGGTCAACCAGACCAGAATTTCCGGGACGGCGACGCTCAATGCCGGTGATGAAGTCAGGTTTGGTCATGTTCTTTGCATATTCCATAGCGCGGGGGGCGGAACCCACGTCGTTGCCAGAGAATACTTGCCAGTCGTCCCGGCAGCGATTCCGCCACATCCTATCGTCGCAGCGCCGGTGGGCGTTCCGTCGCCTTTGCTGGCGCCGCCCCCGGATATGGCCGACATTCAACTCAATCAATGGAAAAAAGCGCCGCAGGTTGAAGGCAAAATTCTGGACATCCAGGGGCCATTTATGGAGAAGAAGGGTAAGATGGGCGGCAAAATCCTGGCGGCGATTGGCCTGGCCATGGTGGCTGCGCCGCTCGCTTGGCTGCCTTTTGCCGCCGATCGCAATGAGATTGCGGTACGGTTCTTGCGCATTCAGGATGTGCATACCCAACGCCAGGTCTCGGTTAAGATGCTTGGCGATCCCACCGGCGCGGTGCAACTTGGCGATGTTATTGCTGTCTGGGGAAAGCGAGCCGGCGGCGATCTGATCGTGCAAATGTTGTACAACTACATGACGCAAACCCACATTCAGTGTCGAGCCTAATAGGAACAAACATGGCTGTGAATTGTCCTTATTGCGGTGTCTCAAACCGTGAAACCGCGCGCTTCTGCGCGCAGTGCGCACGTCCACTGGAACGAATCTGCGCGCAATGCGGCGCACACAACGCGATTACCGCGCGCTTCTGCAATCAATGCGCTCATTCCCTCACAGAACAAGTCGTGTGCCCAGCATGTGGACGCGTGAATCCAGAAAGCGCGCGCTTTTGCGAGAATTGCGCAACGCCGTTATCGGCAGCGACGCAGCCACAAAACCCTGTGACGCCTTCTGCTCCAGCCATGAGCGAAAGCGGTTTGCTCGCCCCACAGGCCTTGCTCTCAGGTCGGTATCAGATCCAACGGTGTGTGGGAAAAGGGGGGATGGGCGCCGTCTATCAAGCCACTGATGCCCATATCCAGGGGAAAAAGTGGGCCATCAAAGAGATGTCCGCATCGGCGATCACCAATCCTTTGGAACGGCAAGAATCTCTGGCCAGTTTTCATCAAGAGGCGATGATCCTGGCGACGCTCGATCATCCTAACTTGCCTAAAGTTGTGGATCACTTCAACGAGAACGGCAAACAGTATCTTGTGATGGACTTCATCGAAGGTGAGACGTTGGAAGAACGCCTGGAACATGCCGGAGGCGGCCCTTTGCCGGTCGAGGAAGTGCTGGTGTGGGGCGAACAACTCTGTGATGTGCTGGACTATCTGCATAGCCGAAACCCGCCGATCATCTTCCGTGACCTCAAGCCCGGTAATATTATGGTGACGCCTGAGGGAACGGTCAAGTTGATTGATTTTGGCGTCGCGCGCTTCTTCAAAAGCGGAAAAGCGAAAGATACCACAGCCTTTGGCACGGCGGGGTACGCGCCCAAGGAGCAGTACGGCAAGGGCCAGACCGATTCACGTTCCGACGTCTACGCCCTGGGTGCAACGTTACACTATCTGCTAAGCGGCGCAGACCCGGCTGAAACGCCCTTCAACTTCGAAGCGTTGCAACAGCTCAACCCACGCGTTCCTGCTCACGTTGCCGCAACGATTATGAAGGCGCTGGCCGACACGCCAGATAACCGCTGGAAAAGCGCCGCCGAGATGAGGCAAGCGCTCGTCATGACACCGCAACCGGCATTTATGGAGAAGCCGGTTGTTTCGCCGCCAACTTATCAGCAATCACCGCCCCAGCCACCAACGGTTTCGGCCCCGGCGCGTATGCAGTCAGGGGGCGCACGCGCAACCTTCCCCGCGTGGGGTTGGGGCCCGGTGGTGCTCGTGATTATCGGGCTGTTTTTGGGTTTAAGCGCGTTGTCTGGTAACATGCCGGCAGTTTCTATGTTGCCGACACCCACGCACCCCTTGACAGTTTCTATGTTGCCGACACCCACGCACCCCTTGACGCCTACACGCACGCCTACGCCTACGCCCACACCCACAGCTACGCCTCGCCCTACTCCAAACCCTGCTCTGGTGGATACATTCAACTCGAATGATCGGGGGTGGTCTACAGGGGCAGAGAATGACGAATGGTGCAGGCGCAACCAGCAAATCACTAATGGCAAGTATCGTTGGGAATTTACTGAAACCTACCAAGGGTTTTTTATGCGAGATACTCCTATAAAGTCGCCCGATGATTTCTACATCTCAGTGGATACGCAGCGAGTTGCCGGCCCGGTGGATGACGTTGGTTATGGTTTGGTTTTTCGTGCAAGCGAGCAAAGTTTTTACTTTTTCATGGTAACGGATAACCAGCAATATCATGTCAGTTTAATGCACGGTGGTACATGGCAAACACTTATAGGTTGGACTGCGAGCGCCGCTATTCGCCCCGGCGCGGTGAATACGTTGGCGGTCTGGGGCATAGGAGACCGGTTTGATTTCTACATCAATGGGCAATGGGTAAATTCGGTCACTGATGGCATGCTTTCAAACGGGGATGTGGGTGTAGCGATAAATGTTTCTGAAGGCTATACAGCGACCTTCGAGTTTGATAACTTTGTGGTAGGTGAGCCGTAGCTCTTGCTCGGGTCAGGCTCTGAGCGTATCCGTTACAGGTAATTAAGGTAAAAAGATGCCGGTAAATTGTCCGCACTGTGGCCGTCCTAACCGCGACGGCGCTAAGTTCTGCAACGTTTGTGGCGCAGCGTTGCCGTCGCCGGTGTTTTCTCCATTCCCGACGCCTGGAGCGCCAAATCCTGTCGCGGCATTACCGCTGCCTTATGCCCCACCGGCGTTTCTGGTGGACGAGCAAGGGATGCAATACGCTTTGACCAAAGCGCGTTCAGTGATTGGCCGCGGCGCCTCGTGTGACATTCTCCTGTCAGATAGTCGCGTTTCTGAGCAGCATGCGGAAATTGTCACGGATGGCGTCACTTATACCGTGCGCGATTTGGGGAGTATGAATGGAACCTGGGTGAACGGTCTGCGCCTCACCGGTGACTGCGCACTGCAACCAGGAGCGCAATTGCTTATCGGCGGCATCCGATTGACCTTCCAAATGCCGTCTTCTGGCAATGTTTTTGGTCCGGGCACACGTGCAATGGCTGAAGATGAAGTGCGTGGAATCCTGGGGCAACCACAGGCCGCTCCTCTCCCCGTAAGCTCCGGCGCTGTTGCCCTGCGGTCGCCTATTCGTGGAGAAGTCATCACTACTCCACGCGAATGGCAGGATCAACCGCCGCGTGATATAGGACGGTTGTTGATACGCCTTGATGTCTCTCTGTTTTTCCTGGGATTATTGGTGGGATTTATTGGTTTCGCCCTATCTGCAGGGATTGTTTTGATTTGTTTGGGCGCCGCCGGACTGCTCTTTATTATCCCATTGCTGCTGTTACCACTACAACAACTTTATGCGGCAATTATGCATTGGCTACAAGATGATCGCCCCGTCGTCATTGTCAATTTTCAGGTTCATGATGAAAGTAGCGGTAGCCTCATTGATGTGCGCTTGATTCGCAAGCGCGGCACGGCAGGGGCAATCAATCTGGGGGATCGGGTGGAGGTTTGGGGAAAATTACAAGGCGCAGCGATCCAGGCGACGCGTGTGCATGTCTATGAAAGCCAGGGATTATCAACCGCGACCACAATCCCATTACACAAACCCTGGTCAGTGTGGGTAGGCTTGATCATTTTGGTGGGGCTTGTTCTTGTATTGATATATCTGGCTTCTGAGCTAGGATTCACGTGATAAGTGCTCTCTGTAGTGCGCGAGTCAATTCCGGGAGAAAAGATGAACAAGAAAAAAACGCTCATAATCGTCGGTTTATGCGCTCTGGTGCTTGTGGGTGCGCTTGTTGCCTGGTGGACGATAGGGAGAAATCGCCAGGGCGAACCGGCGACGGATACCGGGTTGCAACCTAGCGCGCCGCTCCCTACAATTCTGGGAACGCCGACGCCTGAGAATCCTGGCGCGGACGGCGAGGACAGCCAACCTGATGCAGCGCCAACCCCACTATTACGCGGAACGCTGCCGGCGTTGGGCGACTTGACGCTACAACCTCCCCCATCCTTCGAGGAACTACTAGCTCGGTACCCGGAATTGGAAGAATTGGTGCAGAATGTGGACCTGAGCAGCGCCGAAGAAGCGCAACTCCAGACGCTTTATGGACACCTGTTGACATTGTACGAAAAAGAGGGGTTGGAAGGGTTACAGGAGTTCATGGTGGGCAGCGGCCTGCTGGAGGCGCTCAATCTCGATCCCACCTACCTGGACTTTGTGCTGGCTTACGAAACAGGCGGGCCGGAGGCCGCCGAGGTGTTAGCCAGAGAGCGCCAGTTGGTCACGGAAAACGATGAGCTGCGGATCATTTTGATACTGGATACCGAGGATAGTACGGCTGTGGAAGCCGAGTTGAAAACGTTGCTAGGCGCGCGCATGTTACAAAAGTCAGGCTATGAGCTTGAGGTTGGCATTCCGCTGGAAACGTTGAAAGCGCTAGGGTCTTCACAGCAGGCGTTGATCCAGATTGTGAAAATGGAAAACCTCGAACACGTCATCGGCGTGCGCGCGCCGGAAATTTTCTTACCGAATATGTCGCCTACAAGCCGTGAAGGGCCGAAAGTGACCGGGGTTGCGGCGTGGCACGCCCAGGGAATCACCGGCAGTGGCATCCGGGTGGGCATCGTTGATCCAGAGTTTGGCGGATTCCTGGACCTAGCTGGGGATACGCTCCCGCCGCAGTCTGCAATCGTCACATTTCAGCCAGCTGAGACGCTTAACGCCATGTATGGCCAACATGGCACGGCCTGCGCCGAGATTGTTCACGCGATGGCGCCAGACGCGCAGCTTTATCTCGCCCGCCTTGATGGCGACTTCGCGATTGGTCTGCGAAAAGCCGTGGATTGGCTTTTGCAAAATGACGTCAAAGTTATTTCGATGTCGGCCGGGAGTGTCGTTGGACCAATGGACGGCAGCGGCCCGCTCGCGGATATCGTCAACTATGCGGTTGCACGGGGCGTGTTGTGGGTCAACTCCGCCGGAAATTCCGCCAGGTCTCACCTGATGGTGACATATACCGACAATAACAGCGATGGCTACCATGATTTCGATACAGAAGGGTCTCCATTATTGCCCATTTTGACTGATGGCGGTGGTTGGATAGGTCTCAACTGGAATGATCATTGGGGCGGCGGCGCCAGCGAAAACTATGACCTTTACTTGTATGCGGCCAATGCGGACGGCTCTGGTCTGGAATTGGTGACCAGTTCGCGGAGCGCGCAAAGCGGACGCGCTACAGACAAGCCGTATGAAGACATCGGATTTTCAGGGCTACCGGCAGATAAATCTTATTACCTGGCCATTCGCGCCGTCGAAACGACCTACCCAGCACAGTTGGAGCTGATCGGTAACCTCGTGGACTTTGCATTATGGATGCCCGAAGGCAGTGTGACGACACCGGGGGATGTAGAACGCGCATTGACCGTAGGCGCGACATATTGGCGCACTGACGCCCTTGAAGATTATAGCTCACAAGGCCCCACGCTTGATGGTAGACACAAACCGGATATCACAGCGCCGGCTGGTGTGACGGTCGCCAGTCCCGATTTTGTGCCGGGAGGGTTCTATGGGACGTCTGCCTCTGCGCCGCATGTGGCCGGGGCCGCTGCCGTCGTATGGAGCGCTAACCCGGAAGCCAACGCTGCTGCTATCCGCGATTATCTTCTGGCCAATGCGCTTGACCTGGGCATCGCCGGGCCGGATATGGCGTATGGATATGGACGTCTGAGCCTACCTGCCGTCGAAGCCACACAGCCCACAGATACAACGCCTCGTGCGACGTTGCAGAAGGTACAGCAGAAACACAACGTCTATCTGGCCGGCGTCAAGGGCATGTATATTTATGCGACATTCGACATCCAGCAATTCAAGGGGCGCGCTGGGACAGTGCTGGTCGAATTCTTTGATCGCGTGAGCGGCAAGGCGCTGCGTGACAAAAACGGCGACTACGCGCTGGAAACCGGCGAAGTGGCCGTATGGGAAGGGTTTAGTCCTGCCTACGAGACCACACAGTATACAGATTTCACGCTGTTCATGCCCTATAGCGAATTAGAACTGGGATCGGGAGAATATCAGCTTAGCTTTGAGGTCACCGTGCTCGATAACGCTGGGGGGCAAATTCTGGCGCAATCGGAACGCCGGGAATTCTCGTACAGACAGAGCGCGGCCACTCGTGCATTGAGCCAAATCACCGCGATTACAGTCGCACATAACATAGTGCGTGAAGACGCCGCCGGTATGAGCATCAAAGTTTCCTTTGATGTGGCCAACTTACGTAACCGCGAGGGGATGATCGCGGCCTATTTCTACTTCGGGGATGACAAAAACCGCCCGTTGCGCGATTTCAACGACGCATATCGCACAGATAGCGGATACGTGGCTGTGGGACAATACTTCCAACCTGGCTACGACAAGGCAACATACAGAAATATGGAACTATTTATACCTTACAGCGAATTGCACATGGCACCCGGGAAGAAGTACAAACTCAAATTCTATGTCGTGCTCTGGGATATCAACACTGGCAAGGAGCTGTGCCATTCGGATTGGCAATACTTCTGGATTAGCACTGAGTAGAGGACCATGGAGACCTTCGTTTGCGTGCAGTGTCGAAGCCAGCTGCGCCCCGGAGCAAAGTTTTGTCCGGTATGTGGCGCAGCCCAACCGCCATCGCCGACGCGCCAATGTCCGCATTGTCTGTCACCGTTGCGCGCTGGGGCGAAGTTCTGTCCGGCATGCGGTCAGGCTGTGTCTACGTCTGGCGTAGATGCTACTTTTGAACTATACTGTCCTGATTGTAAAATGAAGCTACGCAGGGGAAGCCAATTTTGTCCTGGGTGTGGGCGGCAGGTCAACGCGTTACCCGTAGTACAGGCGCAACCGCAACCGGCGTCGCTTTCTCGTCACCGTCGCTGGATGCTTATTGCAGCCATTGCTGCAATCATCATCTTTACGGTGATAGGCACACTCGTTACGATTCGGAACAAGGATCTGGGGACTCCGGAAACGGCAATTCCCCGTGTGGCTGCCACACTCACGGCGCAGGCGGCTACGCCTACACTACGCGCTCCCTAATTCATTATGCAGAGAGGTATGAAAATGAACCCTATTGAGACGTATGATGCAGAAGTTTCAAGAGAAAAGCCAGGCGAATCCATAGATGTCCAAAGGCGTTTGGAAAGCGCGCGTCCATTCGAAAGTGGAACCGATGCGCAGTTATCATCTGAAGCCCGTCAGGTTATGCAGCAAGGAACTCAAGGCACAGACGCGCCTGGTATGACGAAGCCTTCTGACGTTCCAGAAAGGCAAATCATCGGCACACCCGAACAGGATGCCCAATACCTGCACCAACAGACCGGCGAAACGTGCGCGACGGTAGCTCAGGAAGGTGTGATCGAAAAGCACACTGGCATAGATCATGGAGAACAGGCTTTGGCCCAAGAAGCCTACGAAAACGGTTGGGCGGATAAGGAGGGCGGCACTTACACAAAATGTGTTGGCAACCTTTTGGAAAGCCATGAGATACCAACACAACGTTGGTTGGATGGTTCTGCCGATATGAATACGCTTAAAGACCAGTTAAGTCAGGGTCATGATGTTATTGTCGGTGTAGATGCCGGTGAATTCTATCAGGATGACAATTACTTGGGCTCCGGTCATGCCGTGTGGGTCACCGGACTGGAGACAGACGCGCAAGGCAACATATCCAAAGTTGTTGTCAATGATAGTAACTTCGCGGAACCCCAGGTTCACGACGCCGCGACCTTTCAGGATGCCTGGAATGCTGCGAATCGCTTGATGGTAGCAACATGTTAGTGCAATGCGATTAACATAATACGAAGGCTTAAGTTTGAACAAGGAGAGTGTACTATGCCAAACCAAATTGAACAACTCTATCAAAAAACGCGTAATCATACAGCGCTGCAATCATTGATCGTCCTGGAATCTACCCTTTCCTATCCTATTCCTCACCAGAGTGGCACAGAAATGTATCTGCGATTTTTGTTCTTCGACAAAGGGCGAACAGCCAGTGAGGCTGGAACAGTGCCCATTTACCGTCCTTACGCGCGAGTCAGCATCACTTACCCAAAAGGGACGCTGGTTGAATACATAGACCTGGGATTCGAGAGCGGTCAACCTGTTACCCGGCTTGGTGAAGTGATCGGCGAATACCCGCACGCGGCAATGGCAAATCTGGATTTCAAGGCCGCGAAGGCTCGCCGCACGGCCCTATTCTACTATACCCAGCAAATAATTCCGCTGTATGGACGCACCGACCTGACCGCAGCAGAAATCCAAACCGTACAAACCTATTGGGACACATTCGACCAAGTCGCCGAGTTGCCCTTGCGCTCCTATTACGAAGCGTTGAGTCCCGCGTTTTTCGCGTGGATCCATAACATCGTGGGCTGAGGATAAAGCTAAAGCGCAAACTATCACTACGAGGTTATTTGTGATGCGATATTGTTACCGGGTGTGTTTCATAGCTTTACTGTTATGTTTATGCCTTTCTATCGCTCTCACTCAACCAGGAAATGCGCAGGAAACGTTCTACGCCACAATAACTCAAGTGGACAACGCTGACTATCCTTTTGTCACTGTGTATGTGCGTGTGGAAAACCAGGCCGGTAATCTGGTGGAGGGAATACCCCAAGAACAATTCTCAGTCAGTGAAGAAGGGCAGCCTGTCGTCATCACTGCGTTCACTCCTGTTGTTGTGGGAGGCATCAGTACCGTATTGACTCTGGATCGCAGCAGCAGCATGGAAGAACGGAATAAATTGCAGGGCGCGAAAGATGCCGCAGTCACATATATCCAACATATCCGCACTCAGGATCAAGTAGCTCTGGTAGTATTTGATGATCAAGTTGAAGTTATTCATCCATTTACCGCCGATCAAGATAGTCTTATAAAAAGTGTCAGAGCCTTGCGTACGGGTGATTGTACGGCGATTTATGACGGTTTGTATCGGTCGGCGGAACTTATCGAAAAAGAAGCAGGGCGGCGTTCTATCATCTTGATTACGGATGGAATAGATTGCCAGGATATAGAGGGAGTTACGGACCAAGGGAGCAAACATACTTTGCAGGAAAGTATTGACTATGTTTACCAGACCTCAGTACCGGTATATGTCATAGGGCTGGGAGATCGTTCCACTAACGATGTGCGCGCCGGCATCAATGAAACAGTTCTCAAACAGATTGCTGAAGCGACCGGAGGTAAGTATTACTACACACCCCATGCCGATGAGTTGGCCGCTCTCTACCGTTCGCTGGCGATAGAGACGCAACTGGAATATGTCGTTACCTATCGTTCTCCACGTCCCACCTATGATGGTACACGTCGTAACATCCAGGTAGACGTTCGCGGCGCCGCCTCTGCCAGCACTGCCTACCTGGAACAACATCTGCTCAACATCCGCTCTGATCTCTTCATCGGGCTGATTCTGTTTGCGCTATTAGTGGTGATGTTGTTGCTGCCCCTGCTGATCCGACAGGTGATGCGGCCGCAACCACGCTTACAACCGGGGAATGTGGCAACTGCTTACTTTCCACCCCCCGCGTCGCCGCCGTCCGTTTCGTATGCAGGTGTGCCAGCGCCAGGTATACTGACTTGCCAGCATTGTGGATCCACTTTGCGCCCTGGAGCGAAGTTTTGTTCTGTCTGTGGGGAACCGACCCCTAACCGTGCAGCATCGGCCTCAACGGTTTGTCCGCAATGCGGTAATCCATTGAGACCAGGCGCGAAATTCTGTGGTCGGTGCGGGATGCGCATGTAGAGGGGCTGCGCTATGAACAAAAAAATGCAATTGTACTACAACACAATTTTTGGCGCATTGGGAGGGCTGATCGCCTGGTTGTTGCTGGGGCTATTCCCCACTGCCGAATGGAACTTGTGGGTAGCGGTTATTTTCATCGGCGCGGGCACGGGACTTTTCATCGGCGGGGCGGTAGGAATGGTAGAAGGCCTGATCCTCAAACGTTCGTTCATCCGCGCGGTATGGGGATTGTTTTTAGGCTGCCTGACCGGAGTGCCGAGCGGCGCGATAGGATTGGCGCTAGGACAAGCGGGATTTCTCCTGACCCAAGGGGGATTCATTGGCCGTGCAGTGGGATGGACTGCGCTAGGGTTTTTCTTGGGCGCGGGGCAGGGATTTATCCGGTTCAAAGTGAAGCGGATTTTCTATGGATTACTCGGCGGGACATTCGCCGGTCTCATTGGTGGGGTTATCTACGAAGGCATAACCCAACTCTTTTTACAGCAAAGTGACACCGCTCAGATGTTCTTGGGGGCGGTGGGACTGCTATTGATCGGCGCCAGTCTGGGCGGCGTCACAGCGCTCTCCGTGGAAGTCATCGAGCGCGTCGCCGGGCGCGGGGTGTTAGTCGTCCAGAATGGACCGCGCCAGGGCATGGAAGTCTCGGTGGTTGACACCGTGACCCTGGGGAGTTATGATGGTTGTGAGGTCTATTTGCCCAGGGATCCAGGCATTGCCAAACAACACGCCCGCGTGGGCAAGCGCGCAACCGGCTTTTTCATCCAGGATTTACCGGCGTCTTCCGGCGTTTTTGTTGGCAACACACGCGTGTCCACCGAACAACGTTTGCGCCACGGGGATCAAATTCGTTTAGGTAACACTCTCGTTCTATTCAAAGAACAGTGAACTTCTTCAGATGTTTGGAGGCTTTATGAGTCATCAAGTTTGTCCACAGTGTCAAACTTTGAATCGGAGCGGCAGCAAGTTTTGTGTCAAATGTGGGCAGCCATTGCCTACATCCCTACCCATAACACCAGGAAGCGGCGGTGGGTCTCTCTGTCCACACTGCAATGCCCTGCTGCGAGCCGGGGCGCGATTTTGCCCATCCTGCGGTAATTCTCTGACCACCGCTCCTGCTGCCCCACATATGACTGGTCCGCACATCATCATTCGTGTCGTCGGCGAGGGGATACGTACTATGCCATTGGACCGTCCAGTGTTTACCGTAGGCCGCAATCCGACGAGTGACATCGTACTGGCACACGAATTTGTTTCGTGGGAGCACGGACGACTGGAGTTACGAAATGGAAACTGGTATTACGTTGATTTAGACAGCACCAACGGAACTTATATCAACGGGCAACGAGTCAAACAGGCCGCTCTGCAAGATGGTGACATCCTGCGCATCGGTGACATTCAAGGCAACTCAGTAAGCTTGACCTTGCGCACAACCAGCGTGGCACAACCATCACGTGTGACAGTCAGTACTATCCACCTGGGGGCGTTGAATATCGCGGCCAAACCGCTCATCGTAGTAGGCCGTGACCCCCAGGCCGATATTCCATTGCCGGGGCCGACCGTATCGTGGCATCATGCCCATATCACGCGTACGACTACAGGGCACATTATCACCGACTTGCGGAGTGTCAACGGCACATTCGTCAATGGCAAGCGTATTGATGCACCCCACGCCTTGCGTCAGGGTGATACAGTACAGATTGGACCTTTCAAGCTGATCTACGAAGTTTCCGGATTTCAACAATACACGGCTACCGGCGGAATGCGGCTCGACGGCGTGCATCTGGTGCGTGAAGTGGGATCTCGCAAAAGTCCCAAACGTATCCTCAACGACATTGACATCTCGATTTATCCCCGTGAGTTTGTCGCGCTTGTGGGCACTAGTGGCGCTGGTAAGAGCACGCTGATGAAAGCATTGAATGGATTCACCCGCGCCAACGGTGAAGTGCTTGTCAATGGCGACAACCTCTATCAGCATTTCGATCTGTATCGCACGCTCATCGGCTACGTCCCACAAGACGATATCATCCACCGCGAGCTGACGGTCGGCGCGGCGTTGGATTACGCAGCGCAGTTGCGCCTGCCGCCGGACACGACACCCGCAGAACGCAAACAACGTATCACTAAAGTCCTTCAGCAAGTTGAAATGAGCGGGCACGAAGAAACGTTGATTAGTCGGTTGAGCGGCGGACAGCGTAAGCGCGTCAGCATCGCTGTGGAGCTGTTGGCCGAGCCGAGTCTGTTCTTCCTGGATGAGCCGACTTCCGGCCTGGATCCTGGCTTGGAAAAGAAGATGATGTACACCCTGCGCCAGTTGGCCGATGGCGGGCGCACGATCATCCTGGTGACGCACGCCACGGCTAACATCAACCAATGCGACCACGTGTGTTTCCTCGCCCAGGGGCGGATGGTCTACTACGGCCCGCCGGAAGAGGCGCGGGTGTTCTTCGGTGTGGCGAGCGACGACTTTGCCGACATCTATGCCCAACTGGACGATGGCGATCCTAGAATCGCACGGCAGAAAGCAGCCCAATGGGAACAACGATTCCGGCAATCACCCTATTACCGTCAATATGTGGCTGACCGTCAACGTGCACTGCCCCAGCAGAAGCAACAGGTAGCACAAGGGGTGGCGCAAAAAGGCCCGCGGGTCAATCCTATGCGCCAGTTTTTTGTGCTGACGCGCCGTTATCTGGACCTTGTGTTCCGCGATCGCTTGTTACTGACCGTCCTGCTGGCGGTGATGCCGATCATCGGGCTGTTGCTCGTGCTGATCTCTGGCGCAAACTGGTTGATCGGGGACTCCGAAACGGAGATCCTCAATCAATTGGCCGCCGACCTGGCCACTGGCCAGAGCAGTGCAACGTATGCCATTGTGGGCAAAAGCCAGACGATGCTCTTTATGATCGCGCTGGCGGCGGTGTTGTTGGGCCTGTTTGCCGCCGCCTACGAAATCGTCAAAGAAAGCTCGATCTACCAACGCGAGCGTATGGTCACGCTCAAATTGCTGCCATATCTGGCTTCCAAGGTGGTGGTGCTGGGCGCCTTTGCGCTGGTACAGGCGTTCTTGCTGCTCCTGGTGGTGAGCTTCAAGGTAAAGCTGCCGGCAGACGGCGTGGTTGCGCCAGCAGTGCTCGAAATGTACATCTCTGTCGTCCTGGGCATCTTCGCGGCGATTATGATGGGGTTGTTCGTTTCCGCCGTGGTACCGAACAGCAACACCGTGATCTACGCGGTGCTGTTAGTGTTGTTCTTCCAGATCCTCTTTGCCGGTGTGATTTTCGATCTGGGCGGCGCGGCGGGGCAGCTTTCCAAACTGACGCTCACGCGCTGGACAATGGAGGGGCTAGGGTCGTCTGCCAACATCGAGTATCTCAACAGCCTGACACGCACGCGCTTTGTGCCGGAGCCGATCACCCAAGAGGTCTCGATGGACGTCGAGAAGCCCGCCGAGGATTGGGAACCGGTAACAGTCGTGACCGAAACGCAGGAGATTGAGGTGGAAGCGCAGCCAGGGCTGAAACAAACCGTGCCCATTTCCGTTCCTCAGGTAACGGTCAACGAAATGGTCACGGTCACAGAGACGATGACCAAATCGGTGACCGTAGAACCGGAGGCCATGGACCTTTTCAACACCCGCGAGTTCCAGATTGACTATACGCGGGAACTGCCACACCTGCTGAAAGACTGGCTGCTGCTTTTGGGGTTTGGTTTCGTATTCGCGGGCGGGACGCTGATTGTGCTGAAACGCAAAGACATCATATAGGGAACCTGATTATGCCGCTAATGATTGGACAGGTATTGCAAAATCGCTACCGTGTGGTCGCGCTCCTTGGCCAGGGCGGGATGGGAGCCGTCTATCGCGCGTGGGACTTGCGGCTGAAAGACCATGTCGCACTCAAGGAGCTGACGCCGCAGCCCGGCCTGGATGCGGAAACGCTCAGTCAATTGCGCCGGCAGTTTGAAAGGGAAGCCGTCGTTCTAGCAAAGCTGAATCACCCCAACCTGGTGCGGGTGACTGATTTTTTTGAAGAAGATGACGATGCTTATCTGGTGATGGATCTCGTGGAAGGCGAGAGCCTCGACAACCGCATCGCGCGCGAGGGCGCGCTGCCGGAAAACATCGTTTTAGCATGGGCCGCGCAACTTCTGGAAGCCTTGCACTACTGTCACAGTCAAGGCGTCATTCACCGCGATATAAAACCACAGAACGTGATCATCCGTCCTGACGGGCGACCTGTGTTGGTGGATTTTGGGTTGGTGAAGCTATGGAACCCAACCGATCCACGCACACAAACAGTGATGCGCGGCATGGGCAGCCCGCAGTACGCGCCGCCGGAGCAGTATGGCACACGGGGCCAGCACACCGATCCGCGCAGCGATCTGTATAGCCTGGGCGCAACGCTTCACCACGCTCTAACGGGACAAGCGCCGCCCGCTGCCAACGATCGGATGGCCGATCCCGCATTGTACATACCCCTTCGGCGCATCAACCCGCGTGTGAGCGCGCAGACAGAAGCCGTCGTGCAGAAAGCGATGGAACTGCCGCGCGACCAACGTTTTTCCGACGCGCAAACGATGGCAACGGCCCTTGTTACCTTGCAGGCAGTCAATGAAAGAGAAAAGAGAACGAAAGCCTTTTCCGTCGGTGACAGGAGAAAAGTATTTGTTGCAACCATTCCTACATGGGTATGGGGAGTACTGCTTATTGCGCTACTGTTGGGTAGTTGGGGGACGTGGAGCATTATACATCCCCCGCCAACACCTACAGCTACGTCAACACAACAAACGATGACTGCAACGGCTACGACCACACCGACCCCCACAGCGACGGCTACCCCGACTCCTACTCATACGCCGACAATAACGCCAACGCCTCCTCCTAAGTTGGGCGATACCTGGATACGTTCTGGCGATGGAATGACGCTAGTATATGTGCCCGCAGGTGAGTTTCAAATGGGAAGTACCACTGAACAGTTTCGTTATGCGGTAAGTTTGTGTGTGGCAGATGGGAACACCAGCAATGCTTGTCAAGCACTTTTCAAAGATGAGATGCCTGCGCATACAGTGGTATTAGCCGCTTTCTGGATTGACCAAACAGAGGTGACAAATTCGCAATATCAAAAGTGCGTGACTTCCGGTGTATGTCGGGCTTCTGCTTACCAGAATGACAAAACGTATGGTGAGATGGACTCTCCGGTAGTAGGTGTCGATTGGGCTGATGCGCAAGTTTATTGTGCTTGGGTAGGCGGGCGACTCCCCACTGAGGCACAGTGGGAATATGCCGCGCGAGGGCCAGAAGGCTGGATTTATCCTTGGGGGAACGACTGGCGTGCTGAAGATGTCAATTGCTACACAAATTGTAATGATGAATACGATGCCGTTGCACCGGCAGGCAGTTTCCCACAAGCAGCAAGTTGGGTAGGAGCGCTAGATATGGCGGGAAATGTATGGGAGTGGGTAGCCGATTGGGCAGGGGATTATTCGAGTGCAAGACAAGAAAACCCACTAGGGCCATCAGAAGGCGATGCGCGGATAGTGCGTGGAGGTGGCTGGAACACACTCCAACGGAGTGTCCGCACTACTAATCGTCACTGGCTCGTCCCTACTAGCCGTGTTAATTATGTAGGATTTCGGTGTGTTATCGCTTATGCCTTGGAGCGGTAATTTCTGTATGGTTTTAACTCTGCTGTGCCAGTCTCCACCTGGATCACGGGTAAGGTAGCAATATAATCAACTTGTGTGCCTATTAGAACCCGCGAGTCCGGAAAACTTCATAATAGAAAAAGAGTGATCAAATGCCATTAGCAGCCGGGCAAATTCTGCAAAACCGCTACCGCGTGGTCGCGCTTCTCGGTCAGGGCGGGATGGGAGCCGTCTATCGCGCATGGGGCTTGCGCTTGAAAGGCCATGTCGCACTGAAGGAGATGACGTCGCCGCCCAGCCAGGATCCGGTGACGTTCGATCAATTGCGCCAGCAGTTTGAACAAGAGGCCGTCATCCTGGCAAAGTTGAGTCATCCTAACCTGGTGCGGGTGATTGACTTCTTCGAAGAAGGGGGCAGCGCCTACCTGGTGATGGACCTCGTGGAAGGCGAGAGCCTCGACGACCGCATCGCTCGCGAGGGCGCGTTGCCAGAAAACATCGTTCTGGCCTGGGCTATACAACTGCTGGATGCCCTGCACTATTGCCACAGTCAGGGCGTCATCCACCGCGATATCAAACCGCAGAACGTGATTATCCGTCCCGACGGGCGCGCCATGTTGGTGGACTTTGGCTTGTTGAAGCTGTGGAACCCGACCGATCCACGCACACAAACAGTGATGCGCGGCATGGGCAGCCCGGAGTATGCGCCGCCGGAACAATATGGCGGGTCAGGGCAACATACCGACGCGCGCAGCGACCTCTACAGCCTGGGGGCGACGCTCTACCACGCGTTGACCGGGCAAGCGCCGCCCACGGCCACCGAGCGGATGGCAGTGCCCAAGTTGTTCGTCCCCGTGCGACAGGTCAATCCACATGTGAGCGTGCACGTCGAAGCAGCGATTGTGCGGGCGATGGCGTTGGAACGCGACCAGCGCTTTGGTAGCGCCGAGGAAATGGCAGCGGCGTTGCAGCTTGCCGCGCCTACTGCGCGCGGCAGAGGTTTCCCGGCATGGGCCTGGGGTGTGCTGCTCGTGATCTTGTTGTTGGCAGGGATAGCGATAGGGCGAGCGTTGAAACCCGCTGCATCGATTTCGCAACTAACCCCATTCGTAACATCCGCAGTGACGGACACAGATGTCTCACCGACATTGACGTCCATGACGCAACCAACTGACATTCCTGCGGCGACTCACCCCCCTACGGTTACCTCTACCGCCACTGCGCCAACGTCACAACCAGGCAGTCCAACTGCGACCGGCAGTTCTGCAACGTCGACACCCACCCCCACAGCGAGGCCAACGGATGCTCCAACGGCTACCCATTCACCCACCGCAATCCTATCTTCGCCCACCCCAGTTCCGCCTTCGCCAACCCCGGAACCAAGTTGCCCTAATGTCAGTGGCACATTTGCCACAACCTGGTCTCAAGTACAAAACAATATCGGCTGTTCGCAAGGTTCAGCAATCAGCGGCTTTGTTGTCGAAGAGAACTTTGGATCCGGTAAAATGTTCTGGCGAGAACCAATCGATTACGCGCAAGCCCTGGTTGTGTTTAACAGCGGAACCTGGAGAATATTTCGACACACACCCTTTGTGGAAGGCAGTCCAGAGTTTCCGTGTGCAGACGAAAACACACCAGCGCAGTCTCCTCCTACACCTAAGCGCGGTTTTGGAACGATGTGGTGCGATATCCCTGAAATTCGCAGCGGCCTGGGCAATGCCACCGACGCAGAAAGGGGATTCACGGGCTATATGCAACAGTTCGACAAAGGCTTTATGCTCCAGACCGATTATGGCGAAATCTTTATCTTCTATTTCAACGGTGTTTGGGAAAAGCGATAGACGTTGGAATCCCAAAATGCATCTCATGAACATACGGTGAATGATGGCGCTTAATCCAGGACAGGTACTGCAAAACCGTTACCGCATCGTCGCCCCGCTCGGCCAGGGCGGGATGGGGGCGGTGTACCGCGCCTGGGACATGCGCTTGCAAAGCGACGTCGCGCTTAAGGAGATGACCCCAGATCCTGGCCTGGATGCAGCTATGCTGGTTCAACTGCGCCAGCAATTCGAGCAAGAGGCTGTCGTCCTGGGGCGGTTGAATCATCCCAATCTGGTGCGGGTGATTGATTTCTTCGAAGAGGGCAACAGCACCTACCTGGTGATGGATCTTGTGGAAGGCGAGAGCCTCGCCGATCGCATTGCGCGTGAGGGCGCACTGCCCGAAAAGACTGTGCTGGCGTGGGCCGCGCAGCTCCTGGATGCTTTGCATTACTGCCACCAACAGGGCATCATTCACCGGGACGTCAAACCGCAAAATGTGATTCTCTGTCCCGACGGGCGCGCCGTGCTGGTGGATTTTGGGTTGATCAAGTTGTGGAATCGCACACCCCACACCCAGGCAGTCTTGCGGGGGATGGGCAGCCCGGAGTATGCGCCGCCGGAGCAGTATGGCACCTATGAGCAGCACACCGACCCGCGCAGCGACCTTTACAGCCTGGGGGCGACCCTCTATCACGCGCTGACCGGGCAAGCGCCGTCCACGGCTAACGACCGCATTGCCGACCCCACGCTGTATCGTCCCCTCCGCAAACTTGCCCCGCGTGTCAGTGCGCAGACAGAAGCCGTGGTACAGAAGGCGCTGGAGTTGCAGCGCGACCAACGTTTTGCTGATGCGGAACAAATGGCGGCTGCCTTGGCTGCTGCGCCGGCAGCTACCACGAGAGAGAAGAGAACAACAGGCTTTTCCGCCACGTTCAATCTTGAAAGCGGGCATAAACGGCGTCTGCGCGCGGTCTTTCCTGCGTGGGGATGGCCCGCGCTGATCTTGGGTCTCCTGGCGTTGGGCGGCCTGGGGGCCATACTGCGCCCCAGGCTAATGCCTGCATCCACAGCCACGGCATTTGTCCCCACAGCTATCCCACAGTCTACAGCATTCCCCACCGCAATGGCGACACCGCGCCCCACAGTCACACTTGCTCCCACCGCGACGCCGCAGCCTGCGCTGCAATTACCCGTGCTGTCCGGCATGGTAGTGCCGCAACCTTTGGGTATCATAGGCTCAGAGAATAGCGCGCAAATCACACAACTGGCGCGTTGGGGTAAAGGAACGGCAAACCAGGTGACCTATTCCCCAGATGGCGACATTCTGGCAGTGGCTTCTTCTCTGGGCATCTACTTGTACGATGCGGATACCTTCGCAGAGCTAGGCTTGATTGAAACTGCCGCCGAGGTGGAAAGCCTGGCTTTTGCGCCGGATGGGCGCACGCTGGTTTCAGGATCATCGGACAAAACGGTACGACTATGGCAGGTGAGCGACGGACAACTCCGGCGCACGTTCGAGGGCTATGACGGTTCCGTGTATAGCGTGGCCTTTTCACCGGACGGACGCTTGCTCGCCTCGGGGATTAGTGATGGAACGGTGTGCGTGTGGCAGGTAAGCGATGGAGTGCTCCTGCGCACATTGGATGCGCATACGAGTTATGTAACCGCCATAGCCTTTTCACCAGACGGACGCACGCTCGCCTCAGGCTCAGCGGACCGAACAGTAAAGATGTGGCAATTAAGCGATGGCACGCTCAAGCTGACATTGGAGGGACATACAAGTGGAGTCACCAGTGTGGCCTTTACACCGGATGGGAATAGACTCGTCTCGGGATCGGCAGACCGAACGGCAAGAGTGTGGCAGGTGAGCGATGGCGCCCTCTTGAACACACTGGAAGGGCATACAGGCCCGATAAGAAGCGTGGCGGTGTCGTCAGATGGGCGTATACTCGCTTCGGGGGCATGGGATGAGACAGTGCGCGTGTGGCAGGTCAGTGATGGAGCACTTCTACACACGTTAAATCATACGGATGTAGTGGATAGCGTAGCCTTTGCACCGGATGGCGACAGGCTCGCCTCAGGATCAGGGGGGCGAACGGTAAAGGTTTGGCAGGTGAGTGAGGGGACGCTTATACACACTTTGGAAGGCCATACGAGCTATGTGTTCGATGTGGCCTTTGCGCCAGATGGAAACACACTCGCCTCAGGAGCATCTGATGAAACGGTAAAAATATGGCAGACAAGCGATGGTACGCTTCTGCATACTTTGGAGGGACAGACGGGGTATGTGCTGAGTGTGGCCTTTGCTCCAGATGGCAACACACTTGTCTCCGGCGGCGAAGACGATATGGTATACGTATGGCGGAGCAGTGATGGAAAACTTCTGCGCACATTGGAAGGACACACGGGGTATGTGAGCAGCATGGCTTTTACACCGGACGGCAGTATGCTCGCCTCAGGGTCGTCTGACACTACGATAAGGTTATGGCAATCGAGCGATTGGACGTTTCTGCGCGCGTTGGAGGGGCATACGGGCGGCGTCACCAGTGTGGCCTTTGCGCCGGACGGGAATATACTGGCTTCTGGGTCAGATGATGGAACGATCCGGCTGTGGCAAGCGAGTGATGGATCATTCCTGCGTACCCTGGAGGGGCAAACAGAAGAAGTATGGAGCGTAGCCTTTGCGCTGGATGGGAGTACACTCGCCTCGGGGGCGTCGGACGGGACGATACAAATATGGCGGGTGACTGATGGTATGCGCCTACGCACACTTGAGGGGCACACGAACGGTGTAGTCAGTGTGGCCTTTGCGCCGTATGGAGACACGCTCGTTTCGGGTGGATTGGACAGAACGGTGCGGTTGTGGCGCGTCAATGATGGAACGCTCTTGCGCACACTCGAAGGGCATACGAATGGGGTAATCAGCGTGGCCTATGCGCCAGGCGGAAATATGCTCGTCTCTGGATCGCTGGACGGAACAGTGCGGTTGTGGGGCGCGCCGCCGTATTAGGCGTTATGACTGCCGCGTATGACGCTGGGGCTATGTCGTCGTGGGCGACCTATGGTTATGTTTGGTGAATGACGATGCTTAATCCAGGACAAGTGCTGCAAAATCGCTACCGCGTCGTCGCCCTGCTCGGCCAGGGCGGGATGGGCGCGGTCTACCGCGCCTGGGACTTGCGGTTGAATGCGCCGGTGGCGCTCAAAGAGATGATTCCACAGCCCGGCATATCTCCTGCCATGCTTGCCCAATTGCGCCAGCAGTTTCGCCAAGAAGCTGTCGTTTTGGGGCGCTTGACTCACCCTAACCTGGTGCGGGTGACGGACTTCTTCGAGGAAGCCGGCAACGCTTACCTGGTGATGGAGTTCGTGCAAGGTGAGAGTCTGGCGGACTACATCAAACGGACTGGAGCATTGCCGGAGGGACAGGTGGTCGCCTGGGCGCGGCAGTTACTCGATACTTTGGCGTACTGCCACAGCCAGGGCGTTCTGCACCGCGACATCAAGCCCCAAAACGTGATCCTGCGCGCCGATGGGCAACTGATCCTGGTGGACTTCGGCCTGGTCAAACTCTGGGATGCCAGCGCCCCCCGCACGCAGACGATGATGCGCGGGATGGGCAGCCCGGAGTATGCGCCGCCGGAGCAGTACGAGAGCCACGCGCAGCATACGGACCCGCGCAGCGACCTCTACAGCCTGGGGGCAACGCTCTACCACGCGTTGACCGGATACGCCCCGCCAACGGCCACAGAGCGCATTGTGAGGCCGGGAGTGTTGACGCCGGTGCGCCAATTCAATCCCCAGGTCAGTCCTGCGCTGGAAGCGACCCTGTTCCGTGCTTTGGAACTTCAGCCGGAAGCGCGCTTTCAGAACGCGGCGGAGATGTTGCAGAGCCTGTTGACGCCACGCAGTTTCTCGCCGCCGCCAACATTCCCCCAACCGTTTGCCGATCCTGCGCCGAAACGCTCTTTTCCGTGGCCCTGGGTCATTGTTGCTGTTATTATCATTGTCATCGGCTTGTGTGTAGGTGGTGGTGCGTTGATCTGGCGCGTAGCTAATCCGGCGGAAAGAGCTTCTGCGCCAACATTGCCGCAGGAGCCTTCAACTGCGGCGACGGTCATAAGCCCCGAAATACAGATGCCGGAGCCCACCACGCCGCCTTCCGCAACGACAGCACCCATAATAATACCAACGGTGCAACCTTCACCCACTCCCTATCCAACGGATACGCCTTATCCAACGAATACGCCCTATCCAACCGCCACCGACACGCCTCCCCCGACATTAACGCCATCCTGTCCAGCGGTCACGGGAACGTTCGCTTCCATCTGGCAAGCGCTACAGGAGCAACTGGGCTGCGCTCGCGGCAATGCCTTCAGCACCTGGACGGCGCAGGAGCACTTCGAGCATGGGGAGATGTTCTGGCGCGAGGATACCGACCGGATGCTGGTGCTCTACGCCAGCGGCGCGTGGGCATCCTATCGCGACATCTGGGCCGATGGCGACCCTACCTATTCCTGTACAGATAGCGCCCCGCAGTCCTCTCCGCCAACGCCGCTGCGTGGTTTTGGCAAAATCTGGTGTACCTATGCCGAAGTACGGCGGGGCCTGGGCAACGCCACCGACGCAGAACGCGGTTTTAACAGCACCTTACAGGAATTTGAACGAGGGACGCTTCTGCGCACCGATAACAGGCAAGTCTATATACTTTATGCTGATGGGACATGGACACGATAACTTATGACGCTTAACCCAGGTCAGGTCTTGCAAAATCGCTACCGCATCGTCGCCCCGCTCGGTCAGGGCGGGATGGGCGCGGTGTACCGCGCGTGGGATCTGCGACTGGAGGGCGCGGTGGCGGTTAAAGAGATGGTCCCGCCGCCCGGTCTGGACGCGGCGACCGTGCAGCAGCTCCAGGAGCAGTTCAAACGTGAAGCGGTGGTGCTCCGGCACTTGCATCACACCCATCTGGTGCGGGTGATTGATTTCTTCGAGGAAATGGGCAACACCTATCTGGTGATGGACTTCGTCGAAGGTGAGACTCTGGATGCGTACATCGCGCGCCGCGGCGCACTGCCTGAAACGGAAGTCCTGGCGTGGGCTATGCAATTACTCGACGCTCTGGACTATTGTCACCGGCAAGGCGTCATCCATCGTGACATCAAACCGAAGAACGTGATCCTCCGCCCTGATGGCAGCGCGGTCTTGGTGGATTTCGGGCTGGTCAAGGTGTGGAACCCAACAGACGTGCAGACGCAGACTGTCCTCCGGGGGATGGGCAGCCCGGAATACGCGCCGCCGGAACAATACGGCAGGCTAGGACAACATACCGATTTGCGCAGCGACCTCTATAGCCTGGGCGCAACCCTCTACCATGCCCTCACCGGACAAGCGCCGCCCACGGCGACCGACCGGATGGCAATGCCGGAGATATTTGTCCCGGTACGGAAGATCAACGCCCATGTTAGCGCGCGGGCAGAGGCGGCGATTTTGAGGGCGATGGCGTTGCCACGCGACCAACGTTTTGGCAGCGCCATTGAGATGGCGGCAGCGCTACGGTCACAAACGGGCAGCGTGCGCGGGAAACGTTTTCCTGTATGGGGCTGGGGCTTGCTGGTCGCGCTTTTGGTGTTGGGCAGCCTCGGCGGATGGCTCGCGCTACGCGCGATGACCACGCCGACGCCGGTGGTCCCGACCCCGACGGCCACACTTTTCCCCACACCCATGGTCATCCTACCCCACGCTACTGCGACTCCATCACCGCAGCCGCCGGCGACGCCCACATCACAACCTACAGCAACGCCCACGATCACGATTATCCAGCCGCCGACTCTGGGCGATACCTGGACACGCCCGATCGATGGCATGGTCATGGTCTATGTCCCGGCAGGGGAATTCGAGATGGGCAGTGAAGATGGCGAAGCCGACGAAAAACCAGTGCATACGGTGGCGTTGGATGCCTTCTGGATCGATCAGATGGAGGTGAGTGTCGCGCAGTTCCGGCGCTTTGTCGCCGCGACGGGTCACCGGACGACAGCCGAGATCGAGGGCAGCGGGTGGACTTACGTGACAGGCAATGAGATCTGGAAGGGGGTCAATGGCGCGGACTGGCGACATCCCTTTGGGCCGGGGTCGGACGCGCCGGACAATGATCCGGTTACGATGGTCAGTTGGGATGACGCGCTCGCCTATTGCCAATGGGTTGGCGGGCGCTTGCCCACCGAAGCCGAGTGGGAATATGCTGCGCGTGGGCTGGAAGGGCGCTTGTATCCGTGGGGCAATGCCTTTTACGGAGACCGGCTCAACTATTGTGACGCGGGCTGTACTTTCTCCTGGAAAGATACTGCCTACAATGACGGGTATAAATTACTGGCGCCGGTCGGCAGTTATCCAACCGGCGTGAGTTGGTGCGGCGCATTGGATATGGCGGGCAATGTGTGGGAGTGGACGGCAGATTGGTATGGGCGTTATCCTGCGACGCGCCAAAAGAATCCCACCGGACCGGTGACCGGCACGGAAAAGATCTTGCGCGGCGGCGGGTGGGACGATTACAGACAGTATCTCCGCATGCCGCATCGTTATTGGCTTCTGCCAACCTATCGCCTTGTCTTTGTGGGGATTCGTTGCGCGGCTACAGATTTCCAAGGCCCATAACTGCTGGAGATAACCTATATTTTTCGTAATGTGTGAGGAATCATTCGATGGCACTGACAACCGGACAAACACTACAAACGCGTTACCGCATCGTCGCACCGTTAGGCCAGGGCGGGATGGGCGCGGTGTATCGTGCATGGGACACCCGCCTGCAAGTGCCTGTGGCGCTTAAAGAGATGATGCCGCAGGCCGGAATTGCAGCGGAACTGTTGGCCCAACTGCGCCAACAATTCGAGCAGGAGGCGATGGTTCTGGCGCGCCTTTCGCATCCGCATCTGGTACGGGTCACGGACTTTTTTGAGGAACAAAGCAACGTCTATCTGGTGATGGACTTCGTGGAAGGCGAGAATCTGGCCGACCACATCGCGCGCGAGGGCGCGCTGCCCGAAGCCGCGGTGCTGGCCTGGGCCAACGCGCTGTTGGATGCGCTGGAGTATTGCCACCGCCAGCGCATCATCCACCGCGATATCAAACCGCAGAACGTGATCCTCCGCCCCGACGGGCAGGCCGTGCTGGTGGACTTTGGCCTGGTGAAGCTCTGGGATCCGCAGGACCCGCGCACCCGCACCGCGATGCGCGGCATGGGATCGCCGGAGTACGCGCCGCCCGAGCAGTACAGCCTGCGCGGTCAACACACCGATCCGCGCACCGATCTCTACGGCCTGGGGGCCACGCTCTATCACGCGCTGACCGGACAGGCCCCGTTGAGCGCCACCGACCGCATGGCGATGCCCGATGACTTTCTGATGCCGACACAGATTGCGCCCGCCGTCAGCCCATACGTCGAAACAGCAATTCTACGAGCGATGGCGCTGCGCCTGGATGAGCGGTGGGCCAGCGCCGCCGAGATGAAAGCGGCGCTACAGGGGAAAAAGGCAGCCTCAAAGCCGACGACCCTCTTGCCCGAATCTGCCCCTGCCACAACTGGCGACGAGGTAAGCCGCCTGTACCAGACGTTGCAACACCACATCGCGCAGGGACACTGGGAAGAAGCGGAACGCACTGCCCAGGCCATCACCTTGCTAAGCCCCGGCTACAAAGATGTCGCGGCGTTGCTGCAACAGGCGCAGGACAACCGCGCCGGACGGCAGGAGGCGGAGGCACTATGGCAGCAGTTGAACCAGGCTTTGAGCGAGGAGGAAAAGCAACACCAAGCCGCGCTGGCTGCGCTAGACCAGGAAGTTCAAACTCAGACGCAAACCCACGGAAAACTGACGAGCCAGCAGAAGGATTTACAGAAGCAACGCGCGGAATTGCAAAAACAACTTGCCACCGTGGAGAAAACTTTGAAGGGCGTTGAGGCGCAACTGGCACAACTCCAGTCCGACCAAAGCCGTATCCCTGCCCGGCAGGCACAATTGCAGCAAACGGCAGAACGGTTGGGCAAACGGCACGTCGCGTTGGCCGAGGCGCAGCGTTATCTGACCGAGCGCAAATACCGGGAGGCGCAGCAGGCATTGTATCGAATCGGGAAAATCGTACGAGGTGGGTTGACCGAGACAGACCTCCCACAGCTTAGCGAGCTTTATTGTCTGGAACACACCCGCAGGGGTATTTTCCGTGTATCTGAACTGGTCTCTGCTGTAGCTTTTGTCCCGCATGTAACGCAAACCAGCCAATTGAAACTTGCCGCAGCGACAGAGAAGGGTTCGATCTGGCTATGGGAGATTCCTAGCAAGAAGTACGTCACCCTGACCGGGCATGAAGCATTAATAAATGCTATTGCATTTTCACCGGATGGTGAGATGCTTGCTTCTGGTTCAGAAGATGGAACTGTTCGGGTGTGGCGCATGGACGACTTGAAGGATATGTATCCGCCCCTACAATTTACTGCTCAGGTAAATGATGTGGCTTTTAGCCCTGATGGCACTGTTTTAACAGTTGGAAGTTCTGATAGTACAGTGGGTCTGTGGCAGGTCTCTGATGGCAAGTTGTTGCGCAAAATTAAGAGTCAGGCTGACTCAATTGCAAGTATTGCTTTTGCCCCTAGTGGCGACCTGTTGGCCCTGGGCACATTTGATGACGTTATCCTTATTGTGCAAACTAGCGACGGGAAACGCATCAAGACCTTAAAAGGCCACAAATCCTGGATCTCCGGTCTGGCTTTTTCACCGGATGGCCTTCTACTGGCATCCACGGCAATGGATAACACCGCGCGCTTGTGGGATGTGGCCGATGGTTCCACCCACGCGATATTGAAAGGACACCAAAAAGAGGCGTGCGGCATCACTTTTACCCCAGATGGATTGATTGTAGTCTCCGGCTCATATGACAGGACTTTGAAATTCTGGCGTGTTAAGGATGGAGCTTTGCTGCATACCCTGACGGGCCACACTGATGCCATTTTTGGAGTAGCATTTTCTCCGGATGGGAGAATGTTAGCTTCAGCTTCTGGTGACGGTACAGTCCGGGTTTGGGGTCTTCCAACTAAGCCATCAGCCTAAGGGGTAATTGTATGTTCAATGGACCTGATCTGCAAATCAACATCCCTCAGACGTTGGCGACCCTGGAGCGGTCACACCTGGATGCAGCGGTCCCAGCCGCTGTGCCGATCTGGGGGCAAATCGAAAGCGTGCCGTTTGTCCGCATCGTGGGTTTGCCGCGCTTTTGGCAGGCAGAGGAGGGCATGGATTTCCTGCAAAACGTCGAAGACCTGGTGACCGGTGTGGGGGGACAGCAATTGCCGTTGCTGTTTTTGATTGTCGGCGAACCGCGCGGGATACAGGTTTATATGGGTCTGGAGGGCGTCGGCGCTGAAGCCACGTTGCGGACCTCGCTGATCGCTGCACTTCCCGGTGTGTGGCTGTCAGAGAATGCTGATATGCACATCGGCGCTTTTCTCAACACCAACAAGCTTATGGCACATTTGGGCCGGTTGACCGGCATCCCTAGCCGTAAACCGGCGTCTTCTGGCGCGCAGCAACCGTCAGGTTCTATGCCGCCTGCGTTGCAACCGGGCGCGGCGCATCAAATCGAACGTCTGATCCGCGGCCTCTATGGGCAAAGTTGGGGTTATTTCGTGCGGGCAACGCCGGCGGACCCGGCGCAGGTGATGGCGCAACGCCAGCAGCTCGTTGGGCAGCTTTCGGCGGTGTCTGGACATGTGGATTGGCAACACAGCCGCCAGGCGCAGGATATGACAACGGTCGGCCCGAACCAGCACCGCAGTGAGTCCGAGTCGCTCAACCGCACGGTGACGGATTATCATGCCAAACGCTGCCTGGCCTTGCTGGAACGCCAGGTGGAACGCTTCGACGCCGGGCGCGCTCAGGGAATGTGGCACGTGGAGGTACACATTTTTACAGCAGCCCCGGCCACGATGGGCCAGGCGCGCGCCTTGCTCGGCGCGATCTTCGCCGGGCCGGATTCAACGCCCGAACCGGTGCGCACGTTCGCCTGTCTCCCTTCCGGGCAGGCCAGGGATCTCAGCACCCTGTTGCACTCCGGCGAATTGGCGACCCTGGTGCAACTGCCGCGCGAAGAATTCCCCGGCTATCGCGTGGCGGCCTATGCACGGTTCGATACGGATCCATTGCCGCTTGTTGCGCGCGATGTGGCGGAGGGCGTCAATATCGGCAAGATTATGGAGGGCGAGCGGCCCACCGGCAATTGGCTCATCGTGCCCCGCCGGGATTTCGCCAAACACGGGCTGGTCGTCGGCGTCACCGGCAGCGGCAAGACCAACACCTTATTCTATATCCTCGACAAACTCTGGGAAGGCGGGCAGGGTGCGCCCTTCCTGGTCATTGAACCGGCCAAGGCAGAGTACCGCGACCTGCGTTGCCTGCCAAGCCTGGAGAACTTAAAAGTTTACACATTGGGCGACGAAACCGTAGCACCTTTCCGTCTGAATCCCTTTGAGTTTGAAGTCGGTCCGACGCAGCGCATCCATGTGCAAACGCACATTGACTACCTGAAATCCGTCTTCAATGCGGCCTTCATTTTGTACGCGCCGATGCCCTACGTGCTGGAAACGTGCTTGCACGAGGTCTACGAAGATCGCGGCTGGGATTTGACGACCGGTTTCAACCATCGTCTCCCGCCGGAAGAACGAGGGAACGAATCGCGCTGGCCGGTCTTCCCCACGTTGAGCGACCTTTACGACAAAATAGATGAAGTCGTCGAGCGCCTGGGCTACGAAGAGCGCATCAAAATGGACGTGCGGGCCGGGTTGCAAACCCGCGTGGGCAGCTTGATGTTGGGCAGCAAGGGCCTGATGTTGAACGCGCAGCACTCGGTCCCCTTTAGCGAGCTGCTGGCGTGCCCTACGGTGTTGGAATTGGAACGCATCGGCAACGACGACGAAAAATCGTTCCTGATCGGCATCATCTTGACCCGCCTGTACGAATACCGGCGTCTGCAAAATCTGGTCTCCGGCAGTCCGCAGCACCTGCGTCACGTGGCGGTATTCGAAGAAGCACACCGTCTGCTAAAAAACGTCCCCACGCAAGTGGAGACGGAGGGCGCCAATGTGCGCGGTCAAGCGGTCGAGGTGTTTGCGAATATGCTTTCCGAGATTCGCGCTTATGGGCAAGGCGTGCTCATCGCTGAACAGGTGCCGACGAAACTGGCGCCGGATGCCGTCAAGAACACAAACCTGAAGCTGATGCACCGGATCGTGGCGCAAGATGACCGCGACGTGATGGGCGGCGCGATGAACCTGGACGAGAATCAACAGCGGGCGGTGGCCTCGCTACCGGTTGGACGCGCGGTCGCCTACGCCGAAGGCGCGGACGCGCCCTATTTGTTGGAGATCATAGACTACAAACGCCGTCTGGTAGGCAAGCACGTCACTGATCGCGTCATCGCCCAGGCTATGCAAGATGCAATCCAGTCCACGCTCTACGAGCCGGCGCCGGATTACGGTCGCTACATTGTGCGTAACCTGGGTTATTTTGATCCTTCTTTGTGGAATGTAGCCTCACGGGTTATGCGTCACCCCGATTTCCAGCAGACCTGGGCGCGCTATTTCTTCTCCGTGGTGCTGAAACCGCATCCGATCACAGAAGGGTATGCAGCGTTGTTGCATGTGCAGCGTAGTGTAACGGGCGGCCTCAGTCTCGATATGGAGCGACAGACGATGCTGGCGCTGGCGCTGATCGGCGCGAGTCGTTATTTTGACGTGCGCGGACGCGCTTATGATTGGCTGTACCCTGTCGTCGAAGAAGTCCGGGAACAGTTTGTAGCCATAGCTGTCGAAGTGATACAAAAATTCGAGAACGACCAGGCAGCATTAACGCATTTGGCGCAGACCCTGACCCCGCGCGCAGAAGCCTTCGAGCAGACCTACAACCGCCACGTCGCGCGTGAAGTTGGCCCCTTTGCCGGATGCGCTTTTTGCGCCAACCGCTGTCTGTACCGGTATGAGGTTGCCACCCTCCTGGGCGACAAAACCGTCGAACGGGACTTCATTCGGGTGATCCAGGAAACCCGGGACGATCAAGCGATGTGGCGGCAACTGGCTCAGTTGGTACAGGGCGACATCGCCTATATTCTGCCCGTCGGGGCGCATCCTGAAGTTGTCAGAGAAGCAGCATTGTGTTATGCTATACAGATAGGCAGTCAAATTAATCTTAGCCATACTCAGCAACACCGCTTAGGCAAAAGTCTGCGTGATGCTCTAAAAACTTAATGGAAGGAGAGAACCATGAAATGCCCGCATTGTAACTTTGTGAATCAGCCCGAAGCCCGTTTCTGCCGTTCCTGTGGACAACCTCTACAGGGCGCGCCTTCCCAACCTGCGCCTACTCCGGCCGCTCCAGTTCCACAGCCGCAAGTACCTGCGCCCGTCTCCGGGGTCATTTGCGCTTCGTGCGGCGCGACAGCCAAACCCGGCGCCCGTTTTTGTCCACGATGCGGGCGCGAGTTGCACCCGGCAACGCCGGTCGCGCCGCCCGCCCAAGCGCCGGCGCCAACTCCTGTGCAACCACAACCCTATGCGCAACAACCAGCCGCGCCACAGACAGCGTCCGGCGCGTATCCGCCTGGCGTGCCGCAAGTCTCACAGCCCATGCCCTCTGCGGCGCAGGCGCAACCAGCAGGCGCGTATCCTCCACAACAGCCGGCTGCCTATGCCCCACCGACATACCAGGAACCTCAATCCGCGCCGCCCCCTACGTCTGCTGGGCCTGGACAACCAGCGCAGGTCAAAACCGGATTCCCCTGGTGGGGATGGGTGTTAGTTGCCGTGGGGCTTGTAGGTGTTCTAGTCATTGGTTTTTTTGTTGTTTCCAAAGCTCTCGCGCCGGCTCTCCCTCCCACGGCTACGCCCACGCCTACAGCGACGCCGACGGTGTTAGCGACTGCTGCGCCGACCGATATGCCGACCCTTACCCCAGAACCAACAGCAACTTTGACACCTCCACCCACAAATACGCCGGAACCGCCTGCGCCAACGCCATCTGAGATTTCAATGAACCTTAGCTTAGGTCAGGAGAGTGTAAAAGTAGGTGATAAAGGTATTCTGCTCAAGGTTAACGTGGTCAATAATGGCGCTGTGCCGGTAGAGATTGTACGTTTCGAAGTACTGGGACAATGGGAGCCGGCCTTGAAACTCATATCACCACCCATCATTGAAGAAACTCCCGGCGCACGGCGTGTTGAGCCACAGAATTATACGGAACTTTTTTTCACGTTCGATGCTGAACAAGCAGGAACAGCTAAACTCAAAGTGGATGTGAAAATGCAAGTGTTGACCGATCCACCGCTTACGGATGTCAAACATTCGGAAGTGCTAGAAGTCAGCGTTGTCAATCCTTGATCATACTCCAGAGGTGGAATGATGAGCAGTGATAGAACTTGTCGTTTGTCTGAATTAAGGGCTGCCGAAAGCCGGTTGAAAGACGAAATCGCCGTCGCTGAAGCTGCCGCTCGTCGTGCGGAATCCAACATCAAAGCGATCGAAGCGGATATGAAAAAGACCAAAGACAAGGTCAAAAACCTGGCTTCAGACGTTAGCCAGGTTTCCGCGACGGTTTCGCGTCAACAACGCCAGATTGCGAGCCTCGATGGAGCAGTAGATGCTCTGCAAAACGATGTCAGCGACTTATCCACCGGGTTAGCATCGCAGCGACAACACATCTATCAGATTGATGGTGAGATTGCTGTTATGCAAGCTCAACAACAAGCCGACTTGCGCCGGATCCAACAAAATGAGCGATTCATCGCCAGTATGCAACAGGACATCGCGGCCTTAGATCAAAATGTAGAGGCCAATCGCCAAGCCATTGCCCAGGCGCAACACTACATGGCCGTGTTGAATCAGGAAATTCACCTGGCTCAGCAGCGGATTGACGCTAATGACCGGTATATCCAGCAGTTGGAGAACGGTGTTCAGCAGATCAATACATACCTGGAAGACGAACGCAAGCGACAGGAACGCGACCGCCTATCGCAACTGAATGATGTGCAGGCGCAGCAACACATGGCCGCGCTGCTGCGCGATTCTCTGGACGTGGCGCGTGTGCGTCGTTTTGGCGCTGAAAGCCCATATCACACAGCCCTGACGACTCTGGAGCACGCGGAGGAAAGCACGCGCCTGGGACGCCTGGAAGCCGCGCGTGCTACGTACCAGGAAGCGCAGCGGCAGTTTTCGCAAGTTGCCCGCGACGTGGATACGCGAGAACGCGAGTATCAGCGTTACCGGAGTCGTTGCGAAGCCTCACTGGAACAACTAGGGCTGGCTATTCAGCAGGCTGGGTCACAAGAAATGCTGGCGTGGCACAAAGAGGATTATCAGGCGCTACAGACACGTTACAACGACCTGCGCTATCGTTTCCAAAACGCCGAGTTCGATCAGGCAGGACGGCCTGAGCAGGTGATCGCTGTATTGGAAAATATGACGATGACCATTGCAAGGCTTCAGGATGACGTGCTGGCTCTGGAGAATCGGCTTGTCGAGACCATCCAAAAAGCCCGCACACGTTTGGAGAGAATGCAACAGATTCTCGGCGCGCTGATGCACATTTGGGGCGACAATGATTTTGATATTTCGTATGGCTATGTGGAGAAAGATGACCCTAAAAGCGCCCTGAAAGTGCAAACGATTCGCCCCAATCGGCCCAACGTCACCCTCAATATGGATTTGGATGGTACATTTCAGTTTTCGTGGACAGGTTACGCTGGGATGGAGTGCGCCAAAGACATCGAGCAATTTGAGGAAACCTTGCGTGAGCAGTATCACCTGGAAATGGCGGTCTCGAGTGCTCAGGATAAACCCGGACAACCCAATCCCGATTTGGGGCCGAGCGGCCCAGGCAATGTAATCAAAATGCAGAAGCCAGTCACCAAAGTGAAAGATAAAACGGCCAACAGGTGAAAATATGGGCAGTATTCAACGCCGCGAATGGTTAGAGAAGCTTGATGAACACTACAATCCTCTTGAGCATAAGTTTCAGGCTGGTGTAGTGCAGTTAAGTGGTTTTATTCGGGATCAGTTCTATTACGATTATCGCTATCCTGAAGTCGAGCTGCCGCATCTTTTGGCGGAACACTTTCGCAACAAAGTGGATATGTTTGTCTGGTATTCCTGGGCTGAGGGTTTGCAGTATGAGTTTGATCATATTACGTTGCCGGCGGCTTCGCCAGCGCAATCTACGTCTTCTTACGCCGCCAGTTTCGACCCTCTGGATGTCGAACGTGCATTTGCGCAAGTGCGGATAGAGCAGCAGACAGAAACTGGGCGCCGGGGCGGCGGCAAATATGCTAACAACGCCTCCGATGCAATGCGTGAAATTCACGAGCACCTGACCGGATATCCAGATAAACATATTGTGGCGTTATTCCAAGATGTGATGTGGCAATTCCCTGGCTCAAATCCGGCAGACCAGAATTTGGTTCCCCTGGTTCGCACTTGGCCGAATGTTTGTCTGGGGCGGCATCTTGTTATTTTCGCCGCCGAGGTTATGCCTGATTGGGTCCAGAACTTCTTGAAGGGTACAGGTTCTATAGGTTTGACCATTGCAGGGCCAACCGCAGATGAGATCAAGCAACGCCTTATTTACGAACACTTGCGTTCACAAGAGAACTTCTTTGATTGGGCTATACTCGACTCTGTCGCCAACTATTTTGAAACTGCAATGGCGCGTCCTGACCGGGGATACCGATTTTTCGTGACCCAAAACATCACACATCGCGGCGGCGCTTATTACGATGCGGAGTTCCTCAAGATAAACCAGGCAGAAGCGATAGCCGTGGATTATCAGCGCATAGATGTTCAGGCCTTCGAACAATACTTGAATGACCATATCATCGGGCAGTCAGAAGCCAAACGCTGGGCTGTCACGGAGGTAAAACGCTTGCAACAGCGCGCCAATCGCCAACAACGTCCCAAGCCGGTTCCACGGATTCGCAAGCTATTCGCCGGGCCTTCTGGCGTCGGTAAGACTGAAATAGCTCGCGTAATGTGCAAGTTTATATTTGACCGCGAACCTTTGATCATCTCTGGCGTGGAATATCAAATGGAACATGAAGTGGTGAAATTGTTAGGCGCGCCGCCGGGATATGTAGGATACGGACAACCCGGCATTCTAACGAGATATCTACAGGAACGGCCTTACGGTTTGATTTTGCTCGATGAGTACGAGAAAGGGCACGATAGCTTACGATTATTCTTCATGAATGCTCTGGAAGAAGGCTATGCCACGACGCCTGACGGGACACGGCTGAGTTTCGGCGAGACCGTGGTTATTGCAACCAGTAATGCCGGAGCGCAAGAAGCCGATGAGCACGCTAAAGCTGATCAGGTTTCGGCGACTGCTCGCAAACAAATCTATGATGAAGCCATCAGTCGCGCCTATAATCAAGCGTTGCTGGGTAGATTTGGCGGATATATCGTCTTTGATCGCTTTACCGAAGAAGAACGCTGGCAGATTGCGCAATTGTATATACGTCTTTTCATCCGACAAACGCAACGTGAGTATAATCTACCGGTGTTGGAGTTCGACGCCACAAACAATTTTTATCAGCAGCTTTTGCAAAGATGTCCCAGAAATCTGGGGGCGCGTAAAATCAAGGACGCGGTGACGCAGATTATGGAACTGGTCGTTGATTATTATCTTGAGGGAAAGGCGCAAGAGGCATCTCGTGTTGTTCAGTTGGATTGGACAGGACCTTTCCCGTCTGTGAATGAGCGCGAGATCGAGGTTCATTTGTGACCCTTGTGCTTAATCTTGCCGATGAACCGGCCAATTTCCCGGTTTCGCGATTGAATGGGCCTGGATGGCGCTACACATTTTGGGTGCAAGGATGTTCCATTCGTTGCACGCCGGATTGTCTCAACCCGGATTATCTGGCCCAGACGCCAAAAGTCCTGATCCCGGTAGATGAGATGATTGCGTATATCTTCAACTTGCGCGCGCAAAGACCCATCGAAGGCGTGACGTTCCTAGGTGGCGAGCCATTCGATCAGGCAGCCGCGCTGGCTGAAGTGGGTCGCGCTATGCAATCTGCTGGTCTATCGGTGGTCACATACACCGGTCATACCCTGGAATATCTGCAAAATTCACCGCGTCCCGAATGGATGGCGCTGTTGGGCGTGACCGATATTCTTATAGACGGCCCGTATTTGCCCAGCTTGAATTCTGATGCGTTGCACTGGCGGGGATCAAGTAACCAGCGTTTGCTTTTTCTGACCGACCGCTATAAAGAAACCGAGATACTGAGCCATCCAGTAGAGAAGGGCTTTAATGTGATTGTGCGTCCAGACGGTACATGCAAAATTTCAGGCGTACAAGACAAACAGCGCCTGCAACATATCCTCACGGTATTAGAGGAGAAAGGATTGATTGATGTATGACGCTTGAACCTTATGCAGCAGCAATTCTCACTCACTGGCAGAACCGCGATACGGAGGCCATGCGCAACGTGATTGCCGAAACGATAGAGATCGCCATGCAATCGCCACAAGTGCGCGACGATGCATTCCGCTATCTGAGTTTCTGGGCAACGCAACTTCAGGTTACGCCGCTGATACAATCTGTTCTTGCTGATAAAGAACGGGCTTTGACGCAGAATTGTGATAAGTTGCAAAAGCGAGTCGAGGACACGCGCGTGATGCTAGTGGAACTTCAGCGAACTTTACAGACGTTAATACTTCTGGCTGATATTAAGACCATGCAGGAAGAACAGCGTGGCTATGTACAGGTACAGGTAGAGGAAAAGAAAGTGCGTTTGGATCGCTTGCAGGCCGAGATCCAACGTCTGGAAAATTCAGTGTCGCAACGTTTGGTTGACTTAAAGGAACGACTATGAGCGAGTCAGATGAAATAAATGTTCAACTAGAGCACATAAGCGCGCTGTACCAGCGGGCAGCACAATTAGCCCAGGAGCTGACTCAACAACAGATCAAAAGACAGAGATTTCAAAACTTGATGAAAGAATGGGAAGCGCAGCCCATTTGGGAAGAAGGCCGGCGGTTATCCTGGGAAGAACTGCAGCTATACAAAGCTCAGCTAGAGGATACTGCGCGCCGTAACATAAGAACAAAGCACGCTTTGGTGAATCCAGAGCAGGAAATCCAGGCTTTGGATACATCATTACAAAAAGCACAAGCGCGATTAACGCAGCTGCATAGCGTTATCGAACAGATAGACCATCTGGAACAATTGCTGCAACGTTGGCAGGAAATCAAAGCAACTCAGCCATTACTCGCACAACTCACTCTGACCCTTGATGAATTGTCCGAGTTACAGGACATTGACCCGCATCTCATCACAGCGTATCAGGAACTGCAAGCTCTGCGCGAAAAAGTGCAGGCGCAACATCACCTACGGCAAGATGTCGAAGCGCTCGCGCGCGAATTGGCCGGTTTTTTACCCAACGGGGACGCGGAGAGTTGGGCCGCGTTAGCGACAACAGATTCTGAGAGTCTGGTCATCGCCATTGGAACCGGCGAAAAGAAATTGCGCGAAGAACTTGATGTGTTTCAAGAGGCGTTAGTTGACGTCAATGAAAGGCTGGAGCAACGTGAAGCAGCCGTAACGCCGATTCGCGAACGGGTTGAGCAACTCGAGGCGCAACTAAAAGCGTATCAAGAAAAAACACAGGATAACGTCGCGCTGCTGCGAGAGTGGGGCAAAGCCGCACTGCCGGACATTGATCAGAGATCAGAAGAGGCGCTGCAAACTCTATTAACGCAACTCCAAGTTGAATTCCAACATTTGAACTGGTTTGACGCGGCTGTGCAGGAACAGCGCGAGAATGCGAACACGACGCCTCACGTCTACAAGTAAGCATCAGAGCATATTCTGAGGATGTAGCACAATGAATGATACAGTTCTGTTTGACGAACACACCTTCGATGAAATAACCGATATAATCCAAAAGCTCGATGAGCAAGCTGTTGTTTCGCCAGCAATGCGGCGAAAGTTCACAAACGCTACCAAGGAATGGGAAGCAAGTATACAGAAGACCACCGCGCAATTGCAGCAACTCCTTGAACTGGCAAATCAGTTACCGCAGCATGCTACAGATGCGCCTCTCGTGACTTTTGCTCAAACCCTGGAAGGCATAACAGCGCACTTTGACGCATTTGAACAGAGCTTTCAACAAGACGTGGAGAAGCTCAAACAAAGTCTGGCGCATCTGCAACAGCGCCGGAATCAGCGTCAGACTTTAGTTTTAGCCGCACAACAGTTCAGTTTGGCAGAGATTCGGAACGAGCAACAAAGAGCAAAACAAGAGTTAGAAAGCTTGAACCTCTTTGAGTTTGACCGATCACAACAAGAACTTGTCCAAATCCGAGCCGAAATTGGCACGCTTGTTGAAACCCTCCAACAGCGCGAAGCTCAATATAACGCGCAACAACAGGCGCTCGAAGCGTTAGGGATGAAAGAAGAAGAATTGAAAAGCCGGGAGGTATCCATCCAGAAGGCGTTGACGACTTACGAAGCGCAAGACCGGTTGCGAAATCTGCGATTGTCATGCCTGGAAAAAGCGCGCGAGATACAGCGTTTACGTGAAGATCTACAACAACAAATCGGACAGAATTGAGTAAGGGGGATTATAGCGATGACGTTCCCAACGCTTTTGTCTTTACTATCCGATACAAAGAAGACCCTGGTTGTTGAATTGAGCGAGTCCCGATTAGCTGCAGTTCTATTGCGCCCTTCCACAATTTGGAAGTATGCCGTTGTTCACACCCCAAGCGATAATAAGGCCTGGCAACAGGATTGGCAACAGCAGACCACGGGGTTGTCGGAAACGAATCGCACTTATTTAAAACTCAGCGGTTACACGCCACTCGGTGAAGCAGATCTGCGCCGGAGTTTGAAGAACCACGTTGTAAAACTGGCCGCCATCTATCCGGTTGTGCCCGACGCAATTCTGCCGGTCGGCGCGCTTTGTAAAATGCAGTGTTTCGCTGAATTTTTACAGGAATGTTTTCCCACAACAACGCTAGTCCAACCACAAGAAAAGCTCTCCTTACCCGAAGATTTGCGCGTGGACACTCTGCGGCAGATGATCGCGCAAACCTACCCGCCGCGCGTTGACACGGACTACTTTTTAAGAACAGTGAAATTGAATGAAGGGCAAGCTAAACTCGAGTGGCATCTAATGCAAATTCTCAAACAAGGTGAAACGCCGCCCACTTTGCAACCGATTGCCCCTAAAGAGATCAAGCTCTGCAAAGCGATTGACCCGCCAGGGCGCAAGCCAACGCCCATTCAGATTGTGATTGAAGATAAAACAGGAAAAACGATCCTGACCAAACAAATTTACTTACCGAAACCCATCTTTTATCTGCAATGTTGGTTCAGTTATACGGATGACCAATTGCACATGCGGCGGGTGGATAAGCCGGGCGATATGATAATCCCGCTCGGCCCTGACCTCGACCAAGAACCGGCGTCGCAGACTGCTACCCCACCCGCATTGCAAATCGAAAAGTGTGTGGACCTGGCCTTTATTATTGACGGTACGATGAGACGCATAATTGATCACCCGGATTACGGTCTCGATGGCATCCCGGACATCGAAGAGGCCCGGCAATTTGTTTGCGGAATCTTGGAAAAAATATCACAAGACACTGCTATCCATGCTCGATGCGCCCTGTGTCTATATGGCGATGATCCCAAAATCACTGGCGCAGATTATGACATTCGCTGCTGGGAATTTCGATCCCCCGAGGATTTACAGTGGTTACTCACACACGGCACGGACATAAAAGCAACAAAAGATTTGGACTATGAAGCTATGTTGGAAAGGGCGCTGGCCTGGGCTAATCAATTGCCCTGGCGATCAGAGGCCGGCAGATGTGTGGTCGTCATTGGCTATGCCCCGCCACATCCCCCTCACGGGCAGCTACACCCTGAGAAATATGGGTTCACGCATGAACCCTTTACCTCGGCCTTGAACTGGGAAGCCGAACTGGCCAGTCTGCACCAGAAAGAGGTCCAGGTGATAGGTGTGTGGACTCCTTACCCAGGACAACAATCACATCCTAAGGGGTTAGGAGCAAATCACCCGTGTATGCAATACTCACACGATGTCTGGTATAAACTGGGAGAACGGCAAACTTATGTTAACCTGGGTCCTCCTACAGATACACAGGTGATGCAGGCCATTCGGTCGAAATTGAAAACCCGCTATATCATAGCATCTGCGATGGAAATGCCTTTCGATGGGGCAGATGCGCGGCAGGTGCTCGATGCCGTCCGGTATGTGTGAAGGAGCACAAAATGAACGCACCTCTTCAAACTGCAAGTTTAATCTGTCCTGATTGTGGCGTCCCTAACCCAGGAGATGAGACTTTTTGCAAAAATTGCGGTGCTATACTGCAACAGTCCGGCGTGACTTCTGCTCAGGTCGCATTAGCGCCAAATATAGGGGTTCCATCACCAGCCTCATCATCTCAAACCCAAGGTGCAATCCCTATGAATGGATTCTCTATAGGAATTTGGGGGCCACGCTCGTCAGGGAAAACGATGTATTTGTACATGCTCCGAGAATATATCAACAATTTGCCACGCCATGAATGGCGTATGATATCTGTTAATGAAGCCGCCAAGAAATTGCTGAGCACAGCAACCGGTGTTTTTGAACATCGTTTTCCTTTGCCTACAACGATACCGCATCCTGAGGAATGTTGGTTTAAGTTTACGAAAGCTATGGATTCAGGCTCCGATAAAGAGTACTTCATGTGCGTCTTGGATACCCCGGGAGAACTGTACGAGAATCCTGACAAGGCGCTGGATGCAGCTGGGAACAATTTCCTGGAAGCGTACCTGCGCAGTTGTTCTGGATTGTTGTGTTTTGTTGATCCTGATCAAGGTGAGGATGAACCAATGCTACGCTTTTTGCGTGGCCTGCTTATTAACCTTGGACACAATCAAGAGTGCATCGAGAAGCGTTTCGCTTTTTGTTTGACGAAGATGGATAGCCCGCGACACCGACGGTACTGGCAATCTCCTCAGGATTACATACGTCAGAAACTTGGGGACCAAATGTATAAAACGATTCTACAGGCGTGTGCGCCTGGCAATGCCAATTTTAGCTTTGCGTGTTCGGCAGTAGGTTTTTATCATTACAGCGAAAATGGGCAGCTTTTTCTCAATCCGGCTGACAAGAAACCACGTTCTAACAGTGGCATAGACTGGTATGGTAGGGCTATCATCTACGACACCAAATATATCCAACCCATTAACTTGTTCGAACCTCTGAAATGGCTGTTCGACGCTATAGCGTAAGGCGGCAATGACATGACCGAGATGACAAAAGACTTGTGCATTGAGCAGTTTACCTACGGCAAAATTATTGATTCCAGCGGCCGCGACGTCTACGGGTTTACCATTGTTGCGCGCTCACCAGGGGTTCCGGCCAACGACCAACTGCTCTACCGCATCCGCGCGCTGGCAACGGTGGGGCAAACGGAGAATCTCGGCGCGTACATAGGATCGGATGCCGCTTTTGCCGTTGACGATTATGTGGTGATGGCGAGATTTCAACGCAGCCCCAGACCCTACGGCCGGGGATATTTTCTGCAAGAACATTATCTGCTTACGTCGCGCAACGCCTTTGCCACTTTAAGCAATAACTATACCTATCTCCAGGCGTTACTGCCAGCCGAGATCCCCTGGCATACCGAATACCGACGCTTGCCGACCTTGGCGCTGCCGCAACGTGTGTTAGATCAAGAACGCGCCCGTGCCGAGCTGACGCTGCAAGGCCAGGCCGGTCAGATCTTCCATGCCCTGCAATTGGTGCTCGATGGACAACAACCGTTTGTCATCGAGTCATCTGCTCTTGAGCATGAGTCCCTGCTACGTTTTCTGGAGACTTTGGCGCTCTTGTTGCCGCCGGGTGGTCGCGCCGGTTTATCCTGGGCGACTAACGTGCTCAATGTGCAGCAATGCAAGGCCAGGGTAAAAGTGATTTCAGGAAATGCAGTGGGTACCGAGAATCACACGGTTATCCGTTTGGGGAGCGCCCACTCAAGCCAATCGCTCCTGGCCGGCAGTGAATCTGCGCGGGGTTACATCACTCGCCTGCGCGGTCATCTCAATACGGCAGGTGTTTCCACTGCGCTAAAAACTGTAGAAACGATAACGCTTCCACCGGAAATGCCGTGGGAACAGTATGCCGCCTACCTCAAAGAGCATCTGTGGTATCGTATCGGCCCGACAACTATTCGCGCCGACCTACCGAGCCTCCCACGTCCGCTCTCCCAAATTTTCTATGACAATACGTTAGTGCCAATGCTCGATCAGGTGGAATATCAGTTGTCGGTTGAGGAGCGCACAGTATTCTTGCAAGAGATTATCAAAGGGATCGTGGAAGGCGTTATCCCGCCTGAATACGCGAGCCGTGTCCCCCGCGACGCCGGGAAAATCTCCGCTGAAATGTTTTGGCCTGGTTTGGAGCATTTGTTTACTCCAGAAAGAATCATCCAGGACGGTCCTACCCGGGGCATTTTGCGCGTATGGCAACGCGACAAAAATTTCTGGGAGCAACCGCAGGTTGAAGATTGGGTGTACCGGCTCTTGCATCAGGGGCTCTCTACGTTGAGCACACAATCCGATCAGGCCGCCGCTTATCTCCGCGAGATAGCTGCCTTGCGCTTGATCCCGCGCGGCGCTGCATATCAAGCCGGGCTGCTCAAGGGCGCGATGGCCAAGGGTATGTCTCCCCAACATCTTCTTCTTGCCTGGGTAGATATGACCACAGAACTTGATGTGGCACTAGAAGTCGCGCATCAAGTTCCGAAACTTGCCGAACTGATAGAGGACAGTGGTACCTACACCTACATTTCTATGGGGTTAAAGGGAGAAAAAGCGGAAAAGATTGACGATCTCATGACCCTACAGCCACCCGCTAATCTAGACGCCGATGCCGAATTACTGCTTGCCCTGGCGTTACTGGGAGAACGTCTCCATGTGCCCGGCTTCCGCTGCGCGCAAATCCTTTTCACGATCAGAAGACAGATTCAGCGCTTGGCGCCGGAACAGGTGAACGACTTAATAGAATGCCTATATAGTCAAAGTGCGATGCTGGATCGCAAAACCGTCACTGCCCTGGGTCTTTTAATGTTGAGCGCCGGACAAGTAGATCGTTTCAAACGTTATCTTTTGGGAAACTGGCAGTGGATTGATACATTGTTGAGTTGGCTTAAAGAACAACGGTCGCTAACCCCGGCTTCTCGTGCCGCAGTCAACCTGGGGATTGAATGGATCAAAACTCCTGTACAGAACGTCTCATTTGCCGAACAAAAACAGCGACTGCGCGAATTGTTCGAGCACTGGGTGGCTCTAACTGCGGGTACCCCTGAAGCGATCAATGAGTTGACGGTCTTGTTGCTGCAGCACGCTTTCAAGGGCGAAAATGGAGAGCAAGCGACACGGGGAAGCCTCATACAATTTGGTGGGACAAAAAGGGACGTTGTCGCGCAGACCGTCAATGACATCCAGTGGATCAACACACGTTTGTTTCCACGCGGGCGGCAATCGGTAGAGCAAGAGAAAGCTTATCGAGACGCGCTCGACGCAGCATATCGCGCCGCGTGGGTACATCATGAGTTCACCTCCAACCTGACCCGCGCGCTGAAAAACGCCGGTCTCAAGTTTGAGGCCGGCCGCATCAACTATCTGAGGATGCAACAATATGGGCCAGAGATCTTCCCTGCCATGCTTGTAACCCTGGAGAAAATCGCTCACCTGCAAACAGAGTTATTAGAGGTGCTCGAAGACGTGGAAGATATCACGCCAGAGCAGATAAATGCTCTGGTGAACCCGGCGCTGCGCGCGCAGTTGCGGCAACGTGGGCACGAAGTCTCGCAACAGTCTTTAAAGTTGGGGCAGGCCATTGCGAAATTCAGGGATGTTCTGCCGCGCGGTTAGATGAGTTTGATCAACATAATCACACCCTTGCCGGATAACGCCAGGGTGTAACGGTCGCGTCCAAACGCTACACTAAGGAGCGAGACGTCACCCAGTCTATAGTTACCGATCAAGTACAGGTGACGCGTATCCCACAAACTCAACATTCCATCCGCGCCGGCCGAGGCTAACAACTGCCCATCTGGGCTAAAGGCCATGCTGTGAATGTTGCCCGGAGATTTCCCCATGACATACTGACGCTGCCAATTTTGTGGATCCAGGCGCTGCCCTGCGCCGGCACCACGCAGGCGGAATAAATGCACAAATTGATCGTCGCCGCCGGAAGCTAACCACTCACCGTGTGGATCGAAGGCGACGGTGAAGACAGGGCCATTATGTTGAGCGATGTCAGCAGGGAGCGCAATTTCGTCGCCTTTGGCCCAATCCCACACATGCAATCGGTGATCATTACACGCCGCAGCCAGCCAACGTCCATCAGGACTGAACGCTAAGACATTGACAGACACGTCACGCGCCAGAATCGAAGCCCCTCCGCCGGCAGCAAGAGGCCACAGCCGGACAGTGCGATCCTCCGCCGCCGAGGCTAACATCTGTCCATCTGGGCTAAATGCAACACTAGAAACTCGTCCGCTATGACCTCTCAATGGTCCACCCCAAGGCTGTGCCGTGTGCGCATCCCATAGCTGAATAGTCCGGTCACGACCGCATGAAGCAGCCCACCGCCCATCTTTGCTAAACGCGACCCCATAAACCCAGTCCTGATGGTATCCACTTCCAAACAGCCTGCCGGGGATGTTCCACTGCGTAACAGACCAGAAGTTTACTGTGCAATCATCTCCCCCAGACATGATGCAATTGCCCTGTGGATTGAGCGCGAGACGCATCATCATAGCGTTTGGCTTGACCCACCATTTGGCCGTTACCTGCGGGCTGATCTGAGGGGGTGGATCAAGTTCCTCCGGCGGTTTGAGTTGCGGGCGCAGCTTCGCGGGCAAGACGGGTGGTTTCGTGGTTTGGAGCGCTTGCAAAGCCTTTCGCATCTCGGTTGTCGTCGCATAACGATTCTGAGGATCAAGATGCATAGCCTTAAGGATAACTGCTTCCAATGGCGATGAAATAGCTACATGTTTAAATTTACTCGGCGAAATCAGTTTTTGCGCCTTGCCTTGTAATCGAAGCGACTGCGGCGGTATCTCGCCAGTTAAAATTGCATACAGCGTTGCGCCCAAAGCGTAAATATCCGAGCGCACATCTTTCGTCAAGCCCTGATATTGCTCTGGCGGCGCGTATCCATCCGTGCCGCGTTGACTGGCGTTAGCCCCGGCTATGCCAAAATCTACCAGATATACATTTTCTCCCTGGCCGGTGACGCGAATGTTGCCCGGCTTGATATCGCGATGAATAATCGGCGGCGTCTGTTGATGCAAAAACTCGACTGCTGCCAGTACTTGATCCATCCAGAACAAAGCCGTTTGTTCGTCCAGGTGGCCTGCACGGGCGACGATTGACTCCAGGTCTTCCCCCTCAATATAGTCCATCACCAGATATTGGACAGAGTCGCCCTGATCGAAGTCAACAAAGTAGTCCAAGACGCGCGGCAGCCCCACGGAACGCCCTGGCATATCCAGTTGTGCCAGTATCTGCGCCTCTTGCTCGAAAAGCAATTGGTCCTCCGGCCAACGACTGTTTCCGTTTTGTTTGATCACGACATCTTTTCCCAACCGCTCATTGTACGCCAGATAAACTGTCGCCATGCCGCCTTGCCCTATTCTGTGGGTGAGGCGATAACGCCCTTCTAAAACTTTGTCGCGATAATGTTCCATGATTTATCCTGCCGGTGTGTAGGCTTGAATGTCAACGAGGATCACACTGATGTTATCCTCCCCGCCAGCCTCATTTGCGCGTTCTACCAATATGTCGCACGCGGCCTGTGGATCAGGCGTCGCTTGGAGCACCCGCGCAATCTGCTCGTCATGCACCATTTCCCACAATCCATCGCAACACAACAACAGCCGATCTGCCGGTTCTAGTTTGATCTCGAATGTCTCCACTTCCACCGAAGATTTGTCGCCCAGACACCGGTAGACTTCATTGCGACGCGGATGGGTATAAATCTCCTCCGGCGCAATTTTGTTGTCTTGCACCAATTTATATACAAGCGAATGATCGTGGGTAAGCGCCGTTAAGCGTCCAGCGCGAAACAAATACGTGCGGCTGTCGCCAATGTTAGCAATGACAGCGATGCCGTTATGCACCATAGCCGCCGTCAAGGTTGTGCCGAGGTCCAGTTGCTGGCTTTGATGCAGTTCAAAGAGCTGTGTGTTGGCGTTGACAACGGCTTGTTTGAGAATATGCGTCATCCATTGCGCATCGTCCGTTATCCCAACCGCTAACTGGGCGCAGAGGGAAGCAAACAATGTATCTACCACGGTCCGGCTGGCGATTTCCCCCGCCGAATGGCCTCCCATGCCGTCTGCCACGGCAAAGACGCCAATGGTGCGGAGACGCCCTTCAGAGAGCCGGTTGATGATCTGGAGCAACACTGCGTCCTCATTGAGCAAGGCCCGTTGCCCGCGATGCGTGGCATACCCTGTCGCGAATCCATACCCATAAGGGAACCAGTTCACCTGCCATTCTGGACGCGCGACGCCGTACCAGACATCGTCGTGTTGGTCATAGTACCACATTTCTATAGCGCCGTCTATGTCCGATGGACGCGGCGGTTCCGCATATTTGTAAATCTGACAAGCCAACGGCTGACAAGGGTCCGCCCCACATTCCGGACAACCACGGTTTTCCGCGGTCACTATGAGCGCGCCGCATTGACAGCGCCAGCTATCAAGCGCCTCGTAAACCGCAACTCCTTTAGAGACAGAAGGCGCTTTCACCAGCGCGTAACGCTCCGCCAACAATAACGCGCCGCACTCCCGGCAGAACTTCGCGCCTGAACGATTGCTGTTATGACAGTTGGGACATAGGAAATCTGGCATTTTGCAGTGTCTCCTTACGCACAGTTTGAATTATCAGGGAGTCGTTATCATGTTTGCAATTATCGAACTGATCAACTCACTCAATTGCGCATAGCGGGCATCTTCTTGAGCAGTGTGATCGCGCAATACGTATAAAAACAGCACAAGGGCATTTTCGCCTGTGCTATCGAACTTGGGCAACAGATAATCAATGGTCGCCAGGACAAGTTCGGCTGCGCTACGAGCAAAAGGTAAGCCTTCACGCCACAAGTTGATGCGGTTATCTCTGAAAAGTGCTGATAAAGTACCACCATTTTCAAATATCTCATAACTCCGCAGCACGAATTGTAAGTCTAGGTTAAGTTGTGGTGGAAGCCCAGGCATTTCTGCTGATCGAAAAGTGGGAGACGATTCTGTTGACAGCGGTATAGGTTCACCAGGATTAGTGAATGTTAATGTCTTGTTTTCAGTCAATACATGTTCATAAAGGCGGTTACGAATCCTACAACACCCCCGGGTGCTTTCTTTGATGATCCCCAATAATTCCAATCTGGCTTGCTCTCGATCTTCTCGTGGGTTAAACTTGATACATTCTCCGGACAATATTCGCCGCACATACTGACATGAATTCTCAAGCCGGTAAAGCCGATTCATAAGCGGCGGCAAGTGATTCTCATCTTCGCGGCGCAAGCGTTCGATACCTAGATCCACATCCACCGGCAGCGCATCTGGTTTTAGATACGAACAAAGCCATTGTGTAAGATAAGGTTGTCCGTCTACCCAGTAATAAATACGTTCGGCCAGCACATCGCCCTGTTCTTTTGCCCATCCTCCTTTATCAACCAATTCGCGTACTTGTACAAGCGTAAAATCGGCCAAGCGTACGCGATGAGCAATATTGAAGGGTGAGATATCTTTATCTTTGATCAAGTCACGCGGGTGAAATGTCCCAACCAGTAAAAAAGTTAAGTGTTTGTATGCAGCATTAAATGCACGCAAGCTGTAAACAGCGCGCAGTATGGCAAAAAAATTAGTTATCCAAGAGGGGGTCGCCGCGCCAATTTCATCCAATGCAATCAGTATATTTTGACCAGCACCGACCGCAAAATTAGCCACTTCTTCAAGGAAGTCTTTTAAACTTGCACTACTTTGCGGAATTGCGGGCTGTTGATTTCGAGGGATGAATTTGAGCAGTTGTCGCAAGATGTCTTTGCAAAGCGACTGATACCAGATTGTTTCGTTTAAACGATTGAGGGTAGTCATATCTATATAGACTAAAACTGCATCGTAAAGGGCCGGATGGTACGCTAAATGGCTGAGCAGACTGGTTTTCCCCTGTTGACGTGGTTCAATGATGAACAGGTAATCCATATTACGTACGCAGCTTAATACCTCAACATCAGCTTGGCGTTCGATGTAAAGGTCGGCGTGGTCATCGGTTAATGCGCCACCAGCCTTAAACCGTGAGGGATTCACTTTGCACCTCCTGATATTCTTCAATGCAACGCGCTAACATATCATTCATAGTCATCGTTCCGGCCACTACACGCGGAAAAGCGGTCACGGCAAAATCATAACCGGTGGGAAGACGATTAAGGATAGACCGCAAATCTACCAAGCGTTGCATAGCATCATCAATCTCACGGATTTTGGGCTTCAATCCGCATTGGTTGACGATAGCTGACTGTACCGCGCTTAAGGTGGTAATTTTTCTATCATCTGCCATTAACAGGGAGATAATTTTCTCTAGAGGGGTGGCCGCTTCCCAGTAAGTACCGAGGAAATCATCACGCTGGAATACAGGATTTTCAGTGATCGCACGCGCATCGTCCAGGCTGATATGACGAGAGCCGGATTCATTGAGCAACTGGATCAACCGATAACAGAGACGCTGAACAACATTAGGATGGCCTGAAGTAAACTCCCAGATATAGTCTACCAAGCGTTTTTCATCTACTAGATCAATTTCTAATTGACGCATTGGCCGGGTGACAAGCTCTTCTACCGATTGATACTCTAATGGGCCAAGTAAAATTTCATTAGGGGAGTTAAACAGAGGACTGGTTGGATCTCGTAAGGCGCTGCGCAAGGCACGCTCGCCGCTCAAGATAATCTGGGCGCGATGCGTATTAACCAATGCACGCAAAACACTGAACAAAGGCCACCCACTGGCGCGGTCGAAGGGGACAAGTTTATCCGCTTCATCCAGAATTAAAACGAAAGGTTTGTCAGTCGGTGGTGATTGTAGCAAGAGCGCCATGCTATTAGGCATATTAGGGGGAGGTTCGGGCTGCCATTCTTTTGGTGGGGCATTGAGAAAATCTTCATAAGTAGACGCCGTTGCACAGTCAAAATACAGCGTTCGGAAGTTCATAACCGGCAAACGTTCTTTGTAAAGCCGAAGAAGTAGAGATGTTTTACCAACTCTACGCCCTCCAATCAGGGCAAACGATACCTGATTGACTTTAGTGCAAATTTCCCGCATTTCTCGTTCCCGTCCGAAGAAGACCTGGCTTTTGGCTGGGCCGTTAATCACAAAAGGTGATATGGCAGAAAGATCCGCTCTGGACAACAGCCCAGCTTTCAAACTGCGCTGTGGGTCTCTGGAGAAAAGTATACGTTGGATATCTTCCCGTTCAAGAGCTAAAACATTAATCTTGTATACATGTTGCAATTGCTCGACCGCATCGAAAGTAAACTGTTTTGTTTTTTCATCAAGGAAGACGATGATAGCGAGATGTGGCATTTGAGGGTGAGATCTGACGGCTTCCAACAAGTTAGAAAGTGCGTTCGGTGTATAAGATTCCGATTTAGCAAAGATAAGCGGGATACTTGGTGACAAGTTAAGCCCGCGAATGACTGAAGAAATTTCTAAAGCAAAGACCATAAAATTACCGTAACGTGTGCCAAACCCTTCACCTGTTCTTTTAGTTTTAGAAACAAAAAGTTTCTCTCGAATCAACTCAACCAATTCGCCAATGATTTCAATTCCAATTCGCTTATCGAATGTGTCGTTACTATCCATCCAGAGTTGGCGGAGTAAACGCAGTCTTTCGACATCGTTGCATTTTAACCGTCCATCTGCGCTGAAACTAATATCTAAGTAGGGCCTCGCGCTTGTGTATTGGCGCATAGCGATGAGTCGGCAATTGGATGGAATCTCAAAAAGATTGTGCTCACTTACCTCGCCATGCAAAAGGAGATAGTCATCTATTACCTTCATCCACGCATCGTGTGCATAGTGAACCATCCAATGTTTACCCCGCCATTCTATGCTATCGCCCTCGGACAGTTCCAGACCATCGGTCAGTTCTCCATTGACCAGCAGCGAATCGGCAGGCATTGAAGTGACCAAGCGCAGTTTTCCAGCGACCGGCTGTATTTCAACATACGCTAAGCTCTGTTCGATGATACGAATTGGATTTTCACTAATGGGAATCCCTTCCCATCCATCTCTGTTGGACATTTTAATCCAGCCGACGGGTAAGACTTGTACAGCGGAAAGTTGCTGAGTATTCCGTTGTTCAAAAAAAGCAAATTTCATTTTTATATTTTGCAGTCTGATCTGATCTCCGCGATACAGGACACGCGCGAACCGAACTCTTTCTCCATTAAGGAACAGTTCTACGTCTTCGTTTGTTCTACGTATTAGAAAAACGCCATCTCGATAGTCTATTTCTGCATACTGCCCGAAAATGCCCTGATTTTGAACAAGAATATCACAGTGCCGGTCGCTACCAATAGAACATGTACCAACTTTCAATTCCTTGTTAGGGCGACCATCCTCAAATTCCAACCAGGCTAATCGAGGAGAAAAAGGATAAGCCGGCCAGTCATATTCACGCGCTGGTACCCTAACCATTGTGATAATTTCTTGTACACTGTTGAATCGCCGGTCTGGATCAGGCTGCACAGTTTGCAACAGAATATCGTTGATCCAATTGTATTGTATGTCTAACAATAAAGGGAGTTCAGCTTGAATTCTATTTGCTAATATTTCACGTTCATCTAGTTGCCTGGGTAAATAACCGCGCACAGCTTCAAACAAAAGTATTCCCAAAGCGTATATATCGGCCTTGACATCGGGCATTTTGTTGAGTATCAGCACCTCCGGCGCTATGTAGGCAGGCGTTCCCCATCGCAATCCAGATGACTGCATAACTTGAGATAACGCCTGCACTGATATAAAGTCAGTCAAAAGAATCTGCCCATCCGGACCAATGAGCACATTCGCGGACTTAATATCGCCATGAATTTCGCCATTTTCATGAGCAAATTGAACGGCAGCGCAGACCCTAATAAAGACTTGTGCCAAGAGGTCAAGGTCAATTTGCCTGAACCAGCGGTCCAATGCACCTTTGGCATAATAAGGTTGCACAATAAAACTGATACCCTTATCCTGTCCAATCTCGATAACTGGCGCGATATTGGGATGCCGAAGCAACTGTTGAACCCTGCCACTTTCTTCGAAAAGGCAAACTAGGCTTGGTGTTTTTTGCAATTCTTTTCGTAGTAATTTCAGAACTACTTCTGACTGTGTAGCTGAGTCAATCGCGCGATAGACGATAGACATTCCCCCCTTTCCGATTTCTTGGATAAGTTCATATCTCCCCATAGTTGTAATGAGAAATCCTCCGCACACGGAACAAAAACTTGCGCTATGACGATTATATGCTCCGCATTTACAAATTTTCTCTGTTTCAACGGGGTAAACCGAGGTTAGTGTCTCAGTATTCGTATACATACTTCCAAGTGTAGAGAATCGCACACCACACTTACTGCAAAATTGAGCGCCAATACGTCTTGGTGAACCACACGAAGGACAAATCTGCGGCGTCTCTTGTCGAGGCAAGTTTGTAATAAGGGTTACGCCACAACGCGAACAGAATCTCGCGCCATTTCTATTCTCAGTTCCGCACTGTTGACAAACTGTCATACGAATTCCCTTTCCCAAGATTCATTGTCTGACACGCTTAATCCACCACAAAACCGCGCCTATACATCTATAATTCAAGTGTAGCATAGACTCTCGTTTCTTCCACTATGCGCGGACTCATCCCAGCGCTATCTCCAACACCTCCCCAATCTCCCTTACATACACCACCTCCACCCGATCCCGCATATAGTCCGGCAGGAAAAGCACATCGGGTTCGTTCTCAGTGGGCAGGATCACAGTCTTGATCCCGGCTTCGATGGCCGCCAGCAGCTTGGGCTGGATGCCGCCGACGGGCAGGACTTTGCCCATAATGGTGATCTCGCCGGTCATCGCGATGTCGTGACGCACGGGGAGGTTCTTGAGCGCGGAGACGATGCCGGTGACGATGGTGACGCCAGCGGAGGGCCCTTCTTTGGGAATGCCCATCATCGTTGCCAGCACCGCCACGTCGAAGTTCTCGTGCCAGTCGGGGGCGATGCCGAGGTCTTTGGTGTGGGCGCGGATATACTGGGTCGCGGCTTCGATGGACTCACGCATGACGCGCTGAATGGAGCCGAGCGGCACGATGCGCCCGTGGCCCTTGGTCACCTGCATCTCAAAACGCTGGATGACGCCTTGCTCTCCGGCCACGGCCAGGCCGATGACCTCGCCGACCAGGGGCCGTGTGGGCAATTCGACGCGCTGTTTGCGCCCGGCTTCCTGCAATGTGGGTGTGAGTACCTTGCCGGAGGGCAGCATCCGCGCGCTGATCTGCACGGGATAATACTCGCCGGGAGCCATCAGGTGCAGTTGATTGCGGATGCGCTGCCGGCCTTCGAGCGCGAGCAGCAGCGTTTCCTCCAGTTCTGCGTCGCCCACGTCGCCGTGGGGATAGAGCAGCTTGAGCAGCCCGGCGAGCGTCTTGTGGACGGCGCGCACGTCCCGCGAGGTAAGCCCCTGTGAGGAACCGGAGGCATCGAACAGCTCAAAGCGGCCTTGCACGTGGCCCAACACATCCACCCGGCGCAGCTCGTGCATGATCTCGCAGAGGTAGTCGCTGATGAAGCCATAGTCGCGGCTGGCCGACTCCGGCCCGATTTTGGGCGCTTCCCAGCCGGGGAGGTAGTAGTGCAGGCGGTCAATGAGCGCCTCGACCTGGAGGAAACTCGGCAGCGGTTCGAAGAGGTGATAGTATTTCTCGTGCGGTAGCGCCCCCTGCACGTCGAGGTTGCCCACCAGGACAATCGAGCCAAAGGCCAGGATCTCCTTCTTGCCTCGACTGAATTTGGCGTCCTGCATGTAGCCCTGCATGATGCTGACCAGAGCCTTGGGATCGGCAAAGTCAGTATTGGCGATCTCATCGAAGACGACGGCCTCCCGCGCGCCCACCAGGCCCACCGCGCCGGTGTTGAGGTTGATGAAGAGGCTGGCGGGCGTGGCCTTGCCGCCGGAGAGGACGTGGGCATAGTAGGAGACGTTGCGGTAGAGGTAGGTCTTGCCGGTCTCGCGCGGCCCCAACTCGATCATGTTGTGATTGGCCTCTACCAGCGGGATCGCGCGGCTGACGTAGATCAGCTTCTCGCGGCGCGTCATCCGCTCCGGGTTGAGGCCGAAGGAGTTGACGAGGATGTCCAGCCACTCGTCGCCGGTGAAGGCGCGGCGCTTCTCGATGAACTCCCCCACGTCAATCAGCGAAATCTGAAAAGGTGTGAAGTCCACGATGACGAAGGGGCGGATCTTCTTGTTGTGAACTTGAGTCTCGTCGTAGGTCATCTCGATTGTGCCCCACATCCCGCCGGCCAGCAGCAGGGGATAGCGCTTGACCAACTCCTCCGGCACGTTGACGAAACTCTCGTTGATCGCGCCGATGCTGCCCCAGTATTTGTCCTCGGTCTCCACCAGGCGCACTTCGAGGTTGGCGATGAGCGTGTGCTGGCGGTTCTCGCGGATGTACGAGCGCACCCGCTCCGCCTCTGCCCCGTGGACGAAACTCTCGCGCAGGCGGCGTTTCACTTGCGCGAAGTCTTCCTCGAAGGTGTCCTCCTCGCAGTAGTTATCAATGAGGTATTCCAACACGTAGCGCGGGAACTCGTCCATCCCGGTGTTGAAGGTCAGCCGTTTGTTGACGACTTTGCCGGTAAAGGTTTCTTTGAAATGTAGGTTCATGGTATCCTCAGGTTAAAAGGGTAAAAGGGCAAAAGGGTAAAAGTTGAAAGGGGCATTTGATCATTTTCTCCACGCGTTGAATAAGGCTTTGAGGCTATGCGGTTCTTTAGGCTTTGTCTCAATGGCTCGCAGTTGTTCCGCTACTTCCTGCATTGTTGTCGGTCGGTCTGCAGGCGTTGAACTGATCATTCTCCCAACTAATCCTTTTAGGACTTGTGGAATTTCTTCTTTTCTTGTAGCAAAGAATGGACCAAACGGATCATCAGAGTCCGGACAAAAAAGATGCATCAAGGTTACACCCAGACCATAAATGTCAGTCTGGACAGTGACAATACCTTGACGTTCTTGTTCAGGGGCCATAAAACCGGGTGTACCAAACGCCGCCGTGGTTCGATCTGGACGTCTTGACCTAAAGACCCGCGCAGGAATAACTCGCGGGTCTAATAGTCGTTGTACATCAACCAAAAGGAAGTCCAATAGCTGGACTTTACCGGTGGAGTTCAAAAGGATATTGGCCGGTTTGATATCGCCATGCAAAACGCCGCGCACCTGGAAACCAGCTTCATCGTAATAGGTTGTTTCATGCGCCGCTTGCAAGGCTTCAGCGATATGGATAGCTGCGGTAAGTCTACGAGAGAATCCCTGCGCGTCGGTATGTACCGCGTGGCTCCACGCATCCAGTGGTCTTCCATCAACGTACTCCATAGCGAGGTAAAACGTCGGCGTTTGCCCAAGTTCGATGCTGCCGAAGTCGAGGATTTTGACGATGTAGGGATGATCCAATGCACCCAACGCGCGCATCCCTTTTTCAAAAAGTGAATAGAAGCCTGCATGAGCAGCATCCAGCGGGTAGAAGATTTTTATTGCTGCCGGGCGTCCCAATGTGATATGCGCGGCTTTGAATACCAAGCCGCTGCCCCCCTTGCCGAGAAATTCCATCAAATCATAAGCGGCTATGGTTTGCCCAAACAGTTGCGCGGGATCATGCACGAGTTCAGGCCAGGTCAAAGCCGTTTGTCCCACTGTTGATGCCGGCACACACCCTGCGGCAAGCGCGCTTAACTCAGCCTCCAAGCTTAAAACTTCGCGTTCCAACTGCTCTATTTGTCGCTTTAACCGGGTTTGTTCCACAGCGCCCAGAGATTCCCCAAGCTGCGCCTGCGCGGCCTGATACTCCGCCATCAACTCATCCCGTCGTTTTTCTAACGCATGCCGCTTAACCTCACTCAAAGACATCCCCATCTCCTCCATCGCCATCCTATCAAAAGCCTTTTCCCCTCTTCCCCTCTTCCCCTCTTCCCCTTTTCACCCCTTTCCCTTTTCACCCTTTCCCCTTTTCCCCTTTTCCCCCTCACTCCGCCATCCTTCTCACACACACCCCATACTCCTCCTCCACCGCCACCTGCCCCGCCTCACCGAGACTCGCAAAATCGAACCCGCCTAGCTCATACAGCGCGCGACCGTACTCGTACAGCCCGGCCCGCCGGCATTGACGGATCCAATCCGCAGCGGTGACGACGTTGGGCGGCAAGTCGCGCGGATGCGCAGGGACGCCGGCCTGCAAAGCGCGCACCAGCCGCTTGATGCGCCGCAGCGCGCCCCCCGTCCGCAGCGCCGCCTTCTGCGCCCGCTCCTTCTCATTCGCCGGTGGACGCCACGTCCCCGCTTCCGTCTTGAAGAAATACTCCGGCAACCACTCCGCCAGCATACGGCGCGGCTTATCCGCCACGGGCAAGTAACGCTCGAACAAATCCGAGTAGTGAATGCCTTCGGCGAGGGTAAAAGGGGAAGAGGTTAAAAGGTCAAGGTCCTCTTCCCACTTTTCCCCTTTTTCCCTTTGTTCCTTTTCCCCTTCCTCTCCTTCCCCTTTTTCCCTTTTCACCTTTTCGCCCATAAATATTTCCAGATACGCCGCCGCTTTATCTTCTTTTATCCGTTCTGCATCATCCGCCTGTTCCGCTGTCTCGGCGAGATACCAGTGGCCGCTGCCGGGTGGGGTTTCTTCGGCGACGGTGCGCAGCAAGGCGTCGAAGTTGTGACGCTCGAACGCGCCCTTGCGCACCATGCGCGAGACGAGGTCGTCGTAGAGGCGGTCGGCGGGACTGCCGGGGTGGGCGTCGAGCGCGTCGCGGAGGACGGCGCGCGCGTTTTCCTCGAAGGTGGCGGCCTCGAAGTCCAGTGCCAGTTGGCCCAGCAGCTCATCGGGCCGGGGCTTGCGGAAGTTGATCACCAGATCGCGCTTGGTGACTTTGTCGGCCATCAGTTGGTTGAAGGACTTCTGACCGGTATCAATGTACAGCGCCTGATCGGATTGCTCAGAGATGAAGCCTACTTCGGCCATCAAATCCTGGAGTAGTTGCCATGTGCCTTCGCTGGTGTCGTGGTAGCACAGCGAAACCCAGCGTCCGGGCTTGAGCACGCGGTAACATTCTTCCATTGCTTGGCGCATCATCCGCGCCCAGTCAACGGCTGTTTTCCCACGGGTTTTATTGACGATGATTTCATCATCGTGCCAATCTGTATCAAAGTCCAGCCAGGCTTCCCAGACGAAGTTGAGTTCCCCATATTGGACTTTGTCTGCATACGGCGGGTCGGTGAAAATGTAATCCAGTGAATTTGAGGGAATATTTGATAAGTTTGTTGCTGTCTGAGTAGCTATCTGTAGAGCGGTAGACTTTACGATCTCATTAAGAGCCGTTTTTCCTTTCGCAACATCTGACACTTTTCGGCTTAAACAACCCAACCCCATTGTTCTCGCGCAATGAAGATCTGCGGGACATAATACGTGCCTTTGGCAAAGCCCCCGCCAGCTTCGCGGTACTGTTGCATAATGCTCGCGCTAAGGATGTTGCTATGAAAAGCAAATAACAGAGTGTCATCGTTGATTGACCGAATCGCCGCTAATATTGCCGCCAGCGCCCACAAATTGCGCTTGGTGAACAACTCCGCCACCGTGCGGAAGTTGCGCCCCAACCGCCACTCGTCGCCCCACGGCTCCGTGTCGCTTTCCACGTTCATCATCCGGTGCGGCGGCACCCAATGCCGAATCTCCCGCGCCTCGATCTCCCGCAGCTTGCCCAGGTCGTACTGCTCGAAGAAAGCGCGCTTCTTCGGGTCGGGGTCGTTGTGGCGGCGCTCCCCGCGCCTGGGTGTGCAACCCTCGTCGCACAGGTAACTCACCAGCACCGGCACAGCATCAAAACGCTGACTTGTCCGCGTGCTGATCTCCTCGATCACCCCGCGCGCATAACACGCCGGGCACGCCTTCACCGCGCGCGTCCTTTCCCCTTTTCCCCCTTTCCCCTCTTCGCCTATCTCCACATCCACACAGTCGAACAGCGGCACCCGCGCCATACACCGCGGGCACTCGAACACATACGAGTACACCGTGTAACCCGTTGTCGCCTGCCCATCGCAGCGGTCGCAGCGCGTCTCGTACAGCCAGTCTAGTTCCGGCTTCACGCGCGCTTCCAGTTCGGCAAACGCGCGCTGCAGGGCGTCCACGTCCACGGGCGTGCAGTAGTTCTTGGTGATGAAGGTCGCCGCCGGGGAGAGGTCAATCGCAATCGCGGCGCGGCCTTCCATCAACGCCGCCAGCGCCGTCCCGCCGGAGCCGCAGAACGGGTCGAGCACAATATCACCCGGTTGCGTATAATGCGCGATGTACTGGCGGATCGCGTCGTGGGGCTTTTTGGACCAGTACGTGTGCATATTATAGATCGCCGTGGCCTTCGTCGTCGTGATCGGCTTGTCGAAGGGCGGCACGGCATACTCGTCCGTCGCCGGATCGTAGGGTGTGGCGTGTTCTTCCACAAACCGCCGCAAGTTCGGATTCGGCCCGGACGTGTAGTATCCCTCCGGCATCTGCGGAATCTCGCGGCGGAAAAAGCTCGGTTGCGATAATTGTGACTTATGTTTCATCATAGCTCCTGACGTGAAGGGGAAAAGGGTAAAAGGGAAAAAGGTAAAAAGGAAGGGAGCGTCTTCCCTTCCCCTTTTACCCTTTTTCCCTTTTACCCTTTTCCCCCTTTCCCCTCTTCACCTTTCCCCACCGTTATCCCGCCGATAAACTGCCGATATTCCGCCGATAAACGGTAGCGGCGGGTTTTGCGCGCGGGGTCGGCGATTTCCAGCCAGCCGTCATCGACCCACGCGACGGCCAGGTCGCGGGCGGCGCGCGGCGAAAGGCCCAAGGCTCGCGCGATGTCCGCGCCGGTCACATATTCCTGGCGGGTGAAAAGCCCCAACACGATGCGCGCACGGCGATCCAGGCGGCGCAATTCCGGCGGCTCCGGCGCGGGAACGGCGGATGTGGCTTGCGCTTGCACCTCGGCGGCGACGCGGCGGAAGACACCGGCCATACTGCTCAAAAAATAGGCCAGCCAACCGGTGAGATCGGCCTCGGCGCGGCCTTCGTAATAGTTGTGGTGCGGATGAGTTTGTAACGCGCGGTAGTAGGCGTCCAAATCCTGCGCATAGACTTCTTCCAGACTGTAGAAACGCCCCAAATCGTAGCCGCGCCGGTAAAGGATCAGCGTAGCAAGGGCGCGCGCGGTGCGGCCGTTTCCATCGTAAAACGGGTGAACGGTGACGAATTGGTAATGCGCCAGCCCGGCGATGACCGGCGTGGGGAGGTCGTCACGTTCGGCCTGCGCGATCCAGGCAACGAGGTCGCGCATCAGGTCGGGCACGTCGGCGGCTTCGGGCGGCAGGTAGACGAGCGCGCCGGTGGCAGCATCGCGGATGACGTTTTGCCCATCGCGGTAGGGCGTGGGCTTGGCGCGCGGCCCGTTTTCGATGAGCGCGTGCAGCCGGTGGATGTTGTCTTCGGTCACAGGCGTCTGGCGTTCTGCCCACGTTTCCACCTGCTGCAAGGCGCGATAGGCGTTTTGCACTTCGCGGGCGTCGCGCTCGCGGCCAGGGAAGCGCCGTCCCTGCAAAACGGCGGCCTCGGCCTCGGCCAACGTGAGGCGGTTGCCTTCAATGCGGGTGGTGTAGTGCGTGGAGCGAACGCGCGCCTGGCGGCGCAGTTCTTCGGCGATCTGCGGCGGCAGTACCGTCAAGCGCACCGTCTGCCGCGCCGCCTCGATATCCATCAAATCCCGCACCATCTCCGGCGTAAACACATACCGAAATCCCATATCCGCTCCCCTTTTCACCCCTTCACCTTTTCCCCTTTTCCCCTTCTTACCCCATCGCCGCCAACTCAGCCTCTGTTTCCTGAATTTGCTTTTCCAACGTCTCCATCTGCCGCTTGATGCGCACGCACTCGACTTCCCCCAGGGTTTGCGCCAATTGGCGGTTAGCGGCCTCGTATTCTTCGATCTGCGCGGCCAGGCGTTGTTGGAGTAGTTGGCGCTTGCGCTCGCGGAACGAGCCGGAGGCCGGAACGGTGTTTGCGGCGGATGCGGGGTAGGGTGCTTGCGGGGTTGCGGCGGGCGATGTCAATTCTTGCGCCAGCGCGTCGGCCAGCGCCCCCAATTGCCCGTAACAGGCATCGCCGGGCGACGTGCGGTCGCGCAGGAGGTGCAGCAGCAAGACCAGGGCGTTCTCGCCGGAAGCGGTGAATTGTTCGCTGAGCGCGTTGATGACCGTTTCCACGCGCACCAACCGGCTTGGCGCGGCGTCGGGCAGCGCGTAGCGCCACGGACTGATGCGCGCATCCACAAACAGCGCGCCGAGATTGGCGCTGCTATCGAATGGCCCGCAACGCAACAGCGTGCTGCGCACTTGCTCGTAAAGCGACGGTGAAATATTCATCATAGCAACCTCCGTAGAAATAAAGGGGAAAAGGGGCAAAGGGCAAAAGGGTAAAAGGGTGGGAGTTTCCCCTTTTCCCCTTTTTCCCTTTTCACCCTTCCCCCTAACTCTCTAACTCCACAATCGGCAACTCATCCTCATCCCCCGTTTCCAGGGCGCGCAGGAGAAAGGCGCGGAAGTCGGCGACGACGCCGTCCACGTCGGCGCGTTCGAGGGTGCGTTTGCGCGGGGCGAACTCGCTCAGGCGCACTTTGCGCACGCTCAACCGTTTGAGATATCGGTTCAATAAGGCCACCCGCGCGTCGACGGCGGTGTGATCCGCCGCACCCAGGGTTTCGGCCAGATAGTCGGCCAAAGCCTCAGCGGTGGGGGCAACGGCCATGCCGGCAATGAAGGCTTCCTCCTGGCCCTGCGCCAACCGCTCGCGGAGCGCAGTGCTGTGCAGTAGGCGCGCCTTTTCCAGGAGGGCAACGCGCAACGCCGTCTGCGCGTTGGCGAGGGCGTCGTCGGCCCGTTGGAGCCATTCTCCGGCGTTGACGAGGGTGAGCGGGCATTGCGGGGGCTGCGGCCAACTTCTGAGCGCGCGCTCCACCGTCGCGCGCGTCAACTGTGTGGGGAAAAGGGCCTCCGCCATAGCGCGCCGTTCTGCTGTCAACGCGGAGCGTGGATCGCTGCCCAATTGGGGAACCTGGGCCAGCACCGCCAATGCGCGGGCATCCGGCGTGTCTGCCAGCGCCGTTAATTGCTGGCGCACTTCCTCGGAGCGCGCCGTCACCCGGTCGAAGGCGGTCAGGTAGCGCGAGGTGTAACTGGCTATGGCCTCCTCGGCGGGTTGCAAAAGTTCAGCCGCCAGCCGGGTTTCGTTGGTTGCCAACGTGGCAATCTCTGCCAGGACGGTGCGCGTCTGCTCGAGCTGTTTCACTACATCGCGCAACACCGTATCGGGAGGCAGTGCCGCACTGTTCACGCCAGCAGCCCAGGTCACGTAATGCGCTACGGCCCGCAGGCGGTCGCGGTAGGTATAGAAGCGTTCCACCTGCCGCACTTCGGCCCGGCGCGTCGCCAGATCATCCACTTCGGCGCTCCGCGCGCGGTTGTCGCGGTACACGCGGTAGCCAAAGGCCTGATCCAGCGCATTGAGCACGTGCGGCAGCGCGTTGTGGGCATCCACCGGGGAGGTGAGGAACGTTTCCCAGGCGGCGAGACGGTCGAGGAGAAGGGTAAAAGGGGAAGAGGATAAAAGGGGAAAAGGGGAAGAGGATAAAAGGGGAAAAGGTGAAGAGGGTAAAAGGTCAAAAGGTGAAGGAGTTTCCTCCCTTTCCCCTTTTCTCCTTTTTCCCTTTTCCCCTTCTAGCCCCAGATCTTGGGCCAGTTCACGCATCCCTGCCAGAAAGACTCGGAAGGTGGGGGCGGTTTCGGCGCGGAAGGCGAGGATCTGCTGCACGGCGGTCTGGATGTCGGATTCCTGGCGGGTCTCGCGCAGCGCGGGATCGTCCAGGAGGACGGCGGCGTAAGGGGCCAGCAAGTCCCACCCCTCCGGCGGCTTGAGGCGTTGGATGCGGTCCATCGCTTCCAATACGGAGACCTTGAAGTCAACCGTGGCGATATTCGTGTAATCCAGCACCTCCACCGGCGCGGCGCGTCCGCTCAAGCCAATGCGGATTTTGCCGGCCTGCACCAGGCACAGGAGATACAGTTGTACCATGCGGCGGCTCAACCCGTAATGCTTACCGCCAGGGCCGTTCATCCCCATAAAGTTCTTGTAGACGGTTGCTGTGGGCATCGCTGTGGTCGCGTCGGGTAGCCGTTCTTCCAGCCATGCCAGAATGTCCTGCGTGTACCGGCAGCGGCGCAAGTCCAGGCGGCGGTTGTTGGGCGATTGCATAATCTGCAAGGGGATGCCGTAGTTGCGGGATGCCGAAACCTCCTTGGTGGGCTTCGCGCCGCGTTCGAGTTCGCCCAGTTTGACCGCGCCGTTGATGACGTTGAGGGCGTTCAGGTCGTTGAAGGGCGCGGGCGCGTCGAATTCCAGTTCTTTGCTCAGGTAGACGTTGTCCAGCAATTGCGTGACGAGCGGCAGCAGCACGGCGCTCAGTTCCCCTTGCAGGTTGAAGTCCATCGCCGCGTGTTCCAGGGCGGCGATGCGGCCCCGCGCAAAGCTGTCCACCACGATGCGGTACACCGTCCCCATCTGCCCGCGCAGGCGATTTTGCACCCATTCCAGGATGATGCGGGCGTCTTCGGTATCCTGCCCCCGGTATTCGCCCACCAGTGTCCGGTAGGCGGCAAAGTCCAGCAGCAGCGCGTGCTCCGTGGGCGTCAGCGCGTCGGGCGACCAGAAGAGCACACGGGGATCGCTTTTGCCGTCCACCAGGCCGTCCAACTCCGCATCGGCGGGGGTGGAACTGATAAAAACGGCGAAGTCGAGGCCCGTTTCGGCGCTGTTGATCGCGGGAAACATCCGGTTGCGGCGGCCAATATCACGCAGATCGCGCATGTAGACGCGCCCGGTGATCTCGCGTCCGTGCCACACCAGGGTGAGGTCGGTTTGTGTCGCAGGCGCAACGTCGCGGAAAATGGAGCGCACCCCAGACGCCAAATCCAGGCGCATCAAGCCGGTGGAGATTTCCCACCCGTCCAGGTCCAGCAGCGCCTCCCAGGCCTGGCGCTGCAACAGCTCGTCGTTCTCGGCCTCGGCGCGCGCTTTCTCGAAGTGCTGCGCCGGGTCGATTTGCCCGCCTTCCGGCTTGAACCGGTACATGTGCCCGATCTTCTCCACCTGCACCAGTTCCAACGCCACACGCTCGGCGAGAACCTCGTAATGATCATAATTGTCCTGCGAGTCCGCCCGCTGCCCCTCAGCGTGATCCTTCCACTCCATCACACTGTTCATCAAATCCTGGCTGCTCAGGCCATTGGGCGCCATATTGGCGATGTGATAGAGGAACAGCGTCTTGATCAGCTTCTCGCAGCGGCTGCGGTAGATTTTGAGCGGCCCCTGCACCTGCCGGTCGAGTTGCTGTTTGGCGGTATCGTAGGCTCGCCACTCCTCCGGCCATTTGGTCTTGATGCTGGCAATGCTCTTGGTGGTGCCGGAAGGGTCCTCTTCGTATTCCACCACGTCATCGAAGAGCGCCCACAGCGTGATCAGCTCGCGGGATTGCCGCTTGCGCTGCGTCTTGAGTGTCTGGAGCATAAAATAAAGCGCCGAGCGCACGGAGGTCAGGTTGTAGGAGATCGCGCGGATCACGTCAATGCTCGGCGGGTAGAACGGGAAAAAGCGGGTGAAGCGATCCTTGCCCACTGCCTGGGGCCAGCTAAAACTGCGCTTGTAGTCCTCGTAATACTGCTCCACGGCCTGCGGATCGCCGATTTCGCGCACGCGGGTCAATGCGATGTCGTAATAGTAGTCCTCCTTGTTGAGCAGGGGGACGAGGTCCAGCCGCTCGCGGGCGATGATGTTCTTCACGCCGGCCATCTTGGTTTCGATCTTCTGCTGTGCCGCGCAGACCGTCCAGACAGGCAGGTTTTCCACCTTTGCCAGCCGGTTGGAGAGCACTACCAGAGCCTTTTCGTCCTCCACCCGCTGCGCGTCGTCGCGCCCCTTCATAAAGAGCGAAACTTCGTCGAGGATCAAGAGCAAGCCGGCGTAGCCCGCTTCCAGCAGGCGTTGGACCATGTGCTTGAGCACCGCTTCCGTCTCCATCGGAATCTGCGGGCGAACGTGGAGATAGTTTTGGTAGAAATCCCAAAGCCGTTGGCCGCAATCGCGCTGCACGCCGGGATCAGTGTTGTGTTGCAAGTCGTGAAGAAACTCGCTTAACTCTTCCCGTTCCTCTTCATCGAAGTACGCCGGGTCCTGGAGATACTTCGCCAGGTCGCGTTGGTAACGCTCGAAGTCGCCGGTTTGCAGGAAGCGTTCGGCCAGAATCTCTGCGGGGTAGAGCGGCAGGGATTGGCCCGTCTCAAGATAGAATTGCTCGCCCACCGCATCGAGAACGTAATCCACCAGATTCTTGCGCGCACCGGCCACGCCAATCGTCCCGCCGCCCTCTCCTACCAATGTCTTTACCGCGACAAGAATCCCCTTTCCCCCTTTTCCCTCTTCCCCTTTTTCCCCTGTCTTCTTCGCCAACCCGTTCTCGTAGAAAGCGTAGAGACTTTCGCGCCGTCCCATCCCGGCGGCGCGCTCCTTCTCCTGGACAATGGCCCATTCTTCCTCGCCGCCCAGCGCCAACGCGCCGATAAACGACAGCAAATGCGACTTGCCCGATCCAAACTCCGCCTGAATCCAATACCCCTGTCCAATCGGCTGATCCTTGCGCGAGGGTTGATAAGGCGCGGCCATTTGGCGGAAGATGTCATTGAGGAACGGGCGCACCGGATTGATAAGGAACTCCTCAATCGTGCGTCGCTCTGGACGCCGCGCCGCGCGGCTCGCATCCGCGCCCCCTTCAGCCCAGATATGATTCTCGACAACGTACACACTGATAATCTCATCCGGTACGGTGATAATTTCATCCAAAGACTTACGTTGAAACAAATCAAGTTTCGCCATCTACATCGTCCTTTCAGAAAGGGGAAAAAGGGGAAAAGGGAAAAAGGTGAAAAGGGAAAAGGCACCCCCTTCCCCTTTTCACCTTTTTCCCTTTTCACCTTCTCTCTCTCCCAACTCCCACAGATGATTATCCGCAATCAAATTGGAGATTAGCAACCGCTGAAACCGCGCCTCGGCCTCGTGAAACAGGAGCACCTGGTCGCCCCGGCGTTCTCCTGGCAGCAACAGCAGGATGTGATTTTGATTCGAGGCGCGGATGCGGAAAACGCCCAAATCCAGGCTGAAAGCGAAGAGCATTTCAATCTGCTTGAGGATGATGAAGTGTTGCTCGTGCAGCAGCGCGCCAAGCACACGGTCGAGTTCCTGATTCAGGCGACTCTGCACCGCCTGCGGCCGGCGCGCTTCATCCTGCCCCAACCGCTTGAGATCGTCATCGCCGATATTGTCGAGCAGCACCTTGTTGAGATTGTGGGGAACCGGGAAGCGCGCGCCATCGGCCAACCGGGCGTGGGCCAGGTCTTCTTCCTCGAAACGCGCCAGATTCGCATAAGAGCCGAGCACGCCGTAGAGATGCCGGCCTGCCGCAAACTGCAACTTCTCACGCAGCACATTGATGATTTGCGGCCCGGTCAGAATCACGTCAAACCTCCCGCGCCGTATCCGTTGGCCGCCTGGTCGCGCAACACCAGCGCGTCGCGGTCGAGTTCCTCGAAGAAGTAGCGCAGGGCATCGGGTATCGCATAGGCCAGTGTGAACTGCCGCACCGTATCAATCTCGCTCACTTTAGCGACAATGCCCGCATCGCGGAGGTTGTACAGTTGACGCCGCATCCAACCGCGATCCCACAACAGCCAGCGGTGCAACGGGCCTTGCTCCAACGCCTCGAAGGTGTAGATGCCGGGTTGGGGGAACTCGGCGGTGAGAAGGTAGAGGAAGGCGGGTAATGTGCTCGAACGGATTTGGAACCGTAGTGTCGTATCGTCAGAGATCCCTATCTCTAACAAGGAATAGGTGTAGTAAAGGGATTGCAAAACCTTCTTCTGGGAAGAAGACGCGAGATCTGGCAGATGCCGTAGAATAAACTCGCGCATTTCTTCACGCTCGACGTACCCGCGCGGCAAGGCCGGCCAGACCAATTCCTCGGCAACCGCCGCCGCCAACGGCTCCGCCCGGCAGATGTGATAGAAAAGCACGGGCTTGAGGTCTTCCGCCGTGCAGCGCGCCGCGTAATAAGCCAGCGGGGTATCCAGGCGCTCTCCGGGGAAAAAGCGTTCCAGGATGTAGTTCGCGCGGCGCTGGCGCGTGGATTCGGCGTTGTACGGCAGACGTTGGCGCAGGTGCTCCTTGAAATCCGCGTAGGTTGCGAATCGCGCCGCTTGGGGAATAAAAGTCAGCGCGTTGACGACTTCGTCATTGGCATACGTGCGCATCTCAACCTCTTCTGGTTCTGGCAGCGCCGAGAACAGCGGCCCTGGTTCAGATTGTATTTCGAACAACGTCGGTTGACTATCATCGGGGACACGGGCAAGCGATTGTTCTGCAACGACCATGTGCATCCGTGCTACAACCTTGAGCAACAGCGCGCTTGTCTCACCCAGGCCCGGCGTGGCCGTCAATTGCATCAGCGGGGCAGTCAAGACCCGATCCAGGCCGCCGAATCGTTCCAGCAGCATCTCGGCCAGTGGCGCCACATCCTGCCGGGGAATGGCATACGTCAAGAGTAATTCCAGTAATTCCGCTTCGGAAAGCCCGCTTGGGGTGGCGGCAAAACGCGCGCGCAGCCGCGCCCGGTGTCCGGCCAAATCTGTTGTCGTCATCAATAATCTCCGCCCAGGCCACAATGTGCCCAAATAAAGATGCAGTACAAGAATCGTGTGTAGTGTATTCCATTCTGGGAGAATGACAAGAACGTTTGTGAGTGGAACACTCATAGCAGGTTAGAGTTTTCATCCGGTGCGATTGGGAAATCTATCTCGACAACGTGACACTTCGCTGTAAAATAATCCCAAAATCCCTATCTATTCACTGGAGCATCAAGAGCAAAAATGCAGCAAGTCCTGTTGACGCCTACCAGGAGCCTTGAATTTGTGCTGGAGACAGGCATGAACGAGTGCTGGCTACAAATTCAGAGCTACCTTGAAGGCCAGTATGAATGGTTCATCCATAAAGGCGACACCTACTTCATCGAAGCGCACCAGCGGGTCCTGTCAGTGACCAAAAACCCAGAAACCGGGAGTCGCCCTGGCGCATTGAAGAGCGTCTGGTATCCTACGAACCCCTGGGACTGAATGTGACCATCACATTCAGCTCCGGCACGGCGATGCCACTGATACCACACCGCACGACACGCTCTTTTCCCCCTACTTGCGCTGTAGCGACCAAGGCTGCCGACGAGGGCTGACAGATCCCAGAGATTGGCGGCATCTGTCACCAAGTCACGGCAAAGGCTTGATCCCAGTTCGGATTGTAGAGTTGCCAGTGACGGTATAAGGGAAAACTGTGCCCTCCCCGGCTTACCATGGCCTCGTGAGTCATACGGGTAGGTGGGATAATGGTGCGGATCACTTCATTGGGTTCTCCGGCGTGGATATAGCTGCGTCAGAAACGTGCAGTGGGCACATTCCGTCAACACCAGCGTGCGAGAAGCGAGTAATACTTTTTCATACTACGCAGAAAATGCGGTATGAAAAAGTATGTAAATTCGCACTGACGGATTCCTCTACGAGGTGCTGGATAAAAAGGGAGAACTCTTGTGGTGTGACCTCCTTCGGTATAAGAAATGAGGGTATTCGCCGCCAGATCGAGTCAAATAGAGAATGCTGCAGGATAGTTAGTGTCATAAAGTTTTTTGTCAAATGCCGCCCGTGATGGGCCACCCATAGTCGGGTGATGTGGGCCACTCGTGTGCGGGTTGAGTGAGCCAAAAAGGGCGCATTGATCGTGCGTTGAGAGACAGCTCGACCATGCCCAAAAAAGTAACTCAACCGTGTTTTTCGCAATGCTCCATCCGTGTGAGCTCGTTGTCATCCACTGAGCACGTGTGGCTGGTGGAT
>Ga0208197_1000178_pt1 | contig 86287 bp, 71 predicted proteins | sample AD_JPNNA4_MetaG_FD_184444 | JGI IMG/M metagenome (GOLD analysis project Ga0208197, IMG submission 184444) | Active sludge microbial communities of municipal wastewater-treating anaerobic digesters from Japan - AD_JPNNA4_MetaG (SPAdes) (version 2) | ecosystem: Engineered > Bioreactor > Anaerobic...
CGTCAAAGGTGAGCAGCCCCATATAGTACAGCAGCGAGACAAAGTTGCTCTCGTTGGTCAACTGTTCCACCGGAAAACTCACCGCCACGTTCGCTGCCGTCTCGCCCGTCTCCAGGATCTCCCGCAGTCGGCTAAAGTTGCCGTTCAGCTGCCGGTCCACCGTCAGCAGATGGCGCAGTTTGCCGTAATCCGTGCGGATGTTCTGATCCAGCAAATGAGGCGGTAACGTCTCCCGTCCCTGCGCCTCTTTGACGAAATACCAGACCATATCGGTGTTGTAAAGATAGGCTTGAGCCTCATCGGAAAAGCGGTAGCGGCCATACCACTCGCGTATCACCGGCAGGTAGGTGGCCGGATCAGCGGGCAGAAGACCGGCAGTGTGATAGTCGGTCAACATACCGAGCAATTCATCTTCCGTGAGGCCCAAGAGCGTGTTGAATTCGGGGTGCAGGCTGATGTTAGCGCCGATGTTGAACCCGCTGGTCACATCATCCATCGTGATCGGCGAGACACCGGTGATGAACATACGTGCGATCCCGCTCATCGTGCCGGAGGTCGCCCCTTTGAGCAGGTTGAAAAAGTAGCGGAAAAAGCCGGCCCCGTGCGTCAGGTCACGATAGGCCGTTTCGCCCGCCGTCGTGAGGATGGTGTTGGCAAAGTTGTCGTATTCGTCTATCAGCAGATAAATGCGCAGACCTTTGCGCGTTGTCTGGGCAAACAGTTCCCGCAGCCGATCGGCCACGGTGGGGAAATCCATAATTTGCCCCTGCTCCTGTGGCGAGAAATACCGCTCATACCGGGCCAGGAAATCGCGGATGACCGTTTCGCCATTAGCCTCAAAGGATTGACGTACCTCGTTGAGATCCGGGCTTACAGCGGCAAAATTGAACGTCATCACCAGATAGCTGTTGCGGTCCGGCGTGGGGTTGGCGCCGATCCAGGTGTTGCCAAAGAGCGCCTCAAACTCATCTTGGGCATTGATGTCGTAGTAGTGCTGGAGCAACGACAGCCACAGCGACTTGCCAAACCGGCGCGGGCGGATGAGGAACAGATAGTACGGCGCGGCTTCGATCAGTGGGATAAAGCGCGTCTTGTCCACATAGTACATATTGTCCAGTTTCATCCGCCGATAGTCGGCGATGCCGTAGGGAATCCGTTTGACCTGTGGCATAGTTTCCTCCTCTGCGGGCAGCGTCAGTAGCGCTCGCATCTTGCTCACCAGTCCCCAATCTCCATTCCCTGATCATCTATCACCCGTATTGTACTCTCTTCCACCACAGCGCGCAAATCCAATGCGATACCGAAAGACTGAGAAAAGCCGGACGACCTGCGCTTGCCTGTTGTGACTGGGAGAGTAAAATGAAGCTGTAGTGCTGTTGGATGAATTCGGCCATTTGGGCACTTGACCACCGGACTATTCAACTGACGACTACCAGACTATTTCTAAGGAGCATACTATGAAAGACTTTTTATTCCATGAATCATTGGCGGAGCTGGACCCCGAGCTTGTCCGCCTGATCGGCTATGAAACCGAGCGCCAGGCTCGCAAGTTGGTGATGGTGCCGTCGGAGTCACTCGCGCCTTTTGCTGTTCACGAGGCATTGGCTTCGGCCTTTTCACACATTTACGCCGAAGGTTATCCTGAAGAATATACCCGCAAATTCACCGAGGCGCAAATCCTGGATTATGAGGTGGTTTTGGGCCGCTACCGTCGCGAGGCCGATAAACGTTACTACAAGGGCGTGGAGTATGCCGACGTGTTGGAGATGCTGGCGCGCCGCCGCGTGGCGGAGGCTTTTGCGACCGCAGCTGCACCCGCCGATCAACTTTTTGTGAACGTGCAGACGCTCTCCGGGGCGCCGGCAAATACCGCCGTGCAGTACGCGCTCCTTGAACCGGGGGATACCATCCTCGCCATGTCATTGCACGTCGGTGGACACCTCAGCCACGGCAGCAAGGTCGCGTGGTCCGGCAAGACTTTTAACATCGTCAACTATGCCGTGGATCCGCAGACGGAACGCCTGGATTATGATGCCATCCGTGCGCAAGCCCTGGAGACCCGCCCCAAGCTCATCATCGGCGGGTACACTTCTTACCCCTGGACGCCGGATTGGCAGAAGCTGCGCGCCATCGCCGATGAGGTGGGGGCGTATTTGTTGGCGGATATTGCTCATGTTGCCGGATTGGTCATCGGTGGCGTGTATCCTAATCCGGTAGGCATCGCCGACGCGGTGACGTTTACCACCCACAAGACGCTCAACGGACCGCGCGGGGCCGTCATCATCACCCACAAAGCCGCGCTGGGCCGCAAGTTTGACCGCGCCGTCTTCCCAGGATTCCAGGGCGGCCCGCACATGGAGACCATCGCCGCGCTTGCCGTGACCATGCAGATCGCGCGCACCGAACAATACCGCGAATTGCAACGTCAAACGGTGCGCAATGCCGTGGCGCTGGCCGAGGCATTGCAAGCCGAAGGCGTCCGCGTCCCTTACGGCGGCACCGACACGCATCTGCTGCTCTTCGACTGCAAAACTGTTGTGGGGCCAGACGGCACACCGTTGATGGGCGACCCGGCCGCGCGGATTCTGGATATTGCGGGGATTGTCGCTAACCGCAACACCATCCCCGGCGACACAACCGCTGCCTATCCCTCTGGTGTGCGCCTCGGTACACCCTGGCTCACGCAGCGTGGCTTTACCGAACCGGAAATGCGGCGCATCGCACAGATCATCGCGCGGCTGTTACGTGGTATGCATCCTTACAAGCTCACCCACCGCACCGGCGACGAATACTGCGCGCGCGTGGACTTCGATGTGCTGGAGGCGGCGAAGCTCGATGTCCTGGCTTTGGCAGAACAGGCCACCTCTCCGGAATGTTTCCTCTCGTGCCAACGTGCCACCGACGCCGGTTATCCTCACTTCTACTACCTTAACGATACCTTGCGCGGCAACAGCACTTATGAACGGCTGGAACTGGTAGGGTCCCACGCCGGCGCGTTTGTGGACTGGCTGACGCCTTCGCGGGTGACGGACATGGCCGATGGTGACGCGCGCCCTGTCACCTTGCTCGAAGCCGATGGGCGCGTCATGGCCGCCGGCTGGCTGACGCGCGTCAACGCGACGACATATTGGCTGGACGTGGCTTCCGCTGTCGCGCCACGGGTGATGACGTGGTTGCGCGCGCTTGTGGACGGCTACGTTGCCACCGATGATGTTTACGGGCGACTGCCGTTTCTCGACGCCGTCCGCGACCTGGGCGAGGCACCCACGCCGCCCGCCGATCTCATACCCGATAACGGTCCGTTCACCAAGCCCTACTTCATCGGTGCCTGGTCGCGCAAAGAACCTGCCGGCGAGGCGTTGCCGGTCTTTACCTGGCAGGCACCGCAGGACGCGCCGCTGCGCAAAACGCGCCTCAACGCTGTCCACCGCGAGATGGGGGCACGGATGGTGCCGTTCGGCGGCTGGGATATGCCTGTCTGGTACACCGGTAACCTGGAGGAGCACCGTGCTGTCCGCGAGGCTGCGGGTCTTTTCGACGTGAGCCACATGGGATGCTGGGATGCCCGGGGCCCGGAGGCGGCGCGTTTCCTCAACCTGGTGCTGGTCAACGACGTGAACGACCTGGAAGTGGGGGAGTCGCAGTATACGGCTTTCTTCGATGTGGAAGGTTCCCCACTGGATGATTTGCTGGTCTACCGGATGGGCGTGGACCATTATCTCCTGGTCGTCAATGCTTCGAACAACGACAAGGACTGGGCCTGGATCAACGACGTACTCAACGGCGCGGTGCAGATTGATGCCAAACGCCCCTGGGTGAAGTGGGAAGGTGCGGGTGTGACCTTGCGTGACCTGCGCGATCCTTCTGCGGGGCCGGACATGCGCGCCGAGCTGGCATTACAAGGTCCGCGTTCGCAGGATATCTTACTGGCACTGGGGGGGGCATCGCAAGATGTGAACCGCGTCAAGCGCTTGCCCTGGGCCGGCATTGTTCGCGTCACACTGGGAGGCTTTGACGTGATTGTGAGCCGCACGGGGTACACCGGCGAGCGTACTGCCTACGAGCTGTTTGTCCACCCTGACCGGCTGGTGGAGTTCTGGCAGACGTTGTTGAACGTCGGGGCGCCCTTTGGATTGAAACCGTGTGGCCTGGCGGCCCGCGATAGCCTGCGCCTGGAAGCCGGCTTGCCACTCTACGGGCACGAGATGGCCGGTCCGCTCAACCTGACGATGGCCGAAGCCGGTTTCGGCATCTACGTCAAGGTCGGCAAGCCGTTCTTTGTAGGGCGTGAGGCGTTCATCGCCCGTGAGGCGCAGCGTGAGGGAATGGTGGTTCGCTTTAGTGTGTTGGAAAAAGGCCCCATGCCGCAGCAGGGCGATCCGGTGGTGGATGACAAGGGCAAGGTTGTGGGCTTCGTGACGAGTTGCGCCATTGATACCGAAGGACAGCAGCTCGGACAGGCGTATGTGCGTGAGGCTCACACCGCCGAAGGCACCAAACTTGCCATCCTGGTGGCTCCGCGCCGTGAGCCAAAGCCGCGCGCGCAGCTCACCTTAGGGGATCGCACTCAACTGCCGGTGGAAATTGTCGTGCTGAGCCGCTTCCTGAAGCGATAAAGTAACGATTCGGCCGGGCATATTTTGAACCGCAGAAGGACACATAGAGGGCACAGAGATGATTTTTCTCTGTGCCCTCTGTGTCTCTGTGATGAATCAGGCCGACGTTTCTGGCGGACTTTCACCCTGCTCGTGGGGTGGTTCTTCGGCAGATGCGTGCTCCAAGATGGGCAGGGTAAAGTAGAAGGACACCCCCCCTTCGGGTTGATTGCGTACCCATATATTGCCGCCGTGCGCCTCCACCACCAGGCGACAATACGCCAATCCCAGCCCGTAACCGCGCCCTTCATACTGCCCGGAAGCAAACTTCTTAAAAAGCCGCTTTTGTACGTCTGGCGGAACGTGGGGACCGTTATTGTAAACCTCGACTTTCACCCATCCACCTTGTTGCGCGGCAGAGACGACAATACGTCCGTTCTTCTTGGGCACGAATTTGAGGGCATTGCTGAACAGGTTCTCGAAAACCCGCGTGATGGCTGCCGCATCTACCTCCAGGAAGGGCAGATCGTAGGGAATATCGAGGGTCAGGCTAAGGTCATCACTTGAGATGATCATTCTTCGGGCAATTTCCGCGACAAGCTCGGCGAGGACGACTACCTGAAGGTGCAACTCAAAACGTCCGGCTTCGATGCGGTTGATCTCCAGGATTGTTTCCACCAGGTTTCTCAGGCGCCCAATGCTGTTGAGTGCGATGCTGACCAGTTCGTGGGCAATATCGCGCATTTCCGGATCTTCCAAAAGCTGGAGAGAATACTCGGTTGCCGAAAGTGGGTTGCGCATATCGTGAACCAGCATGCTGAGCAGGTCTTCGCGCATCATTTCTAACATCTTTGTCTCGGTCACATCGCGGAAGAGAAACAACGTCCCCGGCGAGCGCTGCGGGGCTGCATAGACGGGCCAGTTTTGTAGCTGGAGGAACAATCCGCGCGGGGTTTCAAAGACAGGCGTTGCGTGTTTTCCATCGGCTGTGTCGGTGGCCGTATCGGTGGTTGTGACGGGGGAGGTGACGTCGGTTTGGCTGTGGATGACTTCCATAAGCCACGCGGCCAGTTTGGGCATATCACGACCGATGACGGCGATGATGTCCGGCAGGGTGCGCGTCTCCCACAACCCTGTGGTGCCGGGCAGCGTTAACATCTCCAGCAGTGCCCCGTTGATATAGCGAATGTTCAACTCTGGCGTCTCGACATCAATCAAGATGATCCCATCGCGCGAAGATTCCAGAATGGCGCGCAACAAGCTCTCGCTTTTCTGGCTGTCTTCGTAGTGTTTAATGCGCACCAGGGCCGTGAGACTTTGTTGGACGATGGCCCACGCCAGGACGGATTCGTTCTCTTCGAGGGGACGTTCTTCGGCCATAAACACGGCCACAATGTCGGAACAAACGCGACCGGGTAGAGCCAGCGGAAAATAGAGCACCTGTTTGATCCCCGCGTCTTCGAGGGGCTTCCAGAGGGCCGGCGTCGTGGCCTCGGCGTTCAAGACCATCATCAGGTGTCCATCCTGACATTGGCTCAGAAACTCAAATTCCTCCTGCGTGACCGGACCTTCCGTCCACCGTGATTTGAGATCGGGATTGCCACCCAGGTATACTTGCGCCCGTGACCACTGTTGCTTCTCAAGATGATAAAAAACTGCCCCGACCGCGCTGGCGATGTTGTCGTACAAGGCGCGCAAGAGCAAAAAGGTGATGGCGGAGCTGCTCATTAAGGACAAGAACGCGGCGCTAACTTCATAGAGCTGGCGCACGATCTGCAACTGATTTTGCAAGCGGCTGGTCAACTGCCCGCGTTGGAGCGTGATCGCCAGTTGATCGGCAATTGTGACCAGAAGTTGCGTGACTTCCAGGGACAGCGTTTGCCTATTGTGGGTGCTGAGACACATCACGCCAACAACCTGTCCTTCGACGATCAGTGGCAGATTGACGTGGGTCAAGGGTGTGGCGTCGTCGGTGGTAGCCGACGGGTCATGTTCCACCACCAACCATTTTTCGGCAAAAGCCCGTCCTGGACCGCCCTCTCCCGGTGCGAACGTCCTTGCCTGCGCGATATCGCTTTCCGTGCAACCCAGGCACACATTAAGTTTGAGAAGTTGCTTGCGCCGATCCAGCAGGTAAATGCGGCCCTGGGCCATATCGGCGATTTGCATCGCCTGACCGAGGCCGGCGCGGAGGATTTCATCAAGGTTCGTTTCGGTGTTGATGGTAGAGATGAGCGTGTACAGGCTTTCCAGATACGTGTGACGTTGACGTTGTTGCCGGGTGGTCGCGGATTCGTGGTCGAGTTCGGTGGGGGCAGTGTCTCTTATCAACTGAAGCTGCGCGTTGTGGACGAGAGGTGTCAACAGCGCACTTCCTTGTTCGAACAAAGCCTGTGGGAAAGCCCCCTTGACGTTGGCAAAGGCCAGCACCCCTCTGGGAACGTTCGAATGTGAGGGCACAGGAAGCAACCACAGCGGCGTACCGCGTTCCGGGATTTTCAGGGCGTGACATCCACGGTGCTTCAGACCCTTTTGCCAACGCGAGGCGTATTTCTGTAGCGCCACATAGAGCATAGGAATCTCGACAGGTTGGTAGTTGACGCAGTATTGTGGAGCCTGTTTCTCATCGAGAACCAGCAAGACGGCTTCTTGCGTGTTGACGGCTTCCGCAAAGATCGCCAATGCTTTTTGCAGCGAGTCCTGCCAGGACGTGGTGCTGCTCAGGCGACAAATTTCGATCAACTGTGCGAGGAATTGCTGTTCACTTTCGTCGGTCACATCCATCTCCTTACTAATTACTCCAATGATACCATAGTGTTGGATGCCCTGCAACCCCGAATGGCAAGACGCTTGCCGGGGCTATCATATTTGGGAAACTTTGCCCCGTCGTGCTGTCTGTTGTGCCGCTAAAGCGGCGTCTTTAGGGAGGGCTTTAGGCTGTGTTCAGTTGCTGGAAGCGTCAAAATGCGATAGCTCTAAGACTTGCCCCTTAGCCGCGTTATGATAAAATGTGAGGCGTGGAACCGCGGATTGTATTTATGGGAACGCCTGAGTTTGCGTTGCCGACACTGGAAAAACTGGCGACGCATTACGCCCTTGTTGGCGTGGTGACGCAACCGGACCGCCCTGCCGGGCGGGGCCGACGTCTGGTGGCTTCACCCGTCAAGGAGTTTGCGGTGGCGGAGGGCATCCCCGTCTTCCAGCCTGAGCGTCTGCGCGGTGTGGAAGCCGTCGAGCACATTCACGCCTGGGCGCCCGACCTGATTGTCGTGGCGGCTTATGGGCAGATCTTGCGTCCCCCGGTGTTGGAGATTCCGCGCTTCGGGGTATTGAATGTGCACGCTTCATTATTGCCCCGTTGGCGCGGCGCTTCGCCGGTGCAGGCTGCGATTCTTGCCGGGGACGCAGTCACCGGTGTGACCATTATGAAGATGGATGAGGGGCTGGATACCGGCCCGATCCTGGCCCAGCGGGAAGTTCCCATTGCCCCTGACGAAACCGGCGGGGCGTTGGAGGCGCGGCTTGCCGAAATCGGCGCGCAACTGTTGCTTGAAGTGCTGCCCGACTATCTGAGCGGCCGTTTACAGCCGCGGCCACAACCTGCTGATGGGGTGACAATCACCCATCGTATGCCCGCAGAGGCGGCTTGCATTGACTGGACCCGTCCCGCCGTGGAGGTGGAGCGTCACGTCCGGGCTTTTGCCCCGACACCGGGCGCGTTTACCGATTGGAACGGCGCACGCTTAAAAGTATTGCAAAGCGAAGTTCTTGTGGCTGATGGAATCGCGTCGGCTGTGCCTGGCACAGTTTTCCTGTGGCGCAAGTCCCCGGCGGTTATGACCGGTGAGGGAGCATTGGTTTTGGTGCAGGTGCAGATGGCCGGTAAGCGGCCAATGAGCGGCGAGCTGTTTGTGCGTGGCAGAAAGGATATCCTGGGGGCGGTGTTAGGCTCCCAAAGGCCGGGCGAGGAGTAATAAAGAGACGCCCGGTCTATTTTTCGTTTTTTGTTGTTGCCGATGTTATTTTTATAGAAGACGAGAGTCTATCAATGGGCGAACGGATCCTGGCGGATTCGTAATTCGCAACTCGCAATTCGTAATTCGCAATTCGTAACCATTTCTATAATTGAGGAGGTCCTATGTCAGGTCATAGCCATTGGCAAACCATTCGTCGTAAGAAAGAGGCGAATGATGCGAAGCGTGGCGCGGTATTTACCAAAATGGCGCGTGAGATTGTAATTGCAGTGCGCGAGGGTGGGGGCGGTGATCCCGATTCCAACATCCGCTTGCGCATGGCGTTGGAGAAAGCCCGCAGTCTGGGCATGCCCAAGGATAACATCGAGCGCGCCATCCGCCGGGGCACGGGTGAAGATAAAGACGGTGCGGATATCGCCGAAATCACCTATGAGGGATACGGCCCCAATGGCGTCGCCATGTTGATTGATGTAGTTACCGATAACCGCAACCGCGCTGTCGCGGCGGTGCGGCACGCCCTCAGCCGGGCCGGCGGAACGCTGTCCAACCCGGGCGCGGTTGCCTGGCAGTTCAACCGCAAGGGCGCGATCCACGTCCCCGCGGATGTGGATTTCGATAAGCTCTTCGAGGCCGCCGTGGAAGCCGGCGCCGAGGATGTCGTTCAGGGTGAAGACGAAGATGACCACATCGTTTACACCGATCCGGCGGACCTGCATGCGGTGAGCAGCCACCTGCGCGAGTTGCGTATTCCGGTGGATGATGCTCGCCTGGTGATGGTGCCCCAGAATGAAGTCCAGCTCGACGAGAAAAATGCGGTGCAGGTGCTCAAAATGATCTCGGCGCTGGAAGAACTGGATGACGTCAACCAGGTGTTCACCAACATGGCGATGACCGACGAAGCAATCAAGGCCTACGAAGCCGCGATGGCTTAGTCTTTGTTGAACGAATCGCGTAACTCCTATATTTGACAGACCATTGGGGGGCCAGGGGACGCCCCCCATCTGAGTTGCCATTGCAAAGGTCGGGCAATCCGCATGCGTGTTATCGGCATTGACCCCGGCACAGCACTCACAGGCTATGCCATCGTGGATGAGGACGGGGGAAACTTGCGTTTGGTCGCTATCGGTGTGGTGGATACGCCGACGCAGATGCCTTTGCCGGCGCGTCTGCAGCGTATTTACACGTGCCTGCGGGCGTTAGTCACCGAACATGCGCCGCAGGCCGCGGCCGTCGAGCAACTTTTCTTCAGCCGCAACACGCGCACGGCGATGACGGTCGGTGAGGCGCGCGGCGTCGTCTTATTGGCGCTGGCCGATGCGGGTCTGCCGATTGCCGAGTATACGCCGATGCAGATTAAGCAGGCTGTGACGGGATACGGCAGTGCCGAAAAACATCAGGTGCAGGAGATGGTGCGCCTGCTGCTGGGGTTGCCCGACATTCCCCGACCCGATGACGCCGCCGATGCTGCGGCGACGGCGATTTGCCATTTGCACCGCTTCAGGCTGGACGGATTGCTGAACGCATAAAGAGGCATCATGATCGCGCAGTTGGAAGGACTGGTGGTGAGCGCCGCCGACGGCATGGTCATCCTCGATGTCGGCGGGGTGGGGTTCGCCGTCCACACGCCGCTCAGTGTGACCCTGCCACCGGGCAAACGCGTGCTGCTCTACACTTATCTGCACGTCCGCGAGAATGAGCTGGCGCTTTACGGCTTCCCGGATCAGGAGCAAAAAGACCTCTTCGAGATGCTGTTGGGCGTTTCGGGGGTTGGGCCTAAGGCTGCTTTGAGCGTGCTGGGGGCGCTTTCTCCCGACACGTTGCGCCGTGCCATCCTCAACGGGCAGCCTGAAGCGCTTTCGCGCGCGCCTGGAGTGGGCAAAAAGACTGCCGAAGCTATCGTCTTGCACCTCAAGGATAAGCTCAAACGGCAGGGAGTGGCAGCCGTCGAGTTTGCCGAGGACGACGCCGACATCATCGCGGCGTTGACGGCGTTGGGCTTCAGTATCGTAGAGGCCCAGCGCGCTTTGCAACAATTGCCCCGTGATGAAAAGCTCTCCCTGGATGAAAAGATCCGCCGGGCGCTGTCATTGCTTGGCCGGTGAGATTGTCAAGTCATCTTTTGTGGGATCGTCTTTAGTCATGATCCGCGTTCTCTGGCAGCATTGTTTACGGCCCCGCCGTGTACGTTGCGTTTTGGGCATCGTACTGTTGTCAACTTTGCTGTCGGCCTGCCTGCCTCCGAAGCCCCCCCGCATTGTCAAAATCGGCCTGGTGGCGCCGTTTGAGGGGCGTTACCGCTACGTGGGCTATGATGCCATCTATGCGGCGCGCTTGGCCGTGCGGGAGATCAACGCGGCCGGAGGCGTCGCCGGGTGGATGCTGGAATTGACGGCCTACGACGATCGCGCCGATCCCGATATGGCACGCACGGCGGCACGTAACCTCATCACCGATCCTGATGTGGTGGCGGTCATCGGGCATTACCGACAGGCCAGCACGCTTGCGGCGCGCGCGCTCTACACCGAAGCGCAGATGCCGTTGCTGGTGGTGGGGACGTGGCTCACGCCGACCGCGGCGCCGGTGTGGTTCATACTGCCGACGCCGGAGCAGGCCGCCGCAGCGATGCTCTCTGCCGTTCCTCTGGCCGATGCAACCGCAGGGACTTGGGGAGACGGGGCACTCGCCGTCGCGTTGAATGACGCGCTGCGCAAGCACAATGACCGGATGATACCGTCGGCCTCGACGTTCCCCGATGTTGTCTTCAGTACACTGCCGCCGGTCGAGGCGGCGTCGCGGCTGGTGGCCTGGCGTGCGGCCGGGTGGGATGGAACACTCATCGGTGACATTGATCTGGCAGCGCCGGAGTTCGCGGTTGTTGCCGGCGACGCCGGCGAAGGCGCGCTTTTCGTCACACCATACCGTCTGCCACAGGACGACCTTGCATTGGAAGCCTGGCGTGTGGCTTATCGCGCCGTGGGGCCGCATGTCCCTGAGCCGGGTGTGTATGCACGGGCTACCTACGATGCCGTCTATGCCCTCGCCGAGGCCATCGCTGCCGCGGCGTTGACCGACGGACAGCCTTCGCGTTCTGGCATACAGGCCGCGCTGCCCAATGTACGTCATGCCGGGGCATCGGGAACGGTCGTGTGGGATGAAACCGGATATTGGCGTGATGGGCCGCTGTACGTGTATGTCTGGGAGCAGGCGAGGGCGCGCCTGGTAGATAGTAGAAGGTAGACGGGGGAGACCGGGGAGGAAAATTCCACAACTGGCGTTTACCGGCGGTTGGATGGAATTTTTGTCAACCGTGTCACGTTCCAACGATTCTTCGGAGGGAAAGTGCGTGCTTTTTTGACGTCCAGAGAGAAGGTACTGGTGGGGGTGTTCCTGGCGGCCTTTGTGACGCTGGTCATCCGTAATGCCTGGCTCTCCGATGATGCTTATATCACCTTCAGAACGGTGGATAACTTCGTCAACGGCTATGGGCTAACGTGGAACGTTGCCGAGCGCGTGCAGACATACACCCATCCGTTGTGGATGTTTCTCGTGTCGGCAATCTATGCGGTCACGCGGGAGATTTTTTTCACCAGCCTGATCCTCTCCATCGTGCTTTCCCTTATCGCAGCAGGAATCGTAGCCCTGCGGTTGTCGCGTTCGGTGTGGCTGGCCTGTGCGGGCCTTGCCGTGCTTACTTTATCCAAAGCGTTCGTTGATTATTCAACCTCCGGTCTGGAAAATCCGCTGGCCCATCTGCTGCTGGTCATCTTCCTCTTGACCTACCTCAATACGGAATCAGCCTCAGCCCGCCTACCGTCTACTGCTTACCGCCTCCCCCTCCTTTTCTGGTTAGCGTTTTTAGCTGCGCTTGGGATGGTGAACCGGTCGGATATGCTGCTGTTCTACGCGCCGGTCATCTTGTATGTGCTGGTCAAAGCGCGCAGCGTGAAGGCGGTTGGCGTCGTCGCGCTCGGTTTTCTGCCGTTCATATTCTGGGAATTGTTCTCACTTTTCTACTACGGTTTCCCGTTCCCCAACACCGCCTATGCCAAGTTGACCTCGGCCTTGATCAGCCGCCACGATTTGATCATCGAGGGGTTGAACTACCTGCGCAATTCGCTGCGCGCCGATACCATCACGCTGGTGGTGACCGGCCTGGGTGTGCTTTTGCCGTTGCTCACCCATGAATGGCGCAAACTGCCCGTCGCGGGGGGGATTGTCCTCTATGTGCTGTACGTGGTTTATGTCGGTGGGGACTTTATGAGCGGGCGTTTTCTCACCGTGCCTTTGTTTGCCGCCGTGGTTCTGCTGGTGAGTAACGCCTGGTTGGTGGAGAAGCGCGTGGCGCAGGCTGTGCTCCTGGCCGGCGTGGTGCTTGTGGGACTGAGTGCACCGTACTCACCGGTGGTGGCGAGCGGCGACAAGGGCGCACGCACCGGTACAGAGCCGGGATGGATTCGCGGGCGCAGCATTGTGGATGAACGCGCCAACTACTACCACAACACCGGCCTGTTGCGTGCCTTGCAAACGGCGCATCCGATGCCGGATCATGATTGGGCGCTCGAAGGACGTGCGGCGCGTGAGACCGGCCCGCAAGTGGTGGAAAAAGGCTCGGTGGGTTTCTACGGTTACTTCGCCGGCCCGCGCGTTTATGTGGTGGACATGCTTGGATTGGGGAATCCGCTGCTGGCGCGGCTGCCGCTTGCCGACCCGGATTGGAGTATCGGACACTTTGGGCGGCTGATGCCGGAGGGGTATCGTGAGACACTCGAAAGTGGCGAAAATCGCATTGCCGATCCCAACCTGGCGTTCTACTACGACAAACTGGCGCTGGTGATTCGCGGTGACCTGGGCGACCTCAATCGGCTGCGCGAAATCTGGAAACTCAACACCGGCGTTTATGATGGCTTTCTGGACGCCTATGCCTATTTTCGGGGCGCGGAGTTTGTACGGCAGTTCCGTGTGAGCAATCCCACAGAGCGGCCCTATGTTTATGCCTACATCTGGAATAACCACGCGGGCGAGACCTACCTGTTGGATGATACTTCATTCCAGGGGGCAACCTACACGGTGACATGGCGCATTACCCAGGCCGGCGTGCAATTCGAGGGCCCGGCAGTGCAGAAAATCTCCGCCATCGGCCCCCTGTCGGATGCCGAGACGCTCAATGTGGGTGTTCTGTTTAGCCCGACGCCCGATCTGGCTACGCAGGACATCTATGAATACCGCTTCTGGTTCCGTTTTGAGAAAGATGGACGGATGACGGTCATCCTACCCGGCAAAGGCTTCCACAACACCGAAGCGCCGCAAGGCTTTTGGGTGCCGGCGAATCTCAACGCTGTGATGCGTCTTCTGCCGTAGCAGAGTTTCCTCATTGGAACGATAACTGAAATCATCCCGACGTTACATCTGTTCTTGCCTCCATTGAATTTTCCGGTATACTGACGGTATCCCATAGGAATAAGTGAGGTGACATTATGCGTTTCCCACGTGCTGCGGGTATCTTGTTACATCCTACCTCCCTGCCGGGCGGTTACGGCATTGGTGAGCTGGGGAAGCCGGCTTACCGGTTTGTAGATTTTTTGGTCGAAAGTGGGCAATCGCTATGGCAGATTTTGCCGTTGGGGCCTACAGGATACGGGGATTCGCCGTATGCGTGCTTTTCAGCCTTTGCCGGCAACCCGTTGCTCATTGACCTGGATCAACTGGCCGAGGAAGGCGATATTGATCCCCAAGACTTGAAACAGGCACCGCGCTTTCCGACGCATTGCGTGGACTTTGGGCCGGTGATTTCGTACAAGACGGCGGTCTTGCAACGCGCGGCACGGACGTTCCGGCAACATGCTCAAGGAAAGCGGCTGGCAGACTTTGAGCAATTCTGCGCCGATAATGCCGAATGGTTGGAGGATTACGCGCTCTTCATTGCCCTTAAGGATGCGCACGGTGGCGCGGTGTGGAACACGTGGGAGCCGGAGCTGGCTTTCCGCGAGCCGGAGGCGCTGCTGGCGTGGCGCGCGCGCCTGGACGAGGCCATCTTTGCGCAGCGCTACTTCCAATACCGGTTTTTTCGACAGTGGGAAGCCCTGAAGAAGTACGTCAATGATAAAGACGTCCGCATCGTCGGGGACATCCCCATCTTCGTGGCGTATGATTCCGTTGACGTGTGGGCACATCCGGAGTTGTTCTTCCTGGATGAGAATTTGTTGCCGACCGTGGTGGCGGGCGTCCCGCCGGATTATTTCAGCGCAACGGGGCAATTGTGGGGCAATCCGCTCTATCGCTGGGATGTGATGAAGGCGCAGGGGTACGCCTGGTGGATCGCACGTATTCGCCAGACTTTCCGTACCGTGGATATTTTGCGGCTCGATCACTTCCGGGGTTTTGCGGCATACTGGGCCGTCCCGGCCGGTGAGCCGACCGCCATCAACGGCGAATGGGTGGATGGGCCGGGGGCAACGTTGTTCGAGGCGTTGCGTGAGGCGCTCGGCGAGCTTCCGATCATTGCCGAAGACCTGGGGCGTATCACGCCGGATGTCGAAGCCTTGCGCGATCAGTTTGAGTTCCCCGGCATGAACATCTTGCAGTTTGCCTTCACCAGCACCGCCGAAAATCCCTATCTACCCCACAACCTGCGACATAATTCGGTCATCTACACCGGCACCCATGACAATGAGACGACGGTTGGCTGGTACGCCAGCCGGGGACGGGAGGAGTTGGAGAATTTGCATCGCTACCTCGGCCCGATTGCCGAGCCGGTCCATTGGGCGTTGATCCGCATGGCATACCGCTCGGTCGCCGACATGGCAATCATCCCCTTGCAGGATGTGTTGGGGCTGGGCAATGAGGCGCGGATGAATTCTCCGGGCAAGTTTGGCGGCAACTGGGCGTGGCGTTTCCGTGAAGAGGCGCTGGTCCCCGAATACCGCGTAAAGTTGCGGGAGATGGCCGAAACTTACGGACGGATAAAGCCCCCAGAAAAAGAGAGCGGTCGCCCGGATTGGATGTGATGGCTGCGTTGGAACGTTTTGACGTTTGAACGTTCCTACGGCATCTCCCCACGATACAGCCACATATAGCGGGCGTAATGCTCGCGGATGCGTTCGACGTAGGTGCGTGTCTCGGCAAAGCCGATGAGTTCCACGAAGAGGTCTTGATCGGCGTTCGCGGCGTTCCACCAGCGCGCCGCATTGCCCGGACCGCCGTTGTAGGCCGCCATCCCGGCGAAGAGATTGCCGTCAATGTAGTCCCGCTGGCGGGCTAAGTACCACACGCCGTAGCGCACGCTGACCATTGGCCGATAGAGATCGCGTGTACTGTAGCCGGGTGGCCAGCCGAGCGCATTGTAGATCTCCTGCCCCGTCTGTGGGATGACCTGCATCAGACCGTGCGCGGCGGCATAGGAGGTGGCGTAGCCCTCGAAGAGGCTCTCTTGCCGCAGCAGCGCATAGACGAACAGTGGATCAAGGTGGCGCGTTGCGGCTTCGGATTCCACCAGATCGCTGTAGTAAGTGGGATACATCAGACAGCCGAGGAAGCGCGGTGTGTCCTGGAGCGGCGGCGCGCCGGCAAGCCGCCACACGCTGGACGCGGCGATGATCGAAGAGCGATACAGCCCGATGTCGCGGAAGTAAAGCGCCAGCCGGTATTGTGTCAGCGCATCGCCGACGGTGGCCTCGCGCAAAGCCTCCAGGTCGGCGCGTCCTTCGTCGAAGTGCCCCAGGCGCAGGAGTAGCGTCCCGCGCCGCAAGAACACATTCTCCAGCAGTTCCGGCGGTAAGGTTGCCAGCCCCGTGCTTGATTCCAGCCCCAGCCATCCGGCCAGCCATGCTTCGGTGGCGGCTTGTTCTGTGGCGGAGCCGCAGGGTATGATCGGCGCACCATCGGAGAGGAACGGCTCACGTCCCTTGAGCAAATCGGCGGCCCGCAAACCGTAGAAATCCCACGCTCCGAACACCACGGCTGCGCTGAGATTCTCGGTGGCGCTGATGCTGTTGCCCGCTTGCAGGTATGTTTTGCCGAGCCAGAAACGCGCGCCTTGCGCCTGTTCACTGTACGGATACCAGGCTATGAGATCGTTCCAGGCATTCTGCGCGGCGGCGGAATTGCCGGCGTGGTAGCGCAGCAGCCCGGCGCGAAAGCGCGCGGCAGGCGCGTTTTCATCGTTGGGATAGCGTTCCGCCATGTCGAGATAAGCCTCGGTGGCCTCGGCGAAGCGCCCATCGCGTTCCAGCAACCCGGCGGCACTGCGCAGAGCCTCCGCCGCGCGTGGATGATCGGGCAGTTCTTCCGCCAGCGTCTGATATGCTCTGACGGCCTCATCGGTGCGGCCCAACGCCGCGAGTGCCTGGGCTTTGCCGATCCAGCCACTGCCCCAGTAGGCATCGCCCACGTGCCCCCTGAGCAGCGCCTCGAACGCACTCAACGCCTGCGCGTAATTTCCCGCCCCCAGGTGTGATAATCCCAGGTAATAGTGTGGTTCTCCCCCGTGTTTGACGCTGGCATTGATGACACGGGTGAACGCTTGAATGGCGGGATCGTAGGCTTGCGCGTGGTAGTTCACCAGCCCGCGCAACATATCGTCTACCGGCTGACCGGCGTTCACCAGGCTGACCAGCGCCGGATGCGCGGAGGCTTGCGTGGGGTAGGTGGCGATGAGGTCTTGCATACGGCGGTAGGCTTCGGTGGCGTCGCCGAACATGAGCGCCGTCTCGGCGGCCTGGAGCATAATCCGCGCCCGATAGCTGGCGATTTGCGCGACGTTGAGGATGCTGTCATAGGCGTTCATCGCTGCCGCGTAATCGTTGAGTGCGGCGTAGGTGAGGCCGAGTTTTTCACCCAGGAAGGCTTTCTTGCTGTTGGTATCCGCCGCTTGCAGCGCCAGGAGGTAAGCGTCGCGTGCCTCTTCATACTTGCCGGCGGCGTAGAGCGCGTCGCCCTGCCATTCACGGGCGGGGTGTATAAGCAGCGGATAAGCCTGTGCGACGGCGTCATAATGGAGGGCCGCGGTGAGCGGTTCACCGGCCGCCAGCAACGCATCGGCCAGGTAGAGATGGGCCTCGGCAAGTTGTGGCGCGGCAGTGAGGAGGTCCTGCAACACGGCAATCGCCCCGGCATACTCGCCCCGCGCCAGGCGGGTTTGTCCCAGGCCGAGCATGGCGCGCTGCACCTCTTCCTGCGCGACCGAGGAAAGCGGCAAAAGGTGCCCGTACAACGCTTCTGCTGTGTCCCAGTCACCGTTGCGGTAGGCGTGTTCGGCCTCGGCCAGGAGTTCCCAGGGCATTGGCGTTGGGGTGGGGGTGGGCGTCGGCGTAGCGGTCGGCGTTGGGGTAGGGGTGAGGGTGGGAGAAGGCGTTGGCGTGGTGGTCGGCGTAAGGGTGTGCGTCGCCAGCATGGGGATGTCTACCGGTAGGTCAACGCCGGAGCAAGCGGTGAGCGCGACGAGCAAGATTATCCACAAAACGAGTTGTTTTTTCATTATGTCATATCATAGAGAGGGAACAATGGCTGATTTTTATTCCGCTCGATTGGCAATCTCCGGCGCTTTCTTGAACAGTCCCCATAGCACCGGCAGCGTGATCAGGTTGATAACTGCCAGCAGCCCGAAGACCGCCACGAAGCCCAGATCGTCGCTGAGGGCCGTAGCCAGGCCATCGGCGACCGCCGACCCCAGGTTGGAGATGCCCATCATAATGGCGAACATCGAGGCGGCAATGCGCGCATCGGCGATGTCCATGGCGAGCGCGAAGAACAAAGTTTCCTGGAACGCCCATACCGCGCCCCACACCAGGCCCAGCCACAACACGCCCTGTGCGCCGGTCGCCGCGCCGATGAGGGCTGCCATAACGGAGATGAGGATCACTCCCGCGTAGGCGCTGCGCTTGCGTCCGAGGCGGTCAATGAGCACGCCGCCGGCCAGCGCGCCGATAATCGCGCCAATGCCGCGCAGCGCGCCGTATTGCCCGATGACGCCTTCCGTCACCCCAAAACGCGCGCGCATAAAGTACGTCACCAGTCCGTCGGTGCCGAAAGAACCGATGGAGTAGACGACGGCGTACAACGCAAAAAGCAGAAAGCGTGGTTGCCCCAACGCCTTGAATGCTCCCCATTGGAAGCGCGCCGTCGCGTCGCGGGGCGGCTCGTGTATCCGCACCACCCATAAGAGGGGCAGTAGCATGCTTAGCCCGATGATGGGGAAGACGATGCGATAGCCTGTCCGCTGCACCAGCATGCCGAAAATCAGCGATAACGCGATGAAGGCTGCCGCGCGTCCGCCGACCATCACCCCTTGTACAAGGGCTTGTTCATCGTGCGGCGTGGTATCAATTGCCAGGCCATCGGTTGTGGAATCAAAGAGTGTTACGCTGAACGATCCCAGCGTGACAAGCACCGCGAAGAGCAAAAAGTTGGTATCCGGCAGGGTAAACGTTGCCCCACCGAAGGCCAGAGCTGCCAACACCAGCCCCAAGAGCATATACGGCTTGCGGTGTCCCATCCTCAGCAGGTTGATCTTATCGCTGAGCATGCCGATGAAGATTTTGAGGATGAAGGGGATTTGCAGGACGAAGGTGAGCGCGCCGATGGCGTTCGGGCTGATGCCCAGGCTATCGAGATAGGGCTTTTGGAAGTTGCTGAAGTAGGCCAGGCCGACGCCCTGCACCACGTAGAGCGCGGCAAACATACTCAGGCGGAAAGCACGGGATGGGGTCTGTTTCATTTTTTGTCTCCTCACCGAATGTGTTGAAACGCTTCGCCATATTGTAACACGACTTCATTTTTAGGAGTATAATTCCTTAGAGTGGCGTTACCCGGCCGGCGGTTGAAATCATCGGAGTTGAGGACTTTTGAGGTGATATGCTTGTAGAAGAAATCGGATGTTTGTTGCTTGCGCGCGGCTGGCGCATGGCTGTAGCCGAATCTGCGACCGGCGGATTGATCGGGCATCTGATTACCCGGGTATCGGGAAGCTCAGGATACTTTTGGGGCGGCATCATCGCCTACGATAACGCCGTCAAGATGCAGTTGCTGGGGGTGCGTGAGGCCACCCTCCGCCGTTGGGGCGCGGTGAGTGCCCCGGTCGCTCTGGAGATGGCGGCAGGCGCGTGCCGCGCGTTAGACGTGGAGGTTGCGGTCAGCGTCACCGGCATTGCCGGGCCGACAGGGGCGACGGCTACGAAACCGGTGGGGTTGTATTATCTCGGCCTGGCAACGCCGACCGAACGTTACGCCTGGCGACATCTCTTCACCGGCGACCGCCTTGCCAACAATGAGGCCGCCGCCCACGCCGCCCTGCGCCATTTGGCTGAGTATCTGGGGATTAGGGATTCGTAATTCGTAATTCGTAATTCGTAATTCGCCATTCCCTATTCACTATTCTCCTCTTCTCCCATCCCCGGCTGCCCCTCTTGAAGTTCTGCGACGAAGTGTTCCAGCCCCGCACGGATGCGTTTGACGGCTTTTTGCCCTTTGGCGTTGTAGAAAGCCTGCCCCAAATCCTGCGCACATTGGGCGAGGTGGACGCTGTTGCTGTTTGCCAGTGTGCGCGCAGTGCGGCGCATCACGCGCAAAAACTCCCGCTGCATTTCGATATCGCCGTGCTGGATGGGGGCCTTGCCCCTCCCCGGCACGATCTGACGGATAGCTGTGCGACGCGCCAGGGTGCTCAATGTGCTCAGCCAGCCCTTTGAGTCCGGCGTGACATTCAATGGTGGTGGCTCATCCACGCTGATCGTATCGCCGGCGAAGAGCACGCCCTGATCGGCAAGAATGACCCACAGGCTGCCGGGCGCGGCGCCGGCGACGGTTTCCAGTGTGATGGAGGGGGTGCGGTGGTGTAAGAACATCCGCGTATCGCAGGCAAGGGTAGGCAGGTGCGGACGAATCTTGGTCAGCTCGTCGGCTTCTTCAGGATACTGTGCACTGTAGGCTTGTAACATATCGCGCCACTCGCGCTCATCGTAGGTAGCGAGGCTGCGCAGTGCGACTGTGGCCGCGATGATGGGCACGTTCCACAACGAGGCGGCGATTTGCCGTTCCGGTGTGGCATCGGTGAGGATGGCATAACGTGGCTTGCCGGCGACTTGCTCCACCTGCTCGTTCCAGGCCCAGGCGTGACTGGGGCGCGGCGGAATGTCCACGACAATCGCGCCGTTATCTGTGACAATTAGCCCGACGTTATAAGGCGGATACCGTGATTCTACAAAAATGCCGGGCGCAATCTCTTGCATATTGACCTCCGTTGATTGAAAATTTGGACTTTCTCTACCATTCCCCAATTTCCAATCCTTTCATCCACCGGCCTGCTGTAACACGGCCATAATCGTCTCGTGGGGATGCAGCGCCGCGCCGCCCTGTGCCAGGGCCGGAGAACCACCGCCGCGGCCACCAAGCGCGCCGGCCACTTCCCGCAGCATCGCGCCGGCGTTGTACTGGGGCAAATCGTCGCTGCGGGCGACAACCAGGCGCACGTCTTTTTCCTCGGTAACGGCCAGCAAGAGCAGGGTGCGTGGACGCTCCCGCAACCGATTGGCGATGAAACGCGCATCGGCAAATGGGCGCCCGATCCAGTGCGCGATGATGCGTCGAACTCCCTCCACTTCCGGCGTGGTTTCCCACAAGTGATCGGCCTCGAATTCCAGCAATTGGCTTTGCGCTTTGTTCAAAGCCCGCCGGGCGGTCTGTAGCTCGTCCTGCAGACGGGTGACGGCCTGCGGAACCTCGTCCTGGCCGATGCTGAGCGCGTTACCTGCTTCGCGCAACGTATGCAGCGCGCGACGGTAATCGCGCAAGGCCCGTTCCCCGCACAGGAAAGTGACACGCACGCCGCCTTTGTAACGTTCAAGCCCTGTGATCTTAATCAGCCCGACCTCGCCCGTGGCCTGAACGTGCGTTCCGCCGCAAGCAGAAGCGTCGTATCCCTCCACCCAGATCACCCGAATGTTCCCTGTCACCTGGGGTGGCTTGCGCAGCGGAATGTTGCGCAGGTCATCGTGGGTGACGGTGTGAATGGTGACCGGGCGGTTCTCCCAGACGATGCGGTTTACCTCATCTTCCACCTGGAAAGCGGCTTCCCACGAAAGCTGTGGGCAGTCCAGATCAATGGTGCTGGCTTCCGTCCCCAGGTGAAAGCCCACCGTCTGCGCCCCCATCACGGCGACGAAAGCCGCGGAAAGCAGGTGCTGCCCGGTGTGCTGTTGCATGTGGTCGAAGCGTCTGCCCCAGTCAATGGTGCCGGTGACGGCATCGGCGACGGGCATGGCCGTGAGCAAATGCCAGATCGTACCGTCTTCTTCATCCCACACATCTATCACCGGAATCCCTGCGAGTTCTCCCGTATCGTGCGGCTGTCCGCCCGAGGTGGGGTAAAACGCGGTTTGATCCAGTTGCACAGCCGGGCCGCGTTCCGTCTCGCGGCGTGCAACAATGTGTGCGTCGAAGGTGCGTAGCGTGGGGGCGTCGTAGTACAGCCGTCGCGTCATGCGGTCGCCTCTAAGTTGTGATAAATGGCGTCTTCGGGCAAGTGACGCGGAATCGTAAAGGTGAAAACCGACCCGTGGTTGCGCTCGCTCTGTACACCGATACGCCCGCCATGCGCTTCAACGGCCAGTTTGCAGAACGCCAGTCCGATGCCCGCGCCGCGCTGTTGTTGTCCACGGGCACGGTAGAAAAGCTCGAAGAGATGCTGCTGATCTTCCGGTTCAATCCCCGGTCCGCTATCGCCGACTGCAAAGTGGAAATTGTCTTCGTCGGCGCTGATGTCCAGGGTGATGGTACCATCGTCCGGCGTGTATTTGATGGCATTGTCGAGGATGTTGAGCAACACCCGCCGCAGTAAATCTGCGTCCCCCTGCATGGGCGGCAACGGTTCCCGGAGCCGTTGAATGAGCGTGTGCCGACGACGGTTGATGGCCGGTCGGATGGTCTCGATGATGTCTGCCACCATATCGGGAATGTGAATGGTGGACACCGACAGCGTCTTGCGTGTCGCGGCGAGTCGCCGTGCATCCAGGATGTTGCTGATGAGTCGCTCCATCCGCTGCGCACTGCGCAATCCGATTTCCAGGACTTGTTCTGCAGGAATGGTGAAATCTTTCTCCCGCCAGGCCGTGATGAGCAATTCCAGGGTATTGGTGATGCTGCTGAGCGGCACACGCAGGTCGTGGACGATCATATGTGAAAGCTGTTCGCGCATCTCATCCAGTTCCACCCGGTCGGTGATGTCGTGGGCCAGCCATTGATACGCACCGTCGGGCAAATAGTGGGGCAAATGGGAAAAGTATACATCCAGGGTTCGGGGGGTGCCTTCGGAAGGATGGGTCTTGATTTCCCAGGTGACCACGCCTTCGGTGGCAACGCGCGTTTTGAGGGTCTCATAGTGCGCCGGTGTGAGACCCAGTTGCGATAGCTCGGTCGCCTGTGTGGCCGCGTTGGTCTGTTCCGGGGCAGGGGACAGGGGCAGAAGTTCGCGCGCGGCGTGGTTTACTTCCAAAAAATGTCCCTGCGGATCGAGGATGATGATGGGATCGAGATTGTGCTCGAAGAGATTTTGATAACGCGCTTCGGCAAGCCGCATCTGTTCAAAGAGCCGTGCGTTGTGGATGGCCGGTGCGGCCAGTGAAGCCAGCGCCGTCATCACCTCCTGCGCTTGCTGTAAATTGGTCTGGGGATTGGGGTTGATCATTTCGACGACCGCGACCGTTTGGTCGCCAAGTTTGACCGGGACAGCCAGGATGGACATAGTCCTGAACCCTGTGGCTTCGTCGGCGCCACGATAGAAGCGTTGGTCCTTGTACACGTCGGCGACCCACAACTGCTGACCGTGTTCGGCGACCCACCCGACGATACCTGTTCCTCTGGGCATCTCCATGCCCACAATTTGCTGGGCATTTTTGCCGGAAGCGGCGCGGAAGATCAGCGATCCATCACGCCTGACAAGGGCCACGGAGACGGCGTCGGGCTGAAAATGTTGATGCGTGAGACTCATCAGCCGTTGCAAGACCGCGTCGGTATCCAATCGCGCGCTGATGGCCAGTGCCGCTTGATAGAGAAAATCTCCGGTTGTGTTAGTCATGGACTCAGTCAAAGTTCACCACTTCCTTTCCCTGGAGCCGTTCCAGAATACGGGTGATGATTAGTTCAAGGTGCTCGCCGTTGGCGACAAAATCCAGCCGGTCTGCCGGAATTGCCAGAATGGGACACAATGAGAAATGCTCAAACCAATCTTCGTAAAGCATATTGAGCTTTTCCAGATACGCTATGCCGATCTGGCGTTCGTAGGTGCGCCCCCGCTGTTGGATGCGTTTGATGAGCGTGGGCACGGAAGCGCGCAAGTAGAGCACCAGGTTCGGCGGGGGCAGAATGGAGGTCACGGCCTGGTAGAGGTCACAGTAGGTGCTGTAGTCGCGTGCCTGCATCAAGCCTTGCTCGTACAGGTTGCGGGCAAAGATTTCTGCGTCCTCGTAGACGGTGCGATCCTGGATGACCGAATTGGGACGGTCCAGCAATTGCCGGTGGTGTCGCAATCGCTGCGCCAGGAAGAATACCTGCGAGTGGAAACTCCACCGGCTCATATCGGCGTAGAAATCGGCCAGGTATGGATTATCGCTGACCCCTTCCAGGAATGGCTCCCAGCCCAAGCGCTCGCTCAACAGCGAGGTCAGTGTTGATTTCCCGACCCCAATGTTTCCTGCCACGCCGATAAAGTGTTTGATCATCGCGCTCCTTCAAAAATGTCAACGGATTCAACGGATGAAACGGATTAAAAAAATCCGTTCAATGTCCGTTGACAGATTTTCGTGTTTGCATAGTATGCGGTAGCACCAGCATCTCCTTAATTTATGCACACTCGTTGAGATTGACGCCGGTACGCTGTGAAAGCGCGTCAAGCGCCCGGGCAGCGTCACGCAGGGCTGCCCGGATTTCCTCCGGCGCGCCTTCCGGTCCGACGGGCGGTTGCTGCGAAAGCGCGCCGCCGATACGTCCGACGGCTTCGGCCAGCGCCAGGAAATCCCCAAGTGCCTGCCAGTTGGCTTCGCTGCGCGGCTCCGGCGTGGGGGCCGAGATGAGTGTCCAGGCGGGACGCGGTGGTGGCGGCGGGACGATTTCGGGCAGCGTGGGCTGGCGCACGCCCGCCAGCGTCGCGCGGATGCGGCTTTCGATGTCGTCCAGGTCGGTGGGCCGGCGCACGAAATCCAGGTCATCTGTATCAATCACCAGCAGGGGGGTGGCTGTATATGAAGCGAAGAGCGTCTCGTATTCCCGGCGCAGTGCGGCGATGTAGGCGCGTTCCATCTGACGCTCGTAAGTACGGTCGCGCATCGCAATGCGGGCCATCAACGTCTCCATCTCGGCTCGCAGGTAAACCACCAGTGTCGGCTGGGGAACTTTCTCGGACAGGGCATCGTAGAGACGGTCGTACATCGCCAGCTCATCCTCACCGGTGATGTTGAGGTGGGCGAAGAGCCGATCCTTGCCGAAAAAGTAATCGGAAAGTAGCGGCCCGTGGCGCAAACGCTCGGCGGCAGTTTGTTGTTGGCGATAGCGGCTCAGCAGGAAGAAAAGCTGCGTCTGAAAGGCATAGCGCGCGCGATCGCTGTAGAAGTCGGAGAGGAAGGGGTTTTCGTCGAAGGCTTCGAGGATCGTGCTGCCGTTGAAACGAGGCTGAAGCATCCGCGCTAACGTCGTCTTGCCCACGCCGATCACGCCCTCTATGGCGATGTAAGGATATTTTTCGGTCACGCTTGCCCCCTGGGAAGTCAAAAGTCCAAAGTCAAAAGTCGAAAGTCCAAAGTCGGAAGTCTTTGGAAAGGATACCCGTGTCAACAAAAAAGTCAAGGGCGCCGCAATGAAATTGGTAGAAAAACAGCAAAAAGCAAGAATATCATCTACGCCAATGGTGGCGCGGTTGGGAGACCGGCCACAGCCCCGCCTTCTTCATCGTAGATTTCTTTATCGTGGATTTCTTTATCGTCCGTGCTCTCCCCCCGCATGCTCTCCCGCCAGGTAGCCGCTGCTGAACGCCGCTTGCAGGTTGAAGCCTCCCGTATCGGCAGCGATGTCCAGCGTCTCGCCGACGATGTGCAGTCCGCGGATCAGGCGTGATTCAAAACTGACGGGGTCCACTTCTTTGAGCGCGACGCCCCCCGCCGTCACCATCCCCGTGGCTAACGGCAACGAGTCGGTGATTTGCCAGCGGAACCCTTTGAGCAGCGCCACGATGCGTGCGCGCTCCTCTGCCCGGATGGTGTGAACGGGGCGATCGGCAGCGACGCCGCTCAACCCGGCGAGTACTTCGGCCAGCGCTGTCGGAACCCAGCCCTTGAGCAGGTTCGAGAGCAGACGTTGTGGATGTTCCTCGAACTCGCGTTGCAGCCGTGCGTGGACTTCTTGTTCGGTCATACCGGGCTTGAGGTCAATGCTGAGGGTCACTCTGGCGCCGCTGCGCAGTGCATCCACCACCGCCAGCGAAGCGGTGAGGATCAGCGGGCCGGAGACGCCAAAATGTGTGAAGAGCATCTCACCGGTCGGCGGCATGGGGTAGGGGATGCGCAGGGCCTTTGCCGGGCCATCGCCTTTCTGCGCGGTGAAGGTACACCGCACATTGCGCAGGCTTACGCCTTGCAGCGCCTTCGCCAGTGCGCGCTCGGCTACGGTCAAGGGGACGAGCGCCGGGCGTAAAGGAACAATCGTGTGCCCAAGCTCCTGTGCCATGCGGTAGCCATCACCTGTGGAGCCGGTCGTGGGCCACGAGGCGCCGCCTGTTGCCAGGATGACCGCGTGCGCCGGAATGTGTTCGCCGTTCTGGAGCTGTACGCCGATGACTTCTCCGTCGGCGACCAGGATGCGTTGAACCTCGGTGCGGTAGCGGATGGCAGTGCCCTGGGTCGTCGCATACCGCAGCAGGGCATCGCGCACATCACCGGCCCGCCCCGATGCCGGAAAGATGCGTCCGCCGCGTTCTTCCTGGGTTTCTACACCGTAGCGCGCCAACAGGGCAAGCAACTCATTGCGGAAAAAGCGATGGTAGGCATTGCGCAGGAATTGCCCGTTGCGCCCGTAATGTTCGAGGAATTTCTCCACGGGTGCGCTGTTGGTGATATTGCAGCGTTCCTGCCCGCTGACGAGGATCTTCTTTCCCGCCTCGGCCATCTTTTCCAGCAGGATGACCTCCGCGCCCACTTCGGCAGCGCGTCCGGCAGCGATCAAGCCGGCGGCCCCGGCACCGATGACAATCACTCGTTTGGTCATTCTTCTGCCTGTTGGAGGGAAGGAGGTTCATCCACGTGATCGTCAAGTGGGATGCTCGCTTCATAGCCGGGCAAGACACGCGACCCGCTGTACAGACCCAGAACGATCAGTCGCAGGTCATCGGTTTCTGTGGCATTGGCGACATTGTGGTATTCGTCGCCGTGCACCAACACCGCATCACCGGGGCGCAGTGGTCGCGCGATGACGGGACTGCCATCGGTGGGGCGGTGATAGAGCATGCCCATCCCGCTCACGACGTAGTAGATGTGCAACAAGCCGGGGTGTGCCTTCTGCCCGCTTGCCGCCCCGGGCGCGAGTGTGAGATCGTGCAGGAAGGCGAAGGTCGCGTCGCGCAGCAAACCTTCTTCCGTGCCGGAAAGTTCACTGAAGAGCCAACGCACGACGGCCTCGCCGCTACCCTGCCACGGTTCGGGCATTGGCGGTGCGGCGTCTGCCGGATGATAGCGCACGCGCTTGATATTCGGTGCGCGCTTGTAGATGACGCCGGAAATTCGATCGTAAGGCGCGCGGTTGATGTTCACCCACGTCCCTTGATGAAACGTTTCTGCGTCAAGCGGTTCTGGTTCCCAGGGTGTCTCGAAATCATCCATAGTGTAGTCGCTTAGTCGCTTAGTCGCTTAGTCGCTTAGTCGCTTAGTCGTTAGTCGCTTAGTCGCTTAGTCGTTTAGTCGCTTAGTCGTTAGTCGCTTAGTCGCTTAGTCGCTTAGTCGCTTAGTCGTTTAGTCGTTAGTCGCTTAGTCGTTAGTCGCTTAGTCGTTAGTCGTTAGTCGCTTAGTCGCTTAGTCGCTTAGTCGCTTAGTCGTTTAGTCGCTTAGTCGTTAGTCGCTTAGTCGCTTAGTCGCTTAGTCGTTTAGTCGCTTAGTCATTAGTCTTGACTACCTGACTAAAGACTACCCGACTAAAGACTACTTGACTAAAGACTACTTGACTAAAGACTACTTGACTAAAGACTACTTGACTAAAGACTACTTGACTAAAGACTACCCGACTAAAGACTACTCGACTAAAGACTACTCGACTAAAGACTACTTGACTAAAGACTACTTGACTAAAGACTACCTGACTAAAGACTCCTTGACTAAAGACTACCCGACTTTACCCACTTGTCAATTTTCCGACGTCACACCACTAACCAGCGGGTGATGGCCGCGATGGCCTGCCCAGCCGGCCAGAGCAAGAGTTGCGCGATGAGCGTGCCGAGCAATTGCGCGCCCACCTGCCAGATGGTGATGTAGGTCACGTCCTTGAGCGGGCGTTTTTCGCGCAGTGCCTCATCGGTGATGAGCGCGGCCACGGGATTGACGATGAAGATGGAGAGCACCATCCCAAATCCGGCCAGCATCGGTGAGAGGCTGGTGGCAGTACGCGCACCCTCCGGGACAAGCGCGCTGGCATACATCGCGGCGGCGTTGCTCACGGCAGAAATTGCGGTGACGAGTACGCTGGCGATGAGGAAGCGTTTGGGGAAAGGGCTGCGGCGGGATTCGCGTACCGCGCTCAGACGGGGCGGCGTCAAGTCGTTGCTCATTCGCCACAGGCCCTGCACCGACGCGCCGCGCACCACGACCTGCGGCAACGAACGGCGGTTCTCATACGCGGCGATCCCGCGTGCCAGGATGCGGCTCAGGCTGGGAATGGCGAGCGCGGCAACCACCGTGCCCACCGAAGCCGCAAGCACCACCAGGCGGTACACCTGTAACAGCGATGAGATGTCTTGGTTGTGCACCGCAATATCCGTCAGACTGGCAAGCAGCGGTCCGGCGAGGGCGTTGGCACCGCGCGAACCTAAGGCCAGCACGTTGTAGAGCGAACCTGCCAACGCCGGATGGCCTGTGCGCACGCCGGCCAGCCGCGCCGCGTAGGCACTCGTGTCAATCGTGTTGACCAGCACCGTCAACAGGAAAATGAAGAGTAACTGGGTTGTCATTTGGGTAGCCTCTTCTCAAAGAAATCGTCTGAACGTTTGTACGTTTATTGTAATACGAATGATCAACTTGCGCCACATAAAAGAATTCCACATTAACCGATCTGCATCTGGGACTTGTAGTTCCGTGGCCTTGCTTGTTGGCCTATTTGCGGTTTAATGGGAGTATGGAGTACGGAGTATGGAGTACGGAGTAAGGGAGAGTGTCCTGCCCACTCGCCATTCGCCATTTGCCATGTCTGAAAAAATGCCACTGCAAACCCTGGAAGGCACACTCGAACGGCTGACCTTCCAGAACGAAGAAAACGGCTACACGGTTGCGAAATTGATCCCCAAGGGGAAGAATTACGAAGTGACCGTGGTCGGCACGCTCACGGGTGTCAATCCCGGCGAGTCGGTGCGGCTGCGCGGCGTGTGGAGCACGCATCCTCAATATGGTCGTCAATTTGAAGTCCGCGAGTATACCGTACAGCTCCCGGCCACGGTCGAGGGCATCCGCAAGTACCTGGGCAGTGGTCTCATCAAAGGCGTAGGCCCGGTGAACGCCGGGCGCATCGTGGATTACTTCGGTCTCAAGACGCTCGACGTGATCGAGAACGACATCAACCGTTTGCGTGAAGTGCCGGGCATCGGTGAGAAACGCACGGCGTTGATCGCGCGCGCCTGGGAAGAACAGAAGCACATCAAGGAGATCATGGTTTTCCTGCAAGGTCACGGTGTCAGCACCGGGCTGGCGGTGAAGATTTACAAACAATATGCGGATCAGGCGCTCGCCGTCGTGCGCAACGACCCCTATCGGCTGGCGAAGGACATCTACGGCATCGGCTTCAAGACGGCGGACAAGATCGCGCAGCAGATGGGTTTCACCGTAGACGCGCCGGAACGCATCCAGGCCGGGCTGCGCTACGTCCTGGGTACCTTCAGCGATGACGGGCACTGCTTCGCTTTGCGCGATGAACTCCTCGATGCGGCTGCCGAACTCCTCGAAGTCTCCCGCGAGGCGTGCGAACCGCAACTGGACACACTCGTTCGTTTGGAAGAAGTCATCGTGGAGAATGGCGAATGGCAAATGGCGAATGGCGAGCCGAGAGCCAAGAATCAGCAAATCAGCGAATCCAGCACCCAGTATCCAGTATCCAGCAACCAGCATCCAGCAACTAGCATCCAGCATCCAGCAACCAGCATCCAGCCCCCAGCAACCAGCATCCAGCCCCCAGCAACCAGCAACGAGTCCGCCATTTTCTTACCCCCCTTCTACTACGCTGAAAGAGGCGTTGCCAACAAGCTGCGGCAGTTACAGACGAGTACGCGCGACCGGCTGGCGGTCTTTCAGAATGTGGAGTGGGACAAAGCCTTCACCTGGCTTGCGGACCGCAATCCCATTCAATTGGCAGAGCAGCAACAAGCTGCGGTGCGCATGGCACTCACGGAAAAAGTGAGCATCCTCACGGGCGGCCCCGGCACCGGCAAGACGACTATCACCCGCAGCATCATTCAGCTTTTACAGGCCAAGCGTTGTTCGGTGCTTTTGTGTGCGCCAACAGGCCGCGCCGCCAAGCGTCTCAGCGAAACGACCGGCCTGGAAGCGAAGACCATCCACCGCTTACTGGAGGTCAAGCCTGCCGAGGGATTCCGCTTCGCGCGCGATCAGGAAAACCCCCTCGATGCGGACATGGTTATCGTGGATGAAACCTCGATGGTGGACATCCTGTTGATGAACCATTTGCTCAAGGCCATAGAGGCGGGCAGTCACCTGTTGCTGGTGGGCGACGTGGATCAATTGCCATCGGTAGGGGCGGGGAACGTGCTGCGCGACCTCATCGCCAGCGGTGTAATCCCCGTCACGCGGCTCGACACAATCTTCCGGCAGGCCGAGGATAGCTACATCATCGTCAATGCGCACCGTATCAATCGCGGCGAGATGCCGGTGTGCAACGGCCCGGCGCGGGATTTCTTCTTGTTCACGGCAGACGACGCCGAGCGTGCCGCCGACCTCATCCTTGACATTGTTGCACAGCGCATCCCGGCAAAGTTCGGCTACGACGCCGACCGCGACATCCAGGTGCTCAGCCCGATGCATCGGGGCGCAGCGGGTGTCGGCGAGCTGAACCGGCGACTGCAGGCGGTGCTCAATCCGCCACACCCACGCAAAGCCGAGTCGGTTCACGGTTCGCGGGTGTTCCGCGTGGGCGACCGGGTGATGCAGATCCGCAATGACTACGATCGGCAGGTCTTCAACGGCGACATGGGACGGGTCACGGCGCTGGATTTGGAAGAGCATACGCTCACCGTGGATTTTGACGGGATGCTTGTTGGCTATGAATTCACGGAACTGGATGAGTTGGTGCATGCCTACGCGGTGAGCATCCACAAGTCGCAGGGTTCGGAGTTCCCGGTGGTGGTGATCCCCATCCTTACCCAGCACTATATGATGTTGCAGCGCAACTTACTCTACACGGGTGTGACGCGGGCAGAAAAACTCGTCGTTCTGGTGGGGAACCCGCGCGCTATTGCCATCGCCGTGCATAACGATAAAATCGCGCGGCGCAACACGCGGTTGGCGGAACGGTTGCTGGCGTGGAGGCCGTCACCGGTGCGAGGATATATATGAAAAGAGAAGGTGCTATTTTTCCACAGGACGCTGCACCTGAATAGGCGCAGCGTCCTTATTTTGGGCTACAGTTTCACCACCCGGTTTTCCTTCCGCGCCTGTTCCGCCGCGAAGACCATGAGGTGTGATTCCAGGGTCTCGTCCGGCCCGGAAAGAATCTGTCCCTGGTCTTCATCGAGGAGCGCCTGGCTGAAGTGATGCATCAGCCAGTAATCGCCGCCACCGTGCCCGCCGAGAACGGCGGCATCGCCGGTTTCTGTGTCAATCGTTTCCGTGCTGTCGGTCATGAAGTTGTAGTGGTGAATGAGACGCCCGTCGCAGGTCAATTCCCCGCGCGTTCCGAAGAGCCGCGTTTCGCGGTTGCGCATTTGCGTAAAGGCCATCATCGAGAAGCTGGCCGTCCGGTCGCCCGCAAACTGCATGTTGACCACCTGGTTATCCACCACGTCGTTGTCGCAGGCGTAGACGCAGCGCCCGTAAGGCCCGGTGCGCAGCGCCTCCAACACGCTCTCGCGGCTGACGTGGGGCGTGAGCACGTCCACGGGCCAGCCGGTGTAGCCACGGTCCAGCGCCGTCAGGTAGATGCGTTTGGCGGAATAGGGGCAGTCCGGCTCGACGGCGCAATCGAGGCAGCGGTCACTTGCGCCCTGGGGTTGCTGCTCTTTGCGGAAGTGCTTGAGCGTGCCGAACGAGGACACCGCCTCGCAGGGGACGCCCATCATATAGCGTAGCCAATCCAGATCGTGGCACGACTTGGTGAGCAGCATCGGGCCGGATTCACTCTCGTTGCGCCAGTTGCCGCGCACGAAGGAGTGTGCCTGATGCCAGAAACCCACCGGTTCCAGGTGCTGGATGCTGACCAAGTCACCGATGACGCCGGCTTCGACCATGGCCTTGAGCCGTTGTGTGAAGCGCGTGTAGCGCATCACGTGGCACACGCCGAAGAGGATGCCCGCCGCCTTCGCCGTGTCCACGACCGCGCGACATTCTTCCGGGGTGGGGGCCATCGGCTTTTCGAGCAGCACGTGATAGCCGAGTTTGGCGAAAGCAATCGCCGGTTCGGTGTGCATCCGGTCCTGTGTCGCAATGATAACCGCGTCCGCGAATCTGGGCCGCGCAGCAGCATCCTGCCAATCGGTGAAGACATTGTCCGCCGGAATGTTGTGTGCGTTCACCAGCCGTTCACGGTAAGCGTCACGCGGCTCCGCCACGCCGATCACCTGTCCCCGGTCGGGGAATTCGCGGAAATACGTCGCGTAGCCGGTACCACGCGAACCCGCGCCGATGATGAGGATTTTGGGATTGTGCATAGTGTCTCCTTAGTCAAGTAGTCCGGTAGTCGTTAGTCATGTAGTCCTGTCATTCAAACACAATAACTTTTATCCCTTGAATCGCTGCAACGTCTCCAACAACACCTGTGTCCCCCATTCCAGCGTCGCTACGGGGATACGCTCATCGGCGGCGTGGATCGTCTTGATGAGTTCGTCGGGGATCTGCATGGGAATGAAGCCGTAAGACTGGATGCCCAGCCTGGCGAAGTGCCGCGCGTCGGTGACGCCGGAGACCAGATACGGCACGGGGATGCCCGTCGGGTCGGCCTGGCGGATGATGTCGGCGAGCACGGTGTAGCGTTCCATATCCGCCGGTTCCGGGCCGGGTTCGTAGCGTTCGACGACAAGCTCCACATCGTCACCGAGCAGGGCGCGCAATTCACGCACCATATCTTCGGACGTGAAACCCGGCAGCAGACGTCCGTCCAGGCCAAGCGTGATTTCGCCGGGGATGACGTTGATCTTCTCGCCACCGCGCACGATGGTGGGGCTGACAGTGTTGTGCAGGCTGGCGCCGAGTTGTTCGCCCTTGTCGCCGAGCATATCCAGGACATGGTCGGTCAGCGCGGGATTGAGCAATTGCCGCAGGACGACGTTCTGCGGGAAGGACAACGCATCGCTCATGGCAGTAATCATCTCGCGGACAATCGGCGTCACATGGACGGGCAGCCGCTTGCGGTCGAGGAGGCGCAGAACGCGCGCCAATTTCGCCATCGCCTGTCCGCGCAGCGGCACGGAGCCGTGCCCGGCGCGTCCACGCACGGTCAAACGCATCCAGCAAATTTGTTTTTCGGCGAGCATGATGACGTAGAACTTCTTGCCGCCGATCGTGGTAGACACGCCGCCGCCTTCGCCGATGGCGAAACGCGCGCCCGCGAACTGCTCCGGGTGCTGTTCCACCAAAAACTTCGCGCCGTACTCGGCCCCGGCCTCTTCATCGGCGAGCGCGGTGAAGATGATGTCGCCGGGCGGGACGATGCCCTGCGCCTTCGCGCGCAGCAGCGCGACGGTCATCATCGCCGCCGCGCCCTTGTCATCGAGCGTGCCGCGGCCCCACAGCACGCCATCCACAATCTCGGCGGCGAAGGGCGGATGCTGCCACGTCTGTTCCGCCGTCGTGACCACGTCCACGTGCGCTTGCCAGATGACGGGCGGCGCCTCCCCGCGTCCGGGCAGGCGGGTGATGAGATTGGTGCGTTCCGCCGTCTTGCCGAGGACGGTGGTGGCAAATCCGGCCTGCTTAAAGAGGTCGTTGAGATAGGCGATGCAGGTCGCTTCATTGCCGGGCGGGTTGGTCGTATCGAAGCGCACCAGCGTTTGCAATAATTCCACAGGATTGGGTACAGTCGTTTCGTTCAAGTCTTGTGTCCTCCAAAATAAACCGCTGATCTTGCTAATCTACACGAATTTCACAGTAAAATCAGCGAAGATTCGCGTGATTCGCGGTCAGGATGTTCTTTGTCAGATTTTGGTCAATTCTGCGAATAGTCAACTATCCTGGGCAGCCAGAGCGTGAACGCGCTTCCGACGCCCGGCGTGCTCTCCACCTCGATGCGCCCGCCGTGCGCGACGACCAGATCGCGGGCAATGCTCAGTCCCAATCCCATGCCCTGGGGGAAGCGCCGGCTGGAGGGGCCGCGATAAAACGGCTCGAAGATGCGCGCCTGTTCCTCCGGCGGGATGCCCACGCCGGTATCCTGCACACGAATCCACACCCCGCCCTCGTCCGTGCCCGCGCTGATCGCCACTTCGCCACCAGACGGCGTGTATTTCACCGCGTTGCTGACGACGTTGCCGAGCGCCTGCCCGATCCGGTCGGCGTCGAGGCTGAGTTCCGGCAAGTCGTCGGGGATGTTTGCCTGCCAGCGCAGGCCTTTGTCCTGTGCTGCCTCGCGCCAGGTTGCCAGCTCTTGCGTCAGCCAGGGGGCAAGCGCTACAGGTTTGCGTGCCAGTTCCAACGGACCGAGCGCCTGGTCGTAGAGTTGGGTGAGGTCATCGAGCAACCGGCGCATCAGTCTGATTTGCCCTTCCATGCCCTCCAGGAGTTCTGCGCGCAAAGCTACATCCTGTGCTGCGCCGCCGGCGAGGGCCTGTGTGGCCGAAAGGAGCGCCCCCAGAGGCCGTCCCAGCTCGTGGACGAGGTTTGCCAGCAGGCGTTTGCGCGATTTCTCTAACTCGTGGCGTTGGGCGGTGAGTGCGTTGAACGCCCGCAGCAGCATGCGCACTTCGTTAGGGCCTTGCTCGGGCAGCGCGCTCAGGGAATGGCCTTCTGCCATTTGCGAAATTGCCTGCGTCGCACGGCGCAACGGTCGTGCCAGGTCTACGGCCAGCACCCACCCGACGATGACGCCGATGAGCATCCCACCGGCCAGCACCCACAGGATAAGCGTCCGGGTGCGGGGAAAGCGTGCATAGACGTTGGACAGCGGATCGGTGAGGCGGATGACGCCGATTACATCGAATGTTGGCCCCACGACGGGCATCAGCACTTCGGCCGCGCCGGTGCCGGGACGTTCGCCGTAATCCACGCGGAGTCCTTGCCGTGTGAGCACCGTCTCCCGCAAGCCGGGAACGTCCAACACTTCCCCCAATTGGTCGCGGTAAGCCGGGTCGTTGGTTGCCAGCAATTGGCCATCGGCGCTGAGCATCATCATACGCGCTGAAAGTCGCCCGCCCACCTGTGACACGAAGGCTGCGGCCTGCACCGGGTTGTACCAGATTTGCGGATTCTGCGCGGCAGCGGCGGCCACCAACGCAGCTTGCAACTCCAACTCTTTCGACGAACTGGCCAGCAGCACTTGCGTCTCCAGCAGGTACGTCAGTGCCACACCGACGAGTGGAATTACAATGATTAACGGGATGACATGGCTCAGAATAAGCCGCCCGCGCAACGAGCGCATAAGTTCCTCCTTAAAAATAGTCGAATAGTCTTTAGTCTGATAGTCGGATAGCCATTTTCCACATTCCGACTATCTGACTATTTGACCAATGACTACTCGACTAACTTGTACCCCACGCCCCGCACGGTCACAATGCGCTGTGGATGTTGGGGATCAGGCTCCAGCTTCTCGCGCAGCCAGCGGATGTGGACGTACACCACCTGCGGCTCGCCGATGTATTCCGCACCCCAGACGCGCGCCAGCAGCTCATCCACCGAGAGCACACGGCCAGCCTCCTGTGCCAGCACGGTCAGCAAATCGAACTCACGCGGGGCCAGGTCTACGGGCCGGCCCGCGACGGTTACCGTATGCGCAGTCGGGTCAATCACCAGATCGCCGACGACGAGAGGCTCAGGCTCCGGCGGCTTTGTCAGAGCGTTGCCGGCCCGGCGCAGCACGGCTTTGATGTGTGCCAGCAGGACGTCGAAATCGAAAGGCTTGGTGATGTAGTCATCTGCGCCCAATTCCAGACCGAGCACTTCATCCAGCTCGCGGCGTCGGGCCGTGAGAAAGATCACCGGCACATTGAGTTGTTGGCGCAGCGTGCGCAACGCATCCAGCCCATCCATCCCCGGCAGGCCGATATCGAGGAGTATCAAGTCGGGTGGATCGAGACGCACTTTTGCCAGTGCATCCTCCGCCGTTCCTGCCGTCTCTGCACGGTAGCCGGCCTGTTCCAGGTTGAAAGCCAGGCTGCGGCGGAGCAGGGCGTCGTCATCTACAACCAAAATGTGCTTTGCCATAACAACGTCTCCTTCGTGGTCTTTGTGTCTTTTGTGGTTCCGACTTGTCCGGGTCAGGAATTCCCGCAGTAGCATATCGGAATCCCGATAGCTTACGGGCACGCTTGCCGCCAGGCGTCCAGGTCACGGTGTTTGAGAATCGCGCTGAATTGTAGCATCTGCGCCTGTGGGCAGACGGTGGTCAGGAAGTGGTTCACGCTCATCCTATCGGTATACTCGGCGGCAAAGACCGGTTTGCCGGCCGCGATGAACGATGTCATGTTGGCGCACCATCCGTCGGCAAAGCAATCCTCCGACAGCGCCCAGTCGAAATACGGTAGCAGATCGGCCACTTGCTCATCGTCGTTCTTCAAGCCAATGGATAGCCCACGCGCGTGCGCCTCATTCGCCAGCCAGAGGTTGTAGGCGAGCTGATCCTGGTAGGTGAGGGGGAAGCCGGTGTTGTTGGTGTAGCCGTCAATGTTGTCCGGTTCGAGGCCGTCGAAACCCTTGTCGCGGCACTGATCGAGGCGGGCGCGCATGATAGGGGCGAGCAGTGGAATCTGGCGGATGTCGAGCCATTTCTCGCCGGGCCAGCCCGCGTAATCCTTGCCGAGCACTTCCGGCGGGAATTGTCCCGCGTCCGGCCGCCAATCCTCCCACGAACCGACGTTGACGTAGCAGAAGACGATGCGCCCCTGTGCGTGCAGCGCTGCTACCACGTCGGCGTCGTTCTCGAACAGGTCAATGTCATACACATCCACGTCGAATGACGTATTCACAGGCGTCTCTCCCAACTGCCATTGCCAGGTCGCGCCGACCGGTGGCTGTGGCCACGTTGCCGGTGTGCCGCCCGTCCTCTCGACGAGCGGGAGGTAGACGATGGCGGTGGGGGTAGCGGCCACGGCGCCGGCCATTTCACCCCCGCCGGACGAGGCGAGGGCGCAGGCCGTGAGGAGCAGGATCACCAGGCCGGCTAACAGAATCCATTGGCTGCCGATGTTACTCTTCTGCAAGGTTAACCTCAATCTGATCTTCTCCCGTGCGTAGCTGTAGACGTCCCTGATCTGTGTACAGACCCATGCGCAAGGTGCAGTCGGGGCATGCGCCACCTGGCACATTGAGAAAGAAGCGGTCACGCAATGCCGTGCCCGGCGACCATCGGCTGGTAGGGTAGGCGTCCGCGCCGGCGATGTGATCGTGCTGTGTGACGAGTGCGCCGTCCGACCCAATCAGATGTACAAACACGCGATAATCGTTGGTCAGTGGCCCCGACGTTTCCCACCACAGGTCTACTTCCCACGTCTCGCCGGTTTTGATGAGATCGTAGCCGGTGAGCCGGATCGGTTCGACGAAGTCAATTCCCAGTGGATGCGGCGGGCTGGCTAACCGATCCAGTGGGCCACAGGTACTTAAATCGAAGAGGACGACGCCGATGTTGGTGAATTTCGCACTCACCGGCAGGCGGCGGCAGCTTTCGACGAGCAGGCTCAGCACCAGCGCGGTCGGGTCGGCGAGTGTGTCTTGCCAGAGCACCAGCCACAGGCGTTGCGCCGTCGCTGTCTGCTGCTCCAATGTCGCCAGGGCGTGTAAATCCAGCGGATGCCGGGTATCCAGCAGGCGCGTATCGAACGGCAGGCCGAAGAGGTGTGCCGGACCGTCGTAATAGTAATCCAGTGTATGGGCTGCGTATCCGCCGATAACCACAATCGCATCGCCGGGCGCATCGTGCGCTGCGATGTACCGCGCTGCACCGCGAAAGTCCGGGCGCGGATGCCACTCATCCACGATTCCCACCGCCCACGTTCCCTGCGCTTGCCGGGCGAGCGCAGGCGCCGCGAGCGCGAGCCAGCCTGCAAGCAGGATGCAAGAGGCGAGGGGCAGGATGCAAGAGGCAAGAGGCAGGATGCAGGACGCAGGATGCAAGAGGCAAGAGGTAAGATGTTGGATGCCGGATTCGCTGATTCGCCGATTCTTGATTCGCCATTCGCCATTCGCCATTTGCCATTCGCCATTTGCCATTTGCCATTTGCCATTCGCCATTTGCCATTCCCATCCCGTCCCCACGCCGACGACGAGGGCGAGGCCGAAGGAGGGAAGCAGGTAGCGCTCGCTCCACTTGGCTTTGACGAAGGTGGCGGCCAGGAGCAGTGCGACCGGGAGGATCAGCGTGATGAGCAACCACATGATGCCGTCCACGCGGCGAGCGCGCCACAGGCCAACGATGGCCACGACAAACGCCAGCGCCGCGATACTCCCAAACAGCGAAACCCACGGTTCGGGGAGATACTGCCCCACACCGAACAACACCGGAATCCAGCGCAGCGCCGTCACCGGAATCGCTGAAACTGCCGTCGCGTCCACCCGCGCCCGCCACAGCGCCCAAACGGCAATCGGTAGTGCAATCAGGCAGAGCCACAGGTTCGCGCGCCACCAGAGGTGATTCGTAATTCGTAATTCGTGATTCATGATTCGTGATTTGCCATTTGCCATTCGCCATTTGCCATTCGCCATTCGCCATTTGCCATTCGCCATTCGCCATTTCCAACTCCCCCACACCAGCACCGCCGCCCACAACAGCCCTGCGTAAAGGTGCGCGGTCATCATCGCTGCGCCGAGGATGACGTAGGCCGCGCCGCCCTTGCCGCGTTCGACGAGCCGCCAGGCGGTCCACGCGAAGGCGGCGGCGAGCGGAACGACGAGCGCGTACATCCGCACTTCTTGCGTGTAATAGACGTAGATCGGTAGCGTGGCGTAGGCCAGCGCCGCCCCCCATCCGCCGTAGCGCCGCCCTTGCACCGCGCCACCCAAACGCAGCATCAGCGCCGCCGCAATCGTCCCCAGTAGTACCGAAAGATAGCGCGCCGCGAATTCCCCGCTGCCCGCGACTGTGATCCACAGTGCGAGGAGCAGCCCGTGGAGCGGCAGCGCGTTGTCTTCACGCAGCAACCCAAGTGTCCCCGCCACTACGCCTTGCTGCGCGTGGTACAGCACGAACGTTTCGTCGTACCACAGCGACGTCGCCGTCAGCCCCCACATCCGTAGCCCAAACGCGAGCGCGATGATGGCGACGGCGATGGTGTAATAACGTTGCATTTGCTTCTGCGCCGACATCATTTACCTTGCGAGGCCGCGATAACGAGGCTGAAAGTGAACTGTTTGCATTGTGGCCGTTTGGGGATTAGTTGCCAGGCGCGAACGCCTTGATCCCCTCAATCCGCGAGAAATGTTTGCGGTCAAAAGTATAGGTCGTTATTAATCCCTGGGATAGGAGCCATGCCGCGTTAAAAGCGTCAATGAAGTCTATGTTCTTTTCTGCATACCAGAGGACAGCTTGCAAGATCAGTTCACCATCCGCTACCTCCAGACCGGGGGTGTTGAAGATGGCCAGAATTTTGTCTTTGATGTCATCGCGCGTCAGCCCATAGTAGGATTCCAGAGTCCAGATGATTTCCGCAATCACCAGATTATTGATGACCAGGGTGAGGTCTCCGGCGGCAGCGCGTTGCAGCAAGTGCTCGACAGCATCTGCCTGAGCCGGCACGTCGTTGGTCAGGTAACGCAGAAAGAGGTTGGTGTCGGCGAAGACACGCTCAGGCTTCATGGCCGGCCACCTGTTGCGCGTGTTCCTGAAGGACTTGCTGGCGGATTGCCGCGAAGTCCTGAACCTCAGTTGTCGGGATGCTGCCGCGCAGGTTGAGCAGCGTCTTCTTCAATGGTTGCAGTACGACCTCGTCCTCGCGCTGGATGAAAGCGACCCGGTCGCCCTCTTCGAGATCCAATAGGCGGCGGATTGTCCGTGGAATCGTCATTTGCCCGCGACGGCCTATGGTGCTAATTGTCATCACGTTAGCCTCCTTATGACAGTCATTTCTTTACTTGTCAGACATAAATGATTATATCCAACACAGTTTGGAATGTCAAGCGTATAGCATCCTCGTAACCTGTTGTACAATGCGAGTGAAGGGGAAGTGACAAGGTAACAAAATCAGATACAATAAGGATGCAGGATGCAAGAACCAAATCGTAGACTAACTCTCTCAACTCATTTCTCTTAACTCTTTACTCACTAAGTGAGGCGCTTATGGCAAAACCAAAGAGGATTCTGATTCGTGGTGGAACGGTGGTGACGCCGGAAACGTTGGTGGGTGCCGATGTGTTGATCCGTGGCGAGCAGATTCAGGCTATCGGCCATGATTTGCCTGTGCCGCGTGGTGCGGAGATCGTGGATGCCACCGGTCTGTTGGTGTTGCCGGGCGTCATTGATGCACACGTGCACATTCAGTTGAACACGGGTATCTACGCCTCGCCGAGTAATTGGAACGTAGAGAGCCGCGCGGCGGCTTTTGGCGGCGTGACGACGGTGGTGGACTTCGCCGCGCAGATTCCGGGGCGTAGTTTCGCCGAGGCGCTGGAGGCACGGCTGGCGGAGGCTGCGCCGTCGCACATTGATTACGCCTTCCACATGACGGTGACGGACGTGCCGCCGGGCCAGGAGGATGTGCTCGGTGAGTTGCTTGACCTGGGCATCCAGAGTATTAAACTATTTACCACGTACCGGCCCAATTATTATGTGGACGATGGGACACTCCTGCGCCTGCTTGAAGCGGCGGGCCGTTACGGGCTAACAACGCTCGTTCACTGCGAGAATGACGCGCTGGTCACGGCGCAGACGCAAGCACTCATCGCGGCGGGAAATACCGGCTGGCACTACCACGGCGCGTCGCGTCCGGCGTTGGCCGAGCAGGAAGCTGCCGCCCGCGTGTTGCTCCTGGCCGAAGCGGCGCACGCGCCCGTCGTCATCGTGCACAACTCTATCGGCGCAACGACGGCGCTGGTGGAGGCCGCACGCGCGCGGGGGCAGTTCGCCTTCTGCGAGACGTGCCCGCAGTATTTGCTGCTCGACAATACCCTCTACGAGGGCAGTGAACCATGGCGTTACATTCTTCAGCCGCCACTGCGTGATCCGCAAGAGCGGGAAGGACTGTGGCGGCTGCTCAACGAAAGACTGGTGGATATGATTGTCACCGATCATTGCGATTACACGTTGGCGCAGAAGACCGCTGTGAACGACTTCACCAAAACGCCCGGCGGCCTGCCCGGCCTGGAAACACTCTTGCCGTTGATGGTGACGTATGGCATAGGTGATGGTTATCTTGATTGGTCTGATCTGGCCTGCCTGCTGGCGAAAAATCCGGCGCTCATCTACAACCTTTGGCCCCGCAAAGGAGCACTGCTCCCCGGCTCCGATGCGGACATCGTGTTATATGACCCTGAACCTACGGATACACTGACCGCCGAGCGACTCCATTCGGCGGCGGGTTACACACCTTATGAGGGGATGAGCGTGCAGGGACGGGTCGTATCTACCATGCGACGTGGGACATTTCTGGTGCGCGATGGAGTATTTGTCGGCGATGATAGCGCCGGCATATATCTCCCGCGCGGGCCTTTGGCTTGTGGCTAACGAAGGACGTCCCTCAAAATGGACCTCCTGTACGTGCTTCTCGGCCTGGCGATCGGTGTTGCGGTGACGTATTGGCTGTTGCGCAGACCAGAACAGACACAGCGCAGCGACCTGCGCGATGAGATCGCCGCGACCTATCGCGCCAGAGCCGAAGCCGAGCGGGCACGCCTGATACAGCATTACGAAGGACGTATTCGCGCCCTCGAAAACCGGCACGCCGAGACGCTCCTCTCGGCCCGTCGGCAGAGCAGTGAGCAGAGCCGCGCCGTTCTCAAAGGCAAGCTGGCGGAACAGATGGCGCCCCTGTTGCCGGGGTTTACCTATTGGCCCGCCGATGCACGTTTCCTCGGTGATCCGGTGGATTATATCGTGTTTAACGGATATAGTAAGGTCAAGGATGGCGATGAGGCGGGGGAAGACGTAGAGGTCGTCATCCTGGACATCAAGCAGGGCAAGTCCATGCTCACCAACGGGCAGCGTCAGATCGCCAAAGCCGTCGAGGCCGGGCGCGTGCGCTTTGAAGTCGTGCGCGTCTTTCCTGACGGCAGCGTACATTCATACACCTGGGGCAAAAAGTAACGTTCAAACCGTTCAAACGTTTGGACATTTCGACGTTCTGGCTTTCAAACTAAATTCTAACTAAGGAGCATAACATGACAGCCATAAAATTTCCGTCTGACGAGTGGATCAAGCAACTGAGCCAACATCTCAACAACAGCCCTTCCTACGAGCAATCGGCCAGGAATTGGGAAGGGGACTTCATCTTCATCATTGAGCCGGACGAGGCCTACCCGGAAACGGCCTATCTGTACCTCGGTCTCTATCACGGTAAGAGTCCCGACGCGATGCAGATCGGCAGTGTGGACGAGAAAGAAGCCGGTTACGTCATCAGCGCGCCGTTCAGTTCATGGCGCAAGGTCATCGAAGGCAAACTCGATCCCATCCAGGGGATGATGACCCGGCGGCTGAAGCTGCAAGGCGATATGAAGATGATCATGCGCTATCCCAAAGCCGCCAAAGAGATCATCGCCTGCACGAAGCTGATTCCGACGGATTTCGGCGATTAGCTATCAGCTTTCAGCCGTCAGCGGTCAGCTATTTCTCAATAGATTTCTCAACTTTCACATTTGCCATTTGCCATTTGCCATTTGCAAAGGAGGGCATTGATGTGGTACTTTGTATCTCCGCAGATTGTGTTTGGCGAGGGGGCATTGGATGCGCTTGACGAGATCCACGGACAGCGGGCACTGTTGGTCACAGACCCGACGCTGATCCAGGTGGGTCTGGTGGACAAGGTGACCACGCATTTGCACAAGGCCGGCCTTACCTACCGCGTATTCGATGCCGTGGAACCCGATCCGAGCATCGAGACGGTCCTTTCAGGGGCACGCCTGGCGTTGGTATACGCGCCGGACTGGATCATCGCAGTGGGCGGCGGCTCGGTGATGGATGCGGCGAAAGCGATCTGGGTGCTCTACGAACGCCCTGACCTCGAACCGGCGGACATCAACCCGATGGTGGAACTCAACCTGCGCCGCAAAGCGCGTTTGATCACCATCCCCACCACCAGTGGCACCGGCGCCGAGGTCACGTGGGCCATTGTGCTTACGGATACTGCCGAGCACCGCAAGCTGAGCCTGGGCAACCGCGAGAACATCGCCGACCTCGCCATCGTAGACCCGGCCATGGTGATGGGCATGCCGCCTCGCTTGACCGCCGATACCGGCCTGGATGCCCTTACGCATGCGGTCGAAGGCTACACCTGCACCTGGCACACCGATCTGACCGATGGCCTGTGTCTCGAGGCCGCGAAGAAAATCTTCACCTATCTGCCCTGCGCTGTGGCCGATGGCAGTGATATGGAGGCCCGCGAGCGTCTGCACAATGCGGCGACCGCTGCCGGGCTGGGCTTTGGCAACTCACTGGCCTCAATGGCGCATGCCACCGGTCACGCCCTGGGCGCCGTCTTCCACATTCCTCACGGACGCGCGGTGGGTCTGCTTCTCCCGTATACGATCGAGTACATCGCTGCCGAAGCGCCGGAACGTTTCGCGGATATGGCACGCTACCTGGGCCTTGGCTGCGACGATGAACGCGAGGCCGCCTTCTCTCTGGCTGCCGGCATCCGCCGTCTGTGTGAATCTGTCGGCAATCCCACCAGCATCGCCGGCCTGGGCATCGCCCGCGAGACGTTTATCGCGCACATTGACGATCTTATGGAACGCGCCTTCAACGATGCCTCGATGATGACCGCTGCGCGCAGTCCCGACTACGACGACTTGCAGCGTCTCTTCGAGTATGCCTACGACGGCAAGCGTATAGATTTCTGAGCTGCGAGTGGCAAGTTGCGATCCCTGTTTCACCATTCGCTCATTCGTTGATTCCAGGAGATGATCATGCACGGCTATATGGGGAAAATCCTGCGTGTTGATTTGACGGCGGGGACGGTGTGGAATGAGCCGTTGAACGAGGCTTATGCCCGCGAATACGTCGGCGGGAGTGGGCTGGCGGCGCGCTATGCCTGCGATATGGTCACCGCGGAGACCGATCCGCTGGGGCCGGAGAATCCGCTGATCTTTATGACCGGGCCGCTGGTGGGGACGGCGATGCCGTCGGCGGGGCGCTACAGCGTGGGTGCGCTCTCGCCGGCGACCGGCCTGTGGGGCGAGGCGAACAGCGGCGGCTTCTTCGGACCGGAGTTGCGCTTTGCTGGCTACGATGGCATCATCATCACCGGCAAATCCGACTGTCCCGTCTGGCTCTCTATCATTGAGGGTGAAGCGCTCTTGTGCGAGGCGACGGATTTATGGGGGCTTGATAGTTATGCCACCCAAAAATGTATCCGCTCTTTGATGGGTGAAAGCCGCGCACGCGTGGCCTGCATCGGGCCGGCGGGCGAGCATCTGGCAGCGATGGCCGCAGTGATGAACGATCACGGACGCGCCGCCGCTCGCACCGGCCTGGGCGCGGTCATGGGCGCGAAAAATCTCAAAGCCATCGGCGTCCGCGGCCGGGCGAAGGTCCCCGTGGCCAACGCCCAAACGCTGGATGCGCTGGCGAAGGCGATCATCGCCGGCGTGGAAGATGACATGGCCGCCGCTTCCATCCAAATGGCCGGCACTGCCGGCTATGTGGACATGGCGTTGATGTACGGCGACATGCCCATCCGCTATTACCAACAAGATGCGTGGGACGAGGCCAGCGCCCTCTCCGGTGTCCTGATGCTCGATAATTACCAGAACCGCACGGCGGCCTGCTACCGTTGTCCCATTGCCTGTGGGCGCGAGACGCGCGCTCCGTCTTATGGGGTGGATAAAGTGGACGGCCCCGAATACGAAACCCTCGGTGCGCTCGGCTCGCTGGTGATGGTCGCCGATCTAGAAGCCGTCATTTATGCCGGGCACCTGTGCAACCTCTACGGGCTGGACACCATCAGCGCGGGCGCGACGATCGCGCTGGCCTGCGAGCTGTTTGAACGCGGGCTGCTCACGACGGCGGATACCGGTGGATTGGAGATCCGTTACGGTGACGCGGCAATGGTGCATCGCCTGCTGGATATGATGGCGCACCGTGAAGGCTTTGGCGCATGGTTGGCCGACGGCAGCTATGCCCTGGCGGCACGGCTGGGGGTGCCGGAACTGGCGGTCACCGTGAACAAACTCGAAGTGCCCATGCACGACCCACGCGCGTTCAGTGCGATGGCGGCGATATATGCCCTCTCGCCACGCGGCGCGTGTCACATGCAAGGGGATATGTACGGTGTGGATACCGGGCAGGGACCGGCCTATGAACTCGGCATCGTGCCGGGTGAGCGTTTCGAATCATCGGAGGAAAAGGGGCGCATCGCCGCGCGACAACAGGCGTGGCGCACCCTGTACAACGCCCTGACCCTCTGCCAGTTCCAGAATCCCGGTGTGGAGCGCCTGTTGGCTGCCTTGAATGCCGTCACCGGTTGGGGACTGGCGGTGGACGATCTGCTGCCGTTGGGCAAGCGCATCCTTACCCTCAAGCGGCAGCTTAACCTGCGTCGTGGCTTGACCCGCGCTGCCGAGCGTCTGCCGGACCTGCTCCTGCAACCGCTCGATGGCGGTACCGAAGGCAACGTCCCCGACCTGGATGCGCTTCTGGCCGGTGCCTATGCGGAGTACGGCTGGGATATGGAGACGGGTGTGCCGCTCGTCTGATTTTTAGGAAAAGAGGAGGCTTTCTATGTTAGTCGGTATTTCTCCTTTACTCAGTCCTGATCTATTGGCGACATTGTGCCGTATGGGGCACGGCGACGAGATCGTTCTGGCGGATGCGCATTTCCCCGGCGAGAGCTGCAACCCTCGCGTGTTGCGCGCCGATGGCTTGCGCGTTGCCGATCTGCTCGACGCGATTCTGCCGCTGTTCGTGCTGGATACTTACGTGGATAGCCCGGTGGTGATGATGGCTCCTGTCCCTGGCGATATCCTCGATCCCACCGTTGAAGCCAGCTACCGCGCTGCCATTGATCGGCATTGGCCTGGAACGCCGCCGATTGCCCGCATCGAACGTTTCGCCTTCTACGAACGCGCCAGACAGGCATTTGCCGTCGTGATGACGGGGGAGACGGCGAAGTACGGCAATATCATCCTCAAGAAAGGCGTCACGCCGGTAAAATAAGTTAAATCGTGTTATAATCCGGTGAGAGGCTAGAATATGGACCCACAAGACGTTGTAGCGCAGTTACGCAAAGTCCCCTTGTTGCGCGGACTGACCGACGCAGCCGGCACAGACGCTTTGATGCGCCTGGTGCCCTTCGTGCGCGAGCGAGTGTATGAAGTCGGAGAGCGCATTTTGACGCAAGACCAATCACCGGATCGCCTGTGCATCATCCTTGAAGGCAAGGTCCGCTTGACGCGCGTTGATGAGGTCGGTAACGTGACCCAGATTGCGGAACTCGGCGTCGGCGCAACTTTCGGGCGCGCAGAATTGACCGTGCAACAGCTTGAAGGTATCAACGCGGATGCTGTCGAGAAAACGCGCCTGCTTTACCTGCTGTTCAGAGAACTGGTCAAAGTCTACGACCAGAGCGAGTATCTGCGCAAAAACTTGCCCGGGCCGCTGCAACTGACCCAGGTGGTGGCGACGTTGAAAACCATCCCCTTGTTCCAGGACTTCCGCGACGAACGCGCCGAACTGGAACTGTACCGTGTCGCACCATTGATGCACGATCAGGTCTACGGGAACGGCGAATGGCTTTTCCGTCAGGGTGAGATTGCCGACCGCCTGTTGCTTGTGCTGGAAGGCCGTGTCCAGCTCACGAAAATTGATCCCGATGGCCTGGTCAAAGAAGTGGGCTGGCTTGAAGTCGGCGACGTTGCCGGAGAAACGGGCCTGTTAGTCGGCGACTTCCACGACGTCCTGGCAACCGCCGATGGGCAAACGCGGGTGCTTTACCTGCTGCGCGATGATTTTGCCACCTTACTGAAGGAACGTCCGCGCTTGTGGCGGCGGCTGCATGTCTCCGAGGCGGTGGATGTGCGTCGCAAAGCGCGGGAATTCAACTGGCTGCGCGACGACGAATGGACCGTCTTCGTGGTTCAGCGTCACTGGTCGCGGCTGTTTCGTCAAATCATCGCCCCGTTGATCTTTATCTTGTTACTGACCCCCTTGTTGTCCTTTCTGTTGACGTTGGGCGGCTCCCTGTGGGCTGCCATACCGGCAGTGATCGTTGGGCTTTTGCTCATTGTGCTGTTCGGCGTAATCCTGTGGCGCTACTTGAACTGGCGCGATGACTTCTTTGTGCTGACAACGCAGCGTGTCGTCCACATTGAACGTGAATGGCCGTTTGACGTCCATTCTGAAGAGTGCGCGCTTGACAGTATCCAGGACATTTACGAAGTGCGCTCCGGATTGTCGGCCAACGTTCTCAACTACGGGAACCTGGCCTTGCAGACTGCCGGAGAGACGGTAAACATTGACATGGACAACATCCCGGACCCGTCGCGGCTGCGCGCCCTGATCTTTCAGCAGATCGAGCGCTCGCGGGCGCGTGACCTGCTGCGTGCGCGTGGTCAGATCCGCGACTTGCTGGCGCGCCGGCTCAAAATCGAAAAATCGCCTTCCCAACCACCAAGCAAGACGCTGCCTGTCTCATCGTCGCCGCGCCGTCGCTGGTGGTTCCTCCTGCCGTTTAGCTGGTTGTGGGAATACCTTTTCCCACCCTCGTGGCTGGAAACCGAAGGCGGCGGCACGGTTGTGTTGCGGCGCTTCTGGCTTCCCGGCCTGCTGCGTTATCTGGGCGTCTTTATCCCTATGCTGGCTATGACAATTGGCGGCGGTGCATATCTGTTTAAGTCGCAGGGTCATCCCCACCTGGATATATGGGTGGTGCTCTGGCTTGCCGTGGAGACGATCTTGCTGGGTGTCTTGTTATGGCTCGTGGAAGACTGGCGCAACGACTATGTGCAGATCACGCCGAGCCACGTCATTCTGGTTGAACAGAAGCCGCTGCTGCTGCGTGAGTCGCGGCGTGAAGCGCGCCTGGATCGCATCCAGAACCTCAGTTTTGAGGTACCGGGCTTTTGGGGGCAATTCTTCAAGTTCGGACATGTGCAGTTTGAAACGGCGGGTAAAGAAGGACGTTTTGAGTTGCGTTGGGTGCGCTATCCGGCCAAAGTGCGTTCGTTGATCTCCGACCGTCAGTATGCGTATGCCCAACGGCAGCGGCAGATCGAGGCCACCCGGCGGCAAGATGAATTATTGAGCTGGTTTGCGACGTATGACAACCTGCGCAAAGAAGGCGCCTGAAGTGTGGTAAAATAGCCGTGTTTGCCAGACCCTGAGGGTTTCAAGCCCTGAGGGTCTGAATTTTGGAGGTACTATGGCTTTACGAGAAATTATTACTGTGGGGGATCCGCGTTTGCGCACTCGTTCACGTCCGGTGGAAAAAGTGACGCCTGAACTGCGCGAGCTGATCCGAGATATGATCGAGACGATGGATGCCGCAAACGGTGTGGGGCTGGCGGCGGTGCAGGTTGGGGTGCCGCTGCGGGTGGTCGTAATCGAAACACCGGAAGACGAAGACGACCCTAACAGTGGCAAGCTTTTCGTGGTGCTCAACCCGGAGATCGTCAAAACCGGCAAGGAAACCGAAATCGGCACTGAAGGCTGTCTCTCCGTCCCCGGCTATGCCGGCGAAGTTGAGCGTGCGACCGAAATTGTTGTGCGCGGCTTAGACCGTCACGGCAAACCGTTTCGCTTCCGTCCGCGCGGTTTTCTGGCGCGTGTCTTTCAGCACGAAATTGACCACTGCAACGGTATCCTCTACACAGATCGTTTGGTGGCCCCGGATCGTATCTGGGAGGTCAAACCCGGCGAAGAAGAGCAGACTGAAGCCGAAGACGCGCGGCGGCGCGCAGCGACGGTTGCTGAGTAAGCCTAGTCAACGGACATTAAACGGATTTTAACGGACCAGGAAAACAAAAATCCGTTTCATCCGTTTGATCCGTTGACATTATTTTTTTATCTTTTCAAAAATCTGGGATTGAATTGATGCTTATTTTCATGGGAGGCAAATGTGATAACAGAACAACAAGTTATGGAGGCCCTGCGCCAGGTGATGGACCCCGAACTGCGGCGCAATATCGTGGATTTGGGCATGGTGCGCCAGGTGCGTATCCGGGGGAAAAATATTAAGGTCACCATCGCGTTGACGGTGGCGAACTGCCCGCTGCAAGATAGCATTGCGACCGACGCAGCCAAAGCTGTGGATGCCCTGGGTGAGGATTTGAAAGTCGAGATCGCCCTGACTACCATGAACGAAGAGGAGAAAGCGCGTCTGCGCGAAGTCCTGCAATCCTCTCCCCAGCAACAGCCCAATTTCCCCGCCGGCAACCTCAACCGCGTCAAGACGGTGATTGCGGTGATGAGCGGCAAGGGAGGGGTCGGGAAATCCACGGTTGCCGCGATGATCGCCGTGGGCCTGCGTCGCAAGGGCCTGCGTGTGGGCGTGCTGGACGCCGACATCACCGGACCGAGCATCCCCAAACTGTTTGGCGTCCGTGAAGCGCCGACAACCTCCCCCCTGGGCATTATGCCACCGCAGACTTCCACGGGCATCAAGCTCATGTCCATCAACCTGATGTTGGAGGACGAAGCCGCCGCCGTGATCTGGCGCGGGCCCCTGATTACCAGCGCCATCAATCAGTTTTGGAGCGATGTCTTCTGGGGCGACCTGGACGCGCTGGTGGTGGATATGCCACCCGGCACCTCCGACGCCGCGCTGACGGTTATGCAGAGTTTGCCGGTCACGGGCATCGTGCTGGTCACGTCACCGCAGGATTTGGCGGAAATGGTCGTGCGCAAGGCCGCGAACATGGCCGCGCATCTCAATACCCCCCTTATCGGCGTGGTAGAGAACATGAGCTATGTCACCTGCCCCAAGTGTGGTGAGCGTTTTGAGCTGTTCGGCAAGGGTAATACTGAGGAGATGGCGAACGCCTTCAACACGCGCTTTCTCGGCAAGCTGGGTTTGGATCCCGAAATGGCGCGCCTCGGCGATGCTGGGCAGATCGAGACTTACGCGAACGGTGAATTTGCTCCACTTGTCGAGGTTGTCGGTCAGGTGATTGCGGCTGCGCCGGATCCGCATAAGCATACGCATTAGTAGGCTAGACGTAGACAGGAGACGAGGAACAACGGTAGACGGGGCGAAACCTGTCTACCGTTGTTGTTTTTGATATGTACTATGATCGTGGCAGAAATCATGCACCGATTAAGAATGTTTGGAGCAGATCACCAGATCCGCGTTCTGGGGGAAGTTATTAACGCCTCGCCGTACTATGCTTTTTTACAATCGCGCGTTCAGGGATAGGAGGGCATCAAACCACCCGATCTGTCAATGTTCCCCATGACAGGGTGCAAATGTGTATTGCTTTATTCTGCATCTGTTACTATAATAAGAGCATAAACCGGTTGGATATTTCTATATTAAGGGGGTCGGCCTATGTTAAGCTTTTTGAAAGATGTCCTGGCTGTAATTATGGGGGGTGGGGCAGGGACACGGCTTTATCCGTTGACCAAGCTGCGCGCCAAACCTGCCGTGCCGCTGGCGGGATACTATCGTCTGATTGACATTCCCATCAGCAATTGCATCAACTCCGGCATCAACCGCATTTACGTGCTTACGCAGTTCAACTCTGTCTCTTTGCACCGGCATGTCGTGCGCACCTATCAATTCGATAGCTTCTCCGGCGGGTGGGTGCGGATTCTGGCCGCGGAACAGACCCCGGTGAGCGAGTCCTGGTATCAGGGAACGGCGGACGCGCTGCGTAAGCAACTCTTTCAGCTTCAGGTTCCGAACCCACGTGACATTTTGATTCTCTCCGGTGATCATCTTTATCGCATGGATTACGGCGAATTTGTGCGCTTTCACAATATCCACGAGGCAGACATTACCATCGCCGTCAAGCCGGTCAAAGCCGAGGACGCGCCGGGCCTGGGCATCTTGCAGGCGGATAAAGAAGGCCGGATTCAAAAGTTCCGTGAGAAGCCACCGTTAGATCAACTGGACGGTCTGGAAAGCCTGGAAGGCGACCGACCCTATATGGCCTCGATGGGCATCTACGTTTTTCGCACCAAGACGCTGGTGGACATCTTGCGCTCCGAAACCGGCGACGATTTTGGCAAACACATCATCCCCGCGGCCATCGAAAAGGGGCTACGTGTGTTTGCCTACCCCTTCGACGGCTACTGGGAAGACATCGGTACGATCCGCGCCTTCTACGAGGTCAACCTGGCGTTGACCAGCCCCAACCCGCCGTTTGATTTCTTCTCGGCGGAATGGCCCATCTACACTCGTGCGCGCTTCTTGCCCTGTAGTCAGATCATTGACTCAAGCCTGATGCGCGTATGGATCGCTCCCGGCTGCCGGCTGGATCATGCCGCCGTGGCCGACAGCGTCATCGGATTGCGCAGCATCATCAGCAGTGGGGCGCATCTGCATCGCGTGGTGATGATGGGGGCGGATGATTTTGAGTCGCTGACCCAGAAAGACGAGAACCGGCGTTTGGGATTGCCCGACATCGGGGTGGGACGCGGCAGCGTTGTCGAGGATGCCATTCTGGATAAGAACGTGCGTATCGGGCGCAATGTGGTGATTCGCAGCCATGCCGGCATGCCGGACGAGGAAACCGATACCTACGTGGTCCGCGATGGCATCGTCGTTGTGCCTAAGGGCGTGGTGATCCCGGATAACACGGTGATATAGCTCATTCAAAAGGCGCGTCATGAAACCTATAGCTCACGTTCACAAATCGAACTTGTTGACTGACCTCTCTCCGTACATCTTCGGGACGACGCGCCTCGGCGACGAGCATATCCCCTTTGACGAGCGCGTGTCCATCGCGCGCGCGGCGATGGACGCCGGCGTGTGGTTCCACACCAGCCACACCTACGGCAACGCGCTCACGGTGCTGCGCGCCGCGTTTGACCAGGACCGCGCCCGCGTCCCCAAACTGATCGTGAAAATCGGCTGGAGCACCATCGAGGAACTGCGCGAGATGATCCACCAAAACCTTGACCCGCTCGGGCTGGAAAGCCTCGACCTGGGCCAACTTTGCCTGGGCGGGCAACTGGCGGACGAATTTGCCAACGGCGGGCCTTGCTACGACGAATTCGCCCGCCTCAAAGATGAGGGACTGGTGAAGCGCTTCGTGCTGGAAGTGTTCCCCTGGACATCGGAGACGCCGCTCAAGGCGCTGCGCGCGGGCTATCCAGAAGGCATCGTGGATGGCTACATCTTTTACTTGAATCCCTTGCAGCGTTTCGCTTCCAACGCACTGTGGGATTTGCTCATCGAACGTAACGAGCCGATCATTGCCATGCGCACCGTCTCTGGCGGACCCGTGCATCGGCTGCGGGACGTCCCCGGCGCGGCCTGGAAGGACTACCTGCGCCAGCGCGCCGTCGAAGTCGCGCCCATCTTCGAGCGTTCCGGCATCGCAAGCTGGACAACGTTTTGTGTACGCTTTGCCCACAGCTTCCCGCAGGTACGCGCCACCGTCGGGGCTACGGCAAATCTGCACCATCTCCAGGAGTTCCTCGCGGCAACGGCAGACATCCGCCCGCTCCCGCAGGACATCGTGGACGAGATTGCCGCGCTGCAACGCCGTTGGTCCGACGAGACGGATATTCACGCGGAGCCGTGGACGATGTGAGGAGATCCCTTACTCTCCCCCCACGATAATCTCCCCCAAATCCTTCGTCTCGCCGGACGGGACGAGGAATCGTTCCGAGGAACCGCGGGAGCGGCTGGAGTAGAGCATCCAGGTCTCGCCGTTTTGGATCGCCAGGTTGTAGAACCCGGTGGGTAGCTTCTCTATCGTGAAGGCGCCGTCGGCACCGCTGACGGCGTCGCGCACGTAAGAGTGTCCCTCGCAGGGTGTGACGCCCAGATAGCTACTGTAGAGTGTCTCGACACACACCTCGATAGGAACGTTGGCCAGAGGGGCGCCGTCGGCGGCGATGAGCTTCCCTGTGAGCGCGCCCGGCGCCTTGTGCTGTGCGGGCGGCAAGGTAGGGCCTCGCCCCACGACGGCGATGGCCGTGATGGCGTCATCGGCCAGGTCGCTGTTGCTGATGTGATAGCTCGTCCAATTTTTGCCTTCGACGACATATAGTCCCCAGGTTGTTCCCACCCATACACGCCCCTGCGTGTCTGTCGTCAATACGCGCACGTTTTCACTGGCAAGAGCGCTGTTTTGGGCGGTGTACTTGAGCCAACTGCCGTTCTCGAAGACCAGCAATCCGCTGTTAAACGTGCCCGCCCACACCCGATTCTGCTTGTCCACGGTAAGCCCCTGTGGAGATGTCAGATCCTGGTAGGTGTAGAGATTCCAGAATGGGCCATCGTAAGTGAACAAACCGCGGCTCGATGTGACGCGGGGGTGGCCTTGAGCGTCGAAAGCGATATTCTCGAAGAAATAACGTTCGCTGAAGCCTGCGCCTTTTTCGTACACCTGCCATTCCCCGTTTGTAAACACGGCAAGGCTATTGTTGGTAACAGCCCAGATCGCGCCGTCCGGTGCGACGGCAATGTCTTTGAGTTGTCCATGGGCTTCTGGATCATGGGTCAGTGTTTCTTTGACCGGATAGGTTTTCCAACTTTGTCCGTCGAAGTGCGTGACGCCCTGGAAATGCGCCACCCAGAAGTCATTGGACGCCGCACATGCAATCGCGGCCGGGCTGCCATAGCCCCAACCTTGTCCGTAATGACGCCAGAGCACACCGTCAAAGAGATCGGTTCCCTGTGTGTGCAGGACGAGAATCTCTCCGCCCGGACAAACGGTCATATCTACGATCTGGTCCCCGCTCAGCGAGCTGTTTTCCCGGGTGTAGTTGATCCACTCATTGTCTTGGAGACACGTCACCCCGTAACCAAACGAGCCGAAGCATGCCGGCCCGGCGATGTCGAGCGGTGTGGGGAAAGGCACAGGTGTTGGGGTAGGAGGGCTTGCCGTTACCGTCACCTGTGGGGACGCAAGGACGGCGGGGTAAGGGGTGGGCGTGTGCCGTGGCGCGGTGAGCGTCTGGCATGCCATTTGGAGCAAGAACAGGCCGACAATGATAAGAATGGTAATCCGTTTCATCTGTTCAATCCATTGCGGTGTTGGATACTTCTCTGAAGGCTATATCCATAGCATGTTCGGTGACGCCACCGTAGAGACGTTCCATCTGTGCGCGGAAGGTTGCGGGGTCTGCAAAATCCGGCAACCCCAGCCGCTTGAGCAGCGCCATCTCCACGGATGGTATGGCGATGTGCAAGGACACATTTTCCCAGGCAGCAGGCGTGCCCCAATACGTATCCAGGCAGTCGGGCAACGGCGGCGCATCTACGGCGGCGATGGCATCGGGAACATAAGCCATAGGCTCCGGCATGGACGCACCGGCCGTGCGACGCTCACGCAGCGCAGCGATAATTTCGGCCTTGCTGCGCCCACGCAACTCGAAGAGCAAAAAGGGGTCTTCATCGAATCGCTCGCCGAGCAGATAATACACGGCGGCGACGTGCTTGCAGGGGTTGGCCCAGTCGGGACACGAGCAATTGGTGATCAAATCCCGGCTGGATTGCGGAAATAACGGCACTTTGGCCTTGTCAAAGACTTGCTCGATGTCGTTGGGCATCTCCTCGTTGAGCAGTTGCGCGGCGAAAATGGCCTGTTCCGCCAGCGTATCCAGCACTTTGGCCCACTGTTCGTCGCTCAACGGTTTCAGTTCGATACTGACCTTGTATGGCGAAGGCCGCGACCCTTGTACCCGCGCGGCAACCTTCCCGGCCTTGATGTTGATTTCCAGCACCTGCCCTTTGCGGGCATAGCTGCGTCCCCGACCCAACCGCCCGGCATCCATCAGCCGCGTCAGCGCGTTGATCCACTTATCCGCCCACCACGATTGGACGAACTTGCCGTATTGGCTTTTGGCCTTGATGCCGTCTACCTCTATCGGGTGCGTTGGCTCATAATGCGGCCAATAATCATCGTAATAACTCCGCGAACGTCGCTTCGCCATCTCAACTCCTGAAAAATAGTCGGGTAGTCTTTAGTCGGGTAGTCTTTAGTCGGGTAGTCGGGTAGTCGGGTAGTCTTTAGTCGGGTAGTCCTTAGTCGGGTAGTCGGAAGAGCAGGAGAAATCGCGGCTACTTCCTGCTTCCTGCTTCCTGCTCCTTGCTCCTTGCCCCTTGCTCCTTGCCCCTTGCTCCTTGCCTCTTGCCTCTTGCCTCATTCTTGCCGGAGCATCATGATGTCGCGCAGCTCGTCGGTGTTCAACTCGGTCAGCCAGCTTTCGCCTGCGCCGATGACGCTTTGCGCCAATGCCTTCTTCGACTCGATCAGCTCGTCAATGCGCTCTTCCAGCGTGCCGCCGCAGATAAACTTGTGCACCTGTACATCGCGCGTTTGTCCGATGCGGAAGGCGCGGTCGGTGGCCTGATCCTCCACCGCCGGATTCCACCAGCGGTCGAAGTGGAAGACGTGGTTGGCGGCGGTGAGATTGAGTCCCGTGCCGCCGGCTTTGAGCGACAGGATGAACAGGGGCGGCCCGGTCTTGTCCTGGAAACGCGCCACCATCCGATCGCGGTGGGCGGCCGGCGTCTCGCCGTGCAGATAGAGCACCTCCATCCCAAACAGCGTTTGCAGGTAGCCCTGGAGCAGCGTCCCCATCTCCGCAAATTGCGTGAAGATGAGTGCGCGGTCGCCCACATCCAGTACCTCTTCAAGCATCTCGGTCAGCCGTTCTAGCTTGCCGGAACGCCCCGGCAGCGCGGAACCGTCGCCGAGGAATTGTGCCGGGTGGTTGCAGATTTGTTTCAGCCGCAGCAGCGCGCCGAGCACCGCGCCGCGCCGCGAGAAGTCGGAGCGTTGCGCATCGGCCTCGGCCTCTTCGATTTTGCGTAGGGATTCCTCCACCACGGCTTCGTAGAGCGTCACCTGCTCCGGCGTGAGGGAACAGTAGACCTTCATCTCCAGTTTGTCGGGCAAATCCTGGATGATGGTGGGATCGGTTTTGAGGCGGCGCAGGACGAAGGGGCCGACCAACCGACGCAGTCGCGTTGTGGCCTCGGCATCCTGATAGCGCTCAATGGGCAGAGCAAATTCGTCGCGGAAGCTGCGCTGCGAACCGAGCAGCCCGGGATTGAGAAATTGCATCATAGACCATAGTTCGGAAAGCCGGTTTTCGACCGGCGTACCGGTGAGCGTCACGCGGTTGCCGGCGGGCAATTGGCGGACGGCTTGCGTCTGTTTGGCGCTCGGATTTTTGATGTTCTGCGCCTCGTCGAGAATCACGTCACTCCACGGGATTTCGCGCAGCGTATCCACATCGCGGCGCACCAGGCCATAAGTGCTGATGACCAGGTCGTGCTGTAAAGCCATCTTCACGAACTCTTCCCCTCTGGCGCGCTCCGCCCCGTGGTGGATCATCACCCGCAGCGACGGCGCAAAGCGTTGCACCTCACGCTTCCAGTTTCCCACCACCGAGGTCGGGCAGACCAGCAGCGCGGGCGGCAAGCCGTTGCCGTTCTGTTCGCGCTCGTGCAGCAGCAGCGCGATGGCCTGGATGGTCTTGCCCAGCCCCATATCGTCGGCCAGGCACGCACCCAACCCCCAGCGTCGCATGAACGACAGCCACGAGAAGCCGCGCACCTGGTAAGGGCGCAACTGCCCCACGAAGCCTGCCGGAGGTTCCAGCGCCGTGAGTTCTTCCCCGGCCTGCAACTGCGCCATCAGGTCGCGCAGGGTGCCCGTCGTTTCCACGCCCAACAGCGGCAGCCCGGCGACTTCTTCTGCGCCGCCGAGCGCCAGGTTGAGCGCGTCGCGCAATGCCAGCTCGCGCTGTTGGCGTTGTTTCTCCCAGAAGGCGATGGCGGCTTCGATTTCTTCCGGTTGCAGGAGCACCCATTGGCCGCGCACCTGCACCAACGGCTGCTTGAGTGCGACGAGCCGCTCGAATTCCTCGCGGGTGAGGGCTTCGTCGCCTAAGGCCAGCTCCCAATCGAACTGTGCCAGGGTTTCGAGGTTGAGCACACCCCGTCCGATGATGTTGGCATCGGCCTTGAGTTGCGCCTTCGCCCGCACACCGAGCCGCGCGCCAGGCTTGGTCCACCAGGGCGGCACGAGCACGCCGAAGCCGCTCCCTTCGAGCAGTGGCCCGACTTCGCGCAAGAAATTGTAAGCGTCGTCGGTGGTGAGTGTGCAGGCGACCGGGCGGGCGGCGCGCAGGCTCTTGAGGATGGGCGGGAACAGCCGCGCCGCCAGTCCCAGGCCGGCGAGCACCCGCTCTTGGGCGTTCTCGAAGCGGTAGTTTAAGTATTCCAGCGCGCCGCCCCGCGCTTCCCAGACCTTATCCACGGCGACGATCAGGCTGGGGTCGTCGTTGGCCTGGAGCAGATAGCGCAGCGTCCAGTCGGGGCGCGCTACTTTGCCGGTTTCGGCGTCCACCTCCGGCGGTTCCAGGCGGAAGCATAGCCGGAACGCGGCTTCACCGGCAGCCTGCAACTGGCCGAGCCAACTGCGCCATGCCTCGAACAGGTGCGCCAACTCGCGGCGCTGCTTGACCGGCGCGAGGATGTAACCGTCGGCGTTCCACAGCGCGTCCCACCACAGCCCGGCGACGCCTTCCGGCGGTTTGCGGCGTTTATCGAGGTGCACGGCGCCCCATTCACGCACAGCCCGATCAATCAGGGTTCTGATGAAGTCGTCCAACAGCACGTGCGGCGCGCGCGCCTGCTCCGGGTCGGGTTTTGTGGTGGGATCGAAGACGGCGCGGCAGACGGGGGGCATCGCTTCGGCCAGCGTCTTCAACCGCGCGCGGTCGTTGGGATCATCGAGCACCGTTAACCAGACGGCGCGGTAGCGGCCTTCGTTCTCTTCCAGGCCGGGGAGGTAACGTTGGCGGGCCAACATCTCCAGTCCCAGCTTGGCGACGTGGCTCCAGTAGCGCAGGTCATTGCCCCAACGGCGGTCACGGTCGTGCGCGGGCAGCGCGATGAGCACATCCAGCGCGGCGAGCACGTCCAATGCCAGACCGGGGACTTTCCAGGCAGATAGGTGCGGCGTGCTGTCACTCGGCGCGTTTTCGGCGTCTGGCGCGGGAAGCAACCAGGGTGGCAACAAGGGGTGGTCAGCGTCGGAGGGCAGGAGCAAGATGCGGTTCGTTTCGGAAGGTGTTGCCCCGGTAACGGCGGGCAGCCATGTCGCAAGCGCCGCGCGGAGAACGTCCGGCGCAGCGGCGCAGGGATGCGGGCGCACTGCTGCGCGCCGTCCGCGTGGCCTGGCAGCGTCCGGCGCGGGCGCCGTCTCACCCCAGACGAAGAATGTCTGCCCGTCCCATGTGCCGTGCAGGACGATGAAGGAGAGAGGGGAGGGGACTTCATCTTCCATTAATTTCATCCTATCACGGTTTGTTGCGCCAAAGTCGTCGGTGGGCGCGCCAATACCTTGACTTCGCGCGCAATCTGTTCGCCTTTTTGTTGTTCTGCGACTTCCAGGTCGTAGCGGGCCTGTAAGCGCATCCACACGGCGGCGCTTGTGCCGAAGTAGCGCGCCAGACGCAAGGCTGTATCGGCGGTGATGGCGCGTTGTCCACGCACAATTTGGCTGATCCGCAACGTGGACACGCCAATATCCTTAGCAAGTCGGTATTGGCTCAAGCCGAGAGGCTGCATAAAGTCTTCCCATAGCACTTCGCCGGGATGAATCGGTGGCAGTTTTTCTTCGGTTTCCATATCTTGCGCCTCTGGTTTTAGTGATAATCTACAATTTCTACTGACTGTGCCTGCCCGTCTTTCCAGACAAAGCAAATACGCCATTGCTCGTTGATCCGAATACTATATTGTCCGCTGCGGTTGCCGTGCAAGGCTTCCAGACGATTATCGGGCGGCGTCAACAAGTCGCGTAAATCTTCGGCGTCATCGAGATACAGGAGCTTACGACGGGCAGTCCTTTGTATGTCACGCGCTAATTGACATGAAACACTGCCTCGGAATATTTTCTCGGTTTCCGGATCGGCGAAAGAGACGATCATAGATTTATGGTATCATAAGGCGATAGTATTGTCAAGCAATACCAATGGTTTTTCTAAGATTATTTCTTTCGCGCGCCTTCAAGAAACTGGTTCGTGAACACCTGCTTGACTTCCACCGGCCCGGCGAGCGCGCCGTATTGCAGCAGCGAGTCCATAAGCGCCTGCCATTGTGCTTCGGTCTGCCAGCCGATGCCGTGTTCGTCGGTGAGGGCGCTGTGCGCGTCGGCTAACTCGGTTTCCAGCATAAAGCGCATGTGAGCGCGATCGGTCTCCGGCCCGGTGTATTTGAGGACGATGTCCACGGCTTCATCCACGTGACTTTCGGCGTAGGCGATGCCGCGCAGCGCGGCGCGCAGGAAACGCTGGATGCGCTCCGGGTCCTGCGCGATCTTATCGGGCGTGGTCACATACGTCAGCCCCAGGGTGGGGATGCCGTAATCGGCGGCCTCCCATTGTACCAGCTCGTAGCCCCAGCTTTGGAGCAGATACGGCTCGTTGGAGTTGTAGACCGGATACACATCCACCAGCCCTTCGACCAGCACGCGCGGATCGAAACCGACGTTGATGAGTTCGACATCGTTCTCGGTCAGCCCGGCGACATCCAGCAATGCCAGCAGGTCAGGCGGCGGTGTCCCTTTGAAGCCGATTTTGTGTCCGGCCCAATCCTGCGGCGTTTGCATTCCGCTCTCCTTCAGCGCGACGAACGCCTGCTGCCCGCGCTGTCCGATGAGGGCGATGGAAACGAGCGGCAGGCCGGGATCCGCGCGGCGTTTGAGCAGCACGGCAGCGTCCTGCGTGGTGATGTCCACCGTCCCGGCGACGAGCAGTTGCAGATGTTCCCCCTTGCCGGCGGTGTGCTGAATGTCTACCGTCAGCGACTCTTCGGCGAAGAACCCCTTCTCCTGCGCCACGTACACGCCCACGAACGGCAAGTTCGCCTGAGGACGGTAGCCGGCCATAAAGACCAGTGCTTTCGGCTCCGGTGTCGCCTTAGCCGCGCACCCCGTCGCCAACAACACAACCAACAGCCATACAACAAAAATACGTCTCATACTTCCTCCTTGAAGAATAAACTACGGAATACACTGGACACACGGAATCAAAGACAAAAATCTGCTCAATCTGCTTAATCTGCTGACAAAGAACTCTCCCCATTCCACCGCCAAAAAACCACCCGCTTTTCCAGCATCACAACACCCGCGTACAGTCCAACGCTCATTAAGGCGGAACAGAAGATGGCGGCGAAGAGCATCGGTAGATTCAGGTTGGTGTAGGCCAGCCACATCGCTCGACCCAGCCCCGCCGACGCGCCGGCCCACTCGGCGACGACGGCCCCGGTCACGGCGAGCGGCGCGACGACTTTGAGCGCGGCGAACAGGTACGGCAACGCCGAAGGCCAACGGATGTGGTAGAACACCTCCCACCGTCCGGCATGGAGCGAGTGGAATAGCGCCAGCGCCGCATCGTCCACGGCGTGCAGGCCACTGTGGACGTTGATGAGCACCGGGAAGAAGGTAAGCAGCGCGGTGATGATGACCTTGGGCAGCGGGCCGAAACCGAACCAGATCATCAACAAAGGCGCGATAGCAACCATCGGCGTGGCTTTGACGAGGATGGAGAGTGCCAACACACCGCGTTCCAGGTTGGTCCAGAAGGTGATGAGCGCCGCGACCGCGATGCCGACCGTCAATCCCAACAGCAGCCCGCCGAGTGCCTCACCGAACGTGACCCATGCCGCATCCAGCAGATAGCCGGCGTTTTGCCAGAGTTTGCCGGCAACCGTCGAGGGAGGCGGCAGGATGTAAACCGGCGTATGCTTGAGCCGCACGACGGCTTCCCAGACCAACAGCGCAGCACCGACGATGCCGGCAGCGGAAATCACGTCTCGTTTGATAGTGGGCGTAGACCCATTATGCACTTCTGCATTCCTTTCCTGGATAAAAAACGCGAATCACGCAAATCTGCGTGGATTTTTCTGTGAATACTTGCGTGGGCGTGGTCAAGAGGCCGGCCCGGGCCATCCTGGAAAATCTGCTCAATCCGCTCAATCTGCTGACAAAAAATCCGTTAAAATCCGTTTAATCCGTTGACATTCTCCCCGCGCGCAGCACCGCCCGCAGGTGGCGGATGACGGCAACCGTTTCCGGCGCGGTTTCGTCGCGGGGACGCGGCTGTGTAACGGCAACGATGTCGCGGATTCGACCGGGCCGCGCGCTCATGACGACGACGCGGTCGGCCAGGCGTGCAGCTTCGGCGATGTTGTGCGTCACCCAAAGCACCGTCGGATGAAACGTCTCCCAAAGACGCAGAACTTCCTCGGTCAACGTCTCGCGGGTTAACTCATCCAGCGCAGCGAAAGGCTCGTCCATCAACCAGAGCTGTGCCCCTGTCGCCAGTGCACGGGCCAGAGCCACGCGCTGTTGCATCCCGCCGGAGAGTGTGCCCGGATAGGCCTGGGCGAAGTCGGCAAGGCCGACCATGTGCAACAAATCTTCAGGAGCAGGCGCCATCCCTTGTCCACGGCGGTTGACGCGCTGGGGCAGGCGGACATTATCCAGCACCGTTTGCCAGGGAAGCAGCGCCGGATTTTGTGCCATCCATGCAATGTGTTTGGCTTTGCGCGCTATCTCCGGCGGGGCATCGTCCAGACGGATGTCGCCCGCCGTCGCCGGAATCTGGTCGGCGATGAGGCGCAGCAATGTGGACTTGCCGCAACCACTCGGCCCGATGAGGCAAACAAACTCGCCTGTCGCCACATCCAGGGTGATGGGTGCGAGTGCAACCAGGGGCGCACGTGCCCCGTTGAAGGTTTTGGTGACGCCACGCAGTGCGATTTTCATCATTAACTCTCTCTGACCACACGCGGGGCTAAGTGTAACGAATAAAGGCATGTTGTCAATCACCGTTCACCGTCCTGGTATGGCCTCCCAACGCGGATCTGGCGATCCGCTCGAAGCTCGAGAAACGCGGATCTGGCGATCCGCTCGAAGCTCGAGAAACGCGGATCTGGCGATCCGCTCGAAGCTCGAGAAACGCGGATCTGGCGATCCAACGCGGATCTGGCGATCCGCTCGCAGCTCGAGAAACGCGAATCTGGCGATCCAACGCGGATCTGGCGATCCGCTCGAAGCTCGAGAAACGCGAATCTGGCGATCCAACGCGGATCTGGTGATCCGCTCGAAGCTCGAGAAACGCGAATCTGGTGATCCAACGCGGATCTGGCGATCCGCTCGAAGCTCGAGAAACGCGGATCTGGCGATCCAACGCGGATCTGGCGATCCGCTCGAAGCTCGAGAAACGCGGATCTGGCGATCCAACGCGGATTGACGATCCGCTCGAAGCTCGAGAAACGCGAATCTGGCGATCCAACGCGGATCTGACGATCCGCTCGAAGCTCGAGAAACGCGGATCTGGCGATCCAACGCGGATCTGGCGATCCGCTCGCAGCTCGAGAAACGCGAATCTGGCGATCCAACGCGGATCTGGTGATCCGCTCGAAGGTTGAAGCTGCCGTAACGAGAATGATAAAGCCTTAAGTGTCTTGGCTTCCTGGCCGGTTTGGATATACTAAAAGCAGGAAAATCGCGTTGGAATGTTCTAACGTTCTCAGGACTTACGCAAACCGGCGGAACTTTACCGCAGAGCACGCCGAGAGCGTGGAGACTTTCTCATTTCTCGGCGTTCTCAGCGGCCTCGGCGGTGAAAAATGGATACGTCTGCGTAAGTCCTGGGGTTCTAACTTCCGACGGCCTTATGGAGGGATTTTGCGCGTTTTCATGCTTTCTAAGGCGTGCATTGTGGGCGTCTACCAGCGCAAGCTGGAAGAGATGGTGATGGATGCGCCGGAGATGACGTTGTTGGTGGCGACACCGGCTTCCTGGAAAGACGAGGGTGGTGTAAAATTGTTAGAGAGAGCGCATATCCGGGGGTATCGCCTGGAGACGCTGCCGCTGGCGTTCAACGGGCAATTTCACCTGCATTTCTATCCTACCCTGGGCCGCCATCTCCGCGACTTCCGTCCGGACATTGTGCACATTGACGAGGAACCTTACAACCTGGCAACCTATCACGCCAACCGTCTGGCCCGTCGCTGTGGGGCCAAGACGCTGTGGTTCTCGTGGCAAAACCTGTTGCGCCGCTATCCCCCACCTTTTGTATGGCTGGAGCGGTACAACCTGCGCCACGTGGATTATGCCATTGCCGGAAGTCAAACCGCTGCTGCCGTGTGGCGTCAGAAAGGTTATGCCGGGCCGCTGGCCGTCATCCCCCAGTTTGGCGTGGACCCGGAGATTTTTACGCCGCCGGATGCGCCGCGCAACGGAGACGCAATGCACATCGCCTATGTCGGGCGGTTGGTCCCGGAAAAAGGGGTGGATGTGCTGTTGCGTGCCCTGGCCGGCTTAGAGGGCGAATGGCGTGCCACCATCCTGGGCAACGGGCCGGAGGAGGAGCGGTTGCGCCGCCTGGCTGCCGAATCGGGTCTGGCAGAGCGCGTCACGTTCTGCTCTGCCATTCCTTCAACCGCGATGCCGGCGTTTTACCGTACCCTCGACGTTCTTGTGCTGCCCTCGCGGACGCAGCCGAACTGGACCGAGCAGTTCGGGCGGGTGCTGGTGGAGGCTATGGCGTGTGGCGTGGTGGCGGTCGGATCGGAAGCCGGTGAGATTCCCCACGTCATCGGTGATGCGGGACCGGTTTTCCCGGAGAACGACGCCCTTGCGTTGCACGCCGCTTTGAAGCGTCTGCTTGAGTCACCTGAGTTGCGCCGTCAACTGGGCGCGCGGGGGCGGGCGCGCGTCCTGGCGCAGTTTACTCAGCAACAGGTGGCTCAGGCAACCGTAGCCGTCTACAGGGAGATGCTGACATGAAGCTCTGGCACAGACTTGATGGATGGTTTAAGTCTTTGGTAGCCCACAGCTACTACCTGATCGGCATCGTCCATCGCTATATCGGCAACAGCTATGGCTCACGTTGGGAATACGAGGCTGCGGTGGAAGCGTTCAACCGCGCCGTAACCTGGAAGCCGGACTTCGCTCAGGCTTATCTGGATCGCGGCATCCTCTACTGGCGCGAGTTGGATCACCCGCGCAAGGCCATTCACGATCTCACGCTGGCTCTGGACCTTGATCCCCGCCTTCACGAAGCGCAGTTCAACCGTGCCATCGCGCACCAGCAGTTGCGCGAATATCCCGAAGCCATCGCCGATTACCAGGCCTATCTTGCTGTTGGTGGGCATCCTTATTGGCGTGAACATGCCGAAACGATGCTCCGTGAGTTAAGTGAATGGGCGCGCGAGACTCAAACTTGATCACGATGGCTTGAGGCTCTTCCATAATTCCTGGGACACGGATTTTTTCTCAATCCGTTTCACCCGTTAAATCCGTTGACGTTTATAAGAGCGTTTATTTTCGAAGAAGAGGAGTACTACGATGAGCATTGTTATCACTCTATCCAGACAATTAGGCAGTCGTGGAAGCTACATCGGGACTGCCGTTGCCAAAAAGCTCAATCTGCGCTACATTGACCGCGAGATTCTCAGCCGCGCTGCGGAAATGGCGGGATATCCTGACGAGGCAATGGTCACACAGTTGGAAAAGATGGAGCGGGTACCGGGATTTCTGGAAAACATCATCAATTCGATGAATACTATGCCTGCCATTCCCACCATTGCCAGCGCCACCCTGCGTGAGGGCTATGCCTACGATGAACGCCTGGCAACCTTGATGGTTCAAGAGGGACTTAGCCGCGACGAGGCATTTCGGGAGCTGAGCGAACATGAACGCCGTGCCGAGGCGGGAGAAGCCTATCAGGAACTCGTCAAACGGGTCATCCTGGAGTATGCCCAGATGGGCAATGTGATCATTGTGGGACGTGGGGGGCAGGTCGTGCTGAAGGATTTTGCCAATGTGCTACACGTGCGCATCCACGCTCCTGAGGAATTGCGTATTCTCCGCCTGGCCGAGCGGCTGGGCATTGATCAAAAGGAGGCCGAACGCCAGGTCCGCCAGAGTGACAAAGAGCGGGCGCGGTATATGAAGCACTTCTACGATGTGAAGTGGGACGATCCCGATTTCTATCACCTCATCGTGAACACCGGGAAACTCTCGGTAGACCTGGCGACGCAATTGATCTGCGACGCAGCCCAGCGTCTCGCGTTGTCTGCGCCGTAGCTCAATAGCCGGTCAACAAACTGCCTTCGGGGGCGTCGGTGAATACGGCGCCCAACAGGCGCACGTGGAAACGTTCGAGCAGCTCTTTCGCCTGCGCGATGTGGTCACGGCGCGTGTGGCCGGCCTGCACGACAAGCAACAGGCCGTCGGTGCGCACCCCCAGCACCGAGGCATCCACGGCAACCGTCACCGGCGGCGTATCCAACACCACCACGTCGGCGCGCGCTTTGAGGTGTGTCAAAAGCTGCTCCATCTTTTGCGAGCCGAGAATGTCGGCAGGATTGGGGGGCAGCGCGCCACTCGGCAACAGGTGCAGGTTCGGGACGCCGGTTTCGGCAAGGACCAGGGCGCTCTCGCCATCCTGGCTGAGCATGTAGCCGGTCAACCCTGGCTCCTGGGGCGCGTCAAAGCACCGGTGTAAGCTCGGACGGCGCAGGTCGGCATCCACCAGAATCACCCGCTGCCCGGCCTGGGCCATGACCACCGCCAGGTTCACCGCCACCTGCGATTTGGTGGCATCAGGCGCAGGCGAAGAGATCACCACCGTCTCCAGGGGCTTATCGAGGCTGGTAAACGCCAGGTTGATCCGCAACGCGCGATAGGCCTCCGCTGCCGGAGATCGCGGGTCGGTAAGGGTTACGATCGTCGTTTTATCCATCGGCACTCCTAAATCCGTTTGAGCGTTGAAACGTTGGAACGTTGGAACGTTATTTTCGTCCTACCGCCGGTGAAGCGCATACTAACACGGCGGAATCACGCCGATCACCGTCAGGCCGGCCTCTCGCTCTAACTCTTTGGGCTGCCGCACGATGCCGGCCTCCAGCCACTCCAGGATGAAGACGATGACCGCCCCGATGACCAGCCCGAAAATGGCACCTGCCGCGACGTTGATCGTCGTTTTGGGCCGCAGTTTCCGGTAAGAGGCAGGATCAATCACTTCGGCGAATACGCGATCCTCTTTGTTCTGGCGGGCGTTTTGCTCGTTGCGCCATTCCTGGAACAGTTGTGCCCATGTGTTGGCGATGCGGTTGGCCTGCTCGCCATCGTAATCGTCCACATCAATCTTGATCACCAGGCGGTTATCGTCGGCGGCGAAGGTTACGTCATTCTTCAAATCTTTGGCCGTGCGCATGAGATCCAGGCGGTCAATCACTTCTTGCGCGTAACGCTCCGACCACATCGTCGCCGTGAAGTTGTTCAACAACCATTTGGCCGATTGGGTCAGGCCCAGATCCGGGCGCGCCAGTTGGATGGAGACCTCGATACTGGAACGATACACCGGCGTCTGCAACTTGCTAAAAACAAATGCGCTGGCTGCTGTTAACACCACCGCCAGGAGGATAATCCATCCTCGCTGACGAAGGACACGCAGGTAATCCTGTATGCTCACGTTGTTCATCCTCCCCTGAACGTTCGTTTGAACGTTTATGGTAGCGCCAACGGATTCTATCTTCCCCGCAGGCGCGTGCGCACTTCGCGGCAATGGGGACATTCTACGCCGATATATGTCCTGCCGCATGTCGTGCAGACTTTGGCTTGCATCGGCTGATCGTCCGACATCGGCAGTACAATCACCGTCACGTCCGCGCCGTCATGGCGCGACAACCACTCTTCTATGGATGTATTGCCCACCAGCCACCGGCCGTCCTCTTTGTCCTGGCGTACAATGCCCTGTAAAAAGCGTCCATTCAATTCATAGGCCGCCGTGGTCAAATCTCGAATACTGGCTTTACGATATGCTGTCATAATCCTCCCTCTGGGATGATACCCGAGTGCAGACATTATAAACGAAGCGGCACAGAGGGCAAGAGGGGAGGCCTTAAGGGGTGTGCCACAGCACCACCTTCTCGGGGATAGGCGTCTCCCCCATCTGGCGGAAAAGGTACCAGCGCGCCAGATCATGACATTCAAGGGAAAGCAGCCCCTGGCAGCGCGGTATGCTTTGCGCACCACGTTGTGTGGCGGTGAATGGCATACCGATCCAGCCACGTGTGTCGGCAAACGGTGGCGTGACACCCGGCGTGGCAACGACTACCCCGGTCACGTCCACCGGCCATGACACTTTCACGGTCAAGCGCGCGAAATCGCGCAGGGTCCAACGCAGGACGTCCGCCGTCGTGGATTCCGCCGCGACCACTGTGACCTCGAAATCATCCCGTCGCTGTCCACTGCGCACTGCCAGCGTGTCCAGCATTTCTTGCAGTGTCCGTAGATCAGGTGAGGTAGAGGCCATGACCGCCGGTTCTGCCGGCGATGTGGGGCGCACAAAAGCCAATCCCCATGCAAAGCCTACCTGCGTCACCAGCAGCATCAACCCTAGCCCCAGCGTTACGCCACGCCATACCATCGGCAGAGGCACCTTGAGCGAGAATAACAGCGCGATCAGGATTTGCAAAGCGAGCAGCGTTATTGTGCCGAGGATGTAGATCAGGTTGACGTTTCCAGAGGCGCCTAGAAAAGCCACCGTGCTGTTATTGGCGTGGGCTGCTATCGCCAGTCCTGCCGGCACCAAAAAGACAAAACTTACCAGGCCATGCCCGCCAATCCAGGGGAGCAGCGGGGCCGCGATACCCGCGCAGGTCTGCTGTACGCCGTAGCCCGCGAGCAACGCCAGCGGCGCGACCGCAGCGAGCAGGGCCAGTGGTGTCGCGCCGGGGCGCAGGCTTACCAGCAACAATCCCAAGAATCCCCAGAGTGCCAGGGCCATAGCAAAAGGTTCGGCTCTTCTGACGGCCCAGACCAGACTTAGCAGCACCAGGAACAGGGTCGCCGGCTCGTAGAGGAACAGGAGCAAAATGTCGGGAAGGCCGCCCCCGGCGACACGCCATGAAGTCAACCACGCCGCCAGGCCCTCGGCGACGCCGCTCCAACCGTTCCAGCGCCATCCCAGGCCGATGGAGACAAGGAGCGCGCCGATCAGCCCGATGAGCGCCGGCCGGGCCCAGGCCCGCAGTGGCGACCATACCGACGCGCCGATGATCCAGCGATAGAACACCCAGGCAGCCAGCCCGGCGAGCAACACGTCATAGAACGACGGACCGCCGGTCAGCCCGATTGTCAATCCTGCGCCGATGAGTAGCGACGAGACTTGTTCAAAGGGGGCATCGTGGGAATCCCCCATCAAGGCCGTCAACACCATAAGGGCGCCGACGACGCCCAGGCTCGTGCCTTCCAGATGCCGTGAGGCGAAGAGGGCGATCGGCGAGAGGAGCAACAAGCCTGCGGCGACCAAAGCGCCGACATCGCCCAGGCGTTTGCGCCATAGAAAGGGCAGCCCCACCAGCGCCACCCCGGCCAACGCTGGAATGACGCGCGCCAGGCCATCCCCTCCGCCAAAAAGAAGAAACAGCAAGCTGTTGCCCACCAAAAGCAACGGGCTTTCTGTCGTTGAGGCCCAACCTGTGCCGCGCGCCGCATCCAGCGACGCCAGAGCAGACGCGGCCTCATCCGGTGCGAGCGGCGCGTGATTCAGCGCCAGTAACCGCAGCGCCGCCGCCAGAACGAAAATAACTATCCATGCCCAACGTATAGATCGTGACATAAGTGCCTCGTAACTCGCAATTCGTAATTCGTAATTCGCTATCTTCCCTTACAATCGGCAATCACGGCGCGGATGTCCGCTTCCTGTGCCTCAATGCTTGCGACTAACTTGAATTGCACCAAAGCTCTCATCAGGTTGTGCTCGACGTACCTGACTTTGTAGTACACGTTGCCTTCGAGATAATCTGTGAAGAATCGCAACCCTTGTTCTAATGCGAGAAGGCGCGTGGCCGCGTAGAGATAAGCGTAATCGTCCGCCGTGTAAAAGTCGCGCACCAGCGGCAGATACCCCTGTAGAATCGCCCGGCAGAGATCCATATCGAACGTCACCGCGCCAAGGTCTTCTGTCTCTTCGCCGGCCGGATTGCAGCCGGAGCGCAAACAATCGCCGATGTCGTAGTGGACGAGGCCGGGCTTTACTGTATCCAGGTCAATGATCCCCACCGCTTGCCCGGTTGCGTCGTCAATCATCACATTGTCCACTTTGGGATCGCCGTGGGTGGGGCGCAGGTGCAGTCGTCCCTGCTGTTTGGCCTGTTCCAGCACCGGGATGGCCTCGCGACGCTCGGCGAGGAAGCACATTCCGTAGGCTACATCTCCCCCTCTATCCGAAAAATGACCGTGCGCCACGACTGCGTCGTAGTGCGCCAGGTAGCGCGGGGTGATGTGGTAGCCTTCGAGTGTATCATACAGGCGCGTGGAATCCAGGTCGCTGATAAGGCGATGAAAGCACCCCAGGGCGTAACCGACTTCCTGGGCGTGATGGATATCCCGGATCTTCGCATAAGAATGTGCCCCGCCGATGAAAGTGAGCGCGCGCCAGAATCCCCCTTGTTCATCCACCACATAGTCACGGCTGTCGGTGGTGGGGATGATGTGCGGTGTCTCCCAACGGCGCCCCAATGGCAGCTCCGCCCGCAGCCGCGCCTGCACATGATCGGTGAACACACGGATGTTGTGCATAATCCACGCCGGCTGTTTGAACACCCGTTGGTTGATCCGTTGCAGAATAAAAGGAGCCCCTGAACCGGGTGTGACCAGGAAAGTGTCGTTGATGTTTCCTGAACCATATTCCTGAATGTCTATGATCGGCTCGTTGTTCGCTACGAACTGTCGGGCAATGGCTGTGACTGTGTGCATCTCCTTTTCGTTCACACCGGCTTGATGTCCCTGTATGGTTGTGAGTCTCTTGCGTCAGATTGAGCGTTGCCTTTGGGTGCATTGTGCCTTAAACCGGGTGGGAGTCAAGTGCGCTTGCTCAGGGCTTTATCATTCTGAAGTCGGTGTGTACGTGTGTATGCCGGCTCCGGCCGGTTTCCCTCGGCGATTTCAATGACCGGCTTATTTCCTTAACCTCCATGATGGCCTGGCTATATTCAGATGGCCCTACGGGACGCAGTCTCCTGTCCCGTAGGGCCATCTGAGTTTGCCCAACGTTTGAGTGTTGGGAAGCATGGCCTGCTGCTTTCGTTAAGGCTCCACTTCAGAATCCTCGCAACGCCGTGCTTTGCCTTGGCGGCAGCCCTGCCTTGGGCAACCGTTTCAGCACGACATATTCGAGGCCGTGTGCCTCACAAAACGCGCGCTTCTCCGGCCGGTCGCCGTCCTCATTCACCGCATAGATGTCCGGCTTGATTCTGGCGATCTCCGGTTCGGCGTCTACCCATCCGTGCCCTGAGGAAATCAACGCCTGTTTGACGTAGCGGATGGATTGCACCATGTATCTGCGCTCGTTCTGCGGGAATAGAGGATGTCCTTCCCCTTTCAGCAGCCTGATGTTGTCATCATGCCCAACGACAACGTACAAATCGCCTAACGCGGCCGTCTCCTCGAAGAACCGTACATGGCCCGAATGTAGCCAATCGAAGCTCCCCGTGACGACGACTTTCTTGCGCGGCGTTCCATCCTCATCAGCTTCGATCTCGATGGATGCCGCAGGGAAGCGTCGCAGCACATCTTCTGCCACGACGTGGTACGCTATCCCGTGCGCCGCGCAGTACGCTCGCTTTGGGCCGGTGTCGTTCTTCTCATCCACTACCCACACATCCGGCTGGATAGTGTCAACGTGGGGTATGGCATCCCGTTCGACAGGGCCTGTCACCAACGTCACTCCGGCGACGTACCGCAGGGCCTGCAGTATATACATCCGCTCCGCTTGCGGAAACTTCGGCTGCTGTCCCTCTACCTGTTGTATTGTCTCATCAGACCACAACAGCACGTGCAGATTTCCCAGCTTCGATGCCTCTTCCAGGAATCGAAAATCACGTGCTCTCAGATCATCAAAACTTCCCATGACGACGGCTTTCTTCATGATTATCCTCTATCGCGCGATTCTGATGTTTACGTGGAACGACCCTGGCACTTCTTCCTCCGAAACGACATAGATGTATCCACCGCCGCAACCGGAGTACATTGCCCCTGCATACCGGGATTGGTAGTAACCCAGGAGCGCCATCAAATCCACGTTAAGGGTGGGGTGCCGTACCGTATGCGGCAGGATAGCCTCCCAGCACTTCATACACTCGTTCATCGAAGCGCCCAGCCTCTCCGTATCTCGGGAGATGATGGCATCGAAACAATCCTTGCCCGACTGCCCTAGTCTCTTGATCCACGCCGGGTCCAGATTCTTTTCCCCCAGTGGACTGTAGCCGGGGGGACGTTGCGCAACCGGCAGCATGTGTAGCACGCCCTCCAACCAGCGGGCAACGTCGGGATCGTTGTTCGATTCGACATGCACGGGAAAGTAGCCGCCTTCATAAGCGAAGTCGTAGTCAAGCCTGTTGATGCCGGGATAAACGAGACCGGCCATGTCTTGCGATCCCGATGGTGTTTCTTTCCCGGTGTTCTCTGCGGCATATAACTCCCGCATCAACTTTTCGGGGTCACCATCCGGCAGTTTATTGCCCCACAGTTCCATAGCGATGTTGCGCGTACTGGTACCCATTCCACACCGATCCATAAAACGGCAGGTTGGTTCGAGTGCCACAACCACCATCGAGCCGGGCGGCGAAGGGTTATGCTTTGACACGAACGGCTGGTCAATCCACCCGCCCGCAAATGCCATGCGGTAGGGAAGAGAGCCAATAATATCGGTGAGCAGGTTAGTATTTTTCACGTTTGCACATCTCCGGGAAATGAGAAATCTCACCGCGGAGTACGCAGAGAACGCAGAGATTTTTAAGATTTCTCAGCGTTCTCAGCGATCTCTGCGGTAAAATCCTTCACTGGTTTCGGCCTATCCGGGTTGGGCCGGGGTTACGTGCAAGCACTGTGCGTACTCGCACGATTCACTCATCACCCATTCCTCTTTTCTCTACCCATCAATCCCGCACCGTGTGTTTCCCGGCTTTGCGGTCGGCATACTGCTGTTCGATCCAGGCGTAAGTCTTTGCCAGTCCTTCACGGATGGGGGTCTTGGGTTCCCAGCCGAGCACTTGCAGAATGAAGGTGTTGTCGCTGTTGCGCCCGGCGACGCCGCGCGGCGCGTTCAGGTCGTAATGCCGTTCTAGCTTCACGCCGCCGATCTCCTCGGCGATGCTGACGAGGGTGTTGATGGAGATCAACTCGCTCGATCCCAGGTTGATGGGTGTGGCGATCAGGGCGTCGCAGTGCATAATCATATCAATACCTTTCACGCAGTCGTCAATGTACATAAAACTGCGCGTCTGGGTGCCGTCCCCCCAGATGGTGATCTCGTGCTTGCCGGTATCCTTCGCCTCGATCACCTTGCGGCAGATGGCCGCCGGCGCCTTCTCGCGTCCGCCGTCCCATGTGCCGAAGGGGCCATAGACGTTGTGGAACCGCGCAATGGCCGTCTTGAGATGGCGTTCCGCCCAATACTCCTGGCAGAACATCTCGGACATCAGCTTTTCCCAGCCGTAGCCACGTTCGGCCATGGCGGGGTAGGCGTCGGACTCCTTGAGCGCGCGCACGTTGGGGTCTTGCTGCAAGGTGACATTGTAGGCGCACGCCGATGACGAGAAGAAATAGCGTTCCACCCCCGCGCGGTATGCGGCCTCGATCATATGGGTGTTGATGAGGATACTGCGCAGACATTCCACGCGGAAGCGCTCGATGAAGCCCATGCCGCCCATGTCCGCCGCCAGGTTGTAGACTTCCACTGCCCCCTCGACCGCGCGGACGCAGTTGTCAAACTCACTCAGGTCCATGCACAGGCTTTCGACGCCCGGCACGCGCTGATACCAGAGGGGCAGCGGCTTCTTGTCAATGGCGCGGATGCGGGTGAACCCTTGATCGTGAAAGTAGCGGGTCAGCGCACCGGCAATGAACCCACCGGCCCCGGTGATGACGATCAAATCGTCCTTTTTCAGGACGTCCTTTGCTGTGCGATTTTCACTCATTGAACTCATCCTCCTTCAAAAATAGTCGCATAGTCATTAGTCTTGTAGTCGAATCGCCAATTTTCGTCCTCGTTAGTGTGGCTTGCCACATGGCGACTCCTCAAAAAATAGTTTGATAGTCGTTAGTCAGATAGTCCTGTAATCATTTTCATTATCAAGGCTGTACTGAAGGTTCAGTGACACGCCCCCTCAAGAACGGATATAGCCAACAGATTAAGTGGATTTAGTGGATTATATGCTGTAAACCGGCCCAAAATCTGCTTAATCTGCTTAATCTGCTGATAGAAAACAACAGTTTTTGCATGCGGTTGGCATAACACCAGCCCGGCTCGATAAGATATACGGTTCGCCTACAAAAGCGCGAACCGTATATCCCGAAGTCCTTGTCGTCAATAGGCGCAATCAATGAAGATCAATAGAGTACGTTCTGTGCTTCTTCGCTATCAATGTTGTTTTTGTCCACCATGATGAAACCGGTGTCCACAAAGTGTTCGACCGTCTTGCCCTCGATGGCGACTTCGTAGGCGGTCTTGACGCCCAGGTACCCCATATTGAAGGAACTCTGAACGGCAATGGCCTGAAGCGTACCGTTCCTGACCATCTCCTGTAGAACCTGGTTGCCGTCGAACCCAATCGCCACGATCTTCCCGGCGAGGCCCGCCTGCTCAATCGCGCGACCCATGCCGATGGCGGTCGGTTCGTTGGCGCCGAAGATGCCCACCAGGTCGGGGTTGGCGACGAGCACGTTCGTGGTTTGGTCGAGTGCGGTCGGCATGTCGGCGTTGGAGTACTGCTTCGTCACGATCTGCAAATTCGAGTTCTTCGCGATGTAGTCCTCGAATCCACCCACACGCCCGATCTCGGACCCGACGCCGGCGACGTAGGACATAATGGCGATCTTGCCGCTGTCGCTGCCGGTCTTGGCCTTGACTTCCTCGATCAACCTCTTGGCGCACGCGCGTCCTGCTGCGTCGTTGTCGGTGGCGAGGAAGGACACATAGTTGTCCTCGGGGCCGGCGAGCATCGAGTCAATAATCACGACGGGGATGCCGGCAGCCTTGGCCTTCTCCACCGGTGCGATGAGGGCATTCACATCTGAAGGAGCAAGTACAATCGCCTTGACCCCGCGGTCAATCGCGCTCTCGACGATGTTAATTTGCTCGTTGATGTGGCTCTCGGATTGAGCACCCAGGAAGGTGACCGAAAGCTTGGGCGTCTTTTGCCTCAGCTCGGCCTGTGCGGCGAAGGCGCCGGTCTGCACATTCTGCCAGAAGCTGGAGTTGCTGGTCTTGACGATGACGGCAATCTCGATCGGGCCTTCCTTTTCAACTTCCTTGATGACCTCTTTCGTGACCTCCTTGGTGACGATTATCGTCTGGGGCGTTGGTGTCGGGCTGGTGCAGCCAGCCAGAAGCATCACGAAAATCAAACCTAACGTAATTCTAAAAAGCTTCATCTCCTATACTCTCCTTTCTGTTTTCTGGTCCGGCCCATAATGACTGGGTCCGGCATCTGCACGTTCAGGCACGTGCCCCGGCGTGCAGACGTTCGGGGGCCGTTGTTTTTTTATTTACGACTTCGAAGCTGATCAACCGTCACTGCGCCAATGACGACAAGTCCAATAACAATCTGCTGCATAAAGTAGTTTGCTCCTGCCATTGTCAGACCCACCGTAAGTATCCCGATGATAAACGACCCGATCACCGTCCCTCCCACCGTGCCCACGCCACCCATCAGGCTTGTGCCGCCAATGACGGCGGAAGCAATGGCGTTCATCTCATAGCCCGTTGCGCTGTTGGGCTGGGAGGTCGCCATCCGGGAGGCGAGGATAATGCCGACCAGGGCCGAAAGCAGGCCGCAAAAGACATAGTTGATCATCTTGACCTGGTTGACCTTGATCCCGGAAAGCCGCGCTGCCTCCTGATTCGATCCAATCGCGTAAGTGTAGCGGCCCAACCGCGTTCTACTGAGGATAAAGCCAAAGATGATGGCCACCGCGATCATAATCAGCACCGGGTAGGGGATGCCGGGGAATTGCGGCCCCAGTCCAAAGATGGTGCCATTGCCCAGCTTGCCAAAATTCTGTGGGGCTGGCCAGGCATTGGCGTTCGTGATGGTGAGGGCAATGCCCCGGACGACCATCATGGTGCCGAGCGTTGCAATGAACGGCGGTAGCTTCAATCTGGTGATCATCAGCCCGTTGAGCAGACCGGTGACGACGCCGACAGACAAGCCGATGAGCATACTGAGCCAAATCGGAAGCCCGGCTCGCGCAGCGATCACGGCGACCGTACCGGAAAAGGCCACCACGGATCCGATGGAGAGGTCAATGCCTCCCGTGATAATGACAAAGGTCACACCGATACCCATCAGCGTGATCGTGCTGGTTTGCAAGGCCAGGCTGAGGATGCTGCGCATAGTGAAGAAGTTCCTTGCCGTGATCGAAAAGAACGTAAACAACACGATAACGGCGGCGAAGGTAATGAACTTGTCGAGAGCCAGACCGGATTTCCCTGCCTTTTCTGTGCTCTCAGGGCGTTCTTTTTTGATCGGTTCTGTCGGCATTTTGCTCATAGTTGCTCTCCCGTTTGGGTGAATTTTCGGTTAGACATACGTGTGCCTCCTTCTAGCGACTACGCGACACCGGCCGCGTAGTTGAGTATCTCCTCCTGCGTCGTTTGTGCGGTCGTGAGGGTTGCCGCGAGTCGCCCCTCGTGGAGCACCAGCACGCGATCCGTCAAACCGAGAATCTCCGGCAGATCGGAGGAGATCATAATGACCCCCCGGCCTTCACGCGCCAAAACGCCGATAAGTTCATAGATCGCGTACTTGGTCCCGACGTCAATGCCCCGCGTCGGCTCATCGAAGATCAGAATCTTTGAATCGCAGAACAACCACTTGGCTACGACTACCTTCTGCTGGTTACCTCCAGAAAGATTGTTCACAATTTGGGTGAGGCTGGGCGTTCGAATATTGAGGCTCTTGACGTATCGTTGCGTGACCTCGATCTCTTGACTGCGAGAGAGCACGCCGAAACGCCGGCAAATCTCCAACACGTTAGCCATCGTGACGTTCTCGGCGAGCGTCATTTTCACCGCTAATCCCTCCTCCTTGCGGTTCTCCGAGAGGTAAGCGATGCCGGCTTTGATGGCGTCGGCGGGTGAACGCAACGTGAACTTGTGACCGTTCATGATCACCTCGCCCCCATCAATCGGATCGGCGCCAAAGATCGCTCGCCCCAGCTCCGAACGCCCCGCGCCCATGAGGCCGGCTATGCCGAGAATCTCCCCGCGATAGAGGTCGAAGGAGATATCGTGCAGGATGCCCGCGCGCGTGATATGGCGAACTTCGAGTATCTTTTCTGTGGTTGGGACGTTTTGCTTCGGCGGGAATTTGTTCTCGAGTTTTCGTCCCACCATGCGGTTCACGATTTCACCCATGCTGATTGCGGCGTAATCGTCGGTGCTGATCGAACGCCCATCGCGGAGAATGGAAATGCGGTCCACGATATGCTTCAGTTCGTCAAGGCGATGGGAAATGTAGATGATTGCGACGCCGTGATCGCGCAGCGTATGGATGATCCTGAAAAGTTCGTTGATCTCGGATTCCGTCAACGCGCTCGTTGGCTCATCCATGATGAGCACTTCTGAGTCGAAAGAAATGGCTTTGGCGATTTCCACCATCTGCTGTTTGGAGACGGGCAACTGATTCAGCTTGATCGTCGGATCCAAAGACACGTTGAGACGGGCCAGCATCGCTACTGCGTCGGCGTTCATCTTTTTCTCGTCGAGCGTTCCGAACCGGGTCAGGGGTTCCCTGCCGATGAAGATGTTGGCCGCGACCGATAGATGTGGAATCAGGTTAAGTTCCTGGTAGATGATCGCGATGCCGGCTTCACGAGCCTGGGTGACATTGCTGAAAGTGACCGGTTTTCCCTTGTACCGGATCACCCCTTCATCAGGCTGATAGACCCCGCTCAGGATTTTCATGAGCGTTGACTTACCTGCGCCATTTTCACCCACCAAAGCATGCACTTCCCCGCGCCGCAGGTTGAACGAGACGTTGTCAAGTGCTTTCACGCCCGGGAAACTCTTGGAAACGTTCTCGACCTCAAGAATGATCTCTTGTGTGGGTGATGCGCTTTTTACTTCCATGTGTACAGACTCCCGTGCAACGACATTGTGGCATTGCCCCCTATGCGACTTCGTGTGGTATCGTTACCATATAGAGCTAGAGAAAAACAACTACAAAGGTATCCCATGAAATTGGCTACTAACCGTCCAGTTGTTTCAGTGCCTGCCCACTCGATTGGCGGACGACAATCTTGGTCGGCAAAACGATCTCCTGGTAGGCTTCTGGGGCCTTTCCAGATAGCCGCGCCAACAGTAACTCGGTGGCTTGCCGCCCCATCTCATAGGCGGGCTGGGCGGCAACCGTAAGGAAGGGATCCACAACCAAGTCCGCGGGCAGGTCGTCGAAACCCACCAGGGCCAAATCCTCCGGCACATGCAGACCGGCATCCCGCAAAGCCCGCAGAGCACCAATAGCGATAAAGTTGTTGCCGGCGAACAGGGCGCTTGGACGCGGCGTCCTCGCCAGCGCCTGCATTGTCATATCGTAGCCGCTTTCCAGCGAAAACTCGCCATAGCAAACCGGCGCTGCATCGGCATCCACGCCCGCTTCCGCCAGTGCGCGCCGGTAGCCGGCCACGCGATCCTCAGCCGTGGAAACTCCCTGTGGGCCGCTCAACATAGCAATCCGGCGATGTCCCAGTGACAGGAGCAGACGTGTCAGTTGATAGGCGCCGCCTTCGGAGTCGCAGCGCACCACATCGGTCTGGGGATTGGGAATCCGGCGGTCCAGCACCACCACGGACGTATTCTGGCCTTGGATAAACTTGATCGGTTCGATCGCACTACGCGCTGGCACCAACAACACCCCGTCCACCTGCTTTTGCATAAGCACGTGCAGGTACTTATCTTGCTCGGCCTCTGACTCGTCGGTGTTACACAAGATCACGTTGAACCCGGCATCGCTGGCTGCATCCTCGACCCCGCGCGCGACCGTGGTCCAGAAGGGGTTGGAGATATCGGTCAAAATCAATCCCAGTGTATCAGTACGCCGCGAACGCAAGCTGCGGGCCAACACATTAGGAACATACCCCAGGTCGGCAATTGCGGTTTCTACACGCGCGCGCGTCTTCTCATTCACGTAACCAGAGTTGTTGATCACGCGGGAGACCGTAATGGGGGCAACGCCTGCCCGTTTCGCTACATCACGTATGGTGACCATGAACCAGATCACAGAACATGGATATGGTACCGTTTTCCTGGTACGCTTACCATATTACAACAAAAATCCGCAAATGTCAAGAGGTTTTTTGATTGATTGATCAAAGTGCTCCTCATTGGGGGGTGAAAGACCGCTATTAGCAGCCGCTGCGTGCCGAAGCGGTAGAAGACCCGATCCTGGACCGCGCGGGCCACCGTGACCAGGTTGGGCAGATTTCCTACCTGCCCCAGGTATTCGACCGTGCTGTAGGCATTGTTGCTTACGTGGATGCACAGTTGTCGGTGAAAGGGCATCTGCTCATCCTGCAGCGGGGTGAGGAGCTGCTCGGCCGCTACCCCATTGGCCTTCTCATCGCTGCGCACGCGCCGCACAATGAGCGGCACGACCTACTGCGGGTCGTCAGGATGCTCTCGCTTCGGTAAGAAGGCGGTGACGGAGTAGCGATGTCCGATGGTGACCGGTTTGTTCCCTGCCACCGGGTTGGGCTGGTAGACGTAATTCCGGTCTTCCAGCGTCCGGGCAAAGGGGCGGGGGATGGGGACCGCGTCTGTCCCCAGCAGCCAGAACGTGCGACGTTGCCCCCAGCTTTTACTGGCTCGACAATGCTAAATTACCTCAGCCGCTCCCGTCGGAGTGCCAAATTCGACGGGAGGGATGCGTAATCCGTCAACATTGGCCTGGATTTGCCGATTCGGGTCGAGCAGAAAAGCGGTGGAAGTCGAATCTAACATTGTCGAGCCAGGTATACCCGTCATCAAAAATACGGGCACCCGAGCGGCGCCATCAAAATGGACTTATGCCATAACCCATTTCTCATAGTACAAAGTAAAGTAACTGACAGGGTCGCGCCCTGTAATCCGCACAGCCCAGTTACCAACGCCTTGCTTGGGTTCGTGCCAATCCACCGGCTGACCAGGGGCCACAACACTCTGCAAAACATGTGTGGTGTCTTGCCAATACCTGTCCAATTCCCGTAGTTGTATTATGACTGCGCCAGAGCCTACTGTGCAATAAACATCAGCTCTGTCATGATCATCGAAACATACTGCAAACTGGTTGCTACTCGTGCCTGTTGGAGGATAGATCGGGGGATCAATCTCATACGTAATTCGATAAGGTTTAGGCGTTTTGATGCTCCAACGAGAAATGCCTACGCTGATGTCCTGCCAGGTGAAGATTTCACCAGCTACCCCTCCTGTCTCGACAGGTACAGAGAGTTCAAATGCGCCCGATTCATCTGGTCGTCCCAGAGGGGTCACCGTAATCCCGATTTTGAAGTCCCCATTCTTAACCAGTTTGAGGAATTCCTCTACATCTTGTTTCCGCGGCCCCTTAACAAACACACGGAATTCGTTGCCCTCAATATCCTCAAGCAAACCGATTGTCTGCCAGTACTTGACCAGTGGGCTATCGAACTGAAGCGTACTTTGTGGTTCCATGGTATATCTCCTTTCTAATCTAAGGGTCAGCGACACAACGAAACCCTGTAAACGCATCTGAAAAATAAGCATCTTTTGGAACACGATAGGCTATGTTTTCGATTTTTGAATCGCCACCTCCTCCTTTCGTACTTAACACCCGAGGCGGGTCTTGAGAAGTATCGGTCCAGGAAATTGTAGGCGTGTAGTAGCTGGTACTGGTCCATTCCCAAACATTGCCCGCCAGGTCGAAAACGCCATCACACGATACTCCCTGTTGCGTAAGGCCCACGGCTTGTGTCTGGCGTTTTTCACCGAATTCGCTCAACTCCCAGTAATAAAAATTAGCGAGGTCGTGCGTCGGGGTTATAGGATCGTTGCCCCAGGGCCACCAACGTCCGTCGGTACACCGCGCGGCCCGTTCCCATTCCTGTTCTGTAGGCAGCCGCCGACCCAACCAGGCACAGAACTGCGCTGCCTGTAGTGCCGTCACGTTGACTACAGGGAATAAAGCCTGTGCTGGTGAAACATAGGTAGACGGTGGAGCGTTAGGCAATGAACAAACGTTGGCCTCGACACAACGAAGATATTGTTGGTTCGTTACCTCGTTAATATCCATCGTAAAGGCCGGCAGTGGGTAGTCGGCTGACGGTAGATAGTTTTTTGAATCGCGTGGTTCTCCGGCACGCCCCAAACGCACCGTCGCGGCAGCGACTTTAGCAACAGGTGCATTTCCCTGGGCCAGTTTGAGCAGCCGTTTTGGTGCTTGAAGTTTGACATAAAGCTGAATGCCCACCACACTTAGAATGACGATCCATAGGGCTGCCATAGCCAGCAGCCATCGCGTTCTGATTGCCACTTTACGTTCCGCTTGGGCACGGGCATTGGACGCTTCCGCTAATTCATGTTCCCTATCGGCACGGTCGGTAACCTCCTTGAGAAGTTGCTGCGTTAGCTCAAGTTCACGCTGCTCTTGTGCTTTCTGTTCGGCGGTTTGCCGTGCAAGCAGTGCTTGTGAAGCATCCATAAATTCCTGTTCCAGGTCAGATAACTCATCGGCGTGCATGAGTGCCCATTCTTGTGCTTCCACCAACCGCGCACCGCGATATAAGGCTCCCTCGTCCTTCCCCAGGCTTTTCCATTCTTTGGCCGCTTCACCTAAACGGCGTTGAATTCGTAGGTTCTCTCTGTTCTCCTCCAACCATGCGCGCAATTGCGGCCACTCGCGGATCAAGGCTTCGTGCGCGACTTCGACAACCTCGTTATCTACGGTAATCAATCGTGCGTCGGCCAACGTATCCAACATATCCACGATTGCGTCCGGCCTTTTTCCACCGGGTACGAGTTCTGTCAACGTAACGCGGCGGCGTGTATCTTGCGTGCCTTCACCTAACTCGGTCAGGCACAGGAAAATGTTGCGTGCTATGGCCTGTTGTTCCGGCGTCAATCCACCATAAACGGTTTCAGCGGTCCTGGCAATTGCTCCCTGCACGCCGCCGGCTTCTGTGTAGCCGGCAAGTGTCAACATACGGTTTTCACGGCGGTGCCATGTCTCCAGCAGGGCGTGGGATAGCAACGGCAGTGCGCCCGGTTCATCGCCGACATCGCGCAACATCAAATCCACCAACCCCGACTCAAACTCCCAATTGTTGCGGCGTGCCGGTTCTTCGATAGCGCGCCGCAGTTCATCTTGGGTCATTTGGCCGATGTATGCCTGGTGTCTCTCTAATGCTTCCCGCAACGTGTCAAATTGCGCACAGTGGGCGTAGAAGTCAGCACGCAAGGCGATAATGATAACGGTTTGTCCCTTGGTCTCCGGCGCGACAGCATACATCAAGTTGCCGACAAAGGCATGACGCTCTTCCGGGTCTTTACACGCAGTGAACAACTCCTCAAATTGGTCCACGATTAAGAGTAGACGATTGCTGCGCGGATCCCCTGACACAGTCGTCTGGCTGAGGAGTTTGAGAACGTATAGGTGAAGGCTACGATCATCGCTTTTCAGATCGTCAATCAGGGTTGATGTCGCTGTCACGGACTCAACAGTGCGGGTTAGCGTAGTGGCTAGTGCCTCCAAAGGGTGGGCTGTAGGGGTAATGATATGTATTGGCCAGCGTGTACTATCCTCTGGCAGTTGTGCGCCATCAGCTAAGGGCATCCCCCGACGCAAAGCCGGCACAATACCCGCGCGCACCAATGAGGACTTGCCGCTGCCAGAAGCCCCCACCACTGCCAGAAACCGTTGCTCGCGCAGCCGCCCAACCAAATCGGCGGTGAGTTGCTCGCGCCCGAAGAAAAGGTCGGCGTCGTTCACATCAAAGTAGCACAAGCCCTTGAACGGCGGTTTACCTTTCCAGCCAGGAAACTCGGCGTACAGCCTTGTACTTAACTCCTTAATTTTCGCCGGTGCAGTACTAGTACAGAGCGGGGCAATCGCCTCAGGGTGGCTCTCTAGAATATATATCAGCAAACGCTCAAACTGATATTTATCGCCGAGCCACAGGATTATACCGCGTGCTATAGCTTCCTTACGTGCCTGCTGCTCGGCTTGCTCGATCTGATCCGCCAATTCGAACAACTGGCGCTGGCGCGCATCCTTAGAATCCAATTGCTCGCCCAGTACTCGCAAGAACAGTCCCAGTGCATTTTCCTGGGCATCTGTGTGTTGACGATACAGGAAATCCACAATCACCTGGAAGCGTTCAAGCCGAGTTCTGGCTTCAGGCAATTGATCTCGCCAACGACTGAGGCGGGCGTCAATGAAGATGGCATGTATTGCCTGCTCACTGCCAAAGCTTTCGCTATCGGGGAGTACATGTCTTAAACGATTGTAAAGTTGCGAAGGAAGTCCCAAAGGCGTTTCCGGCATATTATGTATATCAACTTCCAGCGCGATACAAAGGGCGCGCAGGTCATCAATATTATAGGAACTGGTAATAGATTGTTCCAATTGACTCAACAAATTTGCCATGGCTTTCTCCTTATCCCAGGCGATAGGCCGCTTCTTGAACTGGCGCGTATGGTGCTTGAAGAGGAGCAAGTGTTCGGCCCGCCGAAATCGGGATCGCTGCCGACAGCGTTGCGCATGCCCTGGGCGCAAACTTCCCCGCCGCTGCCATCCGGGTTGTAGTGCATGATCGTCGCGTGCCGGACATCCGCTTTGATGTAAACGTTGCACGACGATCCCACCGAGACAAAGAGACGAAATCAATGCGTGAAGGTGTTCAACGAACCCGCCCCCGGCGGCGGCCCATGATGGGCCGTTGACGCGCAGAGGCGGGTGGGGTGTTCTTGTGCAAGTGTTGTTCTGTTGTTGATGTGGTGCGAAATACCCACCACGGTGGTCAAATCGCCGTTGGTCTATCCTTTTGGTCGGGCAATGTTGTGAAGATGATGATATGCAACAATCCTAGTATAGCATGGGAATTGGAGAAAATCAATAGTGCGCCATTGCGTCTGAACATTCAAGACAACGGCTGTACCCGGCGAAGCCGACGCGCTCCTCCATCGAAGAATCGCCCCAATGCGAGAGGTGGATGCCCCCCCGGTACGCTCCGGTGGGGGGCGCTTGAAACTCCACGATCTCGTAGTTGGCTTCGCCGGTATATCAACCAAACATCTACACCGCCGGCGCACAGATACCCGCATCAAGACTCAGGGAGTAAAGATGATGACCGTATAGGTGAATTGCTGTGGTTGCCCGGCGATGATGACATTGCTTACCGTCACCTGGTAGGATGTGTCGGTGATGGGCGCATCGGCAAAGTTTGCCTGTGGTTCCCAGACCAGCGTATTCTCACCGTAGCCGTTGACGACAGTGTTTTGCTGGAGTGCCAACGGTTGCCCTTCGCGCGTCATTGTCACCGTCGCTTGGCTGAAATCCGCCTGGGGATAGGCGAATGACCAACGCGGGTACACCACCTGGTAGGGCACATAACCTGATGGGGGCCATGCTACAAATGCTTCCCGCGTGGCCGGACGTGGCTTCCACATATTGTCGAGGTCAAAAACCCACAGCGCATTGCTTGCAGGATAGTCGTCACGCGGCGGGATATCGCCCGTGCCCATCCACTGCGTTTGGGGGTACAAAATCCAGCGACGATGCCCAACGAAATAGTTGCCGCTGCCCGGATCATAGACATAACCACTGATGGCGTCCGGGCCATAGCGTCCCAGGAAAAGGTTGGAGCTTCCCGCTCCTTCTCGCCCATCCGCCGTGTAACATATCCAGCTTTCATCGGGGCTATGGCTCAATTTGCGGTTGACGCTCATCATCAACGCTGCTGCCTGCGCTTTGAGGTTGTAGGTGTCGTTGAAACCTGTCAGTGGTGGGATCCCAGCCATTGAGCGGAAATAGTTGATCCGGCGCAGTATTGCCGCACGGAAAGTCTCCGAGGTGATGCCCGCGCCGCAGCTGGCATGGTTGCCCGTCCAGCCGCTATCAGTATTGGCGGATCCCAGGTATTCCTTCAGGTACAGAGACCGCGAGGCTTCACGGCTCTGGGTATCCACCCACGGAGGTGGCGAGAACGGACGTTGCACCAGGGGTAAATAAACGAAATAATTCCATTCCTGAAGTGCCGTTGTCCCCGCTACACGCGCCGGCCACGTGGGTGGCGTGCCGAGCCACGTTTCCTGTGTATCCAGGCCGGCAGCGACCCAATTTGTGAAGAGCAATCCCATTACCAGGGGCAGCCACAAGGCTCTATAGGGTAGCGATTTGGATACCATCTTATACATTCAGCACCTCCTTATCTTTCACTGAAGTGCCCACCACCCGCTCGCCCTACGCCAGATGTTCCGGGGTGAGCGCGTTGCGCGTGATAGGCCGCGATTGAGCGATGGCGCCAGCGCCTGCCCAGCCGTCGCGGGTACAGCCACGGGCACTTGTTCCCTAAAAAAGCAATACCGGGGCGGGGGGCGCACCACAGATGTGCCTACAGGATAGGAACTTGCGCCCCTTGATCCGTGGGGACGCTTGAATCGTGCCGGAGTGATTGAGCATATTCTGCATTATGCCAAAAGGTCTGGTAGCCGGTAAATCTTTTTCACCCTTACCATCACGGATGAGGATCTCGCGCCGGGAAAAATTCACGTTTTTGACACGCAGGCGCACACATTTCATCAGCGCATCCCTGTGCCATAAAGCAATTTCGCCATCAGTTGGTGGACACCGTTCATAATTTGCCAGGATCAACCGCGCTTCTTTACGGGGGTGAGGACGGCAAAATGTATTCATAAAATTCAAGCATTTCCATATTGACTTGTATGATTGATGAGTATATAATGTTTATGTTAAAAAGCAATTGTGGAAGTTCTCCAGTTATGGATACACGTTTGACCCTAAAACCCGGACAGCCCGGCACGAAGCAATGGGTAGACAAATACGGCGATCGGCTGGTGTGTGTACATTATCGCTATGATGCAGCCCGGCGGAAGCGCTACAAGACGGTGGAGTTGATTGTCGAAGAGGTGGATTGGCAACCGCCGCCTGCACTGACGGAGAGGGATAGGATGGTGTATGTGCAGGTCAAGTGGGGGGAGGCGGCGCGTCGGGTGAAGGAAGCCGGCGGGATATGGAACAGGCAGAAAAAGGTGTGGGAGTTGCGCTACGATCGAGTGGTGGACTTGGGGCTGGAAGGGCGGATTGTGGGAGAAGTGGGATAGCTGAATCTTGAGCCAGCGGGGGAAAGGTGGTCGTTCTAGATAGGCGGGATATGAAGGTGGCACATTAGAGATGCGCAGAAAAGTATATATATCTAGATGCAAGCCTGGTTGACTGACAAAAAAAGTTAGAAGGCGTGTTTCCAAGTACCGCAAGGTGCGGTATACTCTCCACGATTCCAATCATAGGAGAGAAAACATGAAAAAAACGCCTCGGATATATGATGCTTTGATTGCGGTATTGCGCCAGTGTCGCCGCTGGTTGGATATACGGCATATGAAAACGTTGGCTTGGATGGTAACGGGCTTGCTTTTGACGGAGAAGATCAGTTTGTCCGCGTGGGTAGCCGTGGTAGATAGCCGTGCGGTGTATGCGCAAAGCACTGTGCGCCGCTTTGTCCGTTGGTTGAACAATGAGCGGATCGATGTCTGCGCCTTGTATGGGCCGTTGATTGAGCAAGCCCTGGCCGATTG
>Ga0208197_1000179_pt1 | contig 86020 bp, 61 predicted proteins | sample AD_JPNNA4_MetaG_FD_184444 | JGI IMG/M metagenome (GOLD analysis project Ga0208197, IMG submission 184444) | Active sludge microbial communities of municipal wastewater-treating anaerobic digesters from Japan - AD_JPNNA4_MetaG (SPAdes) (version 2) | ecosystem: Engineered > Bioreactor > Anaerobic...
GGAGCCGGCTACCCCGCCCTCGCCCGAATGCGAATATCTGCTACTCCCGCCCCATCCTCGGTGAATTCAGTCCTGGCGCGGCCCGTCCCGGACGGATTCTCTGAAAGACCGGTCAGTCCTGCTGGCCCCGGATTCGCCTCCCCGGGCGGGGTTCGCCTTCGGGATCCGGGGACGGCCGGCGGGTCGGCCCATCAAGGGCGCAGGGGCGATCTTTCAACGGCGGGTCTCCTGTGATAGCCTCGACACGGGTTCCGTCAGGTCGATGCCGGGGAGGGAGAGATGGGACGTATCAACGGTCCTGCCGCGTGGATTCTGGTCGCGTTCTGGGCTGCAGGGACGGGCGCCTGCGGCGGGGGCAGCAGCCGGCCGGACTTCGGGGCTGCCGATACCGAGGAGGAGACGGCGTCGGACCTGGGTTCCGACGAAGGCGGGGGACCGGGGGATGTCCTCGAGGCGACCGAGGCCGTCGAGGACCAGGGCACCGGGTCCGAGGTCATCGGCCCGGTCTCCTGCACCCGGGACGAGGACTGCAAGGACGCCCCGGTGGCGCTGGAGGAGTGCCAGAAGAAAGTCTGCCTGAAGCCGCAGAACATCTGTGGATGGGGCTGGCAGGGGAACTGCTGCCGGGCAGAGACCTTCCTCCAGGAGGGGTTCGAGGGGAACCTCCAGGACTGGACCATCGACGACCCGAGGCCTGACGACGAGGTGACCTGGGTGGTCACGGATCACCGAAAGGCCCTCGGGGGCAAGAGCCTCTACGTGGGAAATCCTCGGTGCCGGGTCTATGACAACGCCCAGCGCGATGCAGAATGCCAGAAGGTCGGCAGCGGCATCGGGACCTCCACCGCGGTTCGCCTGTCGATCCAGTCTCGGGCCTTCCTGATCCCTCCGCTGGACACGACCCGGAGCACGTGGTTCCTGTCGGTCCGGGTCTTCCAGCGCCTGGAGCCGGCGGTGGGCGAGCGGTTGCCCGACGGGATCCGGGTGCTGGTGATCGAGAATCCGGCCGAAGCACCCATCGAGCACGAGATCTTCACCTCGGACGGGGTTCCCGCCGACGCGGAAAACGACTTCCAACTGGTCACCGCCAGCCTCCGGGAATTCGCCGGCAAGGAGATCGCGATTCGGTTCCTGTTCGAGACGGCCGACGCCCAGGACAACGACTTCGAGGGCGTCTACCTGGACGACCTCCGGGTGGAGTCCCGATGCGATGCCGATTGCACGCCCGGGACGACCTGTGCGACCGACGACGACACGTGCAGCGACGATCGCTGCCAGCCCATGGTGAACACCGAGTCCCAGGGCGTCTGCTCCCACCCCGCGATCCCCTGGTGCCTGGACCCCCAGTGCACCCCCGAGACGGTCGCCTCCGACTGTCCCCCGCCGGGGGCCTGCCAGAAGGCGGTCTGCGTCGACTGGCGGTGCGGCGTCGAGGACCTGCCCCCGGACCAGTGCTGCGACACCGTGACGATCCTCCAGGCGGCATTCGATGGGGGACTCGACGGGTTCCAGGTGTGGGCCTATCAGGACAACCAGCGGGTGCGGTGGCAGCCCTCGACGGCGCGGTCCACCTCCGGGACGGGGTCGCTCTACTACGGGAATCTGGCCTCCCGGACCTACGACAACGCCGGAGGACTCACCTTCGGCGAGGCCACCTCGCCCCGGTTCCAGGTCCCGGCCGAGGGCTACACGTTCCTGTCCTTCCAACTGTTCCTGAAGACCGAATGGGACGATGCCTCGGGGGATTACTACAACCCCCTGGGGCGGGACTTCTTCGAGACTCAGGTGGTGACCGACGGCGCCGCGCCCGGGGAGGAGGTGGTCCAGGACGTCTGGACCTCCCACATCGTTCGGGGAACGACCCGGGAGGCCTTCCAGCCGGTGGGGGTGGACCTGACTCCCTTTGCAGGGAAGAGCGTCTCGATCCGGTTCCGGTTCGACACCGGGGACGTCGAGCGGAACGCCTACGAGGGCGTCTACATCGACGACGTGCGGGTCACCCGGAACGGTTGCCGGCGCCAGAACTGTGCCAGTGCCGCGGACTGCTTCGTGGACGGGGTCTGTCGGAGCGGCCGTTGCGATGCCGGAGTCTGCCAGGTGAACCGGATCGGCCCCGAGGGGTGCTGCGCGGTCCAGACCGAGTGCGATGACCAGGACGCCTGCACCCTCGACGGATGCCTGGGGCAGACGTGTCGCCATGACGTCTTCGAGTCCCCCTCCTGCTGCGTCCCGGCGGAGGCGGCCCGGTTCACCTTCGAGGACCCGGACGCCCTGGCGAACTTCCTGGTGACCGACGACTCGGTGCCCGGCGTCGGCGGTTCCGTGGTCCGCTGGGGGAGGTCCACCCAGAAGGCCGCCACCGGGGAGGCCTCCCTCCGCTACGGCAACGATGTCGCGAACAACTACGACAACTTCGGCATTGCCCGGGGGCGGATCCTGACGCCTCCGATCGCCGTTCCTCCGGCGGGCGTGGTGCGCCTGTCCTTCACCCTCTTCCTGGACATCGAGGAAAGTGCGGATCTGGACCGGTTCTGGGTCGAGGTAGTGGACGGGGACACGGTGACCGAGGTCTTCCAGAAGGGCGAGATCTCCGGCGGGAACTACGACCAGTGGTACGCGGTCCCGCCCATCGACCTGGCCCGGTGGCGCGGTCGGACCGTGCGGATCCAGTTCCAGTTCGACTCGGTGGACGCCCAGGAGAATCGGGGACAGGGGGTCTTCGTGGATGACGTGGTGGTGGCCAAGGTCTGTCCTTGACCCTCGTTCCGCCGACGGCAGGTGTGGACATCGACATCAACAGGCGAACCACCCCGGGTGGTGACCAAGGGTGGGCCGGATTGACTTGGAATGGCGTCCCGACTTATGCTGCTTCCGCCGTGCTGCGGTTGCTTTCTGCCATGAGGCTCTACCGGGGGGACCAGCAGAGATGACCCGAAGAATGCGCTGTGTGTCCTGGATCGTGGTGGGTGGCCTGTGGGCCTGCCTGCCTCCCGACGAGGAGGGGGAGGGCGCCGTGGGTGTCAGTGCCTCCATGCTGGTCAGCACCTGCCAGCCGGGTGCCCTGCCGGAAGGGGAGGTGAACCGGGTGACCGTGGAGGTCACCGGAAGGGATCGGAACACCGGACAATCGGTGCTGCTGGCCTCCGGCGAGGCAGCGGTCCCCGGGGATGGGGTTGCCCTGGGGTCGGTGCCCGCCGGGAGCGGCCGGGTCGTCACCGTGCTGGGCTACCGCCAGGGGCAGGACACCCCCGCGTGGTATGGACGGAAGCGGGAGGTGGCCATCGCCCAGGACCGGACCACGGAACTCCAGATGGTGCTCTCCCGGTTCGGGGCCTCGACCTGCGTGGGGGTGCCCGCCGGCTTCTCCCCGATGATGTTCCCGGCGTCCGTCGTCCTGGGGGACGGGCGCGTCCTGGTCACCGGTGGCTTCACCACCGTCGAGGACCAGGGCGGCGGCAGCCTGCGCCTGACCGGCCCCAGCGATCGGGCCTACCTCTATGACCCCTTCCAGGGCACCTTCACCGAGATTGCCTCCCGGATGAATGCTCCCCGGGCGGGCCACGTGATGGTGCAGCTGCCCCTGGCCCAGGGGGATCGGGTGCTGATCTTCGGGGGGCTCACGAAGGCCTCCTGGAAGGCGGGGACCACCTTTCCCCTGTCCTTCGACACGGCCGATGCCCTGGACTCCTACGAGGTCTTCGATGTCGCGGCGGGAACCTTCGTGACCGGCGGCGAGCGGATGTCCAGCCCACGGGCCTTTCCCGAGGCGGGGCGGCTCTACGACAACAGCGTGCTGATCGTCGGCGGCGGACGGTGGCCTGTTGATGACGCCCGCTACCTGGTTGCGGATCTCTGGGCTCCCTACGGCGGAGCCGACGGCCAGGGGGGACTGCTGGCGCTGGAGAACGGTCTTCGGACCAATCGCCAGCACAACGGCGGCACGATGGTGAAGATCGAGGACACGAGCCAGGGGCTGTCCCGCTACCTGGTGCTGGGCGGGACCACCTTCGACGAGGCGGTGCTGGAGGTGTTCACCCAGTCCTCGCGGCAGCAGGACGGGGCCAGTGGGGCCTTCCGAAGCCGGGCGGTGGCCAATCTGCCCCGGCTCTTCTTCCCGGGAGTCGCCCCGATTCGGGAGGACGCCCAGGGCAACAAGCGGTTCCTGGTGGCCGGCGGAGCCGTCTGGAATGGCAGCACGCTGCTGCCGCCCGGGGACCAGGCCTGGCTCCTGACCATCGACGGGACCGGCAAGGGAACGGTCGAGACGCTGAACGGCCAGCCCTGCGCGGCGCGCTGGCTCCACGGGGTCCTGGCGTCGAAGGACGGCGACCTGGCGTGGCTCATCGGCGGTGTTCGGGACTTCGGAGGCGGGCTGGCAGATGGGGCCTGCCACCTGGATCTGGCGGCGAAGCGCCTCGTGGCGGCCGATGCCTCCACGGGTCTCCTGGCCGGGCGGTTCGGGGCGGCCCTGGAGGTGCTTCCCGACGACACGCTGTGGGTGGCGGGGGGCGTCGGCGAGGCGGCGGAACTGGACCCGGCCTCCGCGGGGAAGGTCGAGGTCTACACGCCGGCCGCGTTGAAGACCAGCCTGGTCGAGATGTGAGGGAGGAAGGACGATGAAGGAACGTCAGGAACGCGATTTTCGGGTCCTTCGTTCCCTTCGCCGGGGGAGAGGGGGGCCAGCGCTGGTGGGGGTCCTGTCCCTGGTGGTTCTCCAGGTCGGACCGGGCCCCTTCCTGGTTCCGGAGGCCCGGGCACAGGCGGCCTCCCAGGGGGACGTCCGGCGCCTCATGGTGCGGGTGGTGCCCAAGGACGCGCGGAAGGACGCGACCGCCGCCCTGGTCTTCCGCGGGTTGATCCGCCGGGCGGCCGATCGCCTGGGCGCCTCGGGGCTGCGTCGCGCATCGGGGGTCGAAAACCGGTTCGATCGGGAGTTGGAGACGGTCCAGAACCGGGTCGAGGCAGGCTACCAGGCCCTCATGGGTCAGCGGTGGGCGGAGGCCCTGGAGGCCTACCGGGCAGCCGAGACCGCGCTGCAGCCGGCCCTGGCCATCGCCAGCCGGAACCTCGTGGCGCGGGTCTACAAGGGCCTGGGAATCTCCCTGCTCCAGGCCCAGAAGCAGCTCCAGGCCAAGGACGCCATCAAGCGATCCCTGGTCGTCTATCCGGGGCAGCAGGCCTCGGAATACGCGGTGACCCTGGAGGCCCGGAACTTCTTCCGTCAGGTCCAGCAGGAGATCGAGGAGGCCCCCGAGACCGCCGTCGAGGTGCTGGCGGAAAAGGATGCGGAGGTCTACCTGGATGGGGAGTTCAAGGGCTTCGCCCCGATCAAGATCGGGGGGGTGAAGCCAGGGGATCACTGGGTCACCGTGATGGCCGACGGGTTCCAGCCCTGGTCCCAGTTCGTCGTGGTGCGGGGAGTCGTGGAGCAGCAGGTCGAGGTGACCCTGAAGGCCGCCCCGGAGAGGGGTCGGCAGGAGGAGGCCCTGCGGGGAATCCTGCGGTCCCTGGAAAAGGCCCTGCCCGAGGCCGAGGCCCGGGCCCTGGCCGAATCCTCCGGGGCCACGGACCTGCTGGTGATCCGGGTCTCCCAGGAACGAAACGGCTTCGCGGTCCGGGGCCTCTTCGCGTCCGGAACCCGGGTGCAGCCGGTCCAGTTGGACCTGGCCCGGGATGGCAACCTCGTGGTGGCCCTCCAGGACCTCCTGGTGGACCTCACCGGCGTGGCGGCGCGATCCGAGAGCACGATGGTGGCCCTGGAGGCCCCGCCGGTGGCGCTGCCCGAGGCGGCCCAGGGCGGCGGCGGGGGTACTCCGACGATCCAGGGCGGCGAGGACCTCATCGTGGACCCGAACTCGCCGATCTTCAAGGACACCTCCCAGAAGCCCAAGAAGTCCAACCTGGTCCGCCAGTGGTGGTTCTGGACGGCCCTGGTCGTGGGCGTTGGCGCGGTCGCCGGACTGACCTACTGGGGGGTCACCGCCGGCGGATCGGAAGGCGGTGGCGGCCCCACGGGGGACCTCCAGGTGAACCTGCACGGGATCCGCTGAGGTCCCGTGGACAAGTGACGGGGATAGGCACTTGAACGATTCCGCAAAGGGAACCTCCCCGAGCTCGCAGGCGCGACCACGATACTTCGGGAAGTACCTGCTGCTGGAGAAGATCGGCTCCGGCGGGATGGCAGAGATCTTCAAGGCCGTTCTTCGGGGGGCTCAGGACGTCCAGAAGGTCGTCGTGATCAAGCGGATCCTGATGGGGTACTCCCGGGATCCCTCCTTCGTGAAGATGTTCGTGGAGGAGGCTCGGATCACCGCCCCGCTCCAGCACTCCAACATCGTCACGATCTACGAGTTCGACGAGGTGGACGGGCAGTACTACCTCGCGATGGAACTGGTGAACGGGAAGGACCTCCAGCGGATCATGGCCCGGGTGAACAAGATGGGCCGGGCCTTCGCGCCGGAACTGGCGGTCCATGTGACATCCGAGGTCTGCAAGGCCCTCTGGTATGCCTACAACGCCCGGGACGTCCACGGGAATCCGCTGCGGATCATCCACCGGGACGTGTCGCCCAGCAACATCCTGATCTCCTATGACGGGGAGGTGAAGGTCTCGGACTTCGGCGTGGCCAAGGCGGCCACCAGTGGCGGAGGCGACGGGCCGGGCCAGGGACTGCTGAAAGGGAAGCTGGGCTACATGTCCCCGGAGCAGGTGGCAGGTCTGGACCTGGACCACCGGTCCGACCTCTTCAGCCTGGGGATCATCCTCTTCGAGTGCCTGACGCTGAAGCGGCTCTTCCTGGGGCGGAGCGACCTCCAGACCCTGATCAACGTCCGGGATGCGGACGTGGAGAAGCGCCTGGCACGGCACCCGGAGATCGACCCGGCCCTGGCGGACATCCTCCGAAAGGCCCTGGCGAAGGACCGGGACCGCAGGTATCGCAACGCCCTGGACTTCCAGAAGGACCTGGACGACTGGCTCTTTTCGCGGGGGCACCGCGTCGGGAGCGCCCAGGTCGGCCTCTTCCTCCGGGACCTCTTCCCGGAGGAGGCCGAGCAGGACCTGCTGCCCCTGGATGTGGAAGAGAGCACCGGGCTCCGGTCCGGACGGGCCCTCTCGGAGGTCGGGGATGGCAAGGAGGGGGTCGGTCGTCCCGCCGCCTCGGGGCCGGTGCCGGTGGTCCCGGAGCCTCGGCGGTCGACGGGTCCCGTGCCGCTCCCATCGACCCAGGAGGTCTCGGGGCCCCTGGACATGCCTGCCCCTGCCACGCGCAATACGCGCCTGGATCCCCAGAACGCCACCTTCCGGATCCGGGATGCCGAGGGGAACATCTTCGGTCCCATCTCCTTTGCCAACATGCTGAGCCTCCTCGAAAGCCGATCGATCACCGAGGAGGAGTACGCCTCGATGAACGAGGGGGAGTGGGTCCGGGTGGGCGACATCGCGGCGGTCCGGGGGGAGGTGCAGCGGAAGAGCCGGGAGGCCTCGCGCCGTACGCTGATGTTCGAGGGAACCGTGGAACCCCGGGGCCTGGTGGGCCTGGCGTTCCGCGTCTGCGGCCAGCAGCGGCTGACCGGGATGCTGATGCTGAAGCAGGGACCGAACCAGAAGGAGGTCTACGTCGTCGACGGGCGGCCGAAGTTCATCTACTCGAACCTGAAGTCGGAATTGCTCGGGGAGTACCTGGTTCGGAACCGGACCGCAAGTCGGGAAGCCCTGGAAAAGGCCCTGGCCCTGTCGGGAAAGGGGGCCGTCCGGCTGGGCGATGCCCTGGTCGCCCAGGGGATGGTCGGGGCCCATGAACTGGCCCAGGTGCTCCAGGTGCAGTTCCGGGAGCGATTCCTGCAGATCTTCGGATGGACCGGCGGGTGGTATGGCTTCTACGAAAACACCCCCCTGCCGCAGGGCGTGGTCCCGATGGACCTTCCGCCCATCGAGATGATCACCGAGGCGGTGCGGCGGAACTTCGACCTCTCCCTGCTCCGTTCCTATCTCCGGGACTCGGAGTCGAGGCGGCTGGCCCCCAGCGAGGGGAGCCGGATCGACCTCCAGGACCTCAAGTTCCAGCCACGGGAGATGCGCCTTGTCCACCTGCTGGACCAGCAACCCACCATCGAGGCCCTCAAGAAGGCCCTTCCCGCGACGCCCGAGCAGCAGACCCTGATCTACCGGGTCGTCTTCCTGCTGGTGGAATCGGGGATCTACCGATTCCGGGGCACCGCTACGATGCCTCCGATCCGGTAGCCCTGGTCAGGACAGCTCCACGTATCGGCACCGCACCAGGTGGGAGATCATCGCCAGGGTCACCAGGGGAGGCTGCTCCAGCAGCCGCGTGAGGTCCTCGATTCGCCGGTTGCCGTCGCAGACCTTCAAGAGGCGGTCCATCTCCTCCGGGTGGTCGGTGGGGATCCGAATCCAGTGCTCCTGGGGGAGGCGGAAGACCTTCCGCTGGAGCGACCCGAGGCTCTCCTGGTAGGTCTGGAGCAGGAGGGCCTCGTTCTTCTGGAAGAAGAGCAACAGTTCCTCGGCCTTCGGGGCCAGCATCGTGAGTCGTTCCAGCGAGGTCATGGCCCCGGACTGGTCTCCCAGGTCGAAGAGGTTCACCACGTCGTGGTAGAGGGCCTTCTCCCGAGCCCCCCACCGCAGGATCTGGCGGGTGGGAACGGTGCTCGCGGGCTGGGAGGCCGTCAGCAAGGTCTCACGGGCATGGGGAGACTCCGCCGCGGTGGGGGCCTCGGCAGGCCCCTTCCCGGCCTCCTGGAGGCTCTTGACCCGGAGTCGGAGAGACCGGAGGCACTGGTCCAGTGCCTCTGCCAGGGGATCCCGTGCGGGGTCGAAGGATCCCACGGCGGCCAGCACTGCCTCGCGGCGCGCTCGCAGCGTTTCCGGGTCCTCGGGCAGGTCCCGGATCAGGACCTCCAACACCTCCTTCGTCCGGGGACCGGGACCCATCGGCACGGTCTTCTGCATGGGCCAATCCTATCACGGACCAACGGTCACTGGAAACGGCGGAAGATCTCGAGCATCCCCTGCTGCTGGTCCCCCATGGCCTTGAGAACCCGAGGGGCGAACCGGGTCTTCAGTTCTTCCGCGATGGAGGAGAAGGCGTCCTCGGGATGCATCGCCTCCTTGTAGTGCCTCCGGGTCGTCAGGGCGTCGAACACGTCCGCCAGGGCCACGATCCGGGCCTCCAGGGGAATCGCCTCCCCTCGAAGGGCACTGGGATAGCCGCTGCCGTCGAACCGCTCGTGGTGAGACAGGGCGATATTGGCCGCCATCGGGTCCGCCCGGGCCGTCGAGAGGATCTCGTGGCCGTAGATGGTGTGCTTCTGCATCTCCTCGAACTCGACCCGCGTCAGGACCCCCTCCTTCTTGAGGATCTCCGGGGGCACTCCCACCTTGCCGATGTCGTGCAGCGGGGCGTAGAGGCGCAACCGCTCCACGAAGTCCGGCGATTCCCCCAGGGACTGGGCCAGGAGCGCCGAGTACTCGGCCACCCGGGACATGTGGTGGCCGGTCTCCTGGTCGCTCATCTCGGCGGCGCGCTCCAGGGCGGCCACCGTGGCCAGGGTGACCTCCCGCAACTCTCGGGTCCGCTCGGCGATGTAGAGTTCCATGCGCCGCTTCTCGTTGGCCAGGCGGGACCGGGTGGCCGAGAGGCGCAGCAGAACGCGCAGGCGCGCACGGATCGTCGCGTCCGGGGTATCCGGGAGCACCACGTCGTCGGCCCCCATCTGGTAGGCCCGGATCTCCCGGTCCTCCTGGCCACGGAACAACAGCATCACGATCGGGAGGTCCTGGAGGACCCGATGCCCTCGGACGCCTCGCAGGACCGCCAGGGACTCGTCCCCCGGAAGGGAGCCGTCGACCAGGATCACGTCGAAGGCCCGGGACCGGAGCAGTTCCTGTGCCTCCTTCCAGGAGGGCAGGTGCTCCACGACGAATCCGAAGGGACCGAAGGACTGGACCACCCTCTGGAAGGCGGGCGGCTGTCCGATGACCAGCAGTCGGAAGGTGCTCCGAATGGATGGGTACTCATGGGGGTTCGTATCCTGGGATGCGGCCATCGCCTTCCCTCGCGACCGGGCGACAGGATATCCGTTTCCGGGGATCAACGCCAAGGATCGGCCAGGAGGCACGTGGATTCGCGCCCCGGTCCGGTGGAGACCAGCACCAGGGGCACGGCCAGGGCGGCCGCCAGCCGCTCCAGGAAGGTCGCGGCTCCCGATGGCAGGTCTTCCCATCGCCGGACGCCCTCCAGAGACCCCTCCCAGAGCGGCCACTCCTCGTGGACGGGGGCCAGGTCCGGGGCATCCTGGGCCTCCGGGGCCAGGACGTCCAGGGTCTGCCCCCCGAGTTGCCAGGCCCGGACCACCGGGATCGTCGGGGCGAGGCCCGACAGGACGTCCATCTTGGTCACCGCGAGGGCCGTGACGCCATTGGCCCGGACCGCATGCCGGAGGGACGGGAGGTCCAGCAGTCCGCATCGCCGGGGGCGTCCCGTCGTCGAACCGTATTCCTGGCCCCGGTCCCGGAGGGCCTGTCCCAGGGGGCCGTGATCCTCCGATGGGAAGGGGCCCTCGCCGACCCGGGTCGTGTAGGCCTTCACCACTCCCAGGACCCCGAAGGAGGCCGGGATGCCAATCCCCAGGAGCGGGAAGGCCGCCGGAGCCAGGGTCAAGGAAGAGGTCACGAAGGGCCACGTGCCATGAAGCACGTCCAGAAGGGTGCCCTGGGCCGTCTCCAGGAGCACCCGTCGTCCCTGATCCAGGGCCCGGGTCAACTCCTCCTCGATGGGGCGGATGAAGGGGCCCAGGAACTCGGCTGCGGCCAGGCAAGGGGCCAGGACCTCGTCGCGATCCAGGGGATCCCCGCCATGGTGCCGGATCAGGGCGTTTCGCTCGGGCAACATCTCGGTGATGCGGGCAGCCAGACGGTCCGGGTTCTTCAGGTCCACGAGCCGGACTCCCGTGCGGCCGTAGAGGTCCTCGTAGGCCGGGCCGATCCCCCGACCCGTGGTGCCGATGCGGCCTGACGTCCGGTGCGCCTCCCGCAACTGGTCCAGGCGGCGGTGCCAGGGAAGCACGAGGTTCGCACGGGGGCTCAGGAGCAGGCGATCCGGGGAGACCGATACGCCCAGGGTTCGCAGGGACGCGATCTCCTGGACCAGGGTCTCCGGGTCCACCACGACGGCGGGGCCCACCAGGCAGCGGCAGGAGGGGTTCAGGATGCCCGAGGGGATCAGGTGCAGCACGACGCGTCGCCCCGCGACGACCACGGTGTGCCCCGCGTTGGCGCCTCCCTGGAAGCGGACCGCGAGGTCCGCGTCGCCCGAGAGGAGGTCCGTCACCTTTCCCTTGCCCTCGTCCCCCCACTGGAGGCCACTGATCACCAGGCATCCGGGCATCGTTGTCGCCTCAGTTGACGGCCCCGTGACGTCGTCCGGTGGCCAGGAAGTCCCGGACCTGTTCCGCGATGGCAATGGCGACCCGCACCTGGGCCTCGTGGGTCGAGGCCCCCAGGTGGGGCGTCAGCACGACGTTCGGAAGCCCCAGCAGGGGGCTGTCCGTCGGCGGTTCCTTCGAGAAGACATCCACGGCCGCCCCGCCCAGGTGCCCCGACTGGAGGGCCTCGGCCAGGGCCGCCTCGTCCACCACGTCGCCCCGGGCACAGTTGATCAACCGGGCCCCCTTGCGCATCCGGGCCAGGGCCTCCCGATCGATCAGGTGCCGGGTGGCCTTGCCTCCCGGGACGTGGAGCGTGACGATGTCCGCCTGTTCCAGCAGTTCCTGGAGCGTCGAGGCGCTCCGGACCCCCATCGCCTCCATCTGGAAGGAGGGGATCAGGGGATCATGGGCGATCACCTGCATTTTCAGGCCGATGGCCCGATCCGCGACCACCTGGCCGATGCGCCCGAACCCCACGATGCCGAGCGTCTTGCCGGTCAGTTCCATGCCGGTGTACCGGCTCCGTTCCCACTCGCCACGCCGCAGGGAGGCGTCCCCCTGGGGGACGTTCCGGGCCAGGGAGAACAGCAGGGCCAGGGCATGCTCCGCCGCCGTCACCGTGTTGCCCCCCGGGACGTTCATCACCAGAATGCCCTTCTCGCTGGCCGCCGGGACGTCGATGTTGTCCACGCCGGTCCCGGCCCGGCCGATGACCTTGAGGACGTCGGCCGCCTCGATCACGGGCCGTGTGACCCGCACGGCGCTCCGGACCAGCACGGCGTCGAACCCTCGCACCGCGTCGCAGAGGGCCGCCTCGTCCAGCCCAGTGCGCGTGACCACCTCGTGTCCCGAGGTGGCCAGCAGTTCCCCTGCCCGGGGGGCCAGTTTGTCGGCGATCAGGATGCGCGCCATCTCTCCTCCTCCGGAAGGCAAGAATGAAAGGATTTCGGTGGCACGGAACGGGTCTCTGTGGGGGATGCGGGATTCGAACCCACGGCCTTTGGTTCCGGAGACCAACGCTCTATCCAACTGAGCTAATCCCCCGCGCAAAGCGACGGAGTAGATAGCACGAATCGAGGGACCTTGGCAAGAGCAGAATCGGGACATGGGGACCGGGCGCCGCAAGTCACGGGCCGATGGTCTCGACGCCTCCGAGGTAGGGCCGGAGGGCCTGGGGGATCCGGACGCTTCCATCGGCCTGCTGGCCGTTCTCCAGCAGGGCGATGATCGTACGGCCGATGGCCAGGCCGGACCCGTTCAGGGTGTGGACCAGCCGCGGCTTCTCCCCGGGGGCGGGGCGGTAGCGGATGTTGGCCCGTCGAGCCTGGAAGTCCTCGAAGTTGCTGCACGAGGAGATCTCCCGCCAGGCGTTCTGCCCCGGGAGCCAGACTTCGATGTCGTAGCACCGGGCCGCCGCAAAGCCCAGGTCCCCGGTGCACAGCGAGACGACCCGGTAGGGCAGTTCGAGCCGGACCAGCACCTCCTCGGCGTCCCGGACCAGGGACTCGTGCTCCTCGTAGGAGGTCTCGGGCGCCACGAACTTCACCAGTTCCACCTTCTGGAACTGGTGGACCCGGGTCATGCCCTTCACGTCCTTTCCGTGGCTTCCCGCCTCCCGTCGAAAGCACGCGGACCATGCGGCGTAGCGGATCGGCAACTGGGAGGCCTCCAGGATCTCGCCCCGATGAAGGTTCGTGACCGGCACCTCGGCCGTGGGGATCAGGTAGAGGTCGTCGGTGGCCACGTAGGCCTCCTCGGCGAACTTGGGCAGTTGCCCCGTTCCGACCATGCAGTCCCGCTGCACGACGAAGGGCGTGAAGACCTCCCGGTAGCCCCGGGAGACGTGCAGGTCCAGCATGAAGGCCGCCAGGGCCCGCTCCAGTCGCGCCCCCAGGTCCCGGTAGACCACGAAGCGGGCCCCGGAGATTCGCCGGGCGGCCTCGAAGTCCAGGATGCCCAGCGACTCGCCGATCTCCCAGTGCTCCCGGGGGGTGAAGTCGAAGGTCCGGGGAGTCCCGACGGTCCGCAGGACCACGTTGTCCGAGGCGTCCGTCCCCACGGGCACCGAGGCATGGGGCAGGTTCGGAAGGTTCAGCAGGACGTCCCGGACCTCCTCCTCGATGCGGGCGACCTCGCCCTCCAGCGTGGCGATGCGTTCCCCCAGGGCCCGGCTCCGCTGTCGCAGTTCCTCGCGCTGGTCGGGAGTCAATCCCGGATTCCGAAAGGCGTCGGAGAGGGCCTTCTGTTCCGCCCGGGTGTTGTCCCGCTCGGTGATGGCGGCCCTCCGCCGGGCGCCCAGTTCCCGCAGGGGCGAGAGGTCCAGGCTGCCCCCCCGGGTCGAGAGGCGCTGCTCCACTTCCTCGGGATGCTCCAGCACCATCTTGAGGTCCAGCATCGGTCAATCCTCCGTGGGTCGAGGAGAGGGATCGATTGCGGCCGGGGCGGCTGATCGGGGTGTCCGGCGCCGGCGGCTGGCAGATTTCTTCGGGGGTGCCGACCGGGTTTCGGGGGCGCCGGCGTCGGCGGTCTGGGGCGGTGGAGGCGGCAGGACCTCGACGGGTCCAGGGGTCTCCGATGCCTCGGACGGACCGACCGGGATGCCGCCGGAGCCCTCCTGGGGGGTCCCGGGTGAGGCCGGTTTCCGCCGTCGGCGCCTCCGCTTCTTCCGGGGCGCCTCTCCCTCGCCCTGGCCCGCCGGAGCCTCGGGCGTCTCGTCCGGTTCCCGTGGAGGCTTCGTCTCCCCATCGCCGGGGGGAGGGACGGAAACGGGGGATGGGGGGCTCCCTTCCGCCCGGGGCTCCGCCGAGGCCTGATCGGGCATGGGAACCCCGGGGCGTTCCTCGGATCCGGGCTTGCGTCGGCGCCGCCTCCGTTTCCGCCGGGCCGGTTCCTCCGAGGGCCCGGAAGCCGGGTCGGGCGCAGGCTGGCTCACGGGGCGGGCCGAGGGGTCGGGCGTTCCGGGAGCCCGGACGGCCACCGGCGGAGGCGGCGCTTTCCGGGGTGCGGGCGGGGGCGGCGCCGGGATCGATGGCGGCGTCCAACGAACCTCGTCCTGTCGGACCGGGGCCTCGGACCGGGCCTCTTCCTCGTCCTCCAGGCCCAGCACCCGGGTCAGGAGCCCCTTCAGGAAGGACCGCTGTCGTCCTCCCTCGGTGGCACGAGGGGACCCGGGGCCGGGATCGGGGAGCGGGGTGGCGACGGGAGCCTCCTCCGGGCTCGGGGAGGCCTCCTCCTCGTCGTCCTCGGCACCATACAGGGCCCGGCGGGAGGCCGGGACGTCCGCGAGGGCCGAGAGGTGGAAGGCATCGGGCCGCGAGGTGGGGTCCCCCAGGATGTCGATGATCACGTCGAACTTCCGCTCCAGGGCCAGCAGCGCGTCCCGCTTCCGGTTGCCCAGGAAGTGGGCCACCTCCAGGGGAACGGTGACCTCGACATAGGCGATGTTGCCGGAGGAGGTCGCGAGCCGTTCTCGGATGCGACGCAGCGCCGCCATCGCCTGGAGGCTTGGGGAACGAACCCGGCCCGAACCCTGGCAGGTGGGGCAGGGGAGGGTGATTCCCGAGTCCACCGATTGCCGAAGCCGCTGGCGGGTGAGGATCAGCAATCCGAATTCCTGGATGGGCGTGAAGGTGAGTCGCGCCTTGTCGGCCTTCAGGGAGGAGCGGATCTCCTGTTCGACGGCCCGACGGTGGGCCTCGGACTCCATGTCGATGAAGTCCACGACCACGATCCCGCCCAGGTCCCGGAGGACGAGCTGGCGGGCGATCTCCCGGGCGGCCTCCAGGTTGGTCTTCAAGGCCGTGGCCTCGATGTCCGCCTGGCGGGTTCGGCCCGAGTTCACGTCGATGGCCACCAGGGCCTCGGTCTGGGCGATCACGATGCTGCCCCCCGAGGGGAGGGAGACCCGGTTCTGGAGCAGGGCGTCGATCTGTCCCTCGACGCCGTATTTGAGGAACAGCGGGACATTGCCCTGATACGACCGAAGGATGCCCAGGCGGTCCGGCATGTGGCTCTGGAGATACTCCGCCAGTTCCCGGTGGGAGACCTCGTCCTCGACCCAGACCTCCGTCACGTCCGAGGTCAGGTAGTCCCGGACAAACCTCCGGGCCAGGCTGATCTCCGCGTGGATCTCCCCGACGGTCTTGCGATCGTGGAAGGCCTTCTCGATGGATCGCCACTCCTCCACCAGGGCGTCCAGGTCGGCCTGGAGGTCCTGGAGGTCCTCCTCCTCCCCGACCGTGCGGACGATGAATCCGCATCCCTCCGGGACCTCGAGCCGCGACGCGATCTGCCGCAGACGGGCCCGCTCGTCTCCTGGCAGTTTCCGGGAGACCCCCGTCCGCTCCGAGAAGGGCATCAGCACCACGAAGCGTCCTGGGAGGGAGACGTACGTGGTCAGCGTGGCTCCCTTCTTGCCGAACTCCTCCTTGGTCACCTGGACGAGCACCGGGTCTCCCACCCGCAGGGAGGTCCGCCCGCCCGTCTTGGAGTGGCCGCTGAAGCGCACCAGGGACTTGTTCGAGACGTCCTCCAGCGGGAGGAAGCCGTCCTTGTGGGCGCCGTAATCGACGAAGGCCGCCCCCAGGGACCCCTGGACCGCGGTGACGCGGCCCCGGTAGATGTTGCCCTTGCGCTTCACCGAGGAGGTGCCTTCGACCTCCACGTTGATCAATCGATCCCCGTCCAGCAGGGCCGCACGGGCCTCGTAGGGATCCACGGAAATCAGGATTCGTCTGCTCACAGTGTCCTCATGAATGAAGGAAAATCGATCTTCCAGGCGGCGGAATCCCCTGGCAGAGGGGAAGGGCTTCGCCGCTTCCATCGGGCCGCGCACCGGTCGCGGCGCGTCCCTCTCCCCGCGCTTCGTTCAGGGCCGTCGGAAGGCGCGTCACGCAAGCGCTTCCACCCGCAGCAGTTGCCTCCCGATCAACAGGATGTCGCCGCCCTCGAGGAACAGCGTCCCCTCCCGGCGGAGATAGGTCCCGTTCCGACTCTTCTGGTCCACCAGCAGCGGTCCCGAAGGCCCCGGCTCGATCTGGGCATGGCGCCGGGACATGAACCGGTCCGAGGCGAAGCGGATGTGTCCCTCCTCCCGCCCGATCAGCATGGGCAGGGTCCGGACCGGGAAGACCTCCCCGTCCCTTCCGTCGGCCAGGATGCGGGTCAGGGTCGCCAGGGGGGGCTTCTCCGTCGGGGCCAGGAAGAATCGAAACTCGCTCTCCGGGGCCCGGGCCACGGCGAAGGAGATCCGGAAGACCGTGTCCCCGCACACGAACACGTCCCCCTCGACCAGGGGATGGGGTTCCTTCAATCGCAGGAACAGCCCGTTGGTGCTTCCCAGGTCCTCCACCCGCAGGGAGTCACCCTCGGGGGTCATCCGTGCGTGGCGGGGCGACACCGTGTCGTCCTCGGGGTAGGCCAGATCCGTGCTGGATCGCCCCACGACCAGCCCCTGGGGTGGGACGTCCCTGGGGATTGGCGCACCGCCTCCCCGGGGCAGGCGGACGACCCGGAATCCCCCGATCGCCGGCGGTACCGGGGCTCCTGGACGGGTCTGGACGCTGGAGACGGGGTGGGGCGAAGGGCGCTGTTCGGCCGCCTCGAGCGTCGTGGGGCCCGGCTCCGGGGCATGGGCCTGGGGGGTCTCGGGAGGTTCCGGGGCCGCCTGGAGGGTCGATCCGCACTCGGGGCAGAACAGGTACTGGGGGTCCAGGACCTTCTTGCACGATGCACAATATTTCTGCTGGCCGCTCACGTCCCTACCTGACAAGTTCACCGGAACCATTGTCGAACCGGGCCGGGCATTTGTCAATGTTCCGAAGGTCCGGGAACCCATCGGATCTCCCTCCGGAGGCCCGAGTTCCGATGCGCCCGGAAGACCGCCGGCCGCTCCTCCGGGGGGGCCTCCCGGTAGGCCTGCCGGAACTCCCGGGACCAGCGATCCAGCGGCAGGACCTCCCGGATCCTGCGGGCAGCCTCGGCGGGAGGGGTCCCGGGGGGGATCGCCATCGGCAAGGGCGACGGGTATCCCCCGGGGGGAGTCGGCAGATCGGGGGGGAGGCGGACACCCAGGCGCCGAGCCAGGGAGCGGCGGACCTGAAGAAGGGCCCGCCAACGGCCTTCCATCACCGATCCGGCCACGTGGGGGGTGGCCAGTCTGCTGCTCGTCACCCAGGGCACCGGCGGGGAGGGCTCGCCCACGAAGACGTCGAGGACCAGGTCCGGCGGGCCGCCACGGTCCAGGTGTGCGTCGATGGCCCGGGGGTCCAGCACCTCGCCCCGGCTCGTGTTCACCAGGAGGCGGACCTCCGAGTCGGCCAGCCTCCCGAGGATCCGGACATCGATGAGGCCCCGGGTCGGCCAGGGACAGGGAGGCCGGGTGGCGGGGACATGGAGGGAAAGGACCTGGCACCGGCGCAGGTCCTCCATCGTCGCGGATCGGAAACGGTGGTGACTCCGGGCCTCCCGCGGGGGATCGAAGGCCACCCAGGGGATCCCCAGGCGATCGAGTCGGGCGGCCAGGGCCTGCCCGCACCGGCCGAAGCCCCAGATGCCCACCCGAGGGGGCGCCCCCGCCCAGGGCGCCGGAAAGGCATCCAGAATGGCGGCGGCAACGTAGTCCCCGACACCCCCGGCGGTGGAACCCGGGGCGAAGAAGACCGGGACCGGGTGACCGAGGCGTGCCTCCAGTCGGGCCACCGCCTCCCGGTCGACGTGCTCGCGGCCCACCACCGGGGAAGCGATTGCCTTCAGGCGGCGGGCTTGCTGCAGGAGGTGGTCGTCCACCGGACACGAGGAGGGCACCACGATCCCGTCGGCGTCCTCCAGGAGGTCCGGCCGGTTGACCAGGGTGTCCGAGGGGTGAAGGCGCAGGGTCACGGGCAGGTCCAGGAAGCCCTCCCGGACCCACGGAATCGAGGGGTCGGCGACCACCAGGGGGCGTCTCATCCGGGACCTCCGGACCCTGGGTGACGTCACCGCTTCTTGGGGTCGCCGAAGAGGGCCTCCAGGCGGCTCTTCGCCTCGTCGGCGGTCTTCGGCGAGGCCTTCGCGGGCCCCCCTCCGAACATCGCCTCCAGGCGCTTCTTGGCCCTGGAAGCCTCGTCGTCGCCGGAGTCGTCCACCGCCTTGAAGGTGAAGTAGAGGCAGAAGTTGCCCTCGGCCCGGTCCCGGATGAACTCTCCCTGGTTCTCGGTGCACTGGTTGTGCACGTCCGGGTTCCAGTACTTGCAGTTGTAGCAGCAGTGCAGGTAGGCGTAGCAGCCGGGGCACATGTCCCGCCGGCCGATCTTGACCTCGAAGACCAGTTCCTCCCCGCACTTGTAGCACCGGTAACGGGGTTCCTGCTCCATGAAGAGCCCCCTCTCCGCGACAGGCGCCTATTGATACCAGAAAAGGCCGGCATTTGTCCCGCATCGGTTCCATCGGGGCCTCGCGGGGCCGGGAACGGCGGAAAAACGCCTTTCGGTCCGGGAGGATCGACGTCTCTTTGCCCCTGGCGAGGGCCGGGCTCTATGCTGATCCTGGCTCTTCGAGAGGGGAGACGTGCGATGACGCCGCTGACCCAGGACATGGTGGACCTGACCCTGCCGATCGGGGAGTTCCTGGCCCAGGGGGGACCCCAGGCTGCGATGACCACCCGCATCGGACCCCACGGCATCGAGATCCAGTGCCGGGAGGCGCCTGCGGGGCGCTACGCCTGGGTGGGCCTCCGGCTGCCCGACGGGTCTCCCATCAAGGCCCTGGTGGAGGTGATGGGAGTCCTGGGCGGGGAATCGGGCCTGCGAATCCTGGCCCGATTCAAGCACCTGTTCCCGGCGGATCGTCGGGCCCTGGAACGAGCCCTCGCAGCGCGCATGGCCGCCTGATCCTCATGCCCGGGAGGCGGTCGCCTCCTGGAACGCCGCCTGGAATCCCTCGAACGACCGCTCGATGACCGGGTCCGGGACCGCGAAGGAGATCCGGAAGTGGCCGGGGAACGCGAAGCCGGTCCCCGGGGTCACCAGGACCCGGTGGCGGGCCAGGATCTGCAGGAAGGCCAGATCGTCGGTCATGGGGCTTCGAGGGAACATGAAGAAGGTCCCCTCGGGTTGCCGGACCTGGTAGCCGATTTCCGAGAGGGCCTGGAAGAGGCGGTCCCGTTTGGCCTGATAGACCGGGACGTTGGGATGGTAGTCCCGGAGGCGCAACAGGACCCGCTGCATGAGGGCCGGGGCGTTCACGTAGCCCAGGATCCGGTTGCAGAAGGTCGCCGCGGCGAAGATGTCATCGGCCCCCGGACAGGCGGGGCCGATGGCCAGGAAGCCGATCCGCTCGCCGGCCAGGGACAGGCTCTTCGAGTGGCTGAAGGCCATCAGCGTGGCGTCGTAGTGCCGGAAGGGGCTCGGGTAGTTCCGGCCGTCGAACAGGAGCCGTCGATAGGGCTCGTCGCTGAGGAGGTAGATCGTGCGGCCATTGGCCTCGGACCGCCGTCGCAGCAGGTCCCCGATGTCCCGGAGCACCTCCGGCGGGAACAGGCGCCCGCTGGGATTGCAGGGGCTGTTCACGATCACCGCCCGGGTGCGGTCCGACAGCCGGCGATCCAGGTCCTCCAGGTCCGGCAGGAAGTCCTCCCCGGCCGGCGAGACCACGGGGACCCCCGAGTGGTTCCGGATGTAGAAGGCGTACTCGGGGAAGAAGGGGGCGAAGACGATCACCTCGTCCCCCGGGTCCAGCAGGGACTTCAGCAGCACGTTCAGGGCCCCTGCCGCACCGACGGTCATCACGATGTGCCGGCCCTCGAAGGGGATGCCCAGTTCCTGCCGGAGGTCCTCGGCGACCCGCTGTCGGACCTCCGGGAAACCGCTGTTGGGCATGTACGCGTGGATCCCGGGACGGACCTCCCGGGCGGTCTCCTCGAGGGCCTGCTGGAACTCGGGGGGCGGATCGACGTAGGGGTTCCCCAGCGTGAAGTCCTGGACGTTCTCCTCGCCGTACTGGGCCTTCAGGCGGGCCCCCTCCTCGAACATCCGCCGGATCCAGGACCCGCGGGTCATGTCCTCGGTGATGCCGCGGCTGATGTGCATGGGGATGCCTCCTTCCGGTCGAGCGTTACGTATCGCAGAAGGGAGCCCGGATGCAACGTCATTCCGCCGATCGGTGCCGGGCGGCGATGGCCTCTGCCAGGGCGTCCACGGCCGCCAGGGCGTCCTCCCTCGGGAGACCCTTGCAGGACACCCCCGGCAGGAATTCGACCTTCCAGCCCGAGAGGACCCCCTGGATCTGTTCTTCCAGGCGTCCGCCCCAGGAGAAGGAGGACATCATGGCCACATGGCGGGCCTTGGGCTTCAGCAGGGACGCGGTGTAGGCCGCCTGCTGGACCAGGGGATGCAGGCCGTTGAGGACCACCGGCGAGGCGAAGACGACGGTCATCGGGTCCACCAGGGCCATGGCCAGGGCCCCGAGGTCCGTGACCAGGAGGTTCGCCGGGGTCGCTGGAACTCCCCGGGAGGCCAGGGAGGTCACCAGCCGCTCCACCAGCCGCTCGGTGCTGCCGTGCATCGAGACGTAGGGGATCAGCACCGCGTTCCGGGGAGGGGCGGCGACCCAGCGGGTCCAGGTGTCCACGATGAACGCCGGGTCCGGGTGCATGGGACCGTGGGATGGGCAGATGAGCGAGAGGTCCAGGGAGGAGACCCGCTGGAGGTGTTTCGCGATCTGGGCCCGGAACGGCATCATGATCTCGGCGTAATAGCGCCGGGCGGGTTCCAGCACGCGGCTCGAGTCCACCGTGAGGTCCGGCGTCGCCAGATGGGACCCGAAGAAGTCGCAGGAGAACAGGATTCCCTCCTCCGGCAGGTGGGTGACCATCGTCTCGGGCCAGTGGACCCAGGGCATGTGGAGGAAGCGCAGGGTCCGGTCCCCCAGGGAGACCTCCTCCCCGTCGGCGACGAGCTGGAGGCGGTCGCCGGGGATGGGCAGCAGGTCCTGGAGGAAGGTCGCGCACCGGGGCGTGCACAGCACCCGGGCCTCGGGGAAGCGTTGCAGTACGGCCGGGAGGGCCCCCGAGTGGTCCTGCTCGGCATGGTGGGCGACGATGTAGTCCAGCCGCTCCACCTCCGCCAACTGCCGCAGCAGGCGATCGGCGAAGGCCCCGTCCACCGTGTCCAGCAGCGCGGTGGCCCGGGAGCCCTGGACCAGCCAGGCGTTGTAGGAGGTGCCTTCGGGCGTCGGCACCAGGGCGTCGAACCAGCGGCGGTCCCAGTCCATCACCCCCGTCCACCAGATGCGGTCCCGGATCTCGCGGCGTTCCATCGTGTCACTCCTTCGTCCAGGTGCGACTCTTACAGGTCCAGGAAGGCCCGGACGCTCTCCGAATCACCGATCAGCACCAGCACGTCTCCCTGTTCAAGCAGGTCCTCGGGGCGGGGCAGGCGGATCACCTCGAAGGCCTCCTCGGCGGTCTTTCTGTCGGCGGCCCGGGGTCTCTTGATGGCGATCACGTTGAGGCGGTAGCGCTGCCGGAAGGCCAGTTCCTGGATGGTCTTGCCGACCATCTGGGGGGGCGCCGTGACCTCGATGATCTCCTGCCCCGTCGACAGGCGGATCCGGGCATGGATGTCCGGGGCCAGGATCTCGTCCGCCAGCCGGAAGCCCATCTCCTCCTCGGGGTCCAGGGTCCGCTCGGCGCCGACGGTCATCAGCACCTGGGCGTGGAGCGGCGAGTGGGACCGGGCGATGATATGGCGAACCCCCGCCTGTTTCAGCAGGGCCGTGACCAGGATCGAGGACCCCATGTCCTCCCCCACCGAGACGACGACCACGTCGCAGGCCAGCAAACCGCAGGCCCGCAGGGTCTCCAGGTCCATCACGTTGGCCCGCAAGGCCCGGGTGACCTGGTCCCGGATCTGCAGTACCGGTTCTTCCTCCCGATCCACCGCCAGGACATCGACACCGGACCGGGCCAGGGCCAGGGCCACCGACCGCCCGAACAGTCCCAGTCCCACCACCCCCACCGTTCGAAGAGCCATGGCTGCCTCCTGGACTGTCTATCCCACCAGCACCCGACCTTCGGGGAACTTCACCGCGGCCCTGGGCCTCTGCCCCAGGGCCGTCACCAGAGTCAGGGGACCGACCCGCCCCAAGTACATCAGGCCCACCAGCAGCAGTTTGCCCCAGGGGTCCAGCAAGGGCGTCGCCCCGAGGCTCAGGCCGACCGTGCCGAAAGCGCTGACGGCCTCGAAGACCAGATGCGACCCTGGGAGGCTCGCCTGGGTCCAGAGGAGGCCCCCGGCCACCAGCGTCGTCACCCCGAAGGAGAGCAGGGTGACGACCCCCGCCTTCTGGAAGGTCCGGAAGGGCAGGGACCTCCCCATCACCTCGATGGCCTCCTGTCCCCGGAGCATGCTTCGCAGGGAGAGGAGCAGGACCACCGTCGTGGTCGTCTTGATGCCTCCTCCGGTCCCGCCGGGACAGGTACCGATGAACATCCAGAGGAGATAGATCACCAGGGCGGTCCGGGTGGTCCTGGCCATGTCCACCACGTTGAAGCCGGCGGTCCGGGCCGTCACGGACTGGAAGAACGAGGCCCAGAGGCGTTCCCCGACCGAGAGTCCCGCCTGGGCGCCGTCCCAGTCCGTGAGCAGCAGCAGCACGGTTCCCAGCGCCAGCAGCAGGACCGTCATCCGGCCGGCCAGCCGGGCATGGAGCGGCAGCCGTAATCGGGGCCGGTGGCGCTGCCACTGCCAGTTACGCCGGGCGAAGAGGGCCAGGAACACCGGGAAGCCCAGGCCTCCCAGGATGATCAGGCCCGCAATCGGCAAGAGGACCTCCGGGGCGTCCAGGAACTCCATGAGACTGGTCGGGAAGGTGGAGAACCCCGCGTTGCAGAAGGCCGAGACGGCATGGAACGACCCGTGCCAGAGGGCCTCGCCCCACTTCAGGTCGAGGTCCTGTCGAAAGGCCAGGGTCAGGCACAGGGTCCCGATCCCCTCGAAGACCAGCGTCATGGCCAGGATCGACGCCAGGTTCGTCCCGGTGGTCACCGCCCCTTCCTCGTCCACCAGATCCTGGGCCAGGGATCGCCCCCGGATGCCCAGTGCGCCGCCCGCGATGGCCTGGAAGGCCGCCAGGGAGAGGGTCATGATGCCCAGGCCTCCAGCCTGGATCAGCAACAGGAGCACCACCTGCCCGAAGGACGAGAGGGTCGGCAGGGCAGGATTCGCCCCGGGGGCCACCGAGACGTTGATGGTGGACAACCCGGTCACGCAAAGGGCCGAGGTCGCGGTGAAGAGGGCGTCGATCCACGGGAGTCCCCGGAGGTCGATGGTGGATCGGGGCAGCGCCAGCAGCACGCCGCCACCCACGATGCCCCCGGCGAAGGACACCAGGGTGCCGATCGCCGGGTTCCGGAACAGGAGGTCCAGGGTCCGCTGTCCCAGGCCCGTGGAACGGAACAGGGAGACCATCCACAGCAGGCTGCGCAAGGTCCCCAGGATGGAGAAGGTCGTGAGACTCGGGGCAGTCCAGACCATCAGTACCAGCAGGACCCCGTCCGGGAGGGCCCTCCGGAGGTAGCGCATCCGGTGGACGGCCTGGTAGAGCCGGAGGGCATGGTGCAGCAGCGAGAGGGCGACCGAGGCCGCTGCGGAGGCATAGAGGGCGATGACTGCCAGGGGGTGGTCCCAGAGGAGGAGCCCCTCCACGGTCAGAATGATGCCCAGGAAGACCAACGTCACGAGTCCGGTCCAGAGGGCCGAGCGGCGCAACTGGTCCGGCAGGTCGCCGGGATAGGGGAACCACCTCATGGCGCCGGAACTCGCAGAGGGTGGCGGAGCCGGCGACTCCTTCGACGGGACAGGACGTCGGGGAAGGGGCCACCGGGTTTCAGGAGGCCGGCAAGACCACTCATCGGGGCTTCTCCACCACCGGGTTCTCCCGAGGGGCCGATGCTAGCACTCGCCGGCCCGCGCGTCGATTCCCTCCACGCAGTGACTGGCATCCCGGAGGACCGAAGGGGATAATGGCGCCTGGCGGGCCGGCGAGGGAACAGGTCGATGGCCGGGTTTCGGACCGACTGGATGGAGATCTGCAACCGCCTGCTGGATCGACTCCGCGAGGGGGAGATCGGCCGGGTGCAACGGGAGGACCTGGAGGCCCTCGAGGACATCCTGACGGCGGGACTGCGGGCCATCCCGGTCCTGGTGGAGTCCCGGGAGGGGACCGCCAGACGACCCGGGCAGGGGGAGGACCCGGAACTGGTCCGGTGGTTGCGAGGCCTGTCCAGTCCGGGCCTCCGGCGGGTGGGGCGAGGGTCCCTGGTTCGGGCCCTCCGGGCGCTGGAGCGGGCGGTCTTCCAGGAATCGGCCCGCAGTCCGGGCGTCTCGCGTTGGCGCGAGGAGATCCAGGAGGGCTTCCTGCGGCTCCTGGTCTCGGTGGCGGAAGCGGGTCCGACGGAACCCATCGCCGCCGGGACCTCCGGTGCGGGAGAGGGCGGGCCCACGATCGGCGGGTTGAGCCCGGAACGGCTCCTGGGGGTGCTGGACTCCCTGGGAAACCCGATCTTCCTCCTGGGTCCGGACCTCCGGGTGACCTGGTGCAACCAGGCGGCCTCCTGGATGTTCCGAGGGAAGGAGGCGCCTGGGGGCGGCGGGGTCGATTCGGCGCCGGCGATCGTGGACATGGTTCCCGAGATCCCGGTCGCCCTGGCGGCCATGGAGCAGGGGGGGCAGGCCGAGGCCAGTCTCGAACGACGGGTCGAGACGCGACATGGTCCGCGGCACTTCCACCTCCGGATCCGGCGACTGGTCGGCCTTGACGGTCGGGAGATCGGTCGGGTGGTGGTGATGACCGATCTCTCGCGGCACCTGGAGATGGAAAAGGTCCTGCGACAGGCCCGGACCCGCCTGGAGGAGAAGGTCCAGGAGCGGACCGACGAGCTGGAGCGCCTGAATCAGGCCTTGCTGGCCGAGGTCCGGGAGCGGAACGAGACCGAGGCGGTCCTGCGGGAGAGCGAGGCCCGATGGCGGTCCCTGGTGGACCTCTCCCCCGATGGGGTGCTGGTGATTCGCCAGGACCGGGTGGTCTTCTACAACCAGGCGGCGGCGCGAATGCTGGGGATTCCCAGGGAGATGGCGTCCCCTCCGTCCCTGGTGGATCTGGTGCACCCGGACGACCGGGAGGAGATGACTCGGCGCATCGCCCGGGAGATGCAGGGCGAGGTCGTCCCGGAACGTCGGGAGGCCCGCTTCGTGGATCGAACGGGCCGGGTGATCGACGTGGAGATGGCGTCCTCGACGGTCGTCTGGCAGAGGGAATCGGCAATCCAGATGGTGATCCGGGACGTCCGGGTGCAGCGACGGCTGCTGCGGGAGGCACAGCAGCGGGTCGTGGCGTACGACGCCATCCTGGAGGCCCGGGACCGCCTGGCCCAGGGGGACCTCGGCGCCGCGGGGAACGAGGTGGCCCGGTGCCTTGGCAAGGCCCTGGGGGCCTGTCGGGTCTTCTACTGGGTTCCGGGATCGGGGCCCGAGGGGTACGCAGTGGGCGGGCTCTACGGGGAACTCGCCGGGGACGAGGAGGCCCTGGCCGGCCTGCACGGGATTCCCGAGGGGGCGCTGCCGTGGTTCCGCCGGGCGGTGTCCGGTGGCGATGCCATGGAGGTCCGGGATTGCGCCGACCGCTCCCGGTGGCCTCCCGAGTGGGTCGGGGATGCCCGGGGCGCCGTGATCTGCCCCGTTCGACATCACGAACGGGTGTTCGGGGTGGCCCTCTGCCTGTTCCGGGAGGAGATCCAGGGACCCGAGACCCGCCTGCGGCTCGTGCGGACGGTCGGGGGATACCTGGGCGCCGTGCTGGCGAACCTGTGGATGTACCGGCGCTTCCGGGAGGCCGAGACCCGGTTCCGGTCGATCTTCGAGAACGCCCTGGAGGGCATGTACGCCTGCACGCCGGACCACTGCCTGGTCGCTGTGAACCCGTCCCTGGCCCGGATCCTGGGCCATTCGGACCCGACGGCCATGATGATCGACCCCGAGGACTTCCGGCGCAAGGTCCATGCAGACCCGACGCGACGGGAGGCGTTCCTTCAGGAACTCCGGGAGAAGGGCCAGGTGATGGGCTTCGAGTACCCGGCCCGGCGGGCTGATGGGAGGAAGGTCTGGGTCTCGGAGACGGCCTGGGCCATCCGGGATGAACGGGGCGAAACGGTCCGCTACGAGGGCGTGATCGAGGACGTGAGCCGGCGGCGGGAACTGGAGGACCAGTTGCTCCAGTCCCAGAAGCAGGAAGCCCTGGGGCGCCTGACCGGGGGGATCGCCCACGATTTCAACAACCTGTTGACCATCATCCTGGGGTACCTGGGCCAGGTGCTGGAGGATGGGAACCTGCCGCAACCGACGGAATCCTCCTTGCGGGAGGTGGAACAGGCCGCCCTCCGGGCCGCCCAGTTGACCCGCCAGTTGCTGATCTTCGGCCGGAGCCAGCCCTCGGAGACCCAGGCGGTGGAACTGACCGGTGCGGTCCGGGGGCTCGGGGGGCTCCTCAAGCGGCTCCTCGGGGAGCAGGTCCTGCTGGAGATGAAGGTCGCCGAGGCCCCCCTCTGGTCCCGCCTGGAAGGGGGACAACTGGACCAGGTGCTGATCAACCTGGCAATCAATTCCCGGGATGCGATGCCGGACGGAGGCCGCCTGATCATCGAGGTGGGGTCCCGGATCCTGCTGGATCCCGAGGAGCATCACGGGGTCGTGCTGGGACCGGGTCCCTGCGGGGAGATCCGGGTCACGGACACGGGGGTCGGGATGGGGCCGGAGGTCCAGGCCCGGATCTTCGAGCCCTTCTTCTCGACCAAGGGGTCCGGCGAGCGCTCGGGCCTGGGGCTGGCGGTCGTCTACGGGATCGTGCACAAGAGCGGCGGCATCATCCGCTGCGAGAGCGAGCCCGGCAAGGGCACCACGATGCGGATCCTGTTGCCCCTGGTGGCCCCCGACAACGGGACGACTGCGGGAGGTCCGGTGGTCCCGGTGACCCGGTCCCAGGGGGCTGCCAGGGTGCTCCTGGTGGAGGACGAGGGCCCCCTGCGGGAGTTCCTCCGGATGACATTGGAGCACGCGGGATACGAGGTCCTGGTGGCGCCCGACGGGGCCGCGGCGAGGCAGCGTCTCCAGGAGGAGGGGGTCATCCCGGACCTCCTGGTCAGCGACCTGGTGATGCCCGGAGAAGGGGGCCAGGACCTCGCCCGGTCCCTGCGGCAGGTCTTCCCCGGCCTCCCGGTGCTCTTCATCAGCGGCTACTCCCCAAAGGACGTGGTGGACCCCGGGTCCCGGGAGGCCTCCTGGACGTTCCTCCAGAAGCCGTTCCAGAGGGGGCAGTTGCTCGCGAAGGTCGAGGCGCTGCTGGCCGCTTCCCGGGAGGCGGGGTGACCCTCGCGTCGGCGCCTCAGGCCAGGAGGCGCGCCATGCCGTCGGCCAGGAACATGCCCCGGTCCGTCGGCACCAGGAGGTCGCCCCGTTGGCGGATCAGCCCCCGGGCGATGAGCCTTCCCAGGCGGGACCGGGCCTCTGGCGAATCGCCCAGCATCGCCGCCGGGAGGCCCTCGAGGGACCGGAGGCCCAGCAGCAACACTTCCAGCCGGACCTGTTCCGGGGTCAGGGGGTCTTCCATCGCCGTGGGCAGGAGGCCTCGGTCCAGGCGCCGGAGCCAGGCCTCCAGGGACCGGAGGTCTTGCCAGCGCCGGGCGCCGTCGAAGGAGTGGGCGCCGGGTCCCAGGCCCAGCACCGGCACCCGACGCCAGTAGCGCCGGTTGTGTCGGGATCGATGCCCCGCGTCGATGGCCCAGTTCGAGACCTCGTAGTGCAGGTATCCCGCCCGGCGGAGGCGGTCCGTGGCAGCCCGGTAGAGGCGTGCCAGCACGGCATCCGAGGCCAGGCGAATCGCTCCTCGGGCCACGGCCCGGACCAGGGGAGTGCGGCCCTCGGGGGTCAGGGCATAGAGGGACAGGTGCTCGGGCCGGAAGGCGATCACCTCGTCCAGGGTCTCGGTCCAGTCGGCGACGCCCTGGCCAGGAATCCCGAACAGCAGGTCGATTCCGAGGTCGTCGCAGCCCTGGTCCCGGGCCAGGCGCATCGCCCGTCGTGCCTGGGCCCCGTCGTGGCGGCGGCCCAGCGACTTCAGCAGGTCGTCCCGGAGGGCCTGGACTCCGAGGCTCAGGCGCCGGAAGCCCAGGTTCCGCCAGGCCGCCAGGTGCTCTCGGGTGACGTCCTGGGGATTCGCCTCGAGGGTCCACTCCTCGGCCTGATCCAGGGGCAGTGCCTCCCGAAGTCCCTGGACCAACGCGGTCAGGAGCGGCAGGGGCAGCAGGCTCGGGGTGCCGCCTCCCAGATAGAAGGTGCCGAAGGGTTCCGGGCCCCAGGATCGCATCCGGGCCTCCCGCAGCACCCCCTCGACGAAGCGGGGCATGCGGTCCAGACGGGTCCCCGACACGAAGGCGCAGTAGCGGCAGCGGGACTCGCAGAAGGGAACGTGGACGTAGAGCCCCGGGGCCTCCGGGCGGTCCTCGTCAGTCTTCATCCCGGGACTTCAGGACGGCGATGAACGCCGATTGCGGGATCTCCACGTCCCCCACGACCTTCAGGCGGCGCTTGCCGGCCTTCTGCTTCTCCAGCAGTTTGCGCTTCCGGGTGATGTCCCCGCCGTAGCACTTCGCGGTGACGTCCTTCCGGAAGGGGGCGATGGTCTCCCGGGCGATGATGTGTCCGCCGATGGCTCCCTGGATGGGGATCTTGAACTGCTGCCGGGGGATCTCGTCCTTCAGGCGCTCGCAGGCCTGGACCGCCCGCTCTCGGGCGCGATCCCGGTGGACGATCATCGACAGGGCGTCCACCCGCTCCCCGTTCACCAGGATGTCCAGCTTCACGAGGTCCGACGGGCGATAGTCCAGCAGTTCATAGTCGAAGGACCCGTAGCCCTGGGTGAGGCTCTTGAGGCGGTCATAGAAATCGAAGATGGCCTCGGCCAGGGGCATGTCGAATCGGAGTTCCACCCGCCCCGGCGAGGGATAGTGCAGTTCCTGATTCACCCCCCGGCGATCCATGCACAGGCGCATCAGGGACCCCAGGTAGCGCTCCGGGGCCAGGATCGTGGCCCGGATGAAGGGCTCCTCGGCGCCGACGATCCGCGCGGGGTCGGGGTAGTGGGCCGGGTTGTCCACCTCGATGGTCCGACCGTCGGTGAGGGTGAAGCGGTAGATCACGGAGGGGGCCGTCAGGATCAGGGACTGGCCGTATTCCCGTTCCAGGCGCTCCTGGACGATCTCCAGGTGCAGGAGTCCCAGGAATCCGCATCGAAATCCCTGGCCCAGGGCCGCCGAGGAGTCCTTCTGGTAGACCAGGGCCGCGTCGTTCAGCTGATACTTCTCGAGGGCCTCGGCCAGGGCCTCGTAGTCCTCCGACGACACGGGGTAGAGGCTGCTGAAGACCACGGGCTTGAACTCCCGGAACCCCTTGAGAGGGGCTGCGGCGGGGCGGTTCGCCAGCGTGATCGTGTCCCCGACGTGGGTGTCGGCGATGGACTTCACCCCCGCGATCAGGTAGCCCACCTCGCCGGCCTGGAGCCGCGGCCGGGCCTCGCGGCGGATGCGGAAGACGCCCACCTCCTCGACGCGGAAGGTCTTGCCGCTGGCCATCATGCGGATCGTGTCCCCGGGCCGGACCTCGCCGTCGAAGACCCGCACCGAGGCCACGGCTCCGCGGAAGGGGTCGTAGAAGGCGTCGAAGATCAACGCCCGGAGGGGGTCCTCGGACCGGCCCCGGGGGGGCGGGATGTGGCGCACGATGGCCTGCAGCAGTTCATCGATCCCGATGCCCTGCTTCGCGGAGACCAGCAGGGCCCCGTCCGAGGGAAGGCCCAGTTCCTGCTCGATCTCCGACCGGGTCCGGTCCACGTCGGCCGACGGGAGGTCGATCTTGTTGATGACGGGCAGGATCTCCAGGTCGTGCTCCAGGGCCAGGTAGAGGTTCGCCACGGTCTGGGCCTGGACCCCCTGGGAGGCGTCCACCACCAGCAGCACCCCCTCGCAGGATGCCAGGGCTCGACTCACCTCGTAGGTGAAGTCCACGTGCCCGGGGGTGTCGATCAGGTTCAGTTCCCACGGACGGCCATCTGCGTCGGTGAAGGGGAGATTGCAGGTCTGGGTCTTGATCGTGATTCCCCGCTCCCGCTCCAGGTCCAGGTTGTCCAGGATCTGGTCCCGGAAGTTCCGGTCCTCCACCACCCCGCAGTGCTGGATCAACCGGTCGGCGAGCGTGGACTTGCCGTGGTCGATGTGGGCGATGATGCTGAAATTGCGGACGTTCTCCACGGGCGCTCCCGCTTCCCGGTTCTGGCGGCGCAAGGATGGACGGGGGCAGAGGTCCTGTCAAGGCGCGCGGCAGGCATTCCAGGGGTCGTCGGGGGCGCAGGTCCACGTGCCGCTGCCGCACATGGCGTAGGTGATCAGGGCCTCGTCGCAGGAGGAGTACCATCCCTCGGACCGGGTCCCGATGTGCAGGCAGATCGCGTCGCAACGGGAGCAGTCCGCCGGCATGATGGGCTTGCCGGTGCAGGGATTCACCCACTGCCAGCCCCCGACTCCGTCCTTCAGGCACTCTGGCACGCAGTCCGCTCCCGGGACATTGCAGGAGCAGAAAGGGACCTCCAGCCCACCGGGACACTGGAAGAGTCCCGGCGTGCTCTCGCTGGTGCATCTCCCTCCCACGCAGGTGTCGGTGGCCAGGAGGACGCAGTTCCGTCTGGGGCCGCATTGCGAAAAGGCGATGAGCCCGGCATCGTCCCGCCAGCCCTCGCTCCGGGTGCCGATGGCGCTGCACACGGGGCCCTGCCCCGGGGTGCAGGGGGGATCCTTGCGAAGGAACTCCTGGGTGCACGGGTTCCTCCACCCGAAGGCTCCGGAGCCCGGGTCCACTTCCTGGCAGTCCGGCACGCAGCCGAGGTCCTGCTCGCAGGTGCACCAGGGAACCCGGCTTCCATCGGGGCAGGGCACCATGTCCGCGGTTCCGGGCCTGCAGAGGGTGGGACACTGCCATTCCGGGTGGTCAATGCAGGAGATTCCCTGGTCGGTGCAGCGGCAGTGGGGGACCATCGATCCGTCCGGGCAGGTGTACCGGGGCTCCTCGTAACCGGAGCAGTCGCACTGGCAGGTCCCCTCCGGTGCGCAGAAGGCCTTCGGGCATCCCGCAAGCCTCCCGTTGCAGTCGTCGTCCTGGGCGCAGTCCCGGCAGGCACAGATGGGGCATCCCTGGGCGTCCTGGGCGAAGCCGAACTCGCACCAGAGGCCGCAGGAGACGGGTTCGCAGGCGTCGGACGCCGTGTCTTCCCGGGGCCCATCGGTCCCGATGTCCACCGTCCCGTCGAGGATGCCGTCAGGGAGGCCCGGGACCTCCTCGGGACCACCGGGGTCCGCTGCCTCGGGAGCGGGATCCCGGTTCGTGTCCTCGGCGATCCCGTCGGCCAGAGGCGGGGCATCCGTCGCCGGGTCCGACGCCGCACCATCCGGGGCCGCCTCCGGCGCCGCATCCAGGCCCGGCGGGAGTTCGGGGAACGGCTGGACCTTCGTGGTGCAGGAGGCCATCACGAGACAGACGAGGCCCATCGTGGATCGTCCCTTCATGGAGCCGACCCTCCTGTTCATGGACGGGTCTCATTGTAACGCGTTGCGGGCCATCTCGCCCACCGGTTCTCCGGCGCGGCGAGGACCTCTTGCGACGGGACGGCGAACCCCCGGATCTTGTCCCGGCGTCGCGCCTGCGCTAGCGTCAGGGGAGCCGTTCGGGAGGCCTCCCATGACGACCCTCACCTGGGACGAGGCGATCAGGCTCGCGTCCCCGCATCCCTTCGCCCTGCTCTGCACGATGGGCGCCTCGGGTCAGGCGAACCTGATGGGCATCGGCTGGTGGACCATCGTGTCCTGGAATCCTCCCCAGGTCGCCATCTCGGTCGGGCGGGGGCAGTTCAGCCGCGAGTGCCTCGACGAGGTGCCGGAGTTCACGTTGAACCTGCCCTCGGAGGAGCAGGCCCGGGGTGCCTGGGTCTGCGGGACGGTGAGCGGTCGGGAGGGGGACAAGTTCGCCCGGTCGGGCCTCCGGCAGGTGCCTTCCCTCGAGGTGCGGCCGCCGCGGGTCGAGGGGGCGACGGTGGTCTTCGAGTGTCAGGTGGTCCGGTTCATCGAGACCGGGGACCACGTCCTCTACCTGGCGGACGTGAAGGCCATCTCGGGCAGTCCAGAGAAGCCTCGGCACCTGTACAGCATCCACTACCATCGACTGGTGAGTCTGGACGGAAGCCGGCTGGACCCCCTTCCGGTGGACGCGGGGGGGACCTGATTCGGGCTGAAGACCTGGAAATTCGGGATTCTTGGGTGGCTCCAGGAGGGAAGAAGATGGCAGGCATTCCGTGGAACTGGCTGGCCCCGGGTCGGGAGCGGGGGGCGGCGATGGCCGGGGCAGGGATGATCGCCCTCTGCGGCGGCAGCAAGGCGGTCGGCCTGGGCCTCTTCGGCAAGGGGGTGATGGAGATCGAGAAGGCCTGGCGGGAGGCCCATCCGGACTTCTCGGGCGGCCTGGGGGAACGGTGGCGAGAGGCCGTCGCCTTCTACGAGGCGACGCACCGGCATCCCACGAACCGGATGCTGCACATGGCCGGCATCCCGCTGATTCTGGGCGGGGCGGTGGGGCTGCTGGCCTCGCCCCGATACACGGTCCCCTGGTGGGTCTCCAACGGGGCCTTTGCGGTGGGCTGGGCGATGAACCTGGTGGGCCACGGGGTCTTCGAAAAGAACCGCCCGGCCTTTGCCGACGACCCCCTGTCGTTCCTGGCGGGCCCCGTCTGGGACCTTCGGCAGTGGGCTGGTCTGCTGCGGAACCGCAGGGCGCCACAGCCCGCCTGATTCGGGGCTGGGGTGCCACCGGGAACGGCGATCGGTTCTCAGAGGGAATCCCGGACCAGCCACAGGCGCCACCAGGCCGTTCCCGGGGTTCCCGGCGGGAGGCCCTCGGGTCGTTCCCGCTCCAGCACCAGGGCGCCGAAGAATCTTGCCTGGGAGTCCAGGTCCGCCGCGACGGCCTCTGCCACGTCGAATCGCGACGGGGGGAACCGGGCAGGGGATCGGGGAAGGATCTCCCGGATGGTCCACCCGTCGTCCTTGCGGACCGCCAGGCGAGGACCTCCCGCCGATGCGCCATTGGCCCCGGCCCCAGGCAGGCGGGCCAGGTCGAGCCACGAGACCGCCCAGCGACCCGAGGCGGTGGTCAGGATGCGAGGGGCTCCACCGGTCCAGCGGTCGGTGTCTCCGCGCCAGATGCCGTTGCGGTCCGCCACCGTCTCCCGCCGCCAGGTCGACCCCGAGGGGCGCCAGGCCAGGTCCAGCCGAAGGAATTGCCAGAGGCCCTGGTCCAGCACCTCGACGTGTCGGTGGGCCAGCAGGGGCATGTCGTAGGACCCCAGGGCCAGGTGGGCCTGGTCCAGCAGGACCCCGTCCTCGGTCTTCGGGAGGGCCTGCTCCGTCTGCCAGGCATGGTCGGTCATCGCCGCCCAGGTCAGCCCGTCGTCCTGGACCACGACGACATGCAGCGAACCGTCGGAGCCAAAGGCGAAGGATGCGCGATCGAGGTCCGAGAGGAACGGTGCCGGAGGCACCCGAGTCACGGTCCAGGCCCCCTGCACGAGGCGCAGGTGGACCAGGGGGGTGCCCTGGGTTCCCAGGTCCGCCCGGACCAGCAGGTCCAGTCCTCCGCCCCGGTCCTCTCCGATCGAAACCGGGTCCAGCCGGACCGGGTCCGCTCCCAGGGGCGTCTGGAGGTCCCACAGCACCGGAGCCGGGGCCATCGTCCCGTCCGGTCGGGGCACCCACTGGATCAGCCGGGGTTCCTCGTCGGAGAGGCGCCAGACCCGAGGCTCGCAGGTCCCCTCGGAGAAGGTGATCCAGGCGGCGATCGGCGGCGGAAGGGTCTGGCCGACCGCGCTGGCCAGGTACCAGCGGGGACCCGGTGCCGAGTCCCAGGGGCGAGCCTCCTGGAGGACCAGGCTGTAGTCCCAGGTCCCGTCGGGTCGAGGCATCAGATTCCGGAAGACCCAGGCCAGGGTCCCGCACGGAGAGACCTGGAGAGGGCGCAGGAAGCCTCCTCGGGGGTCCAGGGGCAACCGGGGATCGCCCTCGAAGACCCCCAGGTCGTCGGGAACCTGGGTCTCGAGGAGGAGCACTGGCTCCCGGCCCGTGGCCGGCAGATCGGGGCCCGCGGCATCGGTTCCATCCAGGGTGGGAACGGGGTCCTCCCCTTCGGGGACATCGGCGGCCTCCGGTGATCCCGGGTCCGGGGAGGGATCCGCGACACCGGGGTCCGGTTCCGGAGAACCAGCGGGAGACCCGCAACAGGGAATCCACCCGATTGCGAGGACCAGGGCCAGGACTCGTCGCGTCATGGACACCTCGGCCAGCCTCAGGGGGCCACGCTGGACACCTCGAGGGGGAGCAGGTGACGGCCCCCCCGGGAGAAGAAGACCATCAGCCCCCCTCCCGTTCCCTTCAACGCAAGATCCCCGCCTTCCTGGATGGTCTGGGAGCCCAGGTCCAGGGTCTGGACCTCCCCGTAGGCCCCCTTCAGGGTGCTGGCGGCGTGGATCCACGACAGGACGCCCCGGTGGTCGTTCCGGGCCGGGGGCAGGTCCCCCGTGGCGACCCGTTGCCCGTTCCACCAGGCCTCCATCCGTGCCCCCTCCAGGTCTTTCGATCCGGTCTGGGACATCCGGGGGTCGTAGGCAGAGAACTCGCCGGTGAGGCGGAACCGGCCGCTTCGTTCCCGGATCCCACCCAGGTCCCACAGGGAGAAATGGATCGCGCAGAACCCCTCGCACCAGCAGGCGCTGGCCATGCAGCCCCCGACGCCCTCGACCCAGGTGTTCCACGGGTTCAGGAACAGGTGCCCCGTCTCCGGGAGCGGGTCCCCGCCGTCGGATACCAGATAGAGGGCATTGCGGGCCACGACGGCCCCGGAGGACCAGGCCTCGGCCTCCAGCACGTGGATTCCACGGCCCTCGGGAAAGGAGCCGGTGGCCGACTCCAGCGGCGTCACCCCCGGTCCACAGAGGTCCCCGGCGACCTCCCAGGTCTGGACCTCCCGGCTGTCGTCGCGGCTCCGGATCCGGAAGGTCACCCGGTCAATCCGCGTCTCCCGGAGCGTCGAGAAGGCCACCGGGACGGTGAAAGGACTGGCGGGTGCCCCCACGAGGCCCGGTTCCTGGCCCAGGACCAGATAGGGGTCGCCGAAGAGGTCCCGGAGGGAGAGCCCCAGTTCGTCCAGGCCGAAGTCCTTGGGCCGCCGGTCGAAGGTCCGCAGGCCGTTGTGCTCCCATTCGACGTCGTAGGCCTCGGTGAAGACGTAGCCCGACAGCGAGGGGCTCGATCGGAGGACGTTGAGGATGCCGTGGAACAACCACCCGTGGTCCCCCCGGGTGTCGTCGGCCCCAAGGCCCCCGAACTCGGTGTTCAGGAAGGGCTCGCCCGCCCAGGTGCCGCCGCCCCTCCGGAGGCCCTCCCCCCCGTAGGTCATCGCTCCCTCCAGCAGGTCCAGCAGGTCCTTCCAGAAGGGGATCGAAGCGGAGTAGAAGTGCCAGGTGGCCAGGTCCGAGTCCACGTGACCGTCGGTCAGGGTGGCGGAGTTGTCCTCGACCGGACGGGTCGGGTCCTGTTCCCGAGCCCTCGCCACGCGATCCCGCAGAAAACCGATGCCTTCGTCGCCGGACCAGAAGGGGGGATCCATCAACCCCCAGGCCTCGTTGAAGAGGGTCCACCAGAGGATGGAGGGGTGGTTGCGGTCCCGGTCCAGCATCGCCTGCCAGAGGCGATCCCAGGCCGGGACCCAGGGGGCGTCCGGGAGGGCCCCGGCCGTCGGGGGCGGGGAGGGCAGGTCGGCGATCACCCCGATCCCCAGGGAATCGGCCAGGGCCAGCACCCGGGGCTCCTCGGGCTTCAGGTGCAGGCGCACCGCGTTGAATCCCGCATCCAGGAGGGCCCGCATGTCCGACCTGCGGCGATCCAGGCTCGCGGCGGCGAGGAGTCCGTCGGGGTCCCATGCCTGGTCCAGGACCGCCCTGACGTAGAGGGGGCGGTCGTTGATCCACAGGACGTCCGCTGCAGGCGGGAGGGTCCGGTCTCCCGACGCCGGAATCGATCGTCGGGACAGGCGCCGGGTCCCGAGGTAGCCCTCCACCCGGTCGGTTCCCGAGGCCGACGAGACCTCGATGCGCCAGGTCGCCAGGCACGGCGAGTCGGGGTCCCACTCGTCCTCCGGGGGCAGCGTCAGGGACAGAACGACCTCTCCCGTTCCGGGCCCATCGGGTGCCGGTTCCAGGGTTGCCGACGTCCCGATCTGACCTGCGCACGGCACGGGGCAGGCATCCAGGCAACGCCAGGCCAGTCGGACCGTGATGGGGCCGGGGGCGCCCGTCACCAGACCCCGCAAGTCCACCTTGCCCGGGGCCGTGGCGGGCTCCTGGACGATCCGTGACAGCCAGGTGTCGGGGCGCCAGGACAGGGCGACGTCCTGCCAGATACCCCCGGCGCAGGAGTACCAGGCGCCGCCCTGCTTGCCGGTCAGGGAGGCAGGATCCTCGTCGCAGCGGTCCTCGACCTCGAGGACGAGGTGGAACGATCCTCCGGGACGCGCCCATCGAGTCACGTCGATCTCGAAGGGGTCGTATCCCCCTTCATGGCTCCCCGCCAGGACCCCGTCCACGAAGACCCGGCACCGCCAGTCCACTGCCCCGAACCGCACCAGGGACGTCCCGACCGGGCTCCAGTCCGCGGGGACCTCGACCCGGCGGGCATACCAGGCCTTTCCACGCCAGGTTCGGCGGATCGCCTCGGTTCCCCCCTGGAGGCTTCCTCCCTCCGGTGGGCGGGACCCCTGTCCCGAGAGGGCCGACCCCCAGGGATAGGGCACTTCGATGGTCTGCTGCAGCCGCTGGACGTTCTCCGGCAGGTGCCAGCCCCCGACCTCCCCGGTCCCGTCGGGGTCCCGGTCGAAGGCCCAGGTCCCGTTCAGGAGGACCTCCTGGAGCCGATGGAAGGACGGGTCCCAGGACTGGAAGTCCAGCGCAGCGGGGGCCTCGAGGGGCGCTGGTTCCTCCGGGGAGCCCGTCTCGCGGCAGCCCGGCGACCCGGCCAGCCAGGGAAGGCAGAACGGAATCCATCGATGGACCCTCATGGTCGGCTCCCGGTGGCGTTCACCAGCGGCCAAAGGCGGCGTGTTCCGGACCCACGGCCACGAAGGTTCCCCGGCCCGTGGCGGTCCTCTGGCCGGCGGCCCAGAGGTCGCACTCGACGGTGGCCCGGTCGGGCCGGGCCTCGACCACCCGGGCCACCAGGGTCACCGGTCCCTGCCGGGCGGGCGTCGGTCGCCGCAGGTGGACCTGGAACTCCAGGGTCACTGTGGTGGGCGGCCGTTCCCGCCCGTCCCGTTGCATGAGGTGCCACGCGGCGGTCCAGTTCATGTGGCAGTCCATCAAGGTGCCGATGATGCCGCCGTTCAGGAAGCCCTCGAAGGCCTCGTGGAACGGCTCCGGGGCAAACTCGCAGACGACCTCGTCTCCCCGCGGGATGCTCCGGATGTGCAGCCCCCTTGGATTGGCCGGCCCGCAGCCGAAACAGACCCCCTCTGGCGCGTAGCGTTCCTGAAGACTGGGTTCCTGGCGGTCGGTCATGGATCGATCCCACGTCGAGGGACAGTGCAACCTTCCCCTGGACCGGCCCGGAGGTCAAGGCCCCGGGGGGCCTGGGCGCCCCCGTCGGACCGAGGTCCTCCAGGTCCAGGTTCCTCCAGGACATTCGCCTTGTGGTCCGTGGCGGTCGCCGCGCCCGGGGCCAGCCGAATCGGGGGCCCGCCGGGAGGTGACGGGACGGGCTGGGGCCCGCCCGTCAGCCGGTTTCCCGGGGGCCGTCCGAAGCAGAAATTCGTGGGGAAGACCCCGGTTTGACAGGTCCGCAGGAACTTCGGGAATTGACTTTGGTGGATCGCTTCGGATAAACCCGGACCAGATTTGTATGGAATCTGACGGGAGGGCCCCATGGATGCGGAGTGGTTGGCCAGAATCCAGTTCGCGCTCACGATCGGGATCCACTTCCTGTTCCCGCCCCTGTCCATCGGCCTGGCCTGGCTGCTGGTCGTGGTCGAGGGCCTGGCCTGGAGGCGCCGGGACCCGGTCTGGGAGTCCGCCGGGCGCTTCTTCGGCAAGGTCCTGGCCCTCACCTTCGGGGTGGGGGTGGCGACCGGCATCGTGATGGAGTTCCAGTTCGGGACCAACTGGAGCCGCTACTCCACCTTCGTCGGGGACATCTTCGGGGCTCCCCTGGCCGCCGAGGGGGTCTTCGCCTTCTTCCTGGAATCGGTCTTCCTGGGACTCTACCTGTTTGGCCGGGGACGGGTCTCCCGGGGCCTGCACTGGTTCTCGATCCTGATGGTCGCCGTGGGTGCCACGCTGTCTGCCTTCTGGATCCTGGTCGCGAACTCGTGGCAGCAGACCCCCGCGGGGTTCGAGGTCCGGGAGGGCAGGGCGGTGCTGACCTCCTTCTCGGAGGCGGTGTTCAATCCCTCGATGTGGGTGCGGTTCTTCCACACGATGGACGCGGCCCTGATCGCCGGGGCCTTCGCGATGGCGGGCATCGCGGCCCTCTGGCGGATCCGGGAGCAGGGCGGGGAGGTGGCGGCCCGGACGCTGCGCGTCGGCATCGCCGCGGGGCTCCTCTTCGCGGTGCTGGCCGTCTTCCCCACGGGCCACGAACACGCCCGGCAGGTGGCCCGGACCCAGCCCGAGAAGTTCGCCGCCATCGAAGGCCTGTACGAGACCCAGACCGGGGCCCCCCTCGTCCTCTTCGCCCTTCCCCACCGGGAGCCGCCGACCCTCAAGGCGAAGATCGAGATCCCGAGCCTGACATCCTGGATGGCCTTCGGGGATCCGGAAGCCGAGATCCAGGGAATCGATCGGTTCCCGGCCAACGAGATCCCGCCGCTCTGGATGACCTTCGTGAGTTTCCACAACATGGTGATCCTGGGCATGTGGTTCATCGGGATGATGGCCCTGGGGGCCTTTCTCTGGTGGCGGGGACGCCTGGACGGGACCCGCTGGTACCAGTGGCTGCTGGTCGCGTCGGCTCCCCTGCCGCTCGTGGCCTGCCAGTTCGGCTGGGTGGCCGCCGAGGTCGGGCGCCAGCCCTGGGCCGTGTACCGACTGCTCCGGACCGCCGATGCCTACAGCGTCACCGTGGGGGTCCCGGAACTGGTCTTCTCGATTGTCCTGTTGGGGGGCATCGGTGCTCTGCTGATCGGGTTGTACCTGTTCCTGCTGAACCGGCAGGTCGCCAGGGGACCGGAGTCGGTCCAGGAGGTGCCATGATGGACCTCGCCACGCTGCAGACGATCTGGTTCGTGCTGTTCCTGGTCCTGGTGGTGGGCTATGCGGTGCTGGATGGATTCGACCTGGGCATCGGCGCCTTGTCGTTGCTGGAACGGGACCCGGATCGGCGGGGGCAGCACATGGAGGTGATCGCCCCGGTCTGGGACGGCAACGAGGTCTGGCTGTTGACGGCCGGGGGGGCCCTCTTCGCGGCCTTCCCGCCGGTCTATGCGACGGTCTTCAGCGGGTTCTACCTGGCCCTGATGCTGCTGCTGGCGGCCCTGATGTTCCGAGGCGTGTCGTTCAAGTTCCGCAATCAGGTGGACTCGCCGGGCTGGCGGACCTTCTGGGATCGGGCCTTCGGGGTCGGGAGCCTGGTACCGGCACTCCTGTACGGGGTGGCCGTCGGGAACGTGCTCCGGGGAGTCCCGGTGACGAAGACCGCCGAGGGGTTCGCGTGGCAGGGGTCGTTTCTGGGGCTGCTGAATCCCGAAGCCCTGCTGGTGGGTGTCCTGGGGCTGGCGATGTTCCTGACCCATGGGGCCCTCTACATGGCCCACAAGGCCCACGGCGAGGCGGCGGCGTCGGCGGCCCGGAAGGCGCCGTGGTTGTGGCTGTCGTGGCTGGGGCTGTGGGTGCTGGCAACCGGGGTCTCGGCCTGGCGGTCCCCCCATCTCTTCGAGGGCGTGACCACCAACCCCCTCTGGTGGCTTGCGGTCCTGGCGGCGATGGCGGGGATGATCGGCATCCCCCTGGCGGTTCGGGCCGGTCGATACGGCGTGGCGTTCCTGGCTTCCGGCCTGGCCATCGCGGCCCAGAACGGCCTCGCGGCGGTGGGCCTCTTCCCGCGGCTGGTGCCCTCCTCCCTGGATCTCGCCGGGGCGTCCCTGACGATCCACAACGCCTCGTCCTCCCAGCGGACGCTGGGGACGATGCTGGTGATCGCCCTGGTGGGGATGCCCCTCGTGGTGGGCTACACCATCGTCGTGTACAGGGTATTCCGGGGCAAGGTCCGGCCCGGGGAGTACTACGGCAGCCATTGACCCGGCCTTCCGGGGGGCGCCGTCACCGGCCTGGAGGAACCTCCCGCATTGACCGCCGGCCGCGGGGCCAGGATACTTCGCCGGGCTCGACGACGGGCCCGATCGGGGCTCGACAAGGGGGGAGTCATGACCAGGTCCGGATGGTGGATCGGGATCGGAGTGGCGGGGATGCTCGCCTGCGGGACGGCCGCCGGCCCATCGTTGGACCCGGGTCCGGAAGGCCCCGGATCAGGGGACATCTCGATTCCGGAGGATGCTCCGGCCCCTGGGGACGTCTTCCGGGATCCGGGTTCCGGGGGCCCCGAGATCCCCGGGGAGGAGAGGGAAGACCCGGGTCTTGATTTCCAGGCGGACGTCCCCGGTGGACCGGATGGTCCGGCCGAGGACCGGGGATCTGGAAACGACCCTGGCGTGGACTCGTCGGACCCAGGGGTTCCGGATGTCCCTTCCGCCGACGAGGCACCCGATGGACCGCAGGCGGACCTCCTTGCGGACCCCGGAAACGACGCGCCCGAGGACTCGGGAGGCGGGCCGGCGGAGACGCTGGAACCCTGGACCCAGTGCCGGGAGGACGCTGAGTGCCAGGCCGTCTTCGGGCCCCAGGCCTGGTGCAACCACGACTTTCCCGGAGGACAGTGCGCCGGATGCGACCCCTACGACCTGGGCCACGAGCGCTGCACGCTGCTGGGGCGGTCGGGACTGACCCTGTCGTGCAAGGAGACCGTCCCGAACGTCTGTCTCTTCGACTGTCCCTGCCCCTCGTGGCTCCGGTGCGCCGACCTCGGGGACCTCCAGGTCTGCGTGCTCAAGACCTGTCGTGAGGACACGGAGTGCAAGCCGCTGGTGTGCCGCCCCCTGTCCGAGGGGGGCACCTCCTACTGCCTGGCTCCGCGCTGACCCCGGTTCAGAGGGATCGCAGGAAGGCCAGCGAGGCCTCCACGGCCTCCTGCAGGCAGGCATCGTGGGATCGCCCGGAGTTCCGGGGCGGCTGGAAGGAGTGATCCCCCAGGGTGATCCAGTGCCAGCGGACGGCCGGGGAGAGGGGCAGGGCCTCCACCTCCTCCCGGGACCCGTAGGGGTCCCGCTCCCCCTGGACGATCAGGGCGGGGGTCTCCAGGGCCTGGAGGTGTTCGATGCGCAGTCGGTCCGGCCGCCCCGGGGCGTGGAACGGATAGCCGAGGCACAGCAGTCCCCGGACCCGGGCCGCATCGGCCACCAGGCTCGCGATCCGCCCGCCCATCGACTTGCCGCCGATGATCAGGCGTTCCGGCGGGCCCAGTTCGTCAATGACCGCCAGCCAGGTCTCCCGGAGCACCGGCAGCGGGTCCGGGGGGCGCCGAATCCCGTCCAGTCGCTGGCGGGCCATGTAGGGGAACTCGAACCGGGCGACCGTGAGGCCGCCGGCGGCGATGCCCCCGGCGATGGCCTCCAGGAACGGGGAATCGACGGGGTTTCCGGCGCCGTGGGTCAGGATGACGACCCGAGGGGCATCCCGGGGACCGTCGAACCGGATCTCAGGACGGGGTGTGGTCATCGGGTCCGGTCTCCTGGAGACGGGTTGTCCGGGGCCCACCGGGAGGGGTCATGACGCCGGTCCCCTACGACGGGACTCCGCCAGCGCCACAGCCCGGCAGACCAGCACGTAGAGGGCATTCGAGAGGCGGTTCAGGCCGTGCAGAAGTTCCCGGCGGGCCTCCGGGGAGAGGTGGGACTCGCCCTGGGCAAAGGCGTCGTGGGCCACGATCTCCACCTGCCGACAGGAGGCCCGGAGGAGGTTCAGTTTCACGACGGTCCGGCCCATCGAGGCCCTGGGCAGCACCCACCCCACGTTCAGGAAGCGGGAGGTCTGATGGGACATCCGGTGCAGTTCCTCGGGGTCGAAGCCGGCGATCACCGGCCGAGGCATGGGCCTTCCGGCCACCTCGGCGGCCATCACCTTCCGCAGGTATTCGAGGACGTCGTCCAGGTCCCGGACCAGACCATCCATCCCTTCGTCCATCGCGGCGATCTGGGCGTCCAGCACGTGGGCCTGCAACAGGTCCAGGGCCCCCCGGAACCGGATCACCGGGTGCCCCTTGGGGACCAGGGACTGGTTGTCGAAGAGGTGGGTGTAGCCGTCGGGCTTCGATTCGAGCCCCACGTCGTTTTCCAGCAACCGATAGGGCGCATCCTCCCGGTCTCCTCGGGGCTTCTCTCTGCGATTCGCCAGACGGCTCCAGACCTCCTCCAGGCCCTGGGACGGTTCCAGGCGCCGGGGCTGCCGGGCCAGGTCCAGCACGGTCTCCTGGAAGGCCCGGGCGGCGGCCTCGACCGCCTCGATGGTCCCGGTCAGCAGGCCTCCAGCGAAGTTGGTCTCGCTGGGGGGGGCGTAGAAGGTCCGCAGGGTCACCTCGGCGGCCTTGAGCGCCGCATCCAGGCCCATCGTCGCCTCCAGCGGCGGGGCGATGAGGTAGGCCATCGGGGTCCCGGGATCCACGCCGGCCACCCGGGCCAGGTAGCGTCCCACGGCCGGGATCACGTGCGGGAAGAAGGCCAGGCGTCCATCCTCGTCGGCGCTGTAGAACCAGGCCTTCCGGTCCAGGTACCGCAGGCAGGCCGCGATCCCGCTGGCCACCGTCTCCGGGTCCCGGGCCGCCAGCACGCCAATGACCTCCCCCGACAGGGGACCCGAGGCGTGGGAGGCCCCGGCATAGAAGGACCTGGCATAGACCACGTCCACCTCGGCGGCCTTGGTCGCCTCGTCGAGGCTCGCATAGAGGGCATCGTCGCTGGTGCAGGTCAGCAGCCCGAGGCTCTGGTGCTCCGGCGCCAGCCGCAGGTCCCGATGGAGGTCCGGTGCCACCTGGGGAATCGTCCGGAGGGCCAGCACCCGGGGTTTGATGGGCATTCCGATCATGTCCCGATCCCGCCTGGGTCCCTAGGAGACCTCGACCCCGGTCCGCTTCTCCCGGAGTGCCCGGAGCACCGTTTCGGCCACCTGGACGGCGGCCTCGGCCGGCGGAAGCCCACCGGCGTGGATGTTGCTGATCACGGTCCGCATCGCCTCGTTGAACTGGCGGACCTTCATGTAGGTCACATAGGCGCCCATCGACTCGGCGGTCTTCAGGCCCGGCCTCTCCCCCACCAGCAGGCACAGGACCTCGGCCCCGGTCAGGCGCGCCACCTCGTCAGCGACCACCACCCGGCCCAGGGACACCACGAAGGGGGTCCCGAGCCGGACACCGGCCCGACTCAAGATCGTGGTCAGGGGCGGCACCAGCAGCGGCAGGTTGGTGTTCAGGGCCTGGGCCGACAGGCCGTCCACCGCGACGATCTGCACCTGGGGACCTCGGATGCCTTGCTTCTGTACGACCTCCCGAGAGGCGTCGGAGAGGCGTCGCCCCAGGTCCGGCCGCCGGAGGAACGTGGCCCGGTCCTTCGCCGCCGACTGGAGGGACACGAGGCCCAGGGAGGCCGCCACCTGGGGGTCCACGGTGGAGGCCACGGCATCCCGGGCCGCCGCGTGGTCCTCCTGGAACCGCAGAATGGTGTCGGTGCGGTATCGGACCCCGGCCGAACCGACCCCCAGGCGGGCCGGGGTCCTGGCCAGGTAGAAGTCCCGGCCCCCCCGGGGCTGCCAGCGACCCAGGATGGGAGGCGGGGGCAGCGGGGCTCCCATCCACAGGGCTGCCCGCTTCGCCAGCGTGACGTCCTCCGGCGCCGCCGGCCGGGGCGCGGGACGGGACGGTTCCGCTGTCGCGGGGTCTTCCCGGCCCCCCAGCGTGCGGACCACCGCCGCCCGGATCACCTCCCGCAGTTCCCGCTCGTCCATTCCGTGCCCCTCACAGGAAGACGCGAATGTCCCCCGCCAGGGAGGTCAACCGACCGTCCTGCATCAGCCCCATCCGCTCCATCCAGGCCTCGAACTCCGGAGTCGGCCGCAGCCCCAGCAACTGCCGGATCGCCGCGTTGTCGTGGAACGACGTGGACTGGTAGTTGAGCATCACGTCGTCCCCCATCGGGAGCCCCATGAAGAAGTTGGCCCCCGCCGTCGCCATCAGGATGGCCAGGTTTTCCAGGTCGTTCTGGTCCGCCTCCATGTGGTTCGTGTAGCAGACATCGATGCCCATCGGCAGGCCGTGCAGTTTCCCCATGAAGTGGTCTTCCAGACCCGCCCGGGCGACCTGCTTCCCATCGAAGAGATACTCGGGACCGATGAACCCCACCACGGTGTTCACCATGTAGGGACGGTAGTGCCGTGCCAGGCCGTAGCACCGGGCCTCCATCACCACCTGATCGGATCCGTGGTGCCCCCCGCTGGAGAGTTCCGACCCCTGTCCCGTCTCGAAGTACATGCGGTGGGGGCCCGCGGAGGTCCCCTTCTCGGCGATCATCGCCGCCGCCTCGTCCAGGATGGCCCGGTTGATCCCGAAGGCCCGGCAGGACACCTCGGACCCCGCGAGACTCTGGAACATCACGTCCATCGGGCAGCCTCGGCGCAGGGCCTCCATCTGCGTGGTGACGTGGGCCAGGCAGCAGTGCTGCGTGGGAATGCCGCGCGAGCGGGTGAAGTCGTGCAGCGTCTCGAGGATCGCCCGGGTCGCCTCCACGGTGTCGGTGACGGGGTTCACCCCGATCAGGGCGTCCCCGGACCCCCAGGCGAGCCCTTCCATGGTCGAGGCCAGGATGCCGTCGGGGTCGTCGGTGGTGTGGTTCGGCTGGAGGCGCACCGAGTGCCTCCCGGGGAGTCCCAGCGTGGCGTTGGCGTGGGTCACGACCCGGATCTTCGCCGCGGCGGTCACCAGGTCCAGGTTCGTCATCAATTTCGCCACGGCGGCAATGACCTCGCTGGGGAGACCCCGGCCGAGTGCCAGCAGGTCCGCCCCGGTGGTGGCCGCCGACAGGATGTGCTCCCGCAACTGGGCCACGGTCCAGTCCCGGACGGACCCGAAGACCCCCTCGTCCAGGTCGTCCTGGATCACCCGGGTGACCTCGTCCTGTTCGTAGGGAACCGCGGGGTGTTCCCGGATGTCCCGGAGGCGCATCTCGGCCAGGACCTGTCGGGCGGCCACTCGCTCGGTATCGTTCGCCGCGGCGATTCCCGCCAGTTCATCCCCGGACTTTCGTTCGTTGGCCTTCGCCAGGACCTCCCGGATCTCCCGGAAGGTGAAGTGGCGGCCCCGAACCTGCGTGGTCCAACTCATGGCGCCGAATCTAGCCTTCCCCTCGTCCCGCGTCAACGACGATGGGACGTCCGGGGGGGGGGACGACCCGGGACTTGGCGATCGGCTCCCAGGAGACTACACTCCGGCTCTCAGCAGGCCGATAGGGAAGACCAGAAGAACAAGGAAAGGACCGCATGTTTTCGATGCCTCGGATCCAGGAGGGCGTTTCCAGGTCCTCGGACCAGTCGCTGGAGTTCCTGGCCGATGCGGCGCTGGTGTTGGGGAACCACGCCTTGACCCGCCAGGACATCCACGCGTCGGTCGCCCAGATGCTCCGGGACCACCTGGAGGGTGGCTTTGTCGTCTTCTCCTCCTTTCGCCGGGAACGCGGCGCCCTCCAGGTGGAGTGCGTCGCCGGGGCGGGGGAAGGGCTCTCGGAGGCCATCCGCCTGTTCCAGACCTCGTGTCCCGGGGGCATGCTCCCGATTCCAGAGAAATTCCCCTGGAGGACGGTCTCTCTCCCGGTGCTGATGCCAATGCCCGGGGGCCTGTTCGAACTGACCTTCGGCGCCCTCGATCAGGAGAAGGCCCGGCTGCTGGAGACCCGGATGGGCATCTCCCACTGCTGGCTGCTGGGCCTCGGGCGGGGTTCCCAGTTTCTGGGAACCCTGGCGTTGCTCCTGGGGCCGGGGCAACCCGCGCCGGACCACCGGGTGGTGGAGACCTTTGGCACGCTGGTGACCCTCACGCTGCTGGCCCGCAGGGCCATTGGACCCCGGGAGGGGTTCGGGCAGGGGAACAAGACCGGAGCGAAACCCGAGGAACCGAACGCCGGGATCCTGGCCCGGCGGGTGCTGGAGGACCAGGTGGAGGCCATCTGCCGCTACGACACGGCGGGCCGCCTGATGTTCGTGAACGACCCGTTCTGTCGCCTGTTTCACCATCGGCCCGAGGAACTGCTGGGGCAGCCGGCGATGGGACTGGTCCATTCCCGGGATCGGCGTCGGCGGCGCCGTCACCTGGCGGCGTTGACGCCGGAGGCCCCGGTCGGGGAGATCGAGCACCGGGTGGTTCGCGGGGACGGGACCATCGCCTGGATCCAGTGGGTGGACCGGGCCATCTTCGACCGGGAAGGCCGGGTGGTGGAATACCAGTCCGTGGGGCGGGACGTCACCCTTCGTCGCCAGGCAGAGGAGCGGATGGCCTGGCTGGCGACCCACGACTCCCTGACCGGGCTCCCCAACCGGGTGCTCCTGAAGGACCGCCTGTCCCTCATGATTCATCGGAGCGGTCGGAGCGGCAGGCCCTTCGCGGTGGCGCTGCTGGACCTGGACGGATTCAAGGAGGTCAACGATCGCCACGGCCACGCGGCGGGGGACGAGGTCCTGCGGGCCCTGGGGGGCCTCCTGGCCCGCACGTTCCGGAGGTCGGACACGGTGGCCCGCCTCGGGGGCGACGAGTTCGTCGTGCTGGTCGGGGACTGCGGCAATGGTGGGGGCCGTCCTCCCTGGCTGGAGAAACTTGAGCGGTGTCTCGCGAGCCCCCTGGACCTGGAGCGTCCCCGGGTGACCGTCACGGTAGGGGCCAGCGTCGGGGTCGTGGTCGCCTGCGGCCACGACGCGGACCCCGACGTCCTGCTGCACCAGGCCGACCGGGCGATGTACGCGGCCAAGAGGGCCGGCAAGGGACGGGCCGTGTTCTTCGACGAGGCGGCCCTGGCCCCGGACGACGACGAGGGGTCGGGGACCGCATGAACGGCATCGCCAGGGCCTTGACCATTGCCGGGTCCGACTGCAGCGGCGGGGCGGGCATCCAGGCGGACCTGAAGACCTTCCACCGGTTCGGGGTCTTCGGCCAGTCGGCCGTGACGGCCGTGGTGGCGGAAAACACGCTGGGCGTCCAGGGATGGCAGCGGGTGGACCCGGACATGGTCCGGATGCAGATCGACAGTTGCCTGGGGGACATCGGTGCCGACGCCGTGAAGACCGGGATGCTGGTGGACCGGGAGGTGGTCCAGGCGGTCGCCCGGGGACTCCGGGACCACGGGGCGTCAGCACTGGTGGTGGACCCGGTGATGCGGGCGAAGGGGGGAGACGCCCTGATCGACCCCGAGGCGGTGGAGGCGCTGGTCCGGGAGGTGTTTCCCCTGGCCCTGGTCGTCACTCCCAACGTCCCGGAGGCCGAGGTGCTGGCCGGGCGGGTGATGGACGGCCCCGAGGCGGTGCGGCGGGTCGCCGAGGCCATCGGGGCGATGGGGCCTCGATACGTGCTCCTGAAGGGGGGCCATGCCCGGTTCGGGGACCCGCGCCTCTCGGTGGACCTCCTCTGGGACGGGACGGACCTGCTGGAACTCCCGGGACCCCGCTTCAGCGATCGGAACACCCACGGCACGGGATGCACCTACAGCGCGGCCATCACCGCCTGGCTGGCCCGAGGCTGCGACGTGGTGGGGGCGGTGCGTCGGTCCCGGGCCTTCCTGGTCGAGGCCATCCGGTCGGGGCCGGGTCTCGGCGGGGGTCACGGGCCCGTGAACCACTGGGCGGTCCTGCCCGACGACCTCGGAAGCGCCACCGACCCGGCAGGGCAGGCCGCCGGATCGGATCGGCCCCATGGCCGCGAGTCAGGCGCAGGGTAGGGGGCGCACCGCGAGCCGTGGGCCACAACGCGCCCATCGCCGAATCCTGCTACCCTTTCCGGCGGGGACCAGTCGCCGGAGGCCGGGGCCGTGGAGAGATCCTGGATCCTGACAGCGACCGTTCGCCTGCCGGCCCTCCTGGCCCTGGTGTCGGGTCTGCTGGCAGTCTGGATCACCCTGCCGCGGGCCCGGTCCGGTGGTGCCGATCGGTCCCTGCCCTGGCGGTCCATGGCGGTCGTGGGCCTTGTCGCCGGCCTGCTTCTCCTCCCGATCCTGGGGTCCCGGGCCGGGGGCCCCGACGTGGTCTCGGGGGCCACGGCCCTGACGCTGGTGGCGGTGCTCGGGTGGTTTCCCCTGGTGGCACTGTTCGGGGGAACGGAGGACCCCGGGAGGCTGGTCCGGGGGCTCTGGATCGCCCTGGCGGCCATCGGGCTGCTGGTCGTCGCCGAGTCGTTCCAGCGGACCTTCGGCGTCTCCCGGACACTCGTGCTCCAGGCGGTGGACCAGGTGGGCGAGGTCCGCCTGGCCGACGTCCGGGCGGGGCTCCAGGACCCCCTCCTGTCCCGGTCCCTGTGGATCCAGCTGCTCCTGGTGTTTCCCTTCTTCGTCCTGATCTTCCCTGTCCTGGTGCCCGGTGGGCCCCTGTTGTGGCCCGTGGGCCTGATCCCCATCCTCCAGTATCTCTGGACCGCCCCGGCGGGCCTGGTGGTGACGGGCTGGAGCGCCTGGAGACCCCGGGAGGCCGGTCCCCTGGCCGTGCTGGCCCTGGCCATCGCGGTGCATCCCCTGCTGCTGGACAAGTCGTCCTGGGACTTCATCCCGCCGGGCCTGCTGCTGTTCCTGCTGGCCTGGCACCTGGAACGGACCGGGTCCCGGTGGCGCTTCGCACTGGTCCTGGGCCTCGCCTCCTGGAGCCATCCCTCCCAGGCCGTGATGGCGGCCCTGTGGGCGGCGGACCACGCCCGTCGGAACTGGGCGGCCGAGGTTCCGGCCCACCGACGCCGCCTCCTGTGGGTTCCGGCGATCGCCTGGGGCATGGCGGCGATCCCCATCCTGTCGATGCTGATCCCCGCTCTCTGGCATCCCGAGAGCGCCCTCATGCATCACCTGGCCCCCTATGCCCGCCGGCGGACGGCCGCCTATCTCCAGGGCGGGGACTTTCGGGTCCTGGGCTGGATGGCGATCTCGAACCTCTCCAAGATCGGGCTGTTGCTGTCCTCCCTGGGCCTGGTCCCGGTCCTCCGTCGGAACCGCTTCCTGGCCTATGGGGTCTTCGAGGTCGCCTACTCGCTGTTCACCTCCAACGGCTTCATCCACGGGTCCCTCCCGGGGTGCCTGGGCCTGCTGGGGTGCGCGACGCTGGAAAACGCGAATCATCTCTCCCCGGAGCGGTTGCGGCGATCGGCGGGCCTCGCGGCGGTGCTGCTCCTCCCCCTGACTCTCTGGTGGAGTCCCCAGCACGTGGCGGTGCAGTTGCTGCGAAACCCCACGGTGGACCGCCTGGCGGGGATGGAGGCCCTGATCACCCCCGAGGACCGGGACAGGACCTGCGTCGGCCAGGCGACCACCTACACCGTGCTGGCGGGTCACTGTCGCGGGGAGGGGGTCCTGCGCCTGCCCGATGGTCGGCCGGGTGCGAATGCCCGGGATGGGGACGTCTACCTGCTGGACCTCTCGCCGCCTCCCTGGCCCCAGGAGCCCGGGGCCCTCCGGGAGTGGATCAAGCGACCCCGGTTCTTGCAGCCCGAACAGGGCGCCATCGAGACGGCTCCGCTGGATTTCCAGGGAGAACCCATTCCCGAGGACCTGGCGTGGCTGCGGGAAGGCCTGGTGTCGGGCGCATGGACCCTCTCCCGCAACGAGGGTGGCCGGATCCGGCTGGATCGCATCGAGCGTTCCGAGTCCCCCGGGGCCGTCTCCAATGCTCCCGGTCCACCAGCACCGCCCTGATCCCTGCAAGGTTCGACACATGACGCGGGATCTCGCAGACATTGCCGCTTGTGTTTTCTGCAACGCCCTCCCTAGAATGCCCGCGGTTGCCCTGGCGTCTTGAATCGCTCAGGTGCACCGCGACCCGTGGGCGGCGCGGGGAGGAGGCCAGGGTCCCTCCTCGCTTCCAGGCAATGGGCAGTGGACACGTGCAATCGGCACGTCGCGAGGGGAGGTCCCGGTGAGAACTCGTTGGCTGTTGGTGGCATGTGGATGGTGGCTGGCCTGTGGGGGAGGGGGCGGAGGACAGGACCTGCTGCCGGACGGGGCCTCGGACCTCGGGACTTCGGACGACCGGATCCCGACCGACGCGTGGGAAGAGGTCCGGGACGTTGCCCCGGCGGACGAGGACCCCGGGGTTCCGCCCGAGGACGGCGTGTCTCCGGACACCCCGTCTGACCCGGGATCGGACCCTGGGGACGCCGACGCGGATGCCGTCGAAGACGTGCCCATGGTCCTCAAGCACTTCACCTACCGGACCGTCGCGGGGATGTCGATGGGGGCCATGGCCCTGACCGTCGCGGCGCACCACCCCGAGTGGTTCGACTCGGCCGGCGGGCTTGGGGGCTACGTGGACTTCCACTACCTGTTCCACGTGATGCGGGACATGATGGGTGGCGGCTTCTGCCCGATGGAGCAACTGCTCCAGCCCGAGGTGCTGGCGGACATCGACAACCCGGACAACCCGGCGGTCTTTTGTGGCAACCAGATCCCCCTCCAGCCCTGGGAGTTCTACTGGGACTTCAATCACTTTCACTACGACAACCAGGGGGGCAACTGGGACCGGGACTTCTACCACGACGTGCTGGAGAGCCTCTCCTTTGCCTACGGGAACCCCATCTCCTGGAACCCGGACCATCCCCTGCTCCCGCCGGGGGTGCCTCCCGAGGAACTGCAGCGGAGCAACCGGGATCGCTGCCAGAACCCGGTCCGGGTGGGCAAGCCGCACAACTACAACATCGAGTACAACCCCGACGGGGAGTATGACCTCGTGGGCTTCTGCGACGGAGAGACGCCGGTGGGCTGCTACCAGGGCGACCCGAATCTCTGCGGCAAGTCCAACCCCGAGTACCGGGACCTGATCGGCCGCTACGACCCGACGCATGAGTACGACCGCCCCGTGAGCCTGGTGCTGGCGGTGGATTACAACCGGAACGGCCGCAAGGACTATGGCGAGCCCCTGGTCATGAACATGGCCGAGCGCTGGCAGGACTGGGGCATCGACGGCTGCCCGAACCCCCGGGAGGACGGCAACGGGGGATGCACCGTGGGGGTGAATCCGGCATGGAAGGAGGGGGAGGACCCGAACGACGACGACTTCGACCTGCTGCTGAAGCCCCTGGGGACCGAGGGCAACCGGGAATACGACGAGGGGGAACCTTACGACGACTTCGGGCTCGATGGGGTGCCCGAGTCCCGGGCCGGGTTCGCGGACTACGGCGAGGGGAACGGGCGATTCGACTTCAACCCGAATCTGGCGGCCATGCTGGCGGCCGACAGCCGGACCTTCTTCCAGACCGCACCGTACGAGGTGCTCCGGGACCACCAGTACTACTTCGACGGCGGCATCCGGGATGCCCTCCATGCCCTGACCCACATGGTGCACCTGGGGAATGCCCTGGCCGCCCGGGGATTCCAAGTGCGTCGTTACATGGACTTCGGCGGAAACCCCGAGGCCCTGATGCCCCAGTACTCCTGCTTCGAGGTGCTGGACCACATGGACGAACTGGACTGGGGGCGAAAGGGGATCGGGGATGCGGTGGTGATGGGATACGGGGATCCCAACGGCAAGGTGGGGGATGCCAGCGGCGGCCACGTCGGGGACGGCTGCGAGGTGCTGCTCCGGGCCGGGATTCTCTATACGATGGCGATGGCCCGGATGCCCGACCCCATCTGGGTGGACGACTACGACTTCGACGGGCGGATCGAGTTCCGGTCCTACTACAGCGAGATCCTGGGGCAACGGAGGTGGTACGCCGTGAACCTGCCACCGGGATACTACGCCCCGGAGTTCCAGGACACCCGCTATCCCCTGGGTCTGATCCTGCCGGGAGTGGGGATGCCCCTCAAGGACACCATCGGGATCACTGCCGTGATGAACCTGACCTGGGGCTATGGCCGGACTCCGCGCTTCGTGCTGCTGGCCCCCGACGGCCAGTGCTGCTACCGCAAGAACGACACCGGCGAGCGCTTCTGCAACTGCTACAAGGATGACGGCGGGATGTTCACCTGCGTGGACCCCCAGTGCCGGGGCGAACACGAGCAATGCCAGGTCTTCCAGATTCGGAACCAGGGGTTCACCCAGGAGTGCAACAGCGGCCATTTCTTCGTGAACCAGCGGACCAACCGGTGGGGGGAGGACCTCTCGGTGGACAGCACCAACTCCTTCGAGGACGGCCTGTTCGAGGTCATCCGGGAGGCGGAACGGGCCTACCGGTTGCGTCCCGAGGAGGACGTGCTGGTGCCCGCCGACTTCCCCGATCGCCTGCCCCCGCGGCAGTATCGCTAGCCTTTCGCCCCTTCGTCCTGGGACGTCTGCCAAGGCATCGACGCTTCGGGAGCGGCCAGGGCACCTGGCAGTCCCCGGACTACCGAGGACGCCTGCCGATCAGGCCGTGGAAGTCCCGGGAGGTGGGGATGGACCCGATGTCCTGAAAACCGGCCTCCTCCAGTTCCCGGATGGCAGTGTCTCGGGACACCCGGTGGTCCACCGGGGGGCCGCGATCCGGAACGACTCCCTCGGGCGGCACCTCCCAGTCCACCAGCGCCAGTCGGCCCCCGGGGACCAGCACCCGGAGGACCTCCCGCAGGAAGGCGACCCGGTCGTCCAGTTCATGGTGGACGTTGGCCAGCAGGGACGCATCGACGGTGCCGTCGGCCAGCGGCAGCCGGGATTCCTCCGAGAGGCGGGCCGTCACGTCCTTCCATCGAGGGTGGTGCGCCAGCCGTTGCTCCAGGGCCTGCAGCATTCCCGGGGAGACGTCCAGGGCCTCGAACCGGACGCCCTCGGGGGCGAGGTCCATCAGGTGCTCGAGCCAGAAGCCGTTGCCGCACCCGATGTCGGCGATGCGGTTCCCGGGCTGGACCTGCAGCGCGTCCAGCAGGGCCGCAGGGGCCAGGTCGGTGGTCCGGCGGGGGTCCAGCAGCCGAGCAGCCTCCGAGGCGTGGAACTTGTGGGGTGCCTTGGTGTCCGAGGGGTCATGCATGGCGGGGTCCTTCCACGGAAGCCGGCGGGGAAGATGGGGACCCTGGGCCCGGTTGTCCAGGGTGTGCGAAGACGCTCCAGGGCCGTGCGAATCCGAACGTGCGGAGGGTGGGTACGACCTCCGGTGACGCTGTTTGTGTCGGGATACCGCATGGTTGCGTGCGGGCACGCCCTTTGAATGCTGGGGAGGCTCCAAGGAACTGCAGGGGGAACAGGATGGCCAGGGGGCGTTGGAGGGTCGCGTGGCTGGTGCTGATGGTGGGCCTGTCGGCGGCGTCCAGGAGCGTCGGTGCCCAGACGGCCGCCGAGATCCTGGAACGGATGGACCGGGCCATCAGCGGCTACCAGGACCAGCGGATGGACGTGGCCATGACGGTGGTGGACGCAGGCGGGAGCCGGAAGACGTACGAGTTCACCATCTGGCAGAAGGGCACGAAGAAGCGCCTGGTGCGCTTCCACTCCGGCGAGATGAAGGGGATGAGCACGCTGGTGGAGGACCGGGACCGGGTCTATGTCTATCTCCCGGCCTTCCGCAAGGTGCGCCGGGTGGCTCCCCACAGCATGAACCAGACCTTTGCGGGGTCCGACTTCACCAACGAGGACATGGCGGGGATCACCTGGGCCGACGCCTGGAACGGGGTGATCGAACGGGAGGATGGCGAGGCCTGGTGGCTGCTGTGCACGCCGAAGCCGGGGATGAGCAGCAGTTCCCCGAAGGTCCGCCTGAAGGTCCAGAAAGGGACCTTCTACCAGTCGATGGTGGAGTACCTGGACCAGGAGGGCCGCCCGGTGCGCCGGATGGAGAGCAGCCAGTTGAAGACCTTCCCCGGCGGCGCCGAGCGCTATTCCCGAGTCGTGCTGGCTGACCTGAGGACCGGGCACCGGACTGAACTGGAGGTCCGGGACTTCCAGGTGAACCAGGGGCTGCCGGACAGCGCCTTCTCCCAGCGGGAACTGGAGTGGGGGCGGTGATTGCGTCCCGGGGGTCGTCCACGGGCCGGGACTCCGTGGGGCCCCGGGCCGCGGATCGGACACTCCGATTCAGCGAAAGAACTGCAAGAACAGTTGGTTGGGTCGGGTCATTCGGTGACTGTCCCTAGAATTCGTAGCCCCAGGTGACGGTCAGGAGGTCGTCCTGGTAGCGGGCGCCGACGTGGCCCCAGACGCCGTCGGTGCGCTGGTAGGAGGCCTGGAGGAGGTGCCGCCCTCCCGGCCGGAAGGTGACCTGGGGGGCGACCTGCAGGAGCAGGGCGTTGTCCCCCTCGCCCCAGGCGTGCCAGAGGTGCAGCGAGAGGCTGTAGGCGAACCAGGGACGCACGGCATGGGTCCACTGCACCACGGGCCCATGCAGGTGATAGTGTTCCGGGGCGAAGTAGGTGATGCGACCGTAGCGTCGCCCCGGGTAGCGGAAGCCCTCTCCCTCGTACTCGTAGAGGAGTTCCAGCCGGGGCGAGTCCATCACCCGCACTCCCAGGGCCGCCGATGCGCTCCAGCGCTGGTTCCAGTCGGACCAGACACCGTAGGATCCGCCCAGGTGGAGGATCATCCGGTCCACGGGCTCGGAGTCGATGCCGAGGGACAGGGAGTTCGCGACGATGCGGGTCTCGATGTCGCCGATGGCGGTCATCACGTCGGCCCGGCGGACCTCCGCCGCGAGGCTGACCCGGTCGAAGTCCCGGGAGACGACCAGATAGCCGTTGCCCGAGTCGAACCCGGTGTCGTAGTGCTGCCAGGAGGCCCCGAGGGAGAGTTGCACGGCGGTCAGGTCGGCCTCGGCAAAGGCCCCGACGGCATGGCCCAGCACGGTCCGTTGGCCCCGGTCCGGTTCGCTGGAGGGACCCCGGAGGAAACGGAACTGGTAGAACGCCCCGATGCTGGCCTCCGGGCGGAACTGCCAGGCCCCCCGGGGGCCGACGCCGTGGAACCACAGGCGGTCCTTCTCGTGGAAGAGGGTGTACTCCAGCGAGAGGTGGGATGCCAGGCCCGTGTCGGCCAGCACGGACTGGCGGGCCAGGTCCCGGAACCGGGGGTCCGAGGTTCGAAGCAGGGTCGCGTATCTCCGGGCCCTGGCCCCGAGGCCCAGGTCCGACGACAGGGAGAGGGCCCGGGCCCGGATCTCCCCGTCGAAGGGTTGTTGTTCCAGTAGTCGGTCATACAGGTGCAGGGCGTCGCGTGGTCTCCCGTTCCATTCGTAGAGCAGGCCCAGGGTCCGGATCACCAGGGGGTCGTCGGGCAGGGCCGCCAGCAGGCGCTCGTAGGCCTCGATGGCCTCCCGCTCCCGACCGTCGTCCAGGTGCATCGCCGCCAGTTGACGCAGCGCCTCCAGGTCGTCGGGCCGCTGGCGGACCCGGGCCTCGAGGAGCCTTCGTGCGTCCTCGGGGCGGTCCTGCCAGCGGTAGAGTTGCATCAGGGTCCGGGCCACCTCGTCATCCCCGGGGACGATTTGCAGGTAGCGGGCCAGCAGGTCGATGGCCTCGGCCTGGCGGTCCTGGTCCACCAGGAGCAGGCCGACGCGGCGCATCAGTGCCGGATCCTCGCTCCGGCGGGAACGGACCTCCTGGTAGAGTTCCAGGGCGCTGTCCGGGTGGTCCAGCGACAGCCACAGGTCCGCCAGGCGAAGCCGCGTGTCGTCGTCCAGGGGGGCGGCCTTGAGGACCTCCCCCCACTGGTCTGCGGCCTCTTCCGGACGGTCCAGGGCGAGCAGGGCCTCGGCGACGACCTTCCGCACCTCGGGGTCCACGGGGTGAAGGTCCAGGCAGGGACGAAGCAGGTCCGGGACCTCGGCGGCCTGTCCCCGGTCCAAGGCCTCGCGAGCCTTTCCGGCGAGGGCCGGGCAGTCCGGAGGCGGCGGCGGCTCGGGCGACGGGTGGCCGGGAGCCGTCCTCCGGGTCCCGGACGCCCGGGTGGCATCCTTTCGAGGCGCCGCATCGGGGGCCTTCTCGGCCGGTGGGGCCTCCACGGTCCGGCCGTCCATCCGGATCGGGAAGGGGTCCCGGGGACGACCCAGGGAGACCGGGACCGGCAGCGCGAGACCCGCTGCGACGGCTATCGCCAGAAGATGCCGCATGCGCCTCCGTTGGAACGCAGGACGACCCGCGATTCCACCTGGGAACGGAAGACCTCTTCGCAGCTTCCCTGGATCCGGACCTCCCGGTCCCGCGGTGGGCGAACCCAGAAGGTCAGTCCGCCATCGGGGGGATTCTCGACGCGAACCAGCAGGCCGTCGGACTCCCGCAGGACCCGCAGGCCCGCCTTCCACCACTGGCGCAGGTGCGGCGAGGCCTCCACCGCGGTCCTCCGGGTCAGCCAGGGGTGGGCCCGGTCCACCTTCTCCAGCAGGGAGGTCAGTTCCCGGACCATTCCGGGCCAGTCCCGGCCCCGGCTCCTCTCGGGGTCCAGCAGGTCGTCGGGGTGGATGAAGTGGCTGAAGACCCCCGGGAGCACCAGGGCGTCCAGGACCTCCTGGGCATTGTCGCCGTCCAGGAAGTGCTCCGACGAGATGCGGGGGACGTTCGAGAGGGCCGGGACCTCCGGGTCCGGTCCGAACTCCTGGCCCAGGATGGGCCCCTCGTCCAGGTACTGGGTGGACAGGACCTCGACCTCCGGGAAGGCCTGCCGGAGCGCCTCCTTGCCGACCCGCTGGACGAAGTTGCTGGGGGCCACATAGGCCCGGGGCACCCGGTCCTTGCCGAAGACGCGCTGGTACTCGGTCCGGAGCATCGCCAGGGCCGTCCGCATCGACCCGATCCCGCTCCACCCGACGCTCCACTCGTTGCGCACGAGGCTCAGGGACTGGTGGTTGAAGCCGTGGATGTCCACCTCGTATCCGGCGGCAGAGATGGCCCGGGCCAGGTCCAGGGACGGGGAGCCCTCGGCGTAGGTCCCGGGGGTCCCCTGGTCGGGCATGTGATCGTCGTAGGTGAGCACGAAGGCGAAGGTCGGCCGAAGAGAGTGGTCCTGGACCAGCCGGTGGATGTCGGGCCACCAGCGGTCCCGGTAGAACTCCCCGTCGGGGACCTCCGGGGCTCCGGCCTCGACCTGGACGGGCCTGCCGCTTGCCGGCAGGGGGCAGTCGTCCACGAAGAACAGGTGCATGTCCATGAGGGCCGAGACCAGGGGAGAGGCCTCCATGAGCGACAGCAGCAGCAAGCCCCGGGCCGACTTGTCCGCCAGCAGGGGGACGGTCCAGGCCACCAGGGTCCCCCGTCCCTTCGAGATGCGGAAGGCCAGCGGCGCATCCCGTCCCCCCCGGGCGCCACAGAGCACCCTCGCCTCCGTGGGGAGCCGGTAGAGGGGCATCGGGTCCGCATCCGCCTCCGGGATCCGGAAGACCATCCCGTCGGCGCCCGGAAGGAAGGCCGGGTCGCAGGTCCACGCCCGGAGGGGGGCCTCCCCGGAGGCCCCATCGACCCCCGTCAGGGACCGGAGGGCGTCGTCGTCGATGCCGCCCGGAAGCACCACGGCCCCGCCGGCCTCCAGGTAGCGCCGAAGCGTTGCCACCAGGGACTCGGCGATGGCGGCCGGGAGGTGGTCCGTGAGGACCACCACCGCGTCGTAGCGCGACAGCCAGAGGTCCGGGACGCGAACCAGATGCCGGAGGTCCAGGAAATCGGCCATCAGGCGGGCATAGGTCGCCATCCAGGAGGCCTCTCGGAGCAGGGTCGTCGAGACCTCGCCGTCGTCCCAGCCCATCAGGAGCACCCGGGAGGGCCTCGGAAAGGACTCGCCCCGGAGGGCGTCCCGGACCTCGTGCAGGAGGCGTTCGATTGCCGGGGCCGGGTTCTCGGCGGAGATCGACCGGATCGCGGGGTCGGGGCTCGGCGCTTCTCCGGGGGCCAGGCAGCGGACCCGCAAGAGGGCAGGAGGGGGCGTCGCGGCCCCCTTGGAGCGGTGCACCTCGAGTCCCATCCCGTCCAGTTCCTGGCCGAAGGCGACCCACTCGGGGCGGCGAATCTCCCGGTCCGGGCACTCCAGGTCCACGAGGGTCGGCGGGGTGACCCATTGCATCGCTGCAGCGGGCCGCAGGGGCTTCCGGGTCGAGGGAGCCGCTGCGGCCGGGGCGGCGACGGTCAGGACGCACAGCAGCGCCCAGGACCAGCGACAGGCTGTCCGCACCGATCGTGCCAAGGTTCCTCCCCGAGGCGCCTCTCGTGCGATCACCGGCACAGGCTCGATGGTCGGGAGCGGCCCTTGCGGAAATTCGGGGCCATCCTAGCCGAGGCGACGACCCGGGTCAATGCGGGACGACCGGAGGCCGTGCTACCCTATGGTCACGGATCCCGGGGCCGCCCGGGAGGGCGGGCTGCGAGTTCCGGGACCTCTCCGAAAGGGGGCTCGATGTCCGACGATCGCACGCTGGGGTGGGAGGATCCACGGGAGGGACCGGAGGGGGGCCCGACGCCGTCCCCAGGGTCCGGGGCTCCCACGCAGCCGGATGTCACCCGGGACGTTCCCTCCGACGCACGCCCCACCTCGATGGAGGCCGGCGACGTCCAGGCCCGGGTCGCGGCCCAGGTGGCGGCGGTGTCCCTGCCCGGGACTCCGGACCCGGGGACGGACCCGATGATCGGGCGCCTGATCCACGGGCGCTTCCTGATCGAGTCCCGGATCGGCGCCGGAGGCATGGGCATCGTCTACAAGGCCCGCCAGACCGGGATCGACCGTCCGGTGGCGGTCAAGATGCTGCTCCGGGAACTGGCCGGCGACGAGAAGGTCATCAAGCGCTTCCAGATCGAGGCCCTGGCGGTCAGCCGCCTGAACCACCCGAACACCATCCGGATCTACGACTTCGGCCAGATCGAGGACGGCACCCTCTACTTTGCGATGGAGTTCCTGGAGGGCCGCAACCTGGAGCAGACCCTCCGGCGGGAGGGGGCCCTGTCGGTCCGGCGGTCCCTGCACATCATGCGCCAGATCGCCGCCTCGCTCACGGAGGCTCACGAGAAGGGCATCGTCCACCGGGACCTCAAGCCGGACAACGTCTTCCTGGTCCGGGTGGGCGAGGACGCGGATTTCGTGAAGGTGCTGGACTTCGGCGTCGCGAAACTGCGGGAGGCCGACCAGCGCCAGGGCACGGTCACCCAGGCCGGGACCATCTTCGGGACCCCACGCTACATGGCCCCGGAGCAGTGCCGGTCGATGGCGGTGGACCACCGGGCCGACCTCTACGCCATCGGCGTGATCGGCTACGAACTGATGACGGGAAGGCCCCCCTTCGACGCCGAGAACCCCCTGGCGATCCTGATCCAGCACGTCCAGGAACCGCCACCGGCCATGGCCGAGGCCCGGCCGGACCTGGAGGTCCCCGAGGAGGTGGAGGCGCTGGTGATGCGCTGCCTCCAGAAGGACCCGGGGGATCGATTCCAGACGGCGGCGGACCTGGTCGCCGAGATCCGGCGCTGCGAGTCCGCTCTGGCGGGGCGTTTTCAGGAAATCGTGCGCATCGAGGGGCGCCGCCCGCCTCCCCGAAAGACGGACCTCCGGGACGTCGAGACGGTGATGGGACCGGTGGAGACTCCGGCACGAGGTCCCCGGAAGCGGGGGTGGGTCCGGGGCGCCATCCTCCTGGCAGGGCTGCTGGCAGCGGGGGCGACCGCCTACGTCGTCCTGGTTCCCCGATCGCCTTCCCCAACCCCCTCCGTCGCCATCGAGACTCCGGCCGCCCCGACCCCGGCCCCGGCGTCGACGGCCCCCGCGGACCCGGCGGTCCCCTCCACCGTGCACCTGCGGGTCACCTCGGCTCCGGCGGAGGCCGACGTGCTCCTCGGGGACCGGGTGCTGGGAAGGACCCCCGCAGAGGTCGAGGTCCCCTATGGCCGGGAGTCCCTGTCCCTGACCTTCCGGAAGAGCGGGTTCCAGGATGCCCAGGTGTCGGTGATTCCCGATCGGGATGGGGCCCTGTCGGCGAACCTGGTCCCTCGGGCCGCGCCCCGACCGGCCGCCGGATCGGCAGCCCGGGTCCGGGAGACCCAGGGGGAGGGATCGAAGCCCCCTGCGGCGGACCGGACAACGCCGGCGGCGGAGAAGCCTCCCGCCAGGACCGGGACCGAGCCGGGCCGGGTCAAGGACCTCAAGACCTTCTGACCGGGAGGGCAGGGAACGATGCGATGCTTCCTGGCCGTGACGGTCCCCGAGGAGGTCCGCCGAGAGGTGGACCAGGTGATTCGGCGCCTCCGTTCCCGGCTTCCGGGGGCCCGGTTCGTCCCCGTCCAGTCCCTGCACTTGACGCTGCACTTCTTCGAGGACCTCGACGAGGACCAGGTGTTGCGGGCGGGTGAGGCCGCCCGGAAGGGCGCCGCCCAGGTGGCCCCGTTCGACGTGGCCTTTCAGGGACCTGGGGTCTTTCCGGACCTGGCCCGGCCCCGGGTGTTGTGGATGGGACTGGAGCGGGGCGCCTGGCAGCTGGAGGCCCTCCAGCGGGCCATCGGGAGCGGACTGAGACTCCTGGGACTCCCGGTGGATGCCCGACCCTATTCCCCCCACCTGACCCTGGCCCGGCTGCATGCCCCCTCTCCCGAGGTCGCTCGAATCATCGCGGACCGGGACCTGCGTTCCACGACCCCGTTTTTGGTGACGGACGTGGTGCTCTTCGAGAGCCGCCTCCACCCCCAGGGGGCCGAGCACCTGCCCCGCCTGTCGTTTCCCCTGGGCTCCTGAGTTTCGGGGTTGTTCCGAATGACGCCTCGGTCTAGCATCCCTGACGGTCGGGGAGGAGACCTCTCGCCGGAGAGGAGAAAGGAGCCGGAATGATTCAGAAAGAACGCTGGATCTGGATGGACGGGGAGTTTCGGCCCTGGGACGACGCGAGGGTGCACGTGCTCTCTCACACCCTGCACTACGGTTACGGGGCCTTCGAGGGCATCCGGGCCTATCACCTGGAGGACGGCCGGTCCGCGGTGTTCCGGCTCCAGGATCACATGCAGAGGCTGATCCACAGCGCCCGCCTGCTGGAACTGCAGGTTCCCTACGGGATCGAGGACCTCTGCGCCGCCGCCCGGGAGACGCTGGCCCGAAACGGTATGACCGAGGGCTACATCCGGCCATTGGTGTACCTGGGAGACCGGGAGGTGGGGGTCTATCCGGGCAACGCCCCGGACGTTCGCGTGGCCATCATCACCTGGCGATGGGGCGCCTACCTGGGACCCGAGGCCCTCCAGAAGGGGATCCGGGTGAAGGTCTCGACGTACCAGAAGCATCACGTCAATGCCCTGCTCGTGAAAGGGAAGATCTGCGGGCACTACGTGAACTCGGTGCTGGCGAAGATGGAGGCGAAGCGGGAGGGCTACGACGAGGGCATCCTGCTGGATCACGGCGGCTACGTGGCCGAGGGGTCCGGGGAGAACCTGTTCGTGGTGCGGGATCGGGTGATCCTGACCCCGGGCAACGACGCCTCGATCCTGAACGGGATCACCCGCAGCAGCGTGATCGCCCTGGCCCGGGACATGGGACTGGAGGTCCGGGAGACCCGCCTGACCCGGAGCGACCTCTATCTGGCCGACGAGGTCTTCTTCAGCGGCACCGCGGCCGAGATCACCCCGATCCGGGAGATCGACCGGCGGGTCGTCGGGGCCGGCGAGGCCGGGCCGGTCACCCGGTCTCTGCAGCAGGCGTTCTTCGACGTGGTGCGGGGGCGGGATGCCCGGTACCATCGCTGGCTGGATTTCTACGAACCGGATCATTCGTGATGCCGCGGTCTCCTCGGACTCGCCCGGAGGGCCTCCCGGAACCCGGCGCCGCCGCCGGGGACGGGACGACTGGATCGCTGTTCGTGGTCGCGACGCCCCTGGGCAACCTCGAGGACCTCTCCTCCCGCGCCCTACGGGTCCTCCGGGAGGTCCCGGTGATCGCCTGCGAGGACACCCGCACCGCCGGGATGCTGCTGCACCACCTGGGGATTTCCCGGGAGGGGCGTCGTCTGGTGCCCTACCACGACGCCAACGAGTCGCGACAGGTGGCGGGACTGATGCGCATCCTGATGGAGGGGAGCGACGTTGCCCTGATCTCCGAGGCCGGAACGCCGCTGGTCTCCGATCCGGGCTACCGGATCGTGTCCTCGGCCCGGGCAGCGGGCATCCGGGTGGTGCCGATCCCCGGTCCATGCGCGGCCATTGCGGCCCTGTCGGTGTCCGGCCTTCCCACGGATCGGTTCTGCTTCCTGGGCTTCGTGCCCGCGAGGCCCGGTCGGCGGCGCGCCATGATCCAGGCCCTGACCGCCGACCTGGGAACCTGCATCTGCTACGTCCCGGCCCGGAGCGTCGGGAAGGTCCTCGAGGACTTCCGGGACCTCCACCCCGATTGGAACCTCGTCATCGCCCGGGAGATGACCAAGATGTTCGAGGAGTTCCTGGCGGGGACCGCCGGGGACCTCCTGGGCCGCTGGGGGGAGTCCCGGGCCCGGGGGGAGGTCACCCTGCTGGCGGCTCCTCCCTCCCGTCGCGCCGGCGCCTGATGCGGCAGGCCCCCCGACCGATGGCCAGCAGGGCCAGGACCCAGGGCACCGAAGCAAGGGTGGCCACGGCTCCATCTGCCAGGGCCCCGGCCGGGTCTCGGGCGATCCGGGTCCAGGCCGCGGGCACCCGCCGCAGGATCGATCGCCCCTCGGGGGACGCCGTGGTCGGCGGGGCCGGCTCCACGAGTCGCACCGCGAAGGCCGCATACTGGGACCGAAACTCCAGCACCTTGACCTGGGCCGCCAGTTCGGCCATCTCGCGCAGCACGCGGGCGTGCTCCGTCTCGGCGGCGACCCGGTCGGCGCAGGTGGTGGTCGGTTCGGACAGGATGCCTCGGAGCCGGGCCTCGGTCTCCCGGAGGGCCGCCAGTCGGGCGTTCGCCTGGACCATCTCGGCCGTCATGTCCGTGACCGCCTGGTTCGTGGCCAGCGGGGTGCCCAGCTGGTGCAGCAGGGCGAGCATCGCGTCGGCCTGGCGCAGGTCCCCCGAGAAGGCGATCACCGCGGATCGTCGTCCATCGGTCCGCCGCTCCGGCGATTCCTTGTCGGAGACGTAGCCGCCACGAGCCACCAGGGCCTCCTCCAGGCGCCCCAGGGACTCCGGGACCGAGGAGACCTCGATGGCCAGGGCCGTCCTGCGGCTGGAGGTCTCCGGAGGGGGGAGGGCAGGTGGTTCCACCGGCTCCCGGAGCGGGGGATCCGGTTCCGGGGGAGGCGCAACGCAGGCCCAGAGTCCTACCAGAACCCATGCCCCGCGGTTCATCGCTCTCCTCCTGTTCGGGGGACGCCTACCGCACCGGAACCACGACCACCCGGTTCTGTTGGAACGTCTCGCCACCGATGGCCGGCAGGGCCTGGTCGCTGGTGGCGAATCCGTCATGGTTCACGAGCCGCACCACGATGGCGATCCGACGTCCCCCTGCCGGAATGCCGCTGCCGCCAAAGAAGGTCGCCAGGGGGATTTGGGCCTCCACCACGCCGGTTCCCGTCGTGACCTGACCACAGTCCCAGCCCAGGTCCGCCGGCGTGGCCAGGTCTCGCCATCCCGCAGCGTCGCCTCCGACCTGGTTTCCCGGGTCCGTGCAGGTGAAGGAGGCCATGCCCTTCGTTCCCATCGCCTTGTCGGCCCCGAACCCCGGGACCGTGACGGTCAGGCCGCAGGAGAGGGCGTTGTCCAGGGCACCGGTCCCGTCGGTCAGCACGGTCAGGTTCGTCAGGCCCGTTCCCTGGCCGAAGTCCCGGTCCAGGAAGGCCACGATGGCATTGTCGGACTCGCAGGTCCCCTGCATGGCCAGGTAGAGATTCTGGTCGTCCACGGCCACCCAGAGGGCCTCCAGGCGGTTGCCCGTCCCCCAGGAGGACGTGGAGTTCGCCTCGGCGATCTTCCAGAGCGGGTCCCAGTCCCCAAGGTTCCCGTCCACGGTCAGGGGGGCCTGGGACCTGGGGACGAAGGAGAAGGCGTCCGGCAGGAAGAGGGTCTTCCCGGCGCCGTTGGTCAGCGACAGGTTCACGACCCCCGCCCGGTGGGCCGGCGCCGTGAAGGACACCTCCGTGCCGGCGGGGTTGCTCGTGGCCACCACCTCGGTGCTGCCCAGGTCGTCGGCGAGGGTCACCCGGTTGGTCCCGGCCAGGCGAGTGCCCGTCAGCACGACCTGCACCGAGCCCGCCGTGGGGGACCAGTCGGGGGTGATGGCGGTCACCTTGGGGGCCTCCGGGTCCGGGGCCGACACCGTCAGGAGCCCCAGGGCCGAGGGCGAGAAGTCCGTTCCGGCCGCCGTGGCCCCGTCCTGGTCCACGTAGGTCCAGTGGGCCCCACCATCGCGGCTGAAGCGGAACGTGAAGGCCCAGGTGCCCGCCGAGGCGGTGTCCAGCGTCCCCTCGTAGAGGCCGTTGTTCCCCGAGTCCCCTCCCCGGGAGACCCACGTGGCCGGGGACCAGGTCCAGGAACCCTGTCGCGGGTCGCTACCCGGGCTGCCTCGGCCAATCTCGGCCGTCATGAGGGCCTGTCCACCGTCGGTGTCGGTGATGCCGGGCTCATAGACCTCCCCGTGGGCCACCGGCGGCGTGTCGCCCTGGGTCGTCTCGATGGTCCAGGGTGGATTCAGGCGTCCCCAGTCCGGGAGGTTCGGGGGCTCGGGCTCCACGTAGGTGAAGCCGCCGGGGTAGGTGGCGGTCCCGCCGTCGGGATTCGTCAGCGTCACGTCCACGGCCCCCTTGGCGTGGGGCGGGGTCACGGCCTGGACCTCGGTGGCGGACCTCCAGGTCGTGGTGGCGGCCGGGACCTCGCCGAACCGCACCGTGCAGCCCTCCCGGAAGTCCCGTCCCGTGATCGTGACCGTGGTTCCGCCGGCAATCGGTCCCCGGGAGGGGTCCACGAGGTCCAGTCGCGGCTGGGACTGGGGAGGCGTCTCGTCGGAGTAGGTGAAGGTCCCCGTGGCGGCCCCCCCATCGGGGTTCGCCAGTCGCACCTCGACGGACCCGGCGGCATGGGGGGGCGTCACGGCGGTGACCTCGGTCGCGGATGCCCAGGTGACCGTGGTGGCCGCCACGCCTCCGAAAGTGACCGTGCACCCCTCCCGGAAATCGGTTCCGGTCAGCGTGACCAGGGTGCCTCCGGCCAGGGGGCCCTGGGGCGGCGTGACCTCGGTGATCGTCGGTCGGCTCTGGGGGGGCTCCTCCCCGATGCGGCATCCCTCGGGGTCACAGGGAACACCCTGGTAGCAGTCCTCTTCCGAGTGGCACCAGGGGCGCCCGCCGCCCACGATGACCGTGGTATTGAATTCCCGTCCCCGGGCCGCCCGTTCCCAGACGATCGGGACCTCCTGGAAGGTCCCGCCCTGGCCCAGGAAGGCCTGCACTCCGTCGGCCAGCACGACCGTGCCGTCCTTGTATTCCTGGCCGCTCTCCGGGTCCAGGCCCTGGAGGGCGAAGACGAAGACGAACTGGGCATGCTGCCCGTCGTAGAGCAGCCCGTCATGGGGGCCGAGGTTCTTCGAATGGACGAAGGTGAAGACGCCGTCTCCCGCCACGTCGTCCCCCCGGTCCGGGCTCCCGTCATCCGTGAGTTGCTTGGGAGTCCAGGAGTTCGCGCTGCTCTTCAGGAAGATGTCGTAGCCATCGGGGGAGATTCCGGCGAACGTTCCCGCCAGCCGCTTCGTGTCCAGGGTGATCTTGAGGTCCATCTCCCCGAAGGGCGGGAAGACCAGCGGGGCTGCCGTGATCACCCCCTCGGAGCCCCTGGGCACCGTGAAGGTCCCGTTGGGGCCCACCCAGATCCAGTGGTCCAGTTCGTCCAGCACGCCGTACTCGAAGACGAGGTCCTCCTCGTCGGCCTTCACGAAGACCTCCACCTCGAACCGGTGGTCCCCCTTCACGGATCCCTCGGGCTCGTGACCGCCCTGGGAGACGGGACCATCATCGTAGAGGGGAGGGAAGGGGCCATCGGTCGGCAGCCAGGAGGATGCCGGGACGATCGTTCGGTCCTGGGCGGACCAACGGAAGGACCCGGTCCACTTCATCTGGCCGTCGCGGTAGGTCTGGTTGGCCGTGTCGTCCACCAGGAAGCGGACCGCTGCATGGCCCGGGGGCTGGGTGGAAGGGACCTCTCCGGTCGGGGTGTCCGGAAAGAAGACCTCCTGCAGCGGGAGGTCGATGCCGGGGTCCCCCACGTCGGGGGTCACCACCGGCGAGGACCCGCACCCCAGCGCGATCGACAGCAGGATGCCGATCCCGATTCTCCGACTTCGGCAAGGCATCGATTCCTCCAGCACGCACCGCAGCAAGCCTAGCAAATCCGCCGTCTGATGGGCAGACCCAGGGCGTGGTCAAACGGCCGTCGATCCATTATCGTATCGCTGCCTCAGGGTGCTTCCGGGAGGGAAGATGACGCCTCGTGCGCGATGGATCGGAGTTCTGATGCTGGCGGGCGTGCTGGGTGGCTGCGGCGGGGGAGGGGGCTCTCCGGTCGAAGACCTCTGCTCCGGAACCGCCTGCCTGGACCTGCTTCCCCCGCTGGACCCGGGGATCGACCAGGGGACACCCGACACGGGTCGGGACCTGTCCCTGCCGGACGTCCCGGAGGAGGACCCGGGGGCCGAACCGGGGGACATCGTGCCCGACGGAGAAGAATGCGGCGGGGTCTTCGGATGCCCTTGCGAGGTGAACCGGGACTGCCTTTCGGGGCTCTGCATGCCGACGGTGGAGGGGAAGTTCTGCACCGTCACCTGTGTCGAGAACTGTCCGGAGGACTGGAAGTGCGAGTACGTCTCCCCGCCCGGACTGGACCCGATCTATGCCTGCGTCCCCCCCAAGACCTCCCTGTGCCGGCCCTGTGCGAAGGATGCCGACTGCGCGGTGGAACAGGGGGAGGAGGCCCGCTGCCTCTCCTACGGACCCCAGGGGCGCTTCTGCGTGACCTCCTGCGCGGATGCCGGGAAGTGCCCCAAGGGCTACACCTGCCTGGACCTGCTGGTGGAAGGCCAGGGATTCCGGGGCTGCGTGGCCGATGCGGGGGACTGCCCCTGCCTGCAGGGCTGGGTGGGCCTGTCAACGCCCTGCTACCAGGTCAACGAGATCGGGACCTGCACCGGCGTCCGGGAGTGCTCCCGGCTGCAGGATGCCTTTGCCTACGGGGCGTGTACGGCTCCTGCTCCGGCGCCCGAGACCTGCAACGGCGTCGATGACGACTGCAACGGCGCACCCGACGACGGGCTCGGGGAGTTCACCTGTGGCAAGGGGGTCTGTGCCCGGGTGCTGCCCAACTGCAAGGACGGCCAGCCGGTCTCATGCGACCCCTACCAGGGCCAGACGGTCGAGGTCTGCAACAACCTGGACGACGACTGCGATGGACTGACCGACGAGTTGTGGCCTGATCGGGGAAGCCCCTGTGACGGACCGGACCCCGATTCCTGCCCGAACGGGCGATGGGGATGCGCCGAGGACGGCCAGAGCCTCGTCTGCGAAAGCGACAACGTCAACTACGTCGAGGCCTGCAACGCCCTGGACGATGACTGCGACGGCCTGACCGACGAGGTCGAGGACCTGGGCACGACCTCCTGTGGGATCGGGGCCTGTTTTCACACCGTGGCGAACTGCATCGGGGGGCAGGTCCAGACCTGCAACCCCCTGGAGGGCGTGCAGCCGGTGGACTGGCCCGACCCGGACTACATCGACAGCAACTGCGACGGGATCGACGGGGACCGGAACCAGGCCATCTTCGTCGACGTGACCTCCGGCCGGGACCTCAATCCGGGGACGCCCGAACTGCCCAAGAAGACCCTCCAGGCCGGAATCGACGCCGCGGCGTCCCAGGGGCTGCCCCTGGTGCTGGTCTCCCTGGGGGTCTATGGGGAGTCGGTGACCTTGCGGAACGGGATCGGCCTCTATGGCCAGTATGATCGAGCCAACGGCTGGCAGCGGAAGCCCGAGAACGTCACGCAGATCAAGGGCGGCACCATCGCCGTGACCGCCGACAACCTGACGGCCCCCACGGGGCTCCACGGCTTCCTGATCACCTCCGAGTCCAACACGGCCCTCGGCGGGTCCTCCTACGCGGTGGTGGCCCGGAACAGCCCGGGCCTGTCGATCGTCTCCTGCACGCTCCAGGCCGGCAGCGGCGGCGCCGGGGCCCCGGGGGTCTCGGGGACGCCGGGTCTCAATGGGAGCAGCGGCAACAACGGGGACCAGGGGTGCGAATACGACTGCGCCTGTCTGGTCTGCGTGGGGCAATGTAAGTCTTGCAGCCGCCCCCGGGGAGGATCCGGCGGCAGCAGCCCCTGCGGGTCCACAGGCGGCCGGGGCGGGGATGGCGGCTATAGCGACGGCGCTGGCGTGAATGGCCAGAACGGGGCCGGGCCTTCCGGCGGATACGGCGGGTTCGGGGGGAGCGGGGCCGGGCAGAACGGGTTCGCCGGGGGTCCCGGGTCCAACGGGACCCGGGGACGCGACGGAACCGGGGGAGCCGCGGTGGGGTCCGTCGGCACGCTCTACATCCCGGCGGACGGCACCAGTGGCCAGGCGGGCACGAACGGGTCCGGTGGTGGCGGAGGAGGGTCCGGCGGCGGGGACATCACCGGTTTCTTCTCCTGCTGCAACACCTACGGGAGTTCCGGTGGCGGCGGTGGTGGCGGCGGGTGCGGCGGGTCCCCGGGGACCGGTGGCGGCGGTGGCGGGGCCTCCATTGGATTGCTGGTGACCGGCGCGCGGGTCACCTTGGAGCGGACCATCGTGAAGACCGGCAACGGAGGCCCCGGCGGTCCCGGGGGCTATGGCGGCGCCGGAGGCCAGGGAGGCACGGCGGGGGCCGGCGGCCCCAAAGGTAGCGACGACAGCCAGGGGGTCGGGGCCGAGGGCGGCCGTGGCGGCAAGGGTGGAGATGGCGGTGTCGGCGGTGGCGGAGGCGGTGGGCCGACGATCGGGGTCCTCTGCGCCACAGGCGGTCGCCTCAACGCGACCCAGGTCTCCTACGTGCTGGGGGTCGGCGGGTCCGGGGGCTACTCCACCTCCCAGCCCGGCGAGGAGGGCCTCCGGGTCGAGAACTTCGGCTGCAACTGAATCCGTCGGGACTTCCTAACGGCCTTTTCGCAACTTCTCCCACAGGCCCCGGAGCGACTGCTCCAGTGGCGACGCGGGCCTTCTGCGAGACCGGAGCGAGAGCAGGCGCTGCTCCCGGAGGGCATCCACATGCCTGGGATTCTGCTCCAGGCAGAGGTTGAGGCAGTTGCGCTGTTCCTTTTCCTCCCCCCGGAACTTGTGCCACATGGACTGAAAGTACCAGATGTCGCCGGTGGTGTCGGTCTCGGCCTTCTCCAGGGCCATCAGGAGCCAGCGACGGGCCTCGTCCAGCCGGGGCTCCAGGGGACGCTGGTCGTTGCTCATCACCGCCCAGGCCAGGTAGGCCGCGTATCGGCCGTTGTTCGGGGTCAGTTCCACGGCCCGACGGAGCGACGCCTCGGCCTCGGCGATGGCCCGTCGTTGCAACAGCGTGGTCCCCTTGTTGAACCAGATCCGGGCCTCGGCCTGGGCATCCCGCTGGACCTTCTCCTGGGACGACATCGGTCTGGCCTGGCCCTGGGACCTCCGAGCCAGATACTCGATCCGCCGGCGCCGGTCCGACAGCACTGCATATGCCTCGGCCAGGCCCTTGAAGACCTCCAGGGCCTTCCGCTGCAAGTCCTCGCCGAGTCTTGCCTTGGCCAGGGCATCGGGGTGGACCCGCCGGGCCAGTTGGAAATAGGCATCCCGGAGAGGCTGCCCCTCGGTCCCCTCCGGGACTCCCAGCAGCAGGAAGTAGTCCCCTTCCCCAAGTTGTCGGGCCTTGTCCTGAATCAACTGGACGAGATCGGAGTCGTTCTGCTGCCCGTCGGCCATGTCCCGGCCTCCATCGCCGGAATCGTAGCGCCAGGCGGGTCCGGTGGCAACCGTTGCGCCTGTCGGCAAGGACGGGTTCGGGGACTTGGTCCTTTGCCTCGGGCCGTTCTACCATTGCCTCGCCAGGGAGGAGTGCCATGGAACGGGGGCGTCTGGACGCGTGGATCCTCGCAATGATCCTGGTCGTGACGGGCGGTTGTCGTCAGTTTCCCCGGGGTATGGACAGCGTGGACCACTCGCTGATTCCCGGGGATGACGAAGGGGCCTGGAAGAGCGAGATCGCCCTGGGGAACACGGGGCGCACGATCCGGGCCGAACTGGTGATTGCCGAGGCCGCCCGCGGGGCCCCGGAGCGCCTCCAGTTCATCGCCACCGAGGCGGACTCCCTGGCCCTGATGGCCTCCTGGGCGGGAATGGACTCCAGGGGGGTGCTGGCCCAGAATCCCCACCTGGGCCAGGGGGAGAACCTGACGGGGAAGCCCGTCTCCCTGGAACTGGACCCTGCCTCGGCGGCCCGTTTCCGGGCCCTCCGGGCCGTGCACATGGCCCGTTGGCAGCAGCGGGACGATCAGGGCGGTCCGGTGGCGGAGGTGGTCGAACACGTGGTCCAGAAGGGCGAGACCCTGGGGGACCTGCTTCGGAGATATCCCACCACCGAGGACCTCCTGGCCCGGGAGAACGGCTACCTGCGGCTCAACGCCATCCGGGAGGGCCAGAAGATCCGGGTTCCCCTGCTGAAGTCCCCCTCCTCCTGACACCCAGGGAGGACATCTTGGCCCTCTCGGGATCTTCCCAAGCCGGCCGCCTGGCCACGAGACTCCAGGGCGGCGGGGTCCTCGGGATGGTCCTCCTCTCGCTGGGGGTCGCCGGGGTCTTCCATCCTGTCTGGCAAGCGGACTTCGTCAACTGGGACGACGACTTCCATGTGATCGAGAATCGGAAGGTGCAGGACCCCGGCGCCGTGGGCCTCCGAGAGTGGCTGCTGACCCCGGAACTGGGCTACCCCGTGCCGGTCACGATGGCCTCCTACGCCCTGGAGCGATGGCTTCATGGGCCTTCTCCCGAGGGCTTTCACGGGGGGAACCTGCTGCTGCACCTGCTGCATCTGTGGCTGCTGTGGGGCATTGCCCGGCGCCTGGGTGTCGGGGAGGGGTGGGCGCTGGTCGGCGCAGCCTGGTTCGGCCTGCACCCGGTGGTGGTGGAGCCGGTGGCGTGGGTGTCCGGTCGGAAGGACCTCCTGGCGGCGACCTTCCTGTTGGTTGCGGGGTGGTGGCTCGCGGGGCTCCGGCAACGAGGGGATGATCGCGTCGGTCCCCGGTGGGGCATTGCAGGGCTGCTGGTGCTGGCGATGCTCGCGAAGCCCGTGGCGGCCCTCGGGCCGGCGGTGGCCTGGACCCTGGATTCCCGGGGGCGCCGCGGTCCCTGGCCCGTGGCCATGGTGGCGACCCTGGGCCTGGCGGGGCTGGCCTTCGTGCTGGAGGCCCGGGTCGGGGCCCTGGAGGGAGGAGGCGCGAGCGGGGGCGCCCTGGTCCGGGTGCTGGCCGGGGCGGCCTGGCACGGCCGGAACCTGCTGTTTCCGATGGACCTGATGCCCAAGTACCTGGACCCGCCCGAGGGACCGGGCCTGCCGATGCTGGCCGGGGGGGCGGTCCTGGTTCTTGGAGGTCTGGGCCTGCTGGTCCTGGCCTTCAGGCGATGCCCCCGGGCAATTCCCGGCCTCGCGTTGGCGGTGGCCACCTACGGGCCCGTCGCCGGGGTGGTGCCCCTCTCCCGCCAGTATGCCGACTCGTATCTCTACCTGCCCCTGGCGGGGCTGGCCCTGGCCGTGGCCGCCGGTGGGAGCCGCCTGTCCCGGGGCATCGACTCCCAGCCTCTGCGCAAGGTCCTGGTGGTCGCCGGGCTGGGGCTGGCCCTGTTGGCCGGGATCCGGAGCGCCGACCAGGTCGACATCTGGCAGGACGGCGTCCACCTGTGGGCGACGGTCTGGCAGCGATATCCGGACAGTCCCCAGGTCTGTCGGAACCTGGGCAACGCCCATCTCTTCGGACGCCGCTACGAGCCAGGGAAGGCGGCGGCCGTCTATCGCCACTGCATCGACCGCCTGGGCCAGCGGGAGTTCTTCCTGAAGAACCTGGCCATCGCCACCGCCCTGGCCGGCGACCTGGAAGCGGCCCGACCCCTGGTGCAGGAGGCCCTCCAGGCGCGGCCCGACGACCCGGTCCTGCGGCGATGGGCCGAACGGCTCGGGCGCGTCGAGACGCCGAGCCTGGGGCGAGAGGTCCCGGAACCGGTGGGACCCTGACCCGAGATCGCCGGTTCTCGTGGTCGTCTTGGGCGGTGTCTGCGGCTTGCCATGCCGATCCGCCGCGATCTGCTCGGGTCCCCCTGCCTCGAACCGACGATGGTGGCTCCGCCCGGAGAGGCCCGGAGGTCAGCGGACCCAGGACGACGGCCGGAGGGGTTCTTCGCCCAGGCACTGCTCCGACTCCTGGAGCAGGGCATCCACGGCCTGCTGCAACGGGGTCAGTCGCGCCTCGATGTCCGAACGGGCCGGGGAGGGGACCTGTCGGCCCTGCGGATCCTGGCGTTGGTCCGGGGCTCGGGCCATCTCCTGTTCCAGCGCCTCGAGTACCGGGACCAGTTCGGCGGCCCGCTCCGCGATGCGCTGCACGTCTCCCAGGGGGGCCTCGGTGATTCCCAGGGCACTCCCGGCCACCAGTTCCCAGGGCTCGGGTTCCGGGCGGACGGCAATGGCGAGGTCCAGGCGGTCCTGGAGCACCTGGAGCGCCGTCTTGAGGGAGACGATGCGGTCCCGGGTCACCTGCACGTCGATGCCCTCCCGAAGGAAGCGCCGTTGCTGGACCAGGTGCACGACGGTGGTTCGGATGGCGAGGGTCAGCGCCGGAAGCAGGTTGCATCCCAGCACGAAGGGCCAGAGGTCCGCATCGGCGGTCAGCAGCAGAATCCCGGCGTGGAGGGCCGGGAACAGCAAGGCGCAGGCCAACAGCGCCACCACGGTGCCGGTGTCCAGCAGGCCCGGGAGGTGTCGGGGAAGTCGCCGGCCACGATGGATCAGCACCATCGCTGCCAGCAGGAAGGACACGAGGCCTGCGAGCCAGGTGGCGACGAACGGGATGACCCACTGCACCAGCACGAACAGGAGCAGCAGCAATGCCCCCAGCAACAGCGCGAAGCCCGCCAGGTCCCTCATGGCGAACGGGTCTCCCGGTTCCCGATGGCCCGAAGCCTAGCCCTGCAGCGAAACCCTGGTCAAGGGGCGTTGTCCGGCCGGTCCCGGGCACCCGGCCCAGAGCCCCGGGAAGAAGGGAAGGGGGCCGTCGCTCCCGGCGCGATGGGCCCGGGTCGCGGTGCGCGTTCCCTTCTCCGCGCCTCTTCCGGCATTCCGGCCGGGACGCATGCGCGGATCGCCCCGGCGGCCGGGCGACGATCCCGCCTTGGCAGCGGATCCTGTTTGCCGCCGGAGAGCGACACGGAACCCGCGCCGGAAGGCACACCCGGGCCCGGTCACCGACGGAGGTGCCATGCGATGCCTGGAATCCCCTGTCGGATGCCGCGATGCACCCCTTCCGGTCGGAGTGATCTAGGATTCGCCCCGGTTCCTCGCGGGAGGGGCGCGATGGAACGGCGCGAGTCGTGTTTCCTGGTGGCGCTGGCGTGCAGCCTGGCCTGGGGCTGCGGTGGCGGCTGGTTCGTGCTGTCGGACAAGGTGGCGTCCCCTCCGCCAGACGTGGTGCGCGAGGGCGGCTACCTGACCGGCAGCGTGGACGTCCAGAATCGCGAGGTCCTCCTGTCGCCGGAATACACCGCCCATCGGGGACGGAAGGTGAAGTACCTGCTGATCACCGCGCAGTACGTGCCGCCTGGAGTCACGGCGGCCGAGGCCTCGAAGGAACCGGAAATCCCGGTCCTGCTGCTGGACGCGCGAACCCAGGACGCGCAGATGGAGCAGCCGCACGACCTGGACGTGATCTCGCGCTACCCGCTGCACGGGCGTAAGGGCGGCCTGGGGCGCATGGCCTTTCGGGTACGGGTCCTGCGCGAGGACGCCGGGAACACCGTTCTGAAGGTCTGGGAGGCGCTCACGGCGGCCGGAGGAATCGCAGACCTGGATCCCACCGGCTATCTCTCGCTGGCCAACCGGTTGATGGACGTGATCCGCCCTTTCCTGGCGGAGGGATCGCGCACGCTGATGACCTCGTTCCAGGTGGACCAGGTCGGCGATTCGGAGATGGCCGCGGCCTGGGTGCTGTTGCCAACCGACGAGCAGGGCAGGGTGGCTCGAAGAGTCGCCGCGCGATGGGAGGAGGTTCGACGGTCGCTGTCGATCTGCGGGGACGACCAGCGGCTCTGGCTGTGCCGGGGCGATGGGAGGCTGGAGGGCTTTCCCTACCTGATCGTGCGGTACCGCCGGGACGACTATCGATCGGACCCCGACCTGCCATCACGGAAATGGCGCGACGCCATTCCGGCTCCTGGCGCGTGCCCGGCGCCGGCCGACGTGGGAGACTGGGTGTTCAAGGCCTGGGCGGCGCTGAACCGGGACGTATGGTCGCCGCAACAGCGCGAGGTGGAGTGGGCGTTGCTGCGCGGAAACCTGGGCTGCCTCAGCCTGCTGCAAGGGCCACTGCCCGAGACCGGGGCGCTCGGGCTCTATGTGCAGTGCCATGAGAGCCTGCCTGCACGGTTGTCTCCGGACCATCCCCTTGCGCCGTACCTGGAAGAGGCGATGTCGAACCTGGAGGCCTGCGTCCGGTCCAGGGCCGCCCAGATCGACGGCTACGACGCGTTTGCCGCGATGGTGGAGGTCGCAGCGGAGGTCCGGGCCGCCAGACTGTCGGGGGCCGATCCCCGACGGCTGCCGCTGCCCGAACTGAAGGCCCAGCTGCGGCGAACGGCCGAGACGCTCCGACGAGTGAAGGGGCTTGGGGTCGATCGGGCCCGGGCGACGCGGGAAGTGGCCACCTGGCGCGAGGAACTGGAAAAGGCGCTCTACCTGCGGGAGTTCGAGCCGAAGGTCGAGGCGCTGGCGACCGCGGACGAGCCCGCCCCCGCCCTGGCACAGGAACTGGATCGGGCGCTGTCGGCGTTGGCCTCGGAGCAGGTCGAGTGTGATCGGTGCCGCGAGGAGGTTCGCCGGGCCCGCTGTCTGGCGGGGGTCATCGACGTGGTGGCGAAGGTGCCAGAGGCCCTGGAGCACCTGCGTCACGCGGCCGGGGACGTGGCCGCCCGGCAGGCGATCGTGCACGACCTGCAGCGGATGCGCGACGGGCTGGCGGAGCAGCATGACCGGGGCGTGTGCGACATGGAAGGGACCCGGGCTCTGGCGGCCAGGGTTGCGGAGGCGATGGCAATGACGGTGCCTCTGCCGACGCCTGGGGCCCCGGCAGAGTCAGTCGCCAGGTGACGATGTCGTCCAGGGGTGTCCCCCGGTTGCGGGGCAGAGCCAGATTTCCGTCACCCATTCGGGGAATCGCCAGGCGGCATCGAGGCATCGGCTCCGGCGAGGACCTCGTGCCCGATCGGTCCGGCGGCCTCCAGACGGGACCGGGGTGGGGTTCCGGGGTTGCGGGTCCTGGAGGGGTTTGCTAGAAGGCATCGGCAGTTCTTCCAAGGAGGCGAATCGCATCATGGCCATGGACTCGAAAACGCTCATGGAACTGGCGGACACCTGGGGGGCCCACAACTACAAGCCGCTGCCCGTGGTCCTGGCCCAGGGCGAGGGGGCCTTCGTCTGGGACGTCGAGGGCCGACGATACCTCGACTTCCTGTCGTGCTACTCGGCCTTGAACCACGGCCACCGCCATCCCCGTCTGGTCCGGGCCGCAAAGGAGCAGATGGACCAGATCACCTTGACCTCCCGGGCCTTCCACAATGCCGAGATGGGTCCCTTCCTGCAGGAGTTGTGCGCCTATGCGGGGCAGGAGATGGCCCTCCTGATGAACAGTGGCGCCGAGGCGGTGGAGACGGCCCTGAAGGCCGCCCGCAAGTGGGCCTATCGGGTCAAGGGGGTGACCCCGGGGGAGGCCGAGATCATCGCCTGCGCCGGGAACTTCCACGGGCGCACGATCTCCATCGTGAGTTTCAGCACCGAGCCCCTCTACCGGGATGACTTCGGGCCCTTCTGCCCCGGGTTCCGGGTCATTCCGTACGGGGACCTGAAGGCCCTCCGGGAGGCCATCACACCAAGGACCGCCGCCTTCCTGGTGGAGCCCATCCAGGGGGAGGCCGGCGTGGTCATCCCACCGGCGGGATTCCTGGCCGAGGCCCGGAGGATCTGCACGGAGGCCGACGTCCTGTTCATCGCCGACGAGATCCAGACCGGCTTTGGGAGGACCGGCAGGGCCTTCGCCTGCGAGCACGAGGGGGTCAAGCCGGACCTGATGACGCTGGGCAAGGCCCTGGGAGGCGGCATCTATCCCGTCTCGGCCGTGGTCGGCCGCCGGGACGTCCTGGGCCTGTTCCAGCCCGGGGAGCACGGCAGCACCTTCGGCGGGAACCCCCTGGCCTGCGCGATCGGCCGGGAGGCCATCCGGGTCATCCAGGAGGAGCGGCTTTCCGAGCGGTCGGCGGAACTGGGGGAGTGGCTGCTGAATGCCCTCCGGGCCATTCCGTCGCCCCACGTCCGGGAGGTCCGGGGCCGGGGGCTCTTCATCGGGGTCGAACTGCATCCCGAGGCCGGCGGGGCCCGGCGGTTCTGCGAGGCCCTGATGGCCCAGGGGCTCCTCTGCAAGGAGACCCACGACCACGTCATCCGGTTCGCCCCGCCCCTGGTCATCGGGCAGGATCAACTGGCCTGGGCCGTCCAGCGCGTCGCCGAGGTCCTGTAGCAGGCCGTCCGGGTTCTTCCGCGCCGAGGCGCTTCGGCGGCAGCGCTCCCAGGGGAGGTTTCCCGAACCTCAGTCTGCCACCGCGGAGGCGGCATGGACCGGCGCAACGGTGAGAAGGTCGGCTGGCTTGGGGGCTGGGCCGGCGCGTTCCTCTGGGTTCTGATCCTGGCCGTCCTGTTCCTGGTCCAGGGGCGGATCGCCGGAGGCCTGTCGGGCATCGCGCTGGCCGGTGCGGGCATGGGTGCGGCGTTCCTGGCTCGGCCCTGGCGCCATGGGACCACGCCGTACCGCTGGCTGCTGCTGGCCCCGATGGGCTTGCTGGTCCTCGCGATTCCCTGGGCGTGGTGGTCGTCTGCCGATCGGGTCCAGGGCGGCGACGGGTCGATGCCCTGGACGCTGCTGCCGCTGGTGGTGGTCATCGGAATGCCCTTATGGACCGTCGGGCGCAGGCGATGGAAGGACGGCGAACCACGGTCCCAGGATCCCGATCGCCCACCAGGGGACGGTGCTTCCCGTCCGGGTCGTCGATCCAGGTAGGGGTGCCGCCGGGCGCCGTCGGGGACTGCGGGATATCTCACGAGTTCCCCAGTGGCCGACCACCTGGCGGCGGTCACCGGACTCCCGCCAGGGCGATCACCTGTTCCCAGGCGGCCACCAGGTCCTCTGCCGTGCCGGCCTGCTGCAGGTTGCCCAGCGCCACGAACAGGTCCGCCGGCTGGGCGGCCAGCAGTCCCCGTTCCATGGCCAGCGGCAGATCGGGATGATTCACCTGTTCCCGCAGGCCCACCACCAGCCCGACCTCCCGGGACAGGTCCGGCGACAGTGGGGGTACGAGATCGGCATCTTCCAACGTCGCGGCCTGGGACGCCCCGACCACACCCAGGGAGAAGGTCAAGGCCTCCGACCCCATCAGGCCTCCCAGCGTGCCAGGACCGATCAGTCGGGCCATCGCCGCGACCTGGTCCGGTCCACTCACGAGGTCCCCGACGGCCCGCCGAAGGTCCTGCCCTGGGGGAGCCCCCTGGACCCGCCCCGCCAGGCTCCTCGCCTGGTCCAGCAACCCCCGGTAGAAGGCACCCATCCGGTCGCCTGGGATGGCCTGACCCCGGGACTCCAGGGCGCGACCGACCGACGCGTAGGGCGGGGGATAGGGCTTGTCCTGGACGTCCGCGATGGCCCGGACCACGATCGATCCTGCCACCTCCCGCATCGCCTCGCAGGCCAGGTGCTGCGCGAAGCAGGGGTCCTGAAGCAGGGCCTGCCCCTGGGGAAGCCCGATCCAGGTGCGGAAGTCCACGGTCCCGAACTGGGCCACCTGTGGGAACCCGCCGTAGGTCGGGGCCGTTGTCTCCATCGCTGGCAGCGCGTCGAACCAGCACTGACCTGCATCCCGGTCCGATTTCCAGGCGGCCAGGGCCTCCTCCCATCGCATGCGGGCCATCCGGGTCGCGGAGCATTTCGCCAGGTCGTCCACGCACTTGCGTGCCAGGGCCCTGGGGAAGGGATCGGGCGGGGCGACCGGCGGCGTCCGTCCGGTCATCAGTGCCCATCGGCAGAGGGCCCCCTCGAATCGTTCGGCATCCGTCGCTCCGTCATCCAGGGGCCCGCAGGGACCCGGACACCCGCTGACCGGGTCCTCCAGGTCCACCTCCCAGCAGAGGCTCTGTCCAATCGACGGGGTCATTCCCGGTGGCATCGCCCATCGCTCCTCGCAGTAGCGTTCCTCGCAGTCCTGGATGGCCTTCCATTCATTGAAACCCGGCCAGGATCCCTTGATGGGATAGTTGGCGGAAATCGCGTGGACATGGGGGGCCGTTGCGATGGCCTCGTCGCAGGCCAACGCCTGCAACGCCTCCGGGACATCGGTCCGGCAGGACTGGACCTGGGCCTGGAAGTCCTTCAGGACCTTGGCATGTTCGGCAGGGGTGACGCCCCCGGCGACCTTCGCATTGGCCTCCTGGCAGGCCTGGCGGTTGTGGGCATTGACGGCCACGTTGGCCGGTTGCCACTGCTCGTTGCATCCCTGCTGCTTCGGGTCCTTGCCCGTGACGTCGAAGGTGTAGTCGTCCACCGAGCAGACCGCCGTACAGGGCCAACGGGCCCCGCTGGCGCCGTCGATCAGGTAGCGCCCATCGACGTCCAGGCGGGCCGCGTATGGCCAGGCCGCCTGGGGTGTCTTGATCTCGAAGTAACTGGACATCAGCGTCGTCAACAGGATCCGGGCTCGGTCCCGATCGGCCTCGCTGAGCAGCGGCAGGTATCCGCACTCCCCGGGTCCCAGGGACGCCACCACCGGTTCTCCGAAGTTCCCGTCCGCCGTCGAGAGGGGGCGAAGAGGGTCCTTGCGGCGAGGGCGCCAGGTCTCGATGGCCTGACTCAAGAAGACGCTTGTGGCGGTCTGGGCGTTCACGGCATTGGGGGCCTCGGGATTCGGGATCTGGAAGCCCCGGTCGCAGGACCCCTTGGCCGCGCAGGCCGAGTCCGTCAGGTGGCCGACGACCTCGTGGGCGATCTCGTGCACCAGTGTCCCGGAACGCTCAACGGGTGCCTGAAGGCCGAAGAAGGCGTAGTACAGGTTCGATGGCTTGCCTCCGGCCATCGGGTTCGAGGCGACGGTCCATCCCTGGCACGTTCCATCCTCGATCGTGGCCGGGTGATCGGTCGTCCAGGTCCAGCCCGTGTCGGACCAGGGGGCCACCCACTCGGCCGTCCATCGCATTGAGGCATTCCCCTTGATTCGGGGCGAGAAGTCGTGGTTCACGACACCGGCCGCCAGGGCCGACTGCCGGAAGATCCCGACCCAGTCGGCCAGCAGCGCGCCTGCCGCGAGGCGCATCCAGAACTGGTCCGGATTGCAGAAAGCCGCGGCGGTCCGCAGGGGCAGCCAGGTGTCCTGGACCTTCGACAGGTGCAGCGCGTCCCAGACATACTGGTCATTGGCCTCCTTCCAGGTCTGGTCCCAGATCAGGGCACCGGGAACTCCAGGGGCCGTCTCCCCATAAAGCCCGCACCAGTTGGCGCCGATCCAGGCATCCATGCCGTCTTTCGACCCGATCCAGGCACAGCAGGTGTCGGGATCGACCTTTCCCGGCTCGCACGGGGCGGCCCGGAGGCCCCGCTCCCCTGTCCACCACACCGCGACACATGCCGCCACGTGAACCAGCAATGTCCTCATGCCTGCCCCCTCAGTGGACCTCAAAGAGGAGATGTCGTTCCTCCACGGGCAGGAGATCCCAGAGGAGGCGCTGGGCCAGGAGACGGGGCACCGCCGCAAAGACCCGGTTCAACGCGTGAGGGCGGAGGGCCGGAGCGCAACGGGCGGCGGCCTCCAGCAGCACTTCAGCCGCTGCCGCCGATCCAGCACGGGCGCGAACGGCGAGGGACTCCAGAGCGATGGCTGCTGCCACCGCCTCTTCTGGGAGGCGCACCTCACCATCGGTGTCCGGCGGCGGGAACGTCCACGGGAGGGTCGCCGCCTCCCGCAGCCACTGGATCGTCTCCGGCGTGTCGAACAGCCCCATCAGTTTTCCGCAGGGGTATCCGAGGACGGGCGTCGAGATCCAGTCCCGGCAGGCCGGCAGGACCGTCCGGGCCGCCCCCTCGGGGTCGGCGGCCAGCACCCTGGCGGCCTCGATGCGTTCCGACATCACCGGGTCGATGTCCTCGTCCCGATCCGGGACCGTGTAGAGTCCCTCCACGTAGGTCCTGGCGGAGGCCCCCAGCGGTCCCGAGGCAAACCGATCCGCCAGGCCCAGGCCCGTCAGCAGCGGAGGCAGGTCCTCCCGTGGAGCCAGGTCCCTGAGTCCCTCAGCCTGTCCCGGGTCGGCGGTCTCCTCGTCGTGGCCCTCATCAGCGGCCAGGTCGGCCGCATCGGAGACTCCCGGCGATGGCCCGCCGGAGCAGCCCCAGGTGGGGGTCGCCGCCAGCAGTCCCGCCAGACACAGGGCCGTTCCCATGCCCCGCCCTCGGGGAGTGACTCCATGACTCGACAATGCCGGCAGAAGGACGTGCATCGTGGCCGTTCCTGCTGAAGTGAATAAAACATATCATCAAAAACCAGAATGGCAATCGGCCAGATTTCCCGCCATGTCGGGGTGCGGTCCCGCGGAGCAGACAGGCGCCGCCGGGGACATGGTCCGGGCCGATGGTTCACCACGAGAAGCACCGGGGGAGGGGAATCGGAATCCTGGTGGGGCCTGGACGAACCCCAGAGAGGTCAGTAGGTGGCGAAGACGTCGAAATAGACGTTCGTGTAGTTGTTCCCCTCGCTGCTGAAGTCGAAGAAGGGGAAGCGGAAGCGCTTGTTGTCGGCGGTCTTGGCCGGCTGCTGGGAGGTCAGGCCCAGGGAGAACCCGAAGTGCTCCCAGGGCTGGTAGGTCAGGTCCAGGGTCCCGTAGGTCCGGTCCCGCTGGCCCCGGCCCGCCTTGGCATACTGCGACGACTGGGCGTCCTTGGGCACGCTGAGGTAGGTCCAGGAGTTCTGGATGGCCAGCTGGAGCGTGATGGACCACTGGTCATTGATGATGAACGACCCCGTCAGGGCGTTGAACACCGAGAAGGAGATGTTGTTGTCATCCCCGTTGATCACCTCGCCGCCGCCCACGTCCTCGGCCCCCCGGAACCGCGCCAGGGCCACGGTCCCCGAGATGGTCGGCTGGGCCGTCCGGTTCCAGTTCTTGTTGAACCGGAACTGGTAGTCCAGGAACACGTGCTCCCCGAACATCCGGTTCAGGTTGAAGCCCGCCGCCGTGGACAGGTAGAGGTTGCGGTAGCGGCTCTCGTAGGAGGTCGGGGCCCCGAGCCGGATGAAGGGCGAGAAGTTCACCTTGATCCCCGGGATGGTGGCCACGTTGTTGTACTTGAGGGTCAGCAGCAGGTCGCTGGGCATCACCTGGCGCTTGTAGGTCGTGGAGGTCTGGTAGGAGGTCGTCAGTTCCCCCTGGAGCGTGAACCGCAGTTCCGCGAAGAGTTTCGGCGTGAAGTAGTACCGGGGCCGCAGGTCCAGCGACCAGCCGTAGTAGGGGTTCCGGGCATACTGGTCCGCCACGAAGGTGCCGATGCCCAGGGACTGCTCGAAGATCGCGTTGATCCCGAAGGGGCTCTTCCGCTTGCCACCGGTGGCGGACCCGGTGAGGATCGCCACCGAGTCGGGCATCGTCGCCTCGCCTTTGGCCGCGGTCGCTGCCGGGGTCGCGGTCTCGGCCGGCGTCGCGGTCTCGGTCGGCGTCTGGACCGCCGCCGGGGCCTCGTCTGCCATCGCCTGCGGCGCCGCCAGACCCACGACGGCCATCGCCAGCGCCCACGAAATTCCGAACCGGAACAATGTCTTCATCCTCTCCCTCTCCACTGGGAAGGGACCCGCAATCGGCGCATCATAGACCCGCTCGTGGTCCGGTGCAACCGCAAAAACGCCTCGGTCGTTCAGTAGGCGATCCCGAAGATCACCTCGACGTCCGTGGGGCGTCCGCTGTAGATGCAGGGGGCCGTTCCGCCGGGCTGGTCGAAGGGGATCGTGCGGACGGTGGCCTTCGTCTCGGCCTTGATGGCCGCCTCGGCCTCGGGGTCCGGCAGGAAGCGGCATCGGGCGAAGCCCCTCCCGGACCGGAAGAACTCCTTGAGTTCGTCGTAGGAGGCGATCGGTTGGATGTTGGCGTCCCGGAAGGACCGGGCCCGCTCGAAGAGCCCCTTCTGGATCCCCTCCAGGCGGCCGTCCAGCCAGGACCGGGTCAGCCCCGACAGCGGCACGACCTCCTTGCTCATGTCCAGGCGGGACTTCACGACGACCTGCCCCGCGTCGCAGTCCCGGGGCCCCACCTCGATCCGCAGCGGCACGCCCCGCTGCTCCCAGAAGTAGTGCTTCTCGCCCGGGCGCATCGTGTCCCGCCGGTCCACCGCCAGCACCTGGTTCGTCGCCGGGTGGTAGAACACCTGGGGCACCTGACCGGCGCCGAACCGCCGCCGGGAGGCCTGCACCTCGTCGTCGCCCACGAGCCCCACCAGGGCCTTGTCAATGAAGGCCAGCACCCGCTCTCGCTCCTCATCGGTCCGGGAGATGGGGATGAAGACCGCCAGGGTCGGGGCGACCCGGGGGGGGATCACGAGCCCCTCGTCGTCGCTGTGGGCCATGATCATCCCGCCGATCAGCCGCGTGCTGACGCCCCAGGAGGTGGTCCAGACGTGCTGCAGCGACTGGTCCCGCCCCTCGAAGCGGATGTCAAACGCCTTGCTGAAGTTCTGGCCCAGGTTGTGGCTCGTCCCCATCTGCAGGGCCTTGCCGTCCTGCATCATGCCCTCGATGCAGTAGGTCCGGACGGCCCCGGCGAACTTCTCGCTGTCGGTCTTCTGGCCCACCAGCACCGGGACCGCCAGCACCTCCTCGGCGAACTCCCGGTAGACCTGGAGCATCCGCAGCGTCTCTTCCTGGGCCTCCTCGGCGGTCTCGTGGGCCGTGTGCCCCTCCTGCCACAGGAACTCCATCGTCCTCAGGAACAGCCGCGTGCGCCGCTCCCAGCGCACCACGTTGGCCCACTGGTTGATCAGCACCGGGAGGTCCCGCCAGGAGTGGATCCACTGGGCGTACATGTGGCCGATGATCGTCTCCGACGTGGGCCGGATCACCAGCGGCTCCTCCAGTCTCTCCCCGCCGCCGTGGGTCACCACCGCGCACTCCGGCGCGAAGCCCTCCACGTGCTCCGCCTCCTTCCGCAGGAAGGACTCGGGAATGAACAGCGGGAAATAGGCATTGACGTGCCCCAGGGCCTTGAACCGCCGGTCCAGTTCCCGCTGGAAGGCCTCCCAGAGGGCGTAGCCCAGGGGCCGGATCACCATGCAGCCCCGGACCGGTGCGTAGTCGGCCAGTTCCGCCGCCGCGATCACGTCCAGGTACCACTGGGAGTAGTCCTGGGAACGGGGAACGATGTTCTTCGCCATGAATCGTCCTCCTGCAGGGGAATGGCCGCAGAAATCCCGAGGTCAGGTGCCCTCGCCGTAACTGTCCCGGTAGCGAATCTGGTCCTCGGTCAGGACGTCGATCGAGATGCCCAGCGTCTGGAGTTTCAGCGCCGCGATCTCCTGGTCCTGGGCCGGCGGGATGTCGTGGACCTTCAGTTCCAGCGTCCGGCCTTCCCGGGCCAGCCGCAGCATCGACAGGAACTGATTGGCGAAGGACATGTCCATCACCTCCGAGGGGTGCCCCTCGGCGCCGGCCAGGTTCACCAGTCGCCCCTGGGCCAGCACGTAGAGGCGTCGCCCGTCGGGGGTGATGTACTCGTCGTTGTTGGGCCGCACCTCCCGCTTCGAGACCTTGTAGGCCTCCAGGTGGGCCAGATTCACCTCGCAGTCGTAGTGGCCGGTGTTGCAGACGATGGCCCCGTCCTTCATCGACCGGAAGTGGCGGTCCACGATGACGTCCTTCATGCCCGTCGCGGTGATGAAGATGTCGCCCACCTTCGCCGCGTCGTCCATCCGGACCACCTCGAAGCCGTCCAGGTTGGCCTTCAGGGCCGCGATGGGGTCCACCTCGGTGACCAGCACCCGGGCGCCCATGCCCCGGGCCCGCATCGCGCATCCCTTGCCGCAGTGGCCGTAGCCCGCCACGACAAACACCTTGCCCGCCAGCAGCACGTTGGTGGACCGCAGGATGCCGTCGATGGAGGACTGGCCCGTGCCATAGACGTTGTCGAAGTCCCACTTGGTCTCGGCGTCGTTGACGGCGATGACCGGATAGCGCAGGGCCCCGGCGGCGGCCATCGATCGCAGCCGGTGCACGCCGGTGGTGGTCTCCTCGGTGCCGCCCAGGATCGACGGGCAGCGATCCGGGAACTCGCTGTGGAAGGTGTGGATCAGGTCGGCCCCGTCGTCCAGCGTCAGGTCCGGGCCCATCTCGATGGTCTGGCGGATGGCCCAGTAGAACTCCTCCTTGCTGAGGCCCCGCCAGGCGAAGATCGGGACTCCCTCGTCGGCCAGCGCCGCGGCGATGTCGTCCTGGGTCGAGAGGGGGTTGCACCCGGACCAGGCCACCTCGGCGCCGGCGGCGATCAGGGTCCGGATCAGTACCGCCGTCTCCTTCGTGACGTGCAGGCACCCGGCGATCCGATGACCCCGCAGGGGCTTCTCCACCGAGTAGCGTTTCCGGAGGGCCATCATCACCGGCATTCGCGTCTCGGCCCACTCGATCTTCAGGCGCCCCTCCGGCGCCAGGGAGATGTCTCGCACCTTGTGGTGCCTGCCTTTGGACTGCATGGGAATCCTCCTCGTTCCAGGGGGAACCGGACCCGGCGGGCCCGGACGAATCGGGCCGAATGCTAGAGGACGTCGCCGGCCAAGTCAAACCAGGACCGCCGGTCCGCCCGGTCAGGACTGACCGGTCTTTCAGAGAATCCGTCCGGGACGGGCCGCGCCAGGACTGAATTCACCGAGGATGGGGCGGGAGTAGCAGATATTCGCATTCGGGCGAGGGCGGGGTAGCCGGCTCCGCTCCG
>Ga0208197_1000180_pt1 | contig 85960 bp, 76 predicted proteins | sample AD_JPNNA4_MetaG_FD_184444 | JGI IMG/M metagenome (GOLD analysis project Ga0208197, IMG submission 184444) | Active sludge microbial communities of municipal wastewater-treating anaerobic digesters from Japan - AD_JPNNA4_MetaG (SPAdes) (version 2) | ecosystem: Engineered > Bioreactor > Anaerobic...
ACAGTCTCCTCCAAGCGGCCAAGGCCAGAGCACGGGGATATCGATCTGATGAAAATTTCATTGCGATGGCATACCTGATTGCTGGAAAGCTAAATTTTGGTCTACCCACGTAAAATAGCGAGGAACCACAGTTTTTCCATCTTTGGTCGCCAGCTCATGGAGAAGATGAATGACTTCATGTTCGGAATCGGCATCGAGCATGGTCGTTGGCTCGTCCATCACGAGCACGTCAGCCCCCGTCACCAGCGCCCGGGCGATGAGCACCTTCTGCCGCATCCCACCCGAAAGTTCATGGAATGGCTTCATCGAGTGAGCGGACAGATTGAACCGCACCAGCAGCCGGTCGATCTGTTCCCGGTCGGCCGGAGAAGGCCGCCCCCACCAGCCCAGGCGCGGGTACAACCCCATCATGACGATATCGCGCGTGACGACGGGAAACAGCAAGTCGATGCTCTGATGCTGGGGAACGAACCCGGCAGGCACGGTGTCGAACGGCGTCTCGATCGTTCCGGCACGCAGCGGCACAAGTCCCAGGATCGCGCGAAGAAGCGTGGTTTTGCCCGCACCGTTCGGGCCGACGAACGGCACGAAGGCCCCTCGCGGAATCTCGAGATCGATGTTGGCGAGAACCAGCTCCTGGTCGTAGCCAACGCACACCCCGCGACAACTGATGACGGGGAGGGAATCGCCCCTCGCCGCGTCGGTCGTTTCCGTCATCGCCCCTCTCCCTTCCAACCAGCCTCGGCGGCCATCGTCACGAGCGCCTCGACCCAGTGGTCGACGAGACAGAAGTAGTCCCCCACGCCGGCCGAACCGCCTACGTAGTAAGGAACCATGCGGTATGTCGCCCCGGTCGCCTCGGCAATCGATTTGACGGTCTGTTCGTCGAAGTAGTTGACGGACAGCATGACCTTGACGCCGTCGCGGCGCATCCGCTCCTCCAGCTCTTTGGTGTGTTTCGGAGAAGGCGGAATGCCGGGTTTTGGTTCGATGGTATCAACCTGAACAAGGCCGAAATCGTCGCAGAAGTAGACCCAGTTCTTGTGATAGGTCACGATGGCAAGGCCGCGCAGCGGCAACATCCTGCCCGTCCAGCCGCCCAGCAGGTTGGTCAGGGGCTTACCTTCGAAGGTATTCTGCTTCAGAAAGTCGTACAGTTTGCCTTCCTGATGGAGTTTCACCAGGGTTTCGCCGCCAAGCACCTCAACCAGCTCAGATCCATAAAGCCTCTTATATAATTCAGCCTTAAGCTGGTTCAGCCGGTTCCGAAACTCCTGTGCATGAGTCGGAGCGTTCTTTTCAAGACCGATCTCGATGTTCTCGGCGACGCGAAGCATATTGAGAGGGCTCACGGTGATGTGAGGGTTCCCATAGATGTGAAGCCCTCCCTCACTGCGTGACAGGACGGTCGGAATATCCTTCATCCGAACCCCCTGGGCGGCCGCCACGTAGCCGACCGCCTCGCTCCGAATGCGGGGATTGCCTGATTTGTCGACGGCGGTGGGCAGCCACATTTCGAGATCGAGGCCCGTCGCAATGAGCAGGTCGGCTTCGCGCAGCATCTGGACGAATGAGGGCTTCGGCCGGATGAAATGGGCATCCTGGTCTCCCTGGACGATATGCGACACGACGACATGCTCCCCGCCCAACCTGCTTGCAAAGTCGGCATAATCGGGAATCGTCGTGACGACGCGCAGAGGACGTTCCCCGTTTTCCGTTCCTCTTGCGGCATGGAGAGGCACGATCGCCGCCCACAGAGAGATGACAATAAATATATTGACTAATACATTCTTCTTCATATTTTCACCTGATTTCAGTAACGATCATGCAGATGCGGGCCGCCAGCCCAGATGCACTGCAGGGTGATGCGCCGGTCGTCCTGTTCCATGTTGTGACCCTTGCGGTAGTCGAATTCGAGCCTGTAATGCACCCAGGGGCTTTGGTTCCACGTCCAGTAGGGGCTGACCTGAAACTCGTAGGGATCTCGTCCCGGCACCATGTGCAGAGCGCCTGGATACAGCTCCGTCGGCGTACCAACGTCGGCATAGGGTTTGGAGTCGGGCCGGTAATAGTCGAGCCGGATACCGGACTCGAGAATCCGGTTCAGTTTCCAGTGAAGGTTGGTATAGGCGCCCCAGGCGCGTGCCGTATCGCGGTCTCCCGCCGCCGTGATGATATCGCGTGCGAGATAATATCCCTCGGTGCGCCAGCAGAAGTTGCGATACCGCATCCGGTCCGTGGGCTCCCACAGGCGGGTCAGATCGAACCCCAGGGCATAGGTCGGCCTGGACTCGTCGCGGATGGAGATCGCCGGCGCAGCACCCACCGACCAGCGGTCGTTGGTGCCAGCCATGCCGGTGACACCCCATTCAAGGTAAGTCGAAGCATCCAAATCCTTGAACTGTTTATAATGCGTCAGGACACAGGGAACGCCCCTGCTATTCTCGGCGAAAAGCGCATCGTTGTTTGCATGGGTGAGCTGCAACGTGAGTTCCCGGCCCATGCCCCTGCCAGCCGGCAGCTGCCAGTCAAACGAAACGCCGATCTGCTCCAGCGGACCGCCGAAAAGACGCCGGAGAGCGAGCGGGAAATCCACCTGGTCGAGGGCGTGTTGGTGCCATCGACCCACGACGCCGAACTGCTGATGGAACTTGCCCAGCGTCAGATTGAGATTTTTCGAGAACCCGACACGGGTGATGTAAGCTTCGCAAATTTCCGTCCCTTCCTCTTGGATGGGAAAAGAGGCTTTGAACCGGGTATCCGGATCGAGATAGCATTCGCCATGAACGCCGAGCGAGCGGAACGTGCCACGGGCATTTTCGCGCACGTCATCCTGGGAACGGAACTGGGCGATGACGTCACCGGTCATGCTGATCTCAGGATTCAGCGCCTGCTGACCCAGCTCGCCAGCCTTGAACGTGACCGACTGCGCCGATGTGGCAGACACGGCGGACGATTCCTGAGCGGCCGATCCAAGAGCGCCCGCTGCCACGAGCCGAAGCCGTTCCTTCTCATCGACCGGTGTTGCTAAAACATGCCCGGAAACTGCCGCCGGACCGGCCAGTTCGAAACCGCCGGAGCCAAGCCGATTCACCTGTTCCTCGAGCCGCGCGATGGTCATTTCGTACTTGTTACGCATCGCCGACATCTCCGACCGCAGGCCGGCAATCTCTTCGCGCAGAGCCGCAACATCGTCATTCGAAACGGCTTTCGCCGCGCATGTGGTTTGCAAACAGGGCGCGAAAGCGAAAACGAGCAGACAAAAGGCAATAGATATATATCTCACATGATTCTCCCATCATGGACTGAATCGCCGACAGGCTGTCGGCGGTCTGCGGAAATTCCGAAAACCGAGGATTCAGCTCACAACGGGAGGGCCACGTGGCAGGCATGGCCGAAAAACGCCTTGAAGGTCATAAAAACAATGAACGTCCGCCGAACGACGGACGGAGAAGATGTCCCCCAGTGGTTCACCCGTCGATTCGACATCGCTCGAACACACCAGATCGGAGAGCGAACAGATCAGACAGTGTTCGGACGGGCAGGGAACGACGTTCCCGGACATCGCCCATCGGAAAGGCTTGCTCGTCTCGGCGCCCTCCGGTATCGCGCAGCAAGGGCGGCACAGCGTTGCTTCGTGTCCCTCTCCCCCCTTATGAGGGGATACCACATGCGCATGTGGGAAGCCGGAACGGAGATGTTCGCAGTTCTCAAGATGGTTATCGTGGCATCCGCTGCGGGTGAAATGCAGCAACCCGGCGGCAAGAAATCCGACCTGAAGAATCAGGCAGAGAACCGCAACCGATTTCCACCATTCGCGCTTCATGAACATCACTTTCACCACGCAGAATCCCGGCATATCGGTCAACCTGCGACATCATTCCGAGCATTTGCCCGTTTGCATATTCTATCTCTCTGGATCATCCTCGTCAAACCCTTGTTCAAATTGAGCGAAAGAACAATTCCGTGATATCCCCCCTTCTTTGCAACCACCTTGTTCCAAAGCAGGAGTTCCGATCTCTGCCTCGCGAATGTCGATCCCGTCTGCCTGCGGCATGAACGGTGCCAAGGCAAACGCCCACCAACTGACCGCTACGGCATGGCGCCCCGAATCATTATTATATTTATGTGTATTATTCTATTTCCCAGCTGAAACGCTGATGTTTGATCGCTCTTATCGGCACGAGTTGAGTTGAAGGGGGGTTTTCCTTCGCCCGGATTTCGTGTAAGGTGATCGCCACCTTTGCCCTGTTGCATCCATGGAGGAAGCCGCATGAACATCCACCTCATTGCCGTCATTCAGGGAATCGTCGAAGGGCTGACCGAGTTTCTGCCGGTCAGTTCGACAGGACACCTCATTCTCTCGGCACATCTGCTGGGCTTCACGGGCGAGAAGGCTGACACCTTCGAGGTGTTCATCCAGCTCGGCGCGATTCTCGCCGTTGCCATTCTCTACCGAACCCGCATCATCGACATGTTGCGGCGATGGCGCGATCTGCCGTGGACAAGCAACCGGCTGACCCTGTGGCACATTGCACTGGCGATGGTTCCAGCCGTCGTTCTCGGCCTGCTGTTCCACAAGAGAATCAAGCTGTATCTCTTCTCGCCGATAACCGTCCTGGTCGGTCTCGTCATCGGCGGCATCTATCTGATCCTGGCCGAACGATATCAACCCCAGGTGCGGGCAATAACAGTCGACGAGATGACCTGGAAGCAAGCGCTGGGAATCGGCGTCTGCCAGTGCCTCTCGCTGTGGCCGGGCTTTTCCAGAGCCGGCGCGACGATTGCCGGCGGCCTTCTGTTCGGTGTGTCTCACGTGCCCGCGGCGGAGTTTTCGTTCCTGCTCGCCATTCCGATGATGGTCGCCGCGACGGGCAAGGACCTCTGGTCGAGCCGCGACCTGCTGTCGATGAGCGACGCGGGTGTCTTCGCCATCGGCTTTTTCGTCTCGTTCGTGGTGGCCTGGCTCGCCGTTGTCAGCTTCATGCGCTTCCTCGGCCGCACCCGCCTGACGCCGTTCGCTTGGTATCGGTTCGCGCTGGCAGCCCTGTTTGGCCTCTACCTGCTGTCCTAACCCGCGATTCCTTCCGTGCGGGTCATCGACACCCCCAGGAAACAGCCTGTCACCACTGAAACCTATCTCCAGCCTTGCCCGGAGCAACCATGACACCGAAGGCCGCGCCCAGCGCCGCGACGGCACCGTCACCCGTGCAGTGCGTGGGAATCAGCTGCCCAGGCCGGAATTCGCGCAGCAACTTGATCGTCTTCTCAAGTCTGTCTGCATCGGCATTCAGCAGGTGGAACCCGCCGACAATGGCCAGGATGGGACCGTCTCCCGCCAGTTCGCGTACACACGAGAGGGTGTTGATCAATCCAGAATGGCAGCAACCGGTCACGACGACAATGCCTTCGGGGGTTCGCACCCAGAGTGCCTGGTCGTCCTCTATGGGATCGGGCTGTGTTCCCTGCTGATCGAGGGAGAAAGGGCCGCCGGTCGTTTCAAAAGCCGTTTTCCGGGGAATCGGCCCTGTCAATCCAACATCTTTGGACCACAAAACCGGCCGATTTTCGAACGCCCGTCGGAGCCCCGTCACCTGATCAACCGCTTTTCGCGCGGTTTCCGGCATGCCGACCGCCTTTGCCACACCGTCCCGAATGCTGTATCGCGGTTTAATCACCGCCGGGTGACAGTGCAACCGGGCATCGGGAATCCGCTCGAAAGCGAGCGGCAACCCGCCCGTATGGTCGTAATGGCCATGACTCAGGGCCACCATGTCAGCCGTGGAAAGATCGATGCCAAGCGTTCGGGCATTGGCTTCCAGGGCCGGCCCCTGGCCGGTGTCGAACAACAGTTTCGCCCTCCCGAACTCGATCCAGAACGCGAGACCATGCTCGGCCACCAGCCCTTCCGCGGCCTTGTCATCGACGAGAATCGTGATCTTCAACGGTACTGACATCGTTCATCGCACCCCGACGATCGTATCCTGAATCCTGGTCCGATGGAGACCGACCTTGAAGCCGTCGGCGAGCAGCCATTCCCGCATTTCCATCAGGCTTCCGGAACCCACGTCGTGCCGGCGCCCCTCGCTTTGCAGAATCCGGTCCATCACTTCCAGGCCATACGTGCTGAAATCACTCACGACGATCCGCCCCGAGGACGCCATCACCCTGGTCATTTCCTCATACACGTCTCGGGGCCGAGCGAGGTGATGAAGGACATTCACGGTGATCACCAGGTCGAAAGACGCCGACACATACGGCAGGTGCTCGGCATCAGCGATTTCGAGCGTCGCCCGGTCGGCACATCCGTCGTATCTCAGGTTGAGCAACGCCATGCGCTGATCCTCGACCGACAGATCGACGGAGGTCAGCCGGTACCCTGCCCGGGCAATCGCCACCGTCATGTAGCCCTTGCCGGTGCCGATCTCGAGAACAGGCCCCGTCACGGGCCGGACGATGCCGAGAATGAACTCCCGCTCCCGTTCGATGTCGTAACCGAAGCTCCGGTAGAGTTCCCGCCGGTTCTCATACCGTCGCCGGTTCTCGAAAACCTCTTCGTCGAGAACACTCATAGCCGATCGATTCGCCATGTTCGTACCTCTCACGCCTGCTGAACCGGAACGACGACGGCTTCGAGACAAGGCTTGAGCATCGGCGTTCCGCCGCCTTCCGAGACGATCCGCAGAACACGCTCCCCGTCGCGCACGCGCGACCCCGCCAGGTGTGTCAGGCCCGTTCCACGAAACACGTTTGGGAACAGAGGAACCGACGGGCCGAGCAGGACGGCGGCGCGCACGGAACCCAGCGCCGCCAGGTATTCGTCGAGACCTCCGGTGACTAGCGTCGTCGCCGTGATGATCGCCACGGTACACTGCTGCAGCGCAGCCAAGCCTTGTTCACGATCCAGCTCCCCCTCCGAGGGGTCGGCTTCGATGATATCCAGCCTGCAGGCCGTTCGGCGGATTTCCGGGATCAGTGGCCCGAAGTGACCGACCATGACCAGGTGATCGGTCGGTTTCAGGGCCAGGATCGAAAGGATGTCGCCGCCGAGTGAGGGCGCCTGCGGCAGTGACAAGCCGAGGGTGTTTGCCGTAGCCACCCCGAGCATTCGCTTCAAGGGCGAACCCGGGTGGGCTATTCCCTCGAGCAGGTCGTTGGCCGGCCGTCCGGCGAGCGTTCCGGCCTCGGGAAACTGCTGACAGCAGCGGTTCCCCTCCTTGGGAGTCCAGCACAATCCGATCTCCCCGCTCGACAGGCGCACTGCCGAATACCCCAATCCCATGCGGACATCCCCGATGGTCTTCGCGCAGGCGGTCTCCCGCAACGCCTCATATATAGTATGTGATATTTTTTTCATCGCTTTCTTTTACGCATGCCGGCGTTTCAGGCCAAATTTTCGGCTCCCGAATAGAGATGTTCAACGTGCAGGACGGCGACCGCCACACGGGCGAACCGGGCTTCGACCCACGTCAGCATGTCGTCGTATATCGGTCCGGATGTAACGTATTCGATCGCTCCCTTGGCCTGATACGCCGAGCGGTCTTTCGCGCTGAACAAAAGCGAGCCCCTGCTGCCGTTTTGGATGTTGGACCGGGTCTTGTGAAATTTGTTGTCGGCGATGGCGATGCGACCATCTGGATGGAGCTTCACGGACATGACATAGACCGCGTTCGGCATTCCATCGGTATCGACGGTCGTCAGCACGAGCGGCCCGTCTCGCTTTTGCCATGCTGTTTTCAGGGTCTCTGGTTTCACGGTCATTTTCTGGTTCCTTTCATCCGAAGATTGCAGTGCCGCTTTCGACGGGGGCGAAGCATCAGACGCTCTGGCCGGTCGGACAGGTGCCGCCCCGGCTCAGGCAGGCCCTGAGCCAGAAGCGGTGTTGATACAGATGAATCGCGATCATGGCGAAAAAGGCGACGGAAAGCCAGAAGTGAATGTCGCCCCATTCGTGCCGGTCCATTCCCCAGAGCAGTTTCGGGCCGAAACCGTCGTCGAGGCCGATATCATGGCCGTGACCGTATCCATGGCCAAACCCGCGGCCCAGGCCGTGACCGCCATGTCCCGAGCCGGGCGGAAGATGCCATTTGATGATGCCTCCGGTGAGGGCCACCAGAAGCAGCAGCACAAAACCGGCAAGATCGACGATGACAATACCGTTCAGCATCTCAGGCTTCTTCCTGGCCCGCGACGGTGTCGCCCATCCGGCCTATCAACGGCAGAATAGCCTTGGAAAAGGCTTTTGCAGCCGGCCGCTCCGAGAATCGCTGGACATACGGCACGCCCCGATCGCCTGCCCCCATCAGTTCGGGATCAATCGGGATCCGGCCAAGGAACGGCACGCCCATGTCGGCGGCCATCGTTTCGCCGCCTCCTTTGCTGAAGATCTCGGTCGTTTCGTTGCAATGAGGGCAGACGAAGCCGGACATGTTCTCGATCACGCCCAGCACGGGCAGATCGAGGCGGTGGCAAAAGCTGATCGAGCGACGGACGTCGGCGGTGGCGACCTGTTGCGGGGTCGTGACGATGATCGCCCCGTCGGCCTTTCCGACGGTCTGCACGATGCTGAGCGGCTCATCCCCGGTGCCGGGCGGGCAGTCGACAACCAGTGCATCGAGCGGGCCCCAGTCGACGTCGGCCACCAGCTGTTCGATAACCCCAGCCTTCATCGGACCGCGCCAGATCACGGCGTCGTCGTTTCCCTGCAGCAGGAAGGCAACTGACATCACCTTGACGACCGATGTCAGTTCAACCGGCTTGATCAGCCCGTTTCCCGCAGACTCGGCGCGTACATCGGCGAGGCCGAGCATCGTCGGAATCGACGGGCCGTGCAGGTCGATGTCGAGCAGACCGGCGCTGTACCCGTTCATGCCCAGCGAGAGCGCGAGATTCGCGGCAACGGTGCTCTTGCCGACCCCGCCCTTGCCGGAAAGCACGAAGAAGATGTGTTTGATCCGGCACAGGTTTCCCTGAAGCCGTTGCCGCCGGAGGAAATCATCGGCCGACTCATCAGGATTCCGCGTTTTTGAGGAACAGGTGGTATCGGAACAACTGCTGCAATTCGATGCGGTCATATGTGTGTCTCCCGCGTTCTACGCGATGATGACTGCTGGTGGCACCGGTATTCCCATCCTCGTTCTTTGAATCATCGTTGGATTGGACGATATGCGCATCCTCCTGGAAGAATGCAACGGTGCAACCGCCTTCAGAGGTTTCTCCCGGCAGACCATGGGCCAGCCGGGATGAGTGGTTTTGCATGCCTCAGCAGCCGCCCTTGCGCGAGGCGGGGCCGTGGCCGTGCTGGTGGGTGTGGCCATGGGCCTGGCCGTGGCCGTGCGTGTCGGTGCAGACGTGGTCGGGTCCATGATTGCACGTGTTATCGCCAACGACAAGGGTGCCGGCGAGGTACTGGCGCACAATCTCGGCCGGCGGCAGGCTGGGGGCGCCCATCACGACCTTGACCCCGCTCTCTTCGAGCATCTGGCGGGCGCGCATGCCCATGCCGCCGACGATCGCGACGGTGGCCTTGTTCGAGACCAGCCAGCGGGGCAGGACGCCGGGTTCGTGAGGAGGGGGCTGGAGGCGGGTCTCGCCGAGAATGGCGCGGGCGACGTCGTCGACGTCGAAAAATGCGAACTCTTCACAATGGCCGAAATGTTCGGTCAACTTGCCTTCGGCGACGGGAATGGCGATCTTCATGATATATCTCCTTGTATTTATACGTTTACCTTGAAGCGGGCCTGTTGTTCCTCCCCGGAACACTGCCGTTTCACTTCATCGAGAGCGGAAAACAGGTCCTGATGGAGGTCGTCATAAGCCTCACAGCCGACCGAGAGCCTGACCAGCCCGTCGGTTATGCCGGCCGAAAGTCTGGTCTCACGCGGTACGGATGCGTGGGTCATGCAGGCGGGGTGCTGGATGAGCGTTTCGATGCCGCCGAGCGAGACAGCCAGCGTCGAGAGCGAGACGCTGTTCATCAGGATACGGCCGGCTTCGACGCCGCCGGCCATCTCGAACGAGATCATCGAGCCCGGCCCCTTCATCTGCTTCGTCGCCAGATCGTGCTGCGGATGCGATTTCAGACCGGGATACGCGACGGAAGCGATCAGCGGATGGCGCGACAGCTCATCGGCCAGGCGCTGCGCGTTTTCCTGGGCGATTCGCATGCGCATTGGCAAGGTCTTCACGCCGCGCAGCACGAGCCATGCCTGGTGCGGGTCGATGGTGCCGCCCATCTGCACGAGGACGCTCTTCAGGCGGGCCGCGAGTTCAGCGTTGCGGGTGATCAGGATGCCGGCCACGACGTCGCTGTGACCGTTGATGAATTTCGTCATGCTGTGCAGCACGATGTCGGCGCCCAGGTCGAGCGGCCGCTGGAGCATCGGACTGCAGAAGGTGTTGTCGACGACGACCACCGCGCCGGCGGCATGAGCGATCTTCGACGCCTCAGCGATATCGGTGATCGAAAGCGTCGGGTTGGCGGGCGTTTCCAGGTAGACGAGCTTCGTGTTCGGACGAATCGCCGCTTTCAGGTGTTCGAGGTTCGAAGTGTCGACATACGAGGCTTCGACGCCGAACCTCGAAAGTTCCCGTTCCGCCAGGGTTCGTGACGGGCCATAGACCGAGTCGGTCGAGACCATGTGGCAGCCGTTCCCCAGAAGCGCCAGGTAGGCGGTGCTGACGGCCGCCATGCCGGATGCCGTGGCAAGGCCGGTGCCGCCGCCCTCGAGTTCGGCGATGCAGGCTTCGAGAGCCGCCGTCGTCGGGTTCCCGAGCCGCGTGTATTTGTAGCCGTCGCTCTGGCCCGAAAATCGGGCGGCGCCGACCTCGGCGCTCTCGAACGCGAAGGTGGAGGACTGGTAGATCGGCACGCTGACGCCGCCGAACAGTTCATCAGGGTGCTGCCCCGCATGGATACATGCCGTATCGAACATCTTTGGGTGGGACGACTTCATTTATTCTCCTTGATGTACATCATTTTCAATTTTTAGCCGAAAGCCCGATTTCCATCGCCATCCGGGCCAGAGCTTCGCTCCAGGGCGAGGGAGGGAGGGACGGCACCGGCACGCCGCGCCGGATCGCCGTGGGAACGGACGGGTCATACGGCAGACGACCAACGACGGGCACGTCGCGGGCGCGGGCCCACTCCTCGGTCTGCTGCGCCATTCCCGCATGCAGGTCGTATTTGTTGATGGCAAGCCACACCGGACGCCGGAAGTGCCGGCACAAATCGAGCACGCGCTCGGCATCGGACCGTCCCGACGGGGTCGGTTCGGTGACAATCAGCACCTTGTTGGCGCCGGTCAGGGTGGCGATGACAGGGCAGCCCGAACCGGGCGGCCCGTCGGTCAGCAGGAGCGGCATTCCATGGGCTTCAGCGTATTCACGGGCTTTTTTGCGCAAGAGGGCCACGAGTTTGCCCGAGTTTTCGCCGCCCGGTTCGAGTCTGGCGTGGAACAGACGGCCCCACGGGGTGTCGCTCTCGCGCCAGGTGCCACCCACGGTCTTTTTCATGATGATCGCGTCGGCCGGGCAGACGCGCTTGCACAGGCCGCAGCCCTCGCACGCGTCGGCGTCGATCGTCATGATGACGCCCCGGTCGGGGCGCATGGCGGCCGGCATCACGGCGTCGAACCGACACTCGTCGGCGCACCTGCCGCACGCACGGCACAGCGAGGGCTTGATGACGGCCTTCCGCCGCCCCTCGAACCGCTGCTCGGTCACCTGGCACGCCTGGAGCACGAGTTCGAGGTTTGCGCCGTCGACGTCGGTATCGGTGAGGACGGACATGCCGCACCAAGCCGCGAGAGCCGCCGTGACGCTGGTCTTACCGGTTCCGCCTTTTCCGCTGATGATCACCCATTCGGTCAGCATGGTCCCTCCAGGTGGCGACGCAGGTCATCGTACTGTTTCGCCCACTCGGCGCCGGCCTCGATCATCGGCCGGCCCTCGGCGTATGCCGCGGCCACCGTGCGATCTTCGGGAAACCGGGCGATGACGGGAACGGCCCGCGCACGGCAGAGATCGTCGATCGCCGCGTCATCGCCGATCGATCGATTGACGATCACCTCGACCGGCAGCTTCATGCGGCGCACGGCCGCCATCGCCAGTTCGAGATCATGCAGCCCGAACGGCGTCGGCTCGGTCACCAGCACCAGCCGGTTCGCGCCGCGCACGGCAGCCATCATGGGACATGAGGTTCCGGGCGGGGAATCGACGATGGTCAGGTCGTAGCCAGCAGCCGATTCACGTGCACGCCGGTGCAGTTCGCGGATCAGGGTTGGGCTGAGCACCTGGCCGACGTGCAGCCGGCCCTGCCAGACCTCGAAATCGTCAACTTGCCAGTGCATGATGCGGCCGATCTCCTGCGATCCGTTCTCGATCGCCTGGACCGGACACACCACGCGACAGCCCTCGCAGCCGTGACACATGTCGGGAAACACCATCACGCGGTCGCCGAGTACAGCCAGGGCTTGGTAGATGCAGAACGCGGCGCACTCGCCGCACAGGGTGCAGCGGGCCGGGTCGATGCGCGGCAGCATCGCCTCGACCGGAAACGTCTCGGGCTCACCGAGGCCGAGAAAATGATGGGCGTTCGGCCCCTCGACGTCGGCATCGACAAGTTGAACGCGGCGGCCAATCCGGAGGGCCGCCCGGGCGAGACTGACTGCGACGCTCGTCTTTCCCGTGCCGCCTTTTCCGCTTGCGACGGCGATCCTGGGGGCCGGGCGGCCGAAGCCGCCGGCCTTTCCGGAAGTTGTATCGTTCATGCTATTCATCAGGCATGTTTGGCAGCGCCGGGCTGGCCAATCACCGGCAGCTCGTTCCGGCGCCAGGCGGCGAACACGTCGCGGACCGTTCCGCCGGTCGCCGCATACACGGGCACGCCGGCCGCCTGAAACACCTGGAACGCCTTCGGGCCGCAATCGCCCGAAATGACGGCTTTCGCGCCGGCCTTGAGAAGCGCCTGCGCCGTCTGGATGCCGGCCCCGTGCGTTGCCTGTGTGGCAGCCGTTTCGAGAATCGAGGTTTTTTCGGTGTCGCTCTCGATCAGGATGAACCTCTCGGCCCGGCCGAGGCGCGGGTCCATTGTGGCATCCAATGTGTCTCCGCGGGCGGATATAGCGATCAACATGGTTTTTCCCCTTCCGTCGTCTGGCTGCACGTCTCGGGTGCTTCCTCGCACGAGCCGTCGCAGGTATGAATGTATCGTTCGAGACCGCCGCTCTCGACGAGGCGATCGAACGCCTCGTCGGAGTCGACGATCCCAGCGCGTTTGAACAGATGTCGCAGAACGGCATTCTGGAGAGCGAGCTGGAGCCCCTTCACCGCGAGAACGGAGCAGTGCTCCTTGCCCGGCGGCAGCCCGTCGAGCGCCTCGATGATCGCGGCATCCGTCAGCATGGCGGCTTCTTCGATCTCCTTGCCGCAGACCATCTCGGCCGTGATGCTCGACGTGGCGATCGCGGCGGGGCAGCCCTTGACGAGATATCCGATCGCGGCAATGTTCTGCTGGTCAGCGCTGAGACGCACCGTCACCTCGAGGAAATCGCCGCAATCGGGGTCGCCGAGCCGGCTGATGCCGTCATAGACATCGAGCCGGCCGACATGGCGCGGAGCATGGAAATGATCGAGAACCTTCTGCGAATATCTCAGCATGGATGTTTCGATCGGATCACTTCGCGTCCGGATCCTTCTTCGGCTCCTCCACAGGGAGGTTCTCGTGCCTCAATGCGTTTCTCAGTGCCTCAATCTGGCCGGATACCGTCTCGATCTGTCGCTGCAAAATATCGAGCCGTGCCTCGACCGGCAGCGCCGGCTGAGCCTGAGCGGGAGTTCCCGCTTCGGCGGCCAGGGCGCCCCCATTCCGGAAGCCCCGTCCGCGACCCAGGCCACGTCCCCGGCCAAAGCCAAAGCCACCACCGCACGGGCCCATTCCGCGACCGCGCCCCTGGAAGCCGCCTCCGGCATTCCCGCTGCAGGGTCCCATCCCCCGACCGGTCATAGGTCCAGCTCCATGCGGCCCCGTACCATCACCATATGGCATATATATCCTCCTATACATAATTTTCGAACGGAGGCGGGCTTGAAATCCGCCCCTACACAGATGCAGCTTGTGCCGTCCCGGGCAGCGAGCCGGCGGGGGGGCGAAAGAACGTTCCTCGGGCCTCGGCCTTCACCTCGCCGTCCGCCGAGACGGTTGCGGTGAGCCGGTAGACCTGGTTACCAACCGAGGTTTCGAGCGATGCACGCACCTGCGTCACCCGACCGACCGGAAGCGGCCGCCGATATCTGACCTGCATTTCGGCCGTCAGGCCCATCACGCCGCGGCCAAACAGGCAATGAGTCATGGCCGCATCGAGCAGCGCTGCAATGGCGCCCCCATGCACGATATCGTGATACCCCTCGGGGGAAAGACCTTCGGGGAGTGTGCCGTGCAAGACACCTCCTTCATCGAACCGCCAGGGAGCCGGGTCGAACCAGGGCTCGGCAAACGGCTTCCCGAGCGAACCGCTCGCCTCTGCCGCGAGACAACCGGCCCGAGCCATCTCGAACGTGTCGATCGGGGTTTTTGCCGATTCGTTCATCGTTTGCCCTTCGGGAGGATCGAGATCGTCGCTCCGGCCGCAACCAGACCGCCCTCGATCACCCGGCAGAAGACCCCCAGCGTCGGCAGAAGGCGAAAGCCGTGGAACGAGTAGTGGTGCGGCAGTATTTCCTTCCCGACCTGCACAACCTCGAGCACGGCCGTTTCGGCGATGCACAGCCGGTCGCCGGGCTGCAGCCGGCTCAGGTCGATACCGCTCGTCAGCACGTTCTCGGCAAAGTCGCCGGGACCAGCCCGATGATCGTGGACGGCGTTGAACGCCTCAACATGCTCGGCCTGGAGCAGGCTCACCTGCCTCCCTGTATCGGCATGTCCGTCGCTCTCGATTCCACGACCGGTGATAAAGAGAACTTCGCGAGCCGGTGCCTTCGCCGTGCCCACTCCTTCGGAACAGGATACGGCGACGATCAGACCTCTGTCAGAACAGTGCCTGGGTGAAAGCGGAATGACATTCTCAGCGTGATTCGTCATGTTCGTTCCATGCAACTATGCCGTTGCTCAAGACAATGATATGAGCATAAGCTCATAATGTCAAGTATTTCTCGCAGATGTCCATTTCACCGGCTTGAAGCGTGTCGAGGGGCGGCCTGACAGGCCACCCCTCGATACCCCTTCACAGGAAGCGGCACTCAGATGGCCGTTTCCCGTTCATAAAATCAGTCGAAGCTCTGTTCGACGGAGAAGGAAACCGTTCGGCCGGGCATCGGGTACCCGGCCTGTTCGGCGTATTCCCGGTCGCCGAGGTTGTCGATCCGGACAGCAAGGCGCGTGGATTTCGTCCATCGCAGGCCGATTTCAAGGTCCTGCACTGCGAAGGGGCTCAGCGTCACGATGTCCTGCCTCATCGGCGTTGGACTGACGGCCACGCGCTGGGATGTTATATATCTTATAGTATACATAGCATCCCACCATCGGCCGTGATGCGCCGTTTTCAGGTTCCAGACATGGCGCGGCCGGTAATCGAGTTCATCCGCAAGTCCGTTTCGCTTGTCGGCCGCAACGACGCCTCTTCGTTTAGTTTCCTGCCAGGTGTGACCGATCTGAAGTTCCGTCGTCTCCGTGATCTGCCTACGCCAGTGCCATTCGAGCCCCCTGACCCGCACACGGTCGACGTTATAGCTGGAAAAAGGAAACACATGCACGAAGTGGATATAGTCATTCAAATCGTTCACGAACACCCCCGTCTCGAGGCTCGTCCTTTTATCCAGCGCCCATTCGGAATCCCACGATACACCCAGGCCGCTTTCGGGCTCGAGCTCCCTTCCTGAGCCGATCCGGGCGGGGTTCGCGTAGTTCGCGCTCCACCAGTAGTATTCGGCCATCGACGGCGCCCGCCACAATTTGCGCACCGATACGCGATGCCGATTTCCCTCTGATGGTTTCCAGGACCAGGCAATCCCGGGGATGGTCGAACGCCGCTTCATGGGCCGCATGGTCGCGGCGCGGGCATCGTCCCTGTCGGCCGAATATTTCTGATGACGCAGATCGAGCGACAGCTCGCCGCCGCTCATCTGGCGGCTCCATTCGCCGAAAAAGCCGTCCATGTCGATCTTCTGTGAGGCAAACAAGGGCATCGCCGCGGGCGGAGCGACGGCATACTCACCGTCGCCATACCGCAGATATCGCCGGTCTGCCCCAAGTTTCCACCGCCCCGACGAGGAAACGGCTTCGCGGCTCAGAAACCAGTAGCTCGAGTCGTCGCTGTCGATCGAACGGTCGTAGATGATCCTTCCGGCCGCGTTTTTGGCAAGGTCTCTCCGGTTCTCTTCGCTGCGGCTGTGTCCCAGGCTCCAGGCGCCGTCAGCCACATGATGCCGCCACGTCATGTCGAGGAAGGACAGGTTACGCGACAATCGCGTGCCATCGCTGGCCACGGTGTCGCCGGGCATGATCCGCTCCCCGTCCGAATCGGGCTTCGACGGGTCATAGCCGGGCAGGCCGGGCCGGTTGGCCACGGCATAACCCCGGATCTCCTCGAGTCGGGTCAGTCCCAGTTCCAGTTCGTCGCGCCCCGCCGGGTCGTTCCAGAACATCCGTCCGGCAACACGTTTCAGTTCGCGGTTCTGGTTGCGCAGAAAGCCATCGCTCCGGGAATCGGCCGTATCAATCCGCCACGCCAGCCCGCCGCTCCGGTCACCCCACGAGAACTCCCGCCGTTCAAGATCGAAGGGTCCGGCTTCCCAACGGATACCGCCTTCGGTTTTTACCGGGCAGGATGTCTCGACCCGCATCAAGCCCGCAACCGAACCGTGGGGAGCAGCGCCGTGTGGCGTACGCTCGAATAGGAGCGAACGGGCCATATCAGGGGGCAGGATGTCCCAATCGATGCGCGAGCCGCCCATGACCCCCGCCATGTTCATCGGATGATCGTTGAGGGTGAGAACATATCTTCTGGCATCGAAGCCGCGAACGACGACGGCCTCATCCTGCGTCTCGGCGAATCCCCCCCCTCGCCGCACCAGGTGGATGCCGGGAATCTCGTTCAGGATCTCGTGAAGAGAAAAGTGCGGCGTTTCTCCGACCGGCCTGGTTGGCAGCCATGTGAAGCCCATACTTCCCGCAAGGCGGGTCGCCTCGACAACGATCTTCTCGAGTTTGATCGGCTGTTCCTCCCCCGAGGCGGAATGGCAGCACCCACAGCTCCAGAGGGCCGCGACGCACCACAGCACCCGGATACTGCAGCCGAGAGCGCGCCGCGGGATTCTTCCATTCGTCAACGGCAGGGAAACAGCAAAGGTCATTACATACCACCTTTTATAATATAACCAGGATATGGCATATTTATGCCTTATATCCATGATTTGCTGGATACTATCATATCCTCCCATTAGATCATACCATTCAAAGTGCCATATTCAGGTATTTTATGATAGTATCCCCCCATGAATCTGAATAAGATCTCTCGCAAATTCCGGAGAATCATGAATGATCCGCACCTTCAGCCCATCCGATTCCACTGGTTCCATCCGCCTGACAAGCTTCGTCCTTCTTTTCCTGTTTTTCCTCCCGGCACAGCTTCCGGCGGCATCGGCTGTCGTCACAACCACGCTGCTCGGCGCTGCCGTCCGCATTCTGGCCGGCCCCGAGGTCGACGTTCACGTGCTGGTCCCGCCGGGCGCATGCCCCGGCCATGCGGACATCACGCCCGGGGAACTTCTGCAACTGCGAACGGCCGATCTGGTCCTGCATCACGAGTTCCAGCATTCGCTCGCTGAGAAATGGAAGCAGGCAGGTCTGGCAGATGCGGCCATCATCTGCTGTTCCGCTTCGGGAGCCCTTACGATACCGGAGCAATTCATCCACCTCGTGGAGAACCTCGCACCGGACGCAATTGCCCGGCTGGGTCTTTCGGACGACGAGGCACGCCGGCGGCTTGTCTCGTTCCGCGAGCGGCTGGCATCAGAAACGACCCTCCTCCGTCTCGAGGCGGCCGCAGCTTCGGGAACGCGGGTTCTCGCCGCCGAGATGCAGCGTGAATTCTGCGCCTGGGCCGGCCTCGACCCCGTCGCCACCTGGAAGCCCCTCGAAGGTTTGACACCCGCCGATCTCTCGGCGATGCGCAAGCGCTGCCGCGAGCACGCCGTTTCCGTCTGCATGGGGAACCTCCAGTGGGGCGTGCGCGCTCTCGAAGACCTGAGCCGCGCCCTCGGGCTGGAGCCGGTGATGCTGAGTAACTTTCCACGCACGGCCGACGAAGAAGGGTATTTCGAGTTGCTTCGCCAGAACTTCGAAGGCGTAAAAAAAGCCGGAGTTCTCGCACACCCTTCAACATCCTCCCCTGCGGCCGGCACCCCTTCCTCGGAGGAGGACCGCCGCTGATGCTGCGCCTCGACGGAATCTCGTTGGCCCGTAGCGGCAGGACGGTTTTCGGCGGCATCTCCACGGAGATCCCGGAGGGCGCGTTCATCGGCCTGCTCGGCCCGAACGGGGCCGGGAAAACCAGTCTGCTGCGCGTCATCGCCGGGATCCAGCCGCCCACTTCGGGCCGAATCGAATGGCGCGGCCGCCCGAACGGCTTTTGGCGTCGCTGGTGGCGACCGTTCTGGGGTGCGCGCATCGGGTACGTTCCGCAAATTCCACCGGCGGTCGCGTTTCCTCTTTCCGTGATTGATTTATTTGATTCGATATCCAGCGGTAACCGTGACGGCCTCGAATGGCTGGATCGGCTCGGCCTGCCCGATGCCGATCATCGCTGTTTTCACACCCTTTCGGGGGGCGAGAAACGGCGCGTTCTTCTCGCGCTGGCCCTGACGCAACGACCCGAACTGCTTCTCCTCGACGAGGCGGACAGCTTTCTCGACCGTGAGGGACGCACTCTGGCCGGCCGGGTCGTGGCGGAGTGGTGGAAAACGGGCGGCGGCATCCGCACCGTTCTGACCGCCAGCCACCATCCCGAGGAGTTCCCCGACACCATCACGCACCTCTGGCACCTCAACGGGGGAACATTGTCGCCGGCGCCGGCAGAGCGACGCCCATGCTGACCCTCTGGTTCGCCGCGGCGATCGGGGGCGGGCTGGGTTGCGGTCTCGCCGGGTTTCTGCTCGCAGCTCTGCGCATGCCGTTTCTCGGCGTCACCCTTGCCCATGCAGCTCTCGCTGGCGCCGTCTGGAGCAGTCGGTTCGGCTGTTCGCCGATCTGGAGCGCGGCAGCGGCGGCGATCGCGTCAGCGGTGGTCCTGGGTCCGCTCGCGGACTGGCTCGAAGCCGAGGATCAGCAGCTCGCGACGATGCTATTCACAGTCTCGCTCGGGGTTGCATTTCTCGGCCTGGCCCGCACCGACGGCGCACAGGCCGAAGCGTTCGCCCTGCTTTGGGGGAGCCTGCTACTCGTCTCGTGGAGGGAAACAGCCCTGCTCTGGACCGGTGTCATAGCGGTCCTGCTTCTGCTCGTGGCCGGCAAACGCCTTTGGCCGCTTCTCCTGCTCGATCCGGCGACGGCATGGCTGAGCGGTCTGCCAGCCAGGCCACTAAGATATCTATTGATATTGTTCAGTGCTATATTGATCACGCTATCCCTCCATCTCATCGGTGGCCTGATGCTGTATAGCCTTGTCTCGAACCCGCCCCTCGCGGCGGGACGTCGGACGAGCAGTCTGTCGCAAACGCTTATCCTGACGCTGGCCTACGCCGCGGTCGCATCGATCGGGGGGCTCCTGCTATCCCTGTGGCAGGACTGGCCTCCCGGCGCCTGTATCGTGATCTGCTCGGCGGCGCTCCCGATGCTGCCGGCCATTCCCCTGAAACGAACGCTGGAGGCACCCTCATGACAGACATCAGACGCCGTTTTTTCGAACGGCTGGCCGAGGAGGATACCGAGTATTTCGCCGTCCGCCCAGATCAGGAACCAGTTCTTGCACGTCTCTGGGAACTCCTGGGGCCTCTCGACGGCCATCGGGTGTTCGAACCGGGTTGCGGCGCCGGCCATTTCACCGAACGGCTGGCGTCCCGCGTCGGGCCAACCGGGCAGATACACTCCTGCGATTCCAGCCGGAACATGATCGAAGCCGCACAACGCCGGCTGAAATGCTTCCGGACCGTGCGAACGTATCTGGCGGATGCCGAACGGGCCGAAGCCTTCCCCACCGAGCCGATCGACCTGGTGCTGGCATTCCGATTCTTTCCCCATCTCACCGACCGGCGCACCTTTCTCGAGCGAGCCCGCAATCTGGTGCAACCCACTGGCGGCCGGCTTGTCCTTGCCCATCTGGAAGACAGCGCAACCCTCAACGGCATCCACGCCGATGCCGGCGGGGCTGTCCAAGACGATCGTCTCCCTCCGCCCTCCCGCATGCGCGATCTCCTCGCCCAGACCGGCTGGCAAACCCGACACCTGTCAGACACCCCCGAAACCGGCTTCGTTGCTATCGCCACACCGTTGTAAACCCGTGCGCTTTCCCCTCGGAACTGATATAACGCCCCGAGGAAGCAGGGCTTCTCCGGGGCGTCATTTCCGTGAAAGCGCCGTAGCGGCTCCCGCTCCGGTGCGATCGGGTCAGGCTGTTACCAGATGATCACGCGCTCTTCGGGCGGGAGATACATCTTGTCGCCAGGCTTGACGTTGAAGGCTTCATAGAAGGCCGGCTGATTCTTGAGGGTGCCGTTGATGCGGAACCGGTCGGGTGAGTGCGGGTCGCTCTTCAGCCTGGTAACCACCTGCTCGTCACGCGTCTTGTCGCGCCAGACCTGCGCCCAGCCCATGTAGAACCGCTGGTCGCCCGTCAGGCCGTCGACGACGGGGGCTTCTTTCCCCTGCAGGGAAATCTTGTAGGCCTTGTAGGCGATCGCCAGACCAGAGTTGTCGGCGATGTTCTCGCCGAGCGTCAGCTCGCCGTTCACGTTGTATCCCGGAAGCGGGCTGAAGGCGCTGTATTGGGCAACGAGCCGCTTCGTGCGAGCCTCGAAGCTCTGATGGTCTTCCATCGTCCACCAGTCGCGCAGGTTGCCGTCGCCGTCATACTGGCAGCCCTGGTCGTCGAACCCGTGGCTGATCTCGTGGCCGATGACCGCGCCAATCGCGCCGTAGTTGACCGCATCGTCGGCATCGGCGTTGAAGAAGGGTGGCTGAAGAATCGCCGCAGGGAATACGATCTCGTTCATCTCGGGGTTGTAATACGCGTTCACCGTCTGGGGCGTCATTCCCCACTCTTCACGGTCGATCGGTTTTCCGAGTTTGTTGAGTTCGCGCATATACTCGAACTCGTTCGCCCTGAGAACATTGCCGATCAGGTCGTTCTTGTCGATCGTGAGCGCGGAATAATCGCGCCACTTGTTCGGATACCCTATCTTGTAGGTAAACTTTGCGAGCTTTTCCTGAGCCGCCCGCTTGGTCTCCGGGCTCATCCAGGGCAGGATGTCGATACTGCGGCGATACGCTTCAAGCAGATTTTTGACAAGGCTCTCCATGCGAGCCTTGCGCTCGGGCGGAAAGTATTGACTTACATATATTTTCCCGAGACTCTCCCCGATGGCTCCTTCAACGAGGGAAACGCCGCGCTTCCACCGGGGGCGGTTCTGCGGCTGGCCGGTCAGCACGGTTCCCTTGAACGCGAAGTTCTCGTCGACGAAGGGCTTCGAGAGATACGCGGCAAACGCGCTGAGCAGATGCCACCGGAAATACGCCTTCCAGACCGGCAGGGGCTTTCCCTGCAGGATCTTGGTGAACCCCGTCAGATAGCTCGGCTGGCTGACGACAACGTAATCCGTTTTGCCCGCAATACCCGTATCGAAGAGATAGGCACCCCAGTCATAGCCGGGCGCCAGCGTGTCGAGGGCCTTCAACTCGACACGATTGTAGGTCTTTACGGGATCGCGATTCTCGACCTTTGTCCACTGGACCTTCGCGAGTTCCGTTTCCAGAACGATAATCTGACGAGCGTTCGCAGCCGCGTCTTTGTCCCCCGCCAGGGACAGCATCTTCTCGATGTGCTCCTTGTATTTCGCACGCACCTTGCTCAGCTTCTCGTCTTTCATCTTGAGATAGTAATCGCGATCGGGAAGGCCGAGACCGTCCTGCATGAGATCGGCGACGTATTTCGTCGAGTCTTTGGCATCCTGGTGGATGGCAATCGTGTAGGGCGCGCCTGCGCCGATCCGGTTCAGGTGAGCGATCAGCGCGGGAATTTCCGCCTTGGAACGGATGGCGTCGATTCTGGCGAGTTCCCTTTCGAGCGGCTTCAGTCCCAGCTTGTCGAGCTTCGCCTCATCCATGAAGCTTTCATACAAATCGCCAATCTTCTGGAGATCCGAGCCCGGTTTCGTTCCGCTCTCTTTTGCTGCATCTTCGACGATCTTCCGCAGCTTCGGTTGGGTATCTTCATACAGCTTTTCGAACGAGCCCCAGCTCGATTTGTCGGCCGGAATCTCCGTCGTATCGATCCATACACCGTTGACATGCCGCGCAAAATCGTCCTGCGGCCTGGCCGCCTTGTCGACATACTGCAGATCGATCCCCGAACCGTGGCCGGAAGCCGGCTGGGCAATGTTCGACACTTCGATGACAGACGCTGCAGCCGCCAGGGACGGCCCTGACAGAAGGCAGGCCAACAGCAATGTTGAGAATGATGTGTTCATGAGTTTGTCCTTTTCCATTCATACGAGGGCATTGTTCAACCGTTTGGGATCGGCATCGCCCTCACCGCGCCGCAATGGCGCGGCTGGAATATTATATCAACTGCTCTATGTTGAACTCGTGCAGCGCTGTCAGACCGGCGGAGCCCGGGCACGATGCACACCGCCCGGCTCGACCGTGAGAGTGGAAAAAACCTGTATCCGAGTCGCGCCGGAATATTCCGGTTTCAGAATACTCGAAAGCGTTACACCATGAGACGCAGCCTCGAGGAAGGAAAGCAGGCGGTTGAACGGGCATGGCTCCGGGGCGTCGAACGCAACGGCTTGCTGCAAATGTCCGTCGTGAGACCTTGCTGCACATCGCGCGAAGTATTGAACACCGTTCTCCGGAAGGATGTCGTGAAAAAAATGAAGCCGGCTCGTCTCGACAAGCGTCGTAAAAAACGCACACAAGACGAGAAGCGTGAGCGTGATCAGAATCTGCCGGTGTAACACATGCTTCATTGAAAGAAATGATATCGCAGCGATCGTCTATTTCCAAGGCAGCGAGGGACATGGCTCCCGTGGAGCATCTTCAATGTTCCTCTTTCGAGTCGAATCTTCCGTCAGCCAAAACAACTCCTTCCTGACGGAGACGGCCGGCATACCAGCCAATCCGGTCGGTATCGCGGGCGTCGAGGGATGGAATATATGGCTTGATATCGAGCAGCGGGGTGCCGTCGAGCATATCGACACCGGCGATCTCGAGAATGTTTCCGCGGACAGCGAGCAGACGGACGACCGAAAGGCCGACCGGGTTTGGCCGTTTCGGGGCGCGGGTGGCGAAGATGCCATGTTCGACGGTGTCGAGATAGGGCTTCACCCGCAACGTGCCGGCTTCGATTTCATGGAAAGCGTAGATCAGGTGGAGATGACTGAATCCCCCGATATCGAGCAATCCATCGGCATACTCAGGGAATACCTCGACGGTCCCGATCTCCCCGCCTGCCATGCTGGCCTGGATCGGCGTTCCCTCCTGTTTCGTGAACCGGGTGCGAATGACGCCGATCTGTGTGAATGCGAATGTTTCGGGGTTCATCATGGTTCTCCTGACAGGTTCGCCTCGGGACGGGGTTCAAACCCGCCCCTCCAGCAACTTTTATATCACACCATATTATTCAGGCTCATTTCGGGGCATTCCAGATCGTTGAGGTCGGGGCATGTTGTGATGGGAAGGGAAACATCGCTGGATATGCTCGTCGCCATTGTATGTCAATTGTGGTATGCTGAACGGGCTCGCCGTTTCGAGCATATGATAACATTTCTGGAGATCAAATATGGTCAGGCCGCATTCATGCAGAAAAATATCCGGGAAACCCGTTGCCGGAGTGTTCAAGCCGGCCGGGATCCCGGCGCGCGACCTGGACTTCCTGGTGCTGACCCTCGATGAGTTCGAGGCCCTGAAACTGGCTGATCTCGAGGGAAAGTATCAGGAGGAAGCCGCCGGGATGATGCACGTTTCGCGGCCCACCTTCGGTCGCATCATCGAGTCGGCGCACCGCAAGATCGCCGAAGCCCTCGTTTTCGGGAAAGCCCTTCGCATCGAAGGCGGTCCCGTTGCCGTCACATCCGACATCCCATCATCACACCAGGGAGAATCCATGAACATCTGCATTCCGATCATCGAAGACAAGGGCCTTCAAAGCCAGGTGAACAGCCATTTCGGTTCGGCCCCCCTGTTCCTGATCGTCGACACCGAGAAGCTGTCGACCCGTGCCATCATCAACAAGAATGCCCAGCACACCCACGGCATGTGCCAGCCCCTCGCTTCGCTGAGCAGCGAAAGGCTCGACGCTGTCGTCGTCGGGGGCATCGGCATGGGCGCCCTCAACAAGCTTCGCGCCGCCGGCATCAAGGTGTACATGGGCCGCCAGGCGACGGTCGAGCAGGTCATCTCCGAGTTCAAGGCCGGCAAACTCGATGAAGTCACCCCCCAGACCGCCTGCGCCCATCACGGCCAGGGGCATGACCACCACGACCACGCGCCAAAGAAGTGACTCGCCATACGGCAACTCCAGGCATTATCCGGGAAACCTGGGGACGTGATATCGAATTTTTACATTCGATATCACGTCCCCAGATTTCGAGATTTTACAGAAAAACGCTTGACTTTTTGTACTCTGCGTCGTAGAATGACTCTACCATATGGGGCTGTGGCGCAGTTTGGGAGCGCGCCTGAATGGCATTCAGGAGGCCGTCGGTTCGAACCCGATCAGCTCCACCGGTAGAAATCCTCACCAGACGAGTTTCTCGATTGGTGAGGATTTTTCTTTTCCGAGAACACACCCAAGGATACCAGCCATGACATCGGGCATTCACCTGGAGAACCGCCTTGTCCGTGGATGACTCCTCTTCAAACGAGGGAATCCGGCCGCCACCCTCTCCAGACCGCTCCAGGCACTTTTTCCTGTATGCCGTTGCCCGCAGTCTGGAAATGGGCATCCCTCCCGCGGTGCAGTTCGCCGTCGCTCTGCTCGCCGGGCCCGAAGAGGGCGGCCGGTTCTTCCCGCTGACGGCGATTGCGATGATTCTCTTCGCCATGGCCGACCTCGGAGTTTCACGCGCTCTTCCGGCCCTGGCCGGCAGCCGTCCCGAAGACGCATCGCCGCGGCTGCCCGAGATTCTCGGCTGGCGCTGGCTGGCCGGCATGCTGACAGCGGCGGGAATTCTCCTGCTGCCGGTTCGCCTTCTGCGCCCCTGGGGAATCGAGCCCGGCGTTCAGTGGCCTCTGATCCTGTTCATGGCGGGTCGGCTCCAGCTCACCGCGTGTCAGGGCTTCCGCCTTGGACGCGCCGACTTTCGGGCCCTGGCGCGAGGCGCCATCGGCCAGGCCGCAGTCCTCTGCTTCTGCCTGGCCGGGGCCTGGAGCACGGGAGCGCTGAACGCCGTGAATGCCCTGACGGCCACGGGGCTGTCCGCCTGGGCCGGCGTCTGGTTGCTTCACGACGCCAGAATCTGGCCGAAACAGCCCCGCTCCCTGCTCCTCCTCCCCTTCCGCTCTGCCGGCCGGGCGGCCGCGCGACAGACGTTTCCTCTCGCCTGGGCATCCGTCGCGGGAAGCCTGTATCCGCGTCTGGATGCGCTTATCGGCGGCTGGTTCCTGAGCCATGCCGCCCTGGGAACCTACGCCATGCTCGATGCCGCGTATCGTCTCCTGCTCGCTCCCGTCGGCATGGCAGCACAGACCGTGTTTCCCGACCTGCGGGCGGCGGCCGGCCGCCGGTCACCGGACGAACTGCGGGCCGCCCTGGGCTGGTATTTTCGGGCAGGCGGCCAATTGGGCACAGTGGCCATCCTTCTGGGTGGCCTGGCCGTCTGGCATCTCTCAAGAACTGATCCGATCGCCGTTCTGCCGGCGCTTGCCTTTGCGTTCAGCCTGCCGCTCTCGATTCCCAACGCCATTCTTCCACCGTTGTGGTTCAGCATGGGATGGCTGGACGAATGGGCCGTCTATGCGGGCCTGGTGACGTTTCTGCGCCTGGCGGCCGGGGCGCCGGCCTGTGCCGTGTGGGGAAGCGCCGGCCTGGCCTGGACGCATTTCGGCCTCGAAGCCTCTGCCTGCGCGGGTTTCTGGCTGATCTGGCACCGTCGCAGGAAGCGACTGTGGGCGGCCGGTTCTCCAGCCGATCCCGCCTGAACCCTCTTCGCAAGACTCAGCTTCGGATCGTTCCTTCCCCGCGCGCGATTGTCTGACGGCGCAACTCACGGAGAAATTCGCGGTGCGGCGCGTTCAGGTGGGTCGAGGTGAAACGCCGGGCGGTTGCCAGGCTTCGCCGCGACATGTCTTCCCAGCGTATCGGGTCGCCGAGACACCGCTCGATAGCCCGGGCCAGGGCGTCATGATCTCCAGGCGGAACGAGATCCCCCGCGTCCATGATCTCCGGAATGCCGCCCACCGGGGTGCTGATGCAGGGCAGTCCGGCCGCCATCGCCTCCACCAGGGCTTTCGGCAGGCCTTCCGCCCGCGAAGGCAGGACGAACAGATGGGCCTCGCGCAGTGCCTCCATGATCATCCGCCTCTCGGAAAACGTTCCGGCGAACCGGACGCGCGTCGCAATGCCGAGTTCTTCGGCCAGCCGCTCCAGCCCAGGTCGCTCAGGGCCGTCTCCAACTATAGTCAAGACGATATCCAGACCGGCAGTCTGCAACTCGCGAACAGCCCGCAACAGCACATCCGGGCCTTTTTGCCGATGGTGCAGCGAACCGACGAACAACAACCGGAAGGGCGGGACATTCCCGGGAAATATCCGCGGGCGGGCGGCCAGTTCACCTTCGGCGAGGCTCACGTCGGAATAGCCGAACGAAATACCCTTCGTCGGATAGCGTCGCTGGAGCGCTTCGCGCGTGACGTATGCGGCGGCGGCGGCCCGGCGACAGATTCGCCGCAGCTCGAGCCACGTCAGGAACCGGATCAGCGGCAGAGCCGGCGTGGCGTAGGTGCCGGGCGAGAACAGGTCGATCGGGTCGCCGAGCACTTCGACGCCGAACGGCTGGCCGCGGCGGGCGAGGAAATCGAGGCACAGCGCCGGCTGCGGGGCGGGAACCCGGAACAGGACGGCATCATTCGGTCCGATCATGCGGCGCATCGTTGCCCGCACGTTTCCGCGATTCAGCAGGAACGCCCACGGGCCCACGTAGTACGGAACGGGTGCGAATGTCACCCCCGGCCCGTCCGAGCGCGCGGCGCGCGGGGGCGGCGTCGGAACGTCTCTGACCCGCGCGAGAACCCTGACCGTCGGAAACTCTTCCTGGTAGCGGTTCCAGAAGGCATACGGGAAAGCGGAATCCGTCCAGACCGCCCCGTCGGGCGTCCGGTCGAAGCGGTGCTGCGTCGTGACGCAAAGGTTCATCGGCCTGGCTCGGGCGCCACGTCAGGGGAAAACGCGAAGCAGAGGCCGTCTGCGAGTGCCTGCAGAAACGGAAGGCGCCGGCAGACGGGGTTGAGCAGAAACGCGAACCGCCCGCGCGTGCCCCAATAGCTGAAGACTTCGCGGCGCCTGAACCCCTGTTCAGCGCAGAGCCGCGTGACGGTCACCACCGAGTAGTAGGCGCGATGGTCGGGATGAACCGTTTCTTCCCCCCACAACAGCCTGGGAAGGCGTTTCAGGGAAGCGAAGTTCGGCACGGTCAGCAGCAGAAGCGTCCCGGGGTGGCACACCCCGCGCAGGCCGGCCAGGAAGGAACCGGGATCGTCGAGATGCTCGAGGATCTCACCCGCCACCACCCGGTCGAACGTCCGCCGCAGGGTGGGAGCCAGTTCGTCCGTCCTGCCGAGCGCCACCAGGTTGGGAAACCCGGCGTCGGTCATCAGCCTGATTCCGTCGGCGCTTGCATCGATGCCCCACAACCGGTCGGTGACCGCGGCCAGCTTCGCATGCAGCAGCGACCCGTCACGCAGCCGGGCCCTGGTCAGCGGCCAATCGGCGCACCCCAGATGCAGAACCGCCTTGCCACGACAGTGCCCGAGAAGATACTCCTCTCGATCACGGGGCGCCAACGGCGGAAGTCGCATATCACCTCATCTGTAACCGGTCTGTGGAAACCGGACGGCAATTTTCGAACAGGAAGGATTCCGGGGCTCAATGTAACAGGTCGCCCCGAATTCCTCAATTATAAATTCATCCATATAGATAAACAGTGAGAATCCCAAAGGTGGAACCGCTGGACTCAGGAAGATGCGTTCTCGCTCGCCAGGATCGGCACGAACGAAATCCGAGCGGCCAGTTTGCAATCCGACTGCAACACAGCCGGTCCCGGCCTCGACTACTTCGAGGTTTCCAGGTCGCGGATGCGCCAGAGGCCTTCGTTTGTGGCGATGAGGGTGACGCCGTCGGGGGCTTGGACGAGGGAGAGAATACCGGGCGAGAGAAGACCGGGGCGGAAGTCGAGGGAGACAGTGTCGGGGTCGGCCAAGCCGGGAGAGAGGCGGGCGAGGCGGTGGGGGCCGCTCGCGTGGGCGCATTCGAGCCAGAGGGTTCCGGAAGCGGCCGGCCAGATGTTGCGGATTTCGCCGTCGGGGAGTCGGTAGGCAAGCTCGAGGGATTTTCCGTCCCATGTTTTGAGTGTACCCGCGAAGTCGGTCACCCAGAGAACTCCGGAAGAGGGATCGACGGCGAGGTCCTGGAAATGGCCTTCGGCGAGGGTGTCGAACCGATCGTTCCGCCACCGGACGAGCTTTTTGCAGGCGCCGATGAAATACACGCCGCCGTCGGGGGCCATCGCAGCGTCGTATATCCAGAGCGGGGGCATGCGGCGTTCGGCCGAGCGGCCGCGGGCGGGACTGGCAAGGGGCGTCTTCGTCCAGTCGAGACGGCGGAGCTTTCCACCCTCGAGCATCACGACATCCGTCGACAGGACGATCAGCACCCGGCCGTCCGGCAGTTCGAACACGTTCAGAAGGTCACGGGAGAGGGCTGCCTTTTTCGTCTGCAGCCGCCATCGTTCGATCGGACGGCCGGACCGGTATCGGGCCAGAACCAATCCGCCATCATCGGCCGAGCCGGCGGCCAGCAGGGAATTCCCGGCCCCGGGCGCCAGGTGCGTGAGGCGATCGCCGTTCGCGTGCACGTCGATCCGACCGTCGGGCGTGACAATGCGGAGCCCGTCGTCGGTCGCGGCGGCGATTCCCGCGCCCGGCGCGGCTCTCAGGGCATGCACGCGCCGGACCGACAGGCCGGCGGCGGGAAAAAGCGTCGGAGAAGCCGTTTCGAGGCGGGCGATTCCCCAGGAGTCGAGGCCCTGCTCGTTCATAAACGAGGCCCAGAGACGGTTTTCAGAATCGAGCGCGAGAGTTCGGGCGTAGCGCGTCGGTTTGTCGGTCACGATCTCGGCGATCAGGTCAGCGGCAAAGGCGCGACCATCCAGGCATCCGAACAGGATGAACGCGCTCAGGACGGCCAGAAAATGCAATGTGCGAATTTCACTCATCAGGGGATTCCCCTACCCGGTCAAATGGGGTTATTTTCGCACATTGTCGAGAAAAAAAGAACCCCGGCTTAAAATAGCCGGGGCGAAAGTGAGAGGATCTTTTGAGAGGATACTTGAATCGTCGAAAGTGCTGCGACCCACAAGAACGATTTCCGGGCCCGGAAAGCAATGGTGGGTATGTGATACGAACGTTCATGGCGGTTGCGGTGGCTCTGGTGCGGCATGCTGCATCATACGGCGTGACCGGACGTGACAATTCGAACAAGCTCGCGCAGCGATTGTTCTGCGATACATCTGCAGATGTTAATCAAGGGGCCCGAAAATTGTTTTCAATGAACTGCGGTTATATATGCAACTGACGTGCCAAGTTGAAAACGGCTCTGAGAGCCGTTTTTCGTTTTCGGGCGTATGAGTCTTTTTCACTCTCGCGTGTGTTTTTCACACATCCTCGAGCATCAGCCAGGCCTCGACCTCCTGGGTCTTGCCTTTCACTTTCCTGAAGGGCAGCTTCTCGGCGTTCGGCGGCGTCTCGCAGGCGGCAAGAAACGCGCCCGAGAGGACGGTCCGGGTTCCCTCGGTCATGTGCGCGAGCAGAGCCAGTCGCGAGGCGAGGTTCACCGGGTCGCCGATGACGGTGTGGTCGAGCCGCACCGAGGTCGCGCCGAGAATGCCGGAGATGACCCTGCCGGTGTTGACGCCCATCGCCGTTTCGAGGCCGGCTGCAGCCATCCGGCGCCGGACGCCGTTCACGACGGCGAGAACGGCGGCGGCGGCCCGGGCATTCCCGCCCAGTCGCTCGTGGTCGAAGACGACCAGGATCTTGTCGCCGATGACCTTGTCGATCTCGGCCCCGGCGGCGAACGGCTCAAGTTCGGCGTTCAGAGCGCCCAGGTGAGCGCCGAGCGTGTCGAAGACCTGTGCCGCGTTTTTTTCGGCGCAGACCCGGTCGAAGTGGAACAGGCATGAAAAGAGCACGGTGACCTCCCGGTGCTCGCCGCGGCCGCTCTCGTCGGATTTTCGATCGCGCACGGCGCGCCGGACGGCCCCCGAGACGAACCGGCCCAGAATCGCCGCCTCTTCCAGAGCGCGGGCCATCGAGTTGAACGCGACGGCCAGCGTTCCGAACTCGTCCGAACGGTCCACTGGAATCCGGATCTGGTCGCGCCCCTCGGCGATCCGGCCCATGGCGAGGCGCAGGCGCTCGAGCGGCTCGAGCAGCCAGCGGCGCCCTTGCCAGGCGAGCACGAGAGCGATGACCACGAGGCCGACGGCAACGATGTTGCCGGCCGTCTGCAGACGCTGAACCCGGCGCTCGATCGAGTTCGTCTCGACCTGGCCGGCCAGAATGAACCGGGAGAGGTGATTCCCCAAAAATGCCTCGAAGACGGGCCGTCCGGGCGCGGCCATGTCACGCCCGGTCTGGATGATACCGGAGTTTCGGGCGCGCTCGATGGCTTCCTGCATGGCCTTCGGCATTCGCGCATGGCCGGGGGCGATCCAGCCGCCGAAGATGTGCTCTGCAAGTCCTGTAATGACCCATATCTCGGGCGCGTCGGGCTCGTCGTCGGGCGTCCCCGAGGCCTCCGAAACGGCCAGCCTGTGCCAGGCGCCGAAACGGCCCGAAAACCGTTCTTCAAAGACCCGACGCACGTACGCCAGCTCTTTCGAATCGTCCCAGATCGAAAAGAGCAACCAATCCGTGGGAATGCCAGTCGCCCGGAACACACGCAGGCCGATGATGAAAATGCGCATGAACGAGGTTTTCACGTCGATCAGTTCTTCCGGAAAGCTGATCTGACTGATCAGGGCGTCGATGCCGAAGATGGCGATGTACAGGTCGTACAGCATGTCGGATTTCATGGTTTCCCGGAGCTTTGTCGCTTCCGATACGGGTTCTCCGGGCGCCTCCTCCCTCCAGCTCCGCTTGATGCCGTCGCGCATTTTTTTCACGAGCGGACCGAAAACCTCGAGGAGAGGACGTTCCGAATTGGTGACGCTTTCCGAGTTTTTCGTCAATCGGCTGACGATGCTCGTCCGATCGTCGGGAGCCACGCAGAGAAGCAGGTCCGGCCCGTTCAGGTCGGGATATTCCCCCTCCAGGTCGCATGCGTCGATGAGGAAGCGCAGCGCGCTCCGCAGAGTGACCGGCGAGTCGCCTCTCTCGAGACGGGCCAATGTATCCGGGGTTCTCGAAAGACGGCGCAGCATGCCGATCAACGTCGCATGCAGCCTGTTCCCGCCGTTGTCGAGGTTCGTCAGATCCCGGTGAAGATCGTCGACTTTCGCTCGCAGTTCGGCCCGGCCGTATTCGGCAACCGCTCGTTTCACCACGACCCAGCCGGCGCCGGCGGGCACGATCGACATGCCGAGGCATGCCCCGAGAAGCATCCAGCCGACGGTCGCACGACGGCTGATGAACGCGGCCGTGCCGAGAAGCGCGAGAAAGAGCCCCGAGGCGAGAAGCGCGGCGAACGGCGTCGGTTGCAGACCGGACGCACGACCGATACCGGTCGTTTCGGGCCAGGGAACGGTCACGACGATTCTCCCGGCCATTCCCGACGGGGGAAGGGACGTCATCACGAACCGGCGTCCCACCACGGCAACGGCAGGCAGTTTGCCGCCGCCGAGCTTTCGGAGACGCTCGATGAGGCGATGCCCCCCCTTGCGCCATTCCCCGCCCCCGACGATCGGCCTGGCGCGATCGTCGGTGAAAATGACGCCCATCCCCGGCCCTCGCACCTGGTTCGCCATGATGTTCATGCCGAGATGCTCATCCAGGCCGGTCAGATCGAACCACGCGACGAGCCTGCTCGTCTGCAGCTTTCTCCAGTAGAAGCCGTTGATGCCGGACGTTCCGAGATACGACTGAACCTTGCCGCTCTTCGTGCCCGCCTGCAAGTCGAGGTTCATCGGCGACCCGATCAGTTCCGAAAGCATGGACGAGGTTCTCGCGCGCCGGAGCATTTCGGAGGAATCGGCCCATCCCCAGGAGAGGAAGAGATCCGGAAACTCCGGCGGGAACCGGCGACCATGCGCCGCGTCGAATCGAAGCCCCTCTGAGGCGGCCATGCCGCCACTCCATCTCATGCTCAGAGCGTGAGGGGGAAGCCAGCGCCTGACCAGGTTCGCATACAAGCGCTCCAGCCTTCGCCGTTTCAGGTCGACGTCCGCGCCGGGTTGTTCCGAGATCCGCTCGGCGCCGTCCTGGAATTGCTGCAGAATTCGGGCGACACCGTCCCTGGGAAGCGCGCACGACTGTGCCTCGAGCGTGAGTTCCCTCGCCCTCGCCCTGGCTTCGGCTCGTTCCGAGGCGAGCTTCAGGGCGAGACGCTCACTCCGGCCGATGCCGAGAACGAGGAACGGCATGAGGAGAACGAGCATCCAGAAGACCGTCAGCCATCGCGACGTTTTCATGCACCGTCCTCCGGCGGCAGTTCGACGAGCTCCCAGCCGTCGCTTCCCGGGATTTGTTCCCACCCCGTTGCCGGATTTCCGAGAAGGCGCATCATTTCGGAGGAAAGAACGATCGTCGTATACCTGCCTTTCTTGGAATCGGCCTCGAGACGTTCGGCTTCGTCGCGTGGCACGCCGAGCACGGCACGCTCCATCCGCTCCGCCGTTCCGAACGAGCCGACGAGGAGTTTCCCCGCGTCGATGCCGACGCCCATGCCGTAGGCGAACGCTCCCGCGGCCCGGCGCTCTTCGATGCGCCGCTCGTGGGCTCGCCGCATCGCGACGGCGGCGTTCAGGGCTCGGCGGGCGTTCTCGGCCGGCGGATTTCCGTAAAACGCGGCGATCACGGCGTCGCCGATGAATCTGTCGATCTTGCCGCCGGCCGTATGGATCGCGCCGGCCATCGCCTCAAGATGCGCGTTCAGCATGCCGACGACCTCTTCGACGGGCCGGGTCTCGGAGATCGTGGTGAAACTCCGCAGATCCGATACAAGAACCGCCCCGTCGACCTCACGCGGGCCGGCGAAGGTTTCGCGCTCCTGCGACACGTCCTGGTCGAGGGTCGCGGAGACAAACCGACCGAGCGCGCGCCGTTCGCGGAGACCGTCGATCATCCGGTCGAAGGCGTTCGTCACCTCGCCGATCTCGTCGGGCCGCTCGAGGCCCACCCGGGTCTCGAGATCGCCGGCCGCGGCCCGTTTCAACCCGGCCTCGAGCCCGGAAAGCGGCTGGAGGAGATGCCGGCCGACACCCAGACCGATCAGAAAAAGGATAGACACAATAATAGACAATATACATTCCAGCCGTAGCAGGGTTCCCGCCGCATCGCGCCGGATAGCGGCCGTTGAGAATTCCAGGCCGACGATGAAGCCGGGCATGCGTTCGCAGGGGCGGGCGATGAAGATCCGCTCGCCGCTCCGGGAGATCCTCATGTTCCCGGAGCGGGCAGCGTCGTTCAGGGTGCGCTCCAGGTCGGGCGAGGGCGCCATGCCGGCACCGCCGAACGGCTCGAAGCCGCCGGGCATCAGCTTCCCCCAGGCGATCCGGAACCCCGGGAGCATCATCTTCCATCGGGCGAGTTCGTCGCGGAGCAGAGAGGCGAACTGGCCGCCGGCGCGCGTCGCGAAAATCACGCCCAGCTGGAACTTCGACGCGTCGGCGATGATGTCGTAGGTCATGAAGAGCGGCTCGTTCGAGCCGCGGAACAGGTGCCCCCGCCGCCGGACGTCGTAGTAGTATCGCCCGAACTCGTCGGAGAACACGGCCCTGAATCCTTCGAATGAGAGACGCTCGCGTCCCTGCAGCGCCTTCGTATAATATTCGGCATTTTTCGGGTCTCCAAAGACGGCGGTCATGTTGATCATACCGCTCTGCAACTGGAACAGGGCCCGGTTCGGCCGGTCGCTCGCTCCTGGCGCCGTCGCCATGAACGAGTCGCGGCCGGGCCTGAACACCTGCATATACTCGGCGGGAAGGCCTGCGGCCCGGAGGGCGGCGAGCTCGCGATCGATTTCCCGCTGGCCGGCGTCGCCAGCCGGGGCGTCGACGAGTCGTTTCAGAAGAGACGAGTCTTCGAGGGCCCTGCCGCAGGTCTCCGCGAACCGGTCGACTTCGCGAATGCTCATCAGGTCGAGGCGCACAAGCCGTTCCTCGGCCATCCGCTCCATGTCGCCGGCGCGTCGCGCGGCGTTGGCGGAGATCCACCATGACGAAAGCACCCACACGATGCCGAGCGGAATGACCCCCGCAAGCACGACGTATCCCGTGAACCAGATCCGAAGCGACAGGTCGCTCTGCCCCGGATGCATCGCCCTGCGCGCGACGAAAACGAGAAAACCGCCGAACAGGGAGGCATACAACGCCTTTTCCCAGGGCGGAAGCGTCTCCCGGCGGGCCTGAGGGGGAACGGGACCGACCATCCAGAGTTCGAACGGGAGAGTGTTTGCGATAATGTCGCGCATCATCCAGAGACCGGGGATGGTCGTTCCGACCGATCCCGGGGGGGCAATCGCGTTCCGGCTTCCGCAGCCAGCGATCGCGCCGGAAATCCGCCGGAGTGTTGTCGCGGGAACCGTTCCGGAGGCGACGCGCAGCCGCACCCTGCCGCTTTCGGGATACAGCGGCACCAGCACCGGCCACATCCTGCCGCGGCACCTGGCGGTTCCTTTTCTGAGGGCGAGATCGACGGGCTTGGCGGCAATCGAGGCTTTTCGGGGGAACTGAGCCAGCCAGAGAATCGTACCGCGCGGGGTTTCAGCGGCGTTCCAGATCATCAGATAGTCGCCGCCGCGCCACCGTGAGCCCGTCAGCCGCCCTCGCCGCAGCCTCGCGAGAACGTCGAAGCCGATCAGTTCGCCGAACAACCCCGACGCCTGCCGGTCGAGCGACGGGCGGCGCGCCTGAGAAACCGCATCGGGGGCTAGAGCAGCGACGAGAAGGCTTCCGACGAGCCGGCTCATGGCCGATTCGAGCCCCGGCCCCTTCAGGGTCTCGTGAACTCCGGACGGATCGACCCGGAAGGCGAACACCTGCGTCCCCTCCGGCCGGTGCGAAGCCGGAAGGGCTTCGCGAAACAGTTTCGCGAACGTCGCGCCGGTCAGTTCCGAACGTTCGTCCAGCACCGCGGCGACGCTTCGCCGGAGCCGATCCATCGCCGTCTCGACCTGGAGAGCGTAGGTCCAGCCGCCGCGGAACCGCTCGATCTCGGCCCGCGCCTCCTGACGCCAGCGGCTCTCGGCGCTCATCGCGTCGAGTCGGGCCTGCTGCCAGCCGTACAGGCGGGCCAGCAGGGCTATCGCCAGACAGAGCACCAGCGGCCCGAGCAGTTCCCACCGGCTGCCGCCGAATCGTTCCCGGCTTCCCGGCGCAGGCTGTTCACCGGCCGGCATGATATGCACGTGTCACGCCCCCTGACGAGGAATGTACAGAACGAACGCAGGTGAGCAGTATAGCCGTTCACCCACCGCCGTGAAAACAAATTCCCCCCCTCGGAAGAGGGGGGGGAGAAAAATTATGAAGCTCCTAATGGGCACAGAACCAGACGATGCCTGATCCTGCTTCCGTATTCAGCATATCGAATCGGCTTCAAGCGCGGAATCGGGCAATTTCCTGATTTTTCATCGGGGAAATACCCGAATCTATAGATTCATTGGTGAAGCGGATCAGCGATGGGTGTTGCTGTTCTGGCGGATCGCTTGTCGCGACAACTCGCGCATCGTCTTCACGCCGAGCTTCAGTTTCAGATTCCCGCAGTGCGTTTCGATCGTCTTGTGGCTCAGCGAGAGCTTGCCGGCGATTTCCCGGATGGAAAAGCCCTCGCCGAGGAGGTTGAAAATATCCTGTTCGCGTTTCGAGAGTTGCGGCGTTTCGGCGGGTTCCGTCTTGTCGACGATCGTTTCGACGAGCTTGCCGGCGATAGACTCGCTGTAGAAGCGTTTTCCCGCGACGACCGCCCGGATCGCGTCGACCAGGTGGGTCGAGGCGTCGTCTTTGGTAACGTAGCCCTTCGCCCCGGCCGCCACGGCTTTCCTGACGTACAACGGGTCGTCGTACATCGAGTAGACGATGAGGCTGACGTCTGGAACGGCGGTACTGAGCTGTTCCAGAAGCGCCATTCCGTCGTCCCGGCCGAGCGAGAGATCGATGAGCGCGACATCCGGCCGGACGACGGCGATCCTCGACAATGCGTCTGCGGCCGTTTCGGCCTCGCCGGACACTTCGAAACCGCGCCTGACGAGGAGCTGCCGAAGCCCCATCCGCATGACGCCGTGATCGTCGACGAGGAAAACCTTGATTCCGATGTGCTGTGGCCCCGCGAACACTGTAACCACCTCTATGTATTGAGGTTTATTATAGCGGACTGAATGACCTTGCACCATTCTACCGTTTCAGCGCCGAACATTCAACTGTCGCCCCGCCTTCGGCTCTTTCGATGATCCGGAACGTCCCGAACATGTCCCGCGCGCGGCGAGACAGCCGCAGCAAACTCAGCCTCGACGCGCCTGATCGACGTTCCGGCTTCGTCGATACTCCATATACATGAAGATGTCATCTGGCGGGTTGCCGCCTCGGCGCCGAGCAATCGATCAGCACCCCGCCTTCTGCGCGGTCGATCACCCGGAGCGTTCCCGACATGGCCTGCATTCTATAGGCCATGATCTTCAATCCCATGCCCTTCGGATTTACCGGGGTTCCTCCACGCCCGATGCCGTCGTCCGCCACGCTCAGCCTCACGTATTCATCGTCGCCGCCGAGTTCGATCTCGATATTCCGGGCTTTTCCGTGACGAATTGCGTTATGGACGGCTTCCTGGGCGATGCGATACAGATTCAGCGCCTGATCGGGATTGCCGATGCCAATCTCGCTCGAGGAGGAAAAACGGCACCGGACGTTGAACAACTCCGATGTTTTCTCCGCGAGAAGACCGAGGGAACAGTCGAGGCTGCGAGGATCGGCCAGCAGGGGGTTCAGCCCCTTCGCCATCCCCCGGGCCTGCCTGACGGCGTCGGCGAGGAGATCCAGAATACTGGCGATGTCTTCGTTCGCGACGGCGTCGCGTCCCTGGAGGTTCTCCCTGACCACTTCGCAGAGGCACATCATGCCGACCAGTTCCTGGCACAACCCCTCGTTCAACTCCCTGCCGATCAAGGCCCGGTCACGCTCGGGGTGATGGAGCATGAAATGTTCCATCTGCTTTCGCCGTTCCATCTCGATGTTCAGCAGGGTGTTGATGTAGGAAAGTTTTTCGGATCTGTCCGCGATGCGACGCTCGAGTTCGCGCTGGGTCCGTTTCATCTCCTCCTCGACCGATTTTCGCTCGGTGATGTCGCGAGTGGCGCCGCAGATTCCGAGAAGCCGCCCGGAATCGTCCCGGTATCCGGTGAATACGAGTTCCCCCCGCACCAGAGCGCCGTCCTTTCTTCGGAAGGTCAACTCGCATCGCACCGTGTCATCGAAACCGTGAGAGGCCGGCTCCCGCTCGAGATACTCCCTGATCGCCGCCCGGAGCTGCCTGAAGGACTCAGGAGCCAAGGTCGAACCCGGAGCGAGGCGGAACATCTCCTCCGTGGTATAGCCCAGCATTTTGAAACAGGCGGGGCTCGTATAGACGAGCCGGAAATCGAGATCGAGAATCCAGATGATATCCGTGGAAAGCTCGATCATCATGCGATACCGCCGTTCGCTCTCCCGGATGGCGTCCTGGACGTCCTTCAACGGCGTGATGTCAGCGGCGGATCCTATGATGGAGGATACTGTATTCGTCTCGTCCGAAAGGAAGGTGAGCTTTTCGTACAGCCACCTGTATTGCCCCTGGTCGTTCCGCCGTCGGTATTCGATCGTGATGGAAGATTTCGCCGCCACCGGAGGATTCATGGCCTTCCGAATCAACGGGGCGATTCGCCCGATGTCGTCGGGATGGATATCGCACGTCAGCTTCCCGAGCGGGTCGCCGGGCTCCGGGCGTTCCCGGAATGCCGGAAATTGCTGGGCCGAACGGTTGGAATACCTGAAACTGCCGTGCTTCAGATCGAACCGGTAAAAGAGCACCGCCGCATTGTCGAGCAGTTCCCGAAACTGCCTCGCGCGCTTCCCGAGTTCTCCGATCTTCGTGAGCTTGCCGGTGATCTCATATCTGATCCCGACGGCGATATCCGGGGCTCCGTCTTCCGCCCTGGATGTGACGACCCCGTCGATCCTGAGCGTTTTGGGAACCATGCTCGCCCCGCCACCCTCCCTGATATCGGCCTGAAAGGTCGAGTCCTCTCCTGACAGCGCCGAAAGCGCATGTCGCAGGGCGGAGGCGTCACCGGTGTTTGCCGTCGCGAACACCGGCTCTTCGCCACGGCCCACGTGGAAGATGTCGATCCCACCACGCTCGGCAAGAAGCCCGGCATGCCTTTTCAGCGTTTCCACGACCGCGGCCGCCGCCATGCTCTCGTCGCGAACGACCGCAATCCTCCGCCTGAGGTTTTCCAGCCGGGCGACCTCTTTCTCGTGCATCGACTCAGACGTTCGTTGCGCCATCGTTCCCGTTCTCCTTGCGTCGAAGCGGCGCAACGCATCTCACGACCGTTCCGCCGCCGCGGCGATTTTTCACGATGACGCTTCCCGACATGATTCTCATGCGGTAATCGATCATGCAATGGCCGTATTCGGAAGAGGCGATCGATGTCGCCCGCGGAGAGCCGTCGTCGCTGACGATCAGGCTGACCGACTTTGAAGTGGTCTTCAGCAGGATGTCGACATGCGCGGCATTGCCCTCGTGAACGGAATTCTGAACCGCCAATCGGGCGATCCGGTACAGGCTCAGGGCCTGCTCCGGCTCCTCGACACGAGATTTCCCAAGCTGGGTAAAGCTGCATGAGACGCGGTACATTAGCGGTAGAGAGGAGGCAAGCGCCTCGAGGGAGTCGGACAACCCGTTGACGTCGATGAAGAGAGGGCTCAGACCGCGCGCCATATATCGCGCGTAGCGCACGGCGTCTGCGAGCAGGTCATGAATGCGTCCCATCTGGATCGCGTCGATGCTTCCGATCTCCAGAAGCCTGTCGCGAGCGGCCTCGCAGAGGCACATGACACCGGCGAGCTGCTGACAGAGACCGTCGTGCAGTTCGTGCCCGATCGTTCGCTGCTCCGCCTCGCTCATCTCGAGCAACGCCGTCTCGACCTGGCGCCGCCGCTCAATTTCCCGGCGAAGAACCTCGTTCGCGCGAAGCAACTCAGCCGTCCGTTCCAAAACGCGGTTTTCCAGCATTTCGCGTTCCGTCCGCAAGGCTTCCTTCATGTGATGAAACTCGGTGATATCGCGGGTCACCCCGCAAAATCCCTCGAGTCGTCCAGATTCGTCATGAACCACCGAAACGGCGACTTCCGTCAGAACGGCCATACCGTTTTTGTGCCGCTGCCAGAGCTGGACATAGCGGGGTATGAACGAACCCGGTCGTTTCGCCTCCTGCAACCGGATTTCCTGCGCCAGCCGTACGACCAGCCTGTAGGATTCCGGCAGTAATGTTTTCCGCGGCCCAAGCGCGATGACTTCTTCAGCAGTATATCCAAGCATATTCTTTACACCCAGACTGCAGTACCGGAAGTTCATTTCCAGATCCGTGGTCCAGATGATGAACGAGCTGAGGGTCGTCACCAGGCGGTATCGCTCCTCGGATGCACGGAGCGTCGCTTCGGCCTCTTTCAGGGCCGTGATCTCGAGAGCCGAGCCGAGCATCGTCTGCACGGCGTTCTTACGGTCGGGAATGAGCGTCACAATATCGTAATACCAGTGGTACTCCCCTTTCAAATCGGCACGGCGGTATTCCATCACACTCGTGACCTGACTGCCGTTGAGGCTTGCCATGTTCTGCCCCAGAGCGGCATCGATGCGCTCACGATCATCGGGATGAATCGACTCGAGACCTTCTTCGATGACCTTGTCGATTGATCCCGCGCAGCTGGGGACGGCGTGCAGATACAGCGGCGAGTTGAAATACCCGGCGCCATTCGGATTCGAGTCGTGCCGGTAGAGAATGGCAACCGAATTATCGAGCAGTTCTTCGAGCAAACGCTCATCCTCCGCAAGATTCTCTTCCAATAGTATCTCATCAGATATATTTTTTCCGACGCCAATGAGAAGCTGAGGTCGTCCATCGGAGTCGAACCGCTCGACGAGGCCGTCGAATCGGAACCAATCCCACCGCTCGCCGGGCCCCTTCATCCTCAGTTTCATCCGCACGTCGGGCTCGTCGGGACTCGATCGCGAGACTTCACGGAACATCGTTTCCACATCGTCGGGATGAAGACGCTCGTCGAGAGAGTGTACGCTCGACTCCGTTCCCAACATCAGTGTCCGGGCCTGAAGATCGATGTTCCAGACCGACACGCCCGCATGCTCGCGAGCGATCTCGAACGCGCGCCGGTAGTTCGCGGCTTCCGCCAGGAGGGCATCGCGGACGGCCTCGGCACGGGCGAGCTCCGCCTCGAGCCTCTCCGGATCGCTTTCGTCGCCGAGAGGGTCGAAAATGTTTTCGTTCATCGCAGAACCCGTCCGGTGCGGAAGGGAATCGGCATCGGCGGGAAATGGGTGTGGGTGTTGAGCTTCATGAAATGCGGCATCTGCATCTGTGGCGCAGTCGTTTTTTCTACGGCATGGGGCGGAATCATCGCCGTCTGGTGATATGATACGCCAGATCGCGGGATTCGTCACGCGTATCGACCACATCGACCGGAGAATGTTCCTATGGCCAAACGCATGCGAGTCGATTTGCTCGTCGTTCATCTCGGGCTGGCGCCCGATACCGATACGGCAAGGCGCCTCGTGATGGCCGGAGAGATCCGTATCGGCGACCGCGTCTACGACAAACCGGGCGAACTGGTTCCGTCCGGCACGCTCCTGGAGCGACGGGAAAAACGCGGTCCGTTCGTGTCGCGCGGCGCCGTCAAGCTCGACAACGCCCTCTCGGCCTTCGACATCGACGTCGGCGGTGCGACGTGCCTCGACATCGGGGCCTCGACGGGCGGGTTCACCCAGGTGCTTCTCCGGAGAGGCGCCGCGCACGTCACCGCGCTCGACGTCGGGTACGGCCTGCTCGATGCGCGTCTTCGCGACGATCCGCGGGTCACACCCGTCGAGCGCACGAACTTCCGCACGATTTCGGAAGGAGAGGTTTCCGGACCGTACGATCTCATCGTCGCCGACGTCTCGTTCATCTCCCTGAGAGCCATCGTCGCCCCCGCGATGCGGCGGCTGGCCCCCGGCGGCAGCATGTTGCTGCTCGTCAAGCCCCAGTTCGAGGCCGAGGCCGCTTCCGTCAGCCCGGGCGGCCTCGTCACCGATCCGGACGTGCATCGCGCCATCCTCGCGCACCTCTGCGCCGCCTTCGGCGAACACGGCCTTCTCCTGTTCGGCCTCGAACCGGTGCCGGTCGTCAGCGCGAACAAAAACATCGAGTATATATCCTGGTGGAAAACCGCCGGCGCGTCACCCCTGACCGAAGCCGACCGCGACCGCATCGTCGCCGCCGCCTTCGCCCGCGGTTGAATCTCCCCGTGACGTGTTTGCCGCTCCCTCATACGTCGTTGGGATCGTCCAGATACGCCGCAGGGGCTGGTTTGAAACCCGCCCCTACAGGAATATCGAATGCGATATTGAACGTGATGCGGCTCAGCGCAAGCCTTTTTTTCGGATCGCCTTGTATTCGGAGGTCAATTTTTCCATCAGCTTCGGAAGCTTGTCGTACAGGCGCTTTTGCTTGCGGGATTTCGTGCGGCTCAGCGCGTAACTGGCGACGATCGGCAGGGCGACGGTTGAGTCGAGGTAGCAGACGACGGTGTCGGGCAGACTGTCGGGCCGCACTTTCCCCCAGCTGACGGCTTCGGACGGCGTGGCGCCGGAAAGGCCGCCGGTGTCGGGCCGCGCGTCGGTGAACTGGATGAAGTAGTCGTGGCCTTCTTCCTTGATGCCGAGCACTTCCTGGATCTGGGGCTCGGTCTGGAGCATGAAGTTCTTGGGCGAGCCTCCGCCGCAGATGAAGACGGCGCTCTTGCCGCCGGTGCGCTTCGCGTTCAGCACGATCGAGGCGGTCTCGTTCACGTCGACGTTGGGGTCGAGAACAAGCTTGCCGCCTTCGAGCGCCAGCGCGGCGATGTTCATGCCGATCGAGCTGTCGCCCGGGCTGCTGGTGTAGACGGGAACGCCGGCTCGATACGCCGCCGACAGGATGCTGACGCCCTTCAGGCCAAGCGCCTTCTCGCGCTCGTGAATGAACTTGCCGACGAGATAGTGGAAATGCGCCGTACCCATGGGGCGCTGGAACACTTCGGAGCGCATGATCTCACGGAAGAACGCATCGGTGTTCAGCAGGACGTGATAATCGAATACCACGTCGTATATTCTGACGACGCCCTTGTCGCGCAGGTCGATGTCGCTGAAGAACGGCGAACCGGCATACAACTCCTCGCCGATGCCGAAATGCGTGTCGTGATACAGGTTCGCGCCGGTCGCGATGATCCAGTCGACAAACCCCGCCTCGATGAGCGGAACGATGGCCGACTGGCCGAGCCCGGCGGGCGTCAGGGCGCCGGCGAGGCTCATGCCGATCGTGACGTCGTTCGCGAGCATTTTCCGGGTGAACAGCTGGCAGGCCTCGCGAAGACGGCCGGCGTTGTAGGAAAGGAACAGCCTGTCGACCAGGTCGGCGACCCTCAGGTCACGGCAGGCCGGCTTCGGATCGATTTTGTTTCCCGCCAGATACGGATTGGCAGGCTTCTTCCGGGCGGCGGTCTTCGCAGGCCGTGCGGGGGTCGATGCTCCGGCCGCCTTGGCGGTCCTGGTCGTCTTGGTCGTCGCTTTCTTCATGAACGGGGCTCCTCCGGTGACTGGTGTGTATAATTAAACGTATATTTCAAGACAGCTTCTGGGGATCTTCCCCCGCCTGGTCGGCGATGTTGCTGGGCGGCACCTTGAGGATGAGGATGACCTTTTCGACGAGCTGTCGCGAGTTTTTCACGGTCAGGATCACGTACGGCTGCTTGCCGCCGAAGAACGACTTGTCGAGATTGTGCCCGACCAGCTTGTCGATCTCCTCCTTGATGCCGCCATACTGGGGAAACAGGTCGGTGAGCCTCTTCCCGATGGCACCGTTCAGCGTGACGCCGGCGGGGAGCTCCGCGATGGCGGGCTTGTTGAGATGTTCAACGCGACCGTCGCGGTCCTGGATGATCACCTTTTCGTCGATATGCTCGATGATGTCGCGGACGTTGGCCTGTTCCTCGAGAATTTTCATCATCAGCCGGGCGTTCAGAATGGCGATGCCCGCGAAGACGGAGAAGTTACGCAGGATCCGCTCGTCGTACTCGTCGAACTTGCCGCCGACCTTGTTCACGACCTGGAAAACGCCGATCAGCTCGTTGTTGACGATGAGGGGGTGGGTCAGGATGTCCTTCGTGCGGAAGTGACTCGCCTCATCGACGGCTTTGTTGAATCGAAGGTCGGGATGGATTTTCGTCAGATCGGCGTATGCATCGGGAATCATGAGCGTGCGCCGGTTGAGAGCGACAAACCCGGCGATGGAGGTGTTGTCGATCTTCAGCACGATCTCCTCGACGTGGTCGCTGAGGATGACCTGCGAAATCATCAGCTTCTCGACGGGATCGACGAGATACAGCGTTGCGCCCTCGACTTTCAGCAGCTCCTTGATGTTGTTGACGATCTGTATCAGCAGATCCTCGACGTCGAAGTTCGTCAGCAGCTTTTCGCCGAGGGAGATGACCCTCTCGAGACTCTCGATAACCTTGTTGATCTCAGACACGTGCTTTCCTCCCATGCGGGACTGGCGGGTGACATACGTCCCCAAACTTTTCAATTGTATCAGGAATGATCGCCGGAGTCATGCAAAAGCTTCTCGAACTCCCGGTCGAGCTCGTCCGTCATCGCCTCTCTCCGGAAGCGCGTCCGCACGAGATCCCGGTGGCCGCGCGCCGCCGCTGCAAACGCTCCGTATGCGCCCTTCAGCCGACAGGCCGCTTCCGCAAGCGAGCCGGGATCGTCTGCATCGAAGCCGATATTGCCGCCCGACGAGCCGAGAATCGAGCGGGCCTCGCCCTGGAGCCCGAACAGGATCGGTCGGCCGGCAGCAAGGTAATCGAATACCTTCGACGGAATCGTCTTGTCCATCGTCCCGTCGTCCTTGAGCAGAAGCACCAGGGCCGAGCTTTCGACCGAGATGCGAAGCGCATCCGCCTTGGAAACAGCGCCGCGGATCTCGACGTTCGTCAGCCCCGCCTCGCGGACGCGGGCTTCGAGTTTCGCCTTCTCGACCCCTTCTCCGACGAGCAGAAAGCGAATTCCCAACTCGCCCGCAGCCTGGAGTCTCTCTGCCGCCGCGACGACGACGCCGAGATTCTGACAGTAGCCCATGTTGCCCACGTAGGCGATCGTCAGGGCTTCGCCGTCCGACGGGGCTGCAGGTCCGCTGTTTTCGGCCGATTCAACGGCATCCAGATACCTGCCCGGGATGGCATTGTAGATGACCGCCGGCGGTTCCACGCCATAGCCTGCGATATATTCGGCCATCGGCCGGGCGACGCAGGTGATCCGGTCGGCGGCGCGGTACAGCCACCGCTCGGCGTGTTTTGCCATGCGATACAGAAAGCTGTCAGGCCGGATCTGCCCGGTCGTCGCGGCCGAGTCCGGCCAGATGTCGCGCACGTCGAGCACGAACTTCGCCTTCTTGAGCCGCGCGACGACCCAACCGGCGATGCCCACGAACAGCGGCGGACTCGAGGCCCAGACGATGTCGAATCTCGACGGGTGCCTCCAAGAGGCCCAGATCGACGACGCCATGAAAGACATATAATGAGCGATATAATTCCACTTCCCGCGACCGGTATAGGGAAAGATATACGACCTGGTCACCCGGGCGTCTCCGTCATCCACGGGCGCACCGTCGAGAACGGCCTTGTGGGGTTTGGCCGCGATGACATGCACCCGGTGCCCCTTCGCAAGGAGAAGATCGACCGTTTCCCTGATGCGAAACGCGGCCGCCGTGATGTCGGGATAGTAGAACTGCGACATCACCAGGATGCGTTTCGGGCTATTCGCTGATCTCATACTCGATCCAACCGCCCTTCTCCGATATGAACCTCAGCCGGTGACTCGCGATGCCCGGCCCGAATTCCGGATAATACATCGACGCCTCGATTTCCACCCGACACCCGGTCGAGATCGTGCAGAACGGCCTGCCGTCGGCCTCGATCAGGATCCGCTCGCCCGGAACCGGTCTCATCCCCGGGGCGAGGTGGAGAAGCGAGACGAAGCGCCCGTCCGCATACCCGACGTGCCTGATGTCGCGTATCCGCAGCCACGAATCGCCCCAGTCGATCTGGCGGATGAAGATGTCCTCGTTCATGTCGCGCCACTGGAGCCTGAACGTGCGCTCCAGGCATTCGTTCTTCATCACGTACGCGCGTTTTCCGACCCGGAAATCGCCCCACATATCGCTCTGTTCGCATCCCTCGGTCATCGGCACGTTGTGCGCCCCGGTCGAGCGGCACAGGCGCCTGATCTCCGGATCCTGGTACGAGCCGGTGCCGGTGTCGACGATCAGCCGGCGGCCACGAAGCGAGAGTTCGAACGAGCCGATGTCGCAGTGCGCGTGGCCCGGCTGGTGGCGCGGCGACGGGGCGTGCGCGCAGACGGCCAGATACAGGCCGCCCGGCCTGCGCAGGACGAAATACCCCGAGTCGGGAAGCCAGGTCGCGAGCCAAGAATGATATTCCTTGATATTCATATGCGCCCCGTGCTCCATCGCCGAGTCGTGAAACAGGGCGATGCGGCCGTCCGGATGCGTGAGCGCGTCCAGCCAGTCGCGCATCCTCGGCAGCACCTCGTCGCATCGGGCGACAAGGGAACGGCACGCCTCGACGGCTTCTCCGCCGTCCGACGTCGCGGCGAGCTTCCGGACCGTAGCGGCTATACGCGCGATCCCGTCGAGCATTTCGCGGTGGTACATCGGGCTCCGTTCCTCGTGCCCGCCGTCGGGAAGGACCTGCGCGACGATCTCGCGCCGCAGGGCCGCCGCGTGTCGCGAGAGCCTCCGACGCAGGGGCGCGGCGGCGGCGCCGTCGGCGGTCTCGATCAGCCAGGCGTCCGTCTCGACGAGGGCCAGACGGTTCATCAGCAGGTGGTTAGCCTGGATGTGGATCTCGAGGTCGGTCTCGAGCCTGCACGCCTGCGCCTCCACCGAACCGCGGACCAGCGCCATGAAAGACGCATCGGTAGCGGCGGAGGATGTTCTGCGGAGCCAGGCGAGCCAGCTCATGAGCCGTCGCGACACCGGGTAGGGCTCCCACGGTTCGGCGCCGTCGTCGGCGCACCGCGCGATCCAGTCGAGGATGAGATACGACGCGGTTTCCGGGTCGGACGCGATCTCGCCGTGATTCAGCCAGTCGAAATACTGGAGATTGTACCGCCACAACTTCACCGGGACGCCGTTTCCGAAGCCGGCCGAGCCTTCGGGGTCCCACGCGACCGCATCCACCGGGTATTCGCGGGGCTCCGAGAGAAACCGGAAGGCCACCCTCGCCCGCGAGGGCTTCCCGCGCGCATCACGCAGGCGCGCCGCCTCGGCGGCGAGATCGGCCAACCCTGGGATCCGTTTGAACCGGCGTCTCGCTGCCCATACGAGGCGGCCCCAGATCTGGACCGGCTTCAGGTGGACGGCCGTCCAGACCAGGCGTCGGAGACGGCTGACGAACTCAGGCATCACGGTCCGGGGCGATGCCGGCAGCCTTCAGCGTCGCTTTCGTCACCTCGACGATCTCTGCAAACGGGATCGGCGCCGCTCCGCCGGTTCGCACGGCCTCGAGAAACGCCTTCGCCCCGGCGGCATGCCCCTTGTCCTGCGCCCAGAGAGACTCGCCCTTGAATCCCGGCCAGCCGTGTCCGGAAAGCGAGCGGAAGTTGTCGAGGACCAGGATGCGGCCGCCCGAGAAGGCCTCGAGCCGCTCCTTGGGGTAGTCCTTGTGGCCGTTGGCGAAGTAGTTCACCACGCCCAGCGAGCCGTCGGAGAACGTGATCGTGACGGTGACGGTATCGGGGGGCGTCGCCGTGTCTTTCCTCCGCATCACCGCGGTGTGGACATCGAGGATCGGCGCCCCGACCAGGAACCTGATCAGGTCGATGAAATGGCAGGCCTCGCCGAGAATGCGCCCGCCGCCGGCCTCCTCGTCCTGTGTCCAGTGGTCGCCGGGAATCGCGCCGGCGTTCACCGTCATCACGATGCTTTTCTGCTCCTGCTGGCTGTCGAGCAGCCGTTTGACCGTTTGAACAAGCGGCGAGAACCGCCGGTTGAAACCGACCATCAGGATGCGGGGCTTCGCCGCGCAGGCGTCCTGATACGCTTTCTCGATCTCGGCAAGCTCGTTCCACGTCAGGCAGAGCGGCTTTTCGACAAACACGTGTTTTCCCGCCGACAGGGCTTCGCAGACGAACTTCGCATGCGTGCCATGCTGGGTCGTGATCGCGATCGTGTCGATCTCGGGATCGTCAATGATCGTCCGGTAGTCCGTCGTGCTGATGCGGAACCCGCTTTTCCTGCCGAGGTGCGTCCCCGACACGCCTCCGGAGCTCGCGATCGTCTTCAGCCCGGCGCCGGCGGCCGCGAACGCGGGAACGAGAACCCCCGAAGCGAAGTTCCCCGCCCCGATGAATCCCGTGATGCCCTTGCCGGGGGCCGCGGCAATGCCGGCGGCCGGCTGCAGGATCACGCTGCGCCGCTCCAGGTTGATCTGCTGCCCGTAATCGAGCACCAGGCCGAGCACGTTCTCGCCGGCCGCGACGGCTTCGTAGGCCTTCTTCGCCTCGTCCATCGCGATGACGCGCGTGACCAGCTTTTCCGTCCTGATCGAGCCGGCCGCCATCATGTCGAGCACGGCCTCGAAGTTGCGCTGTTCGGTCCAGCGCACGAAGCCGATCGGGTAGTCCAGCCCCTTCTTCTCGTATTCCGCCTCGTACCGGCCGGGCCCGTACGAGCACGAGACCTGGAACGTGATCTCCTTCTTGTAGAAATCGTCGCGGGAAAGGTTCAGCCCGACGACCCCGACCAGCACGACGCGGCCGCGCTTGCGGCACATCTGCGGGGCCTGGTGGATGGGATCGTCGCTTTTTGTAGCGGCAGTTATTATAACGGCATCGACACCATGCCCGCGCGAGAACGCCGTCGCGGCCGCCACCGGGTCGATCCCGTCTTTCAGGTCGTGGGCCTCTGCGCCGAACTCGCGCGCCAGCGCGACTTTCGACGGGTCGAAATCGAACCCGATCACCCGGCAGCCGTTCGCGCGCAGCATCTGGACCGTCAGGAGGCCGATGAGGCCGAGTCCCATCACGGCGACGCTCTCGCCCAGGGTCGGCTGGACGAGCCGGATGCCCTCGAGGGCGATCGACGCGATGACCGTGAACGATGCCGTATCGTCGCCGACCCCGTCGGGGATCTTCGCGCACAGGTTCTCGGGCACGCAGACCACGTCGGCATGGTTCCCGTTCGAAACGACGCGATCGCCGGCCGCGAAGCCGGTGACGCCCTTCCCGACCGCCACGACCCGGCCCGCGTTCGAGTAGCCGAGCGCGAGCGGCTGGTCGAGTTTGCGCATCACCGACTCGGCCGTCGCGAGAAGCCCGTCGGTGCGGATCTTCTGGAATACCTGCCGCACCTTGTCGGGCTGTTGCCGCGCCTTGTCGATCCAGCCGGCCCGGCCGAAATCCAGCAGCATCCGCTCGGTTCCGACCGAGATGAGACTTCGGGCGCTTTGAATCAGCAGGTGCCCGGCCTTCACGGTCGGCACGGGGATGTCGGCGATCTCGATCTCGCCGGTTTTCAGACTCTGCAGGATCTGCCGCATGGCGATTCCTTTCCGTCAGGGATGTGTCGCGAAAAACCCGAACTTCGAGCGGATCATCTCCCATGCTTTCGACAGGTCGCGCCAGAGGAGGGAGGGATCGGCCATGTAGGTCCTGCGCCGCGCAAAGCCGCGCCGGATCATGCTGAACGGGTTCGTGTTGTGGGCATGAAACACCTGCATCGCCTCGGCGACGATCTGCTCGAACCGCTCGTGCGGAACCTCGACGACGCGTCGCCTCGGATCTTTGAAAAACAGGTCTTTCGGGTTCGTCTTCAGGAAATGCTCCAGCGGCGGCTGCGGGTCGAGCAGGCCGAGCTCGACGCCCTGGTCGAACAGCTTGGTGCGCGGGAACGGGTTGTAGACCCCCAGTCCGCCGTAGTACGGGCGCACCTTGCGCAGATACTCGATCGTCAGCCGCATGTCCTGCTCGGTCTCGGTCGGCAGGCCGATCATGAAGTAGCCGCTCCAGAAGATGCGGTGCCGGTTCAGCATGCGGGCCGCGCGCTCGATCTGGGCGTGGGTGATGCCCTTGTCGGTCTCCTTCAGGATGCGCTCCGAGCCGGTCTCGATGCCGACGCTCACCTGCACGCAGCCGGCGTCTTTCATGATCTCGAGCAGTTCGTCCTCCATCAGATCGACGCGCGTCGTGCATGACCAGCTGATCTTGAACGGAAGTCGCCCGATCGCCTCGCACAAGTCGCGCACGTGCTTCTTCTTCACCGTGAACGAGTCGTCCTTGAACGAGAACTGCGTCGTTCCGTAGGCGTCATGAACCTGCACGATCTCCTCGATGATGTTCGGGATCGAGCGGTACCGCACGCGCCGTTCCCACATGTGGAAACAGTAGCTGCACGCGAACGGACAGCCGCGCGAGGTCAGGATGACACCCATGTCTTCGGAAGAATAGTTTTCCGGATGTAATAATGCGTCGCGGGCCGGCAGGGCGAGGGCATCGAGATTCTGAGCGAACGCCCGGTCGGGATTGTGGACGACCTTTCCGTCGCGACGAAAGCTGAGCCCGCGGATGCCGCCCACGTCGCGGCCGTCGCGCAGGGCGACCAGGAGTTCGGGCAGACTCTCGTCGGCCTCGCCACGCAGCACGTAATCGACTTCCGGCATGCTCATCGTGAGATCGGGCATCGTCGAGGCGTGCGGGCCGCCGACGATGATGGGGACGCGCGGCAGAACCTCCCGGCAGAAGCGGATCGTCTGCATCGTCGTGCCGAACTTCGTCGTCATCGCCGTCACGCCGATCACGTCGGGCTTCTGGTCGAGAACGAGCGTACGCAGCAAGTCCCAGGTCGGGTGGCGCGGGTCGTTCAGCGCCTCGATATACGTGGCATATCGCTCGTATTCATGCGCGAAATCGAGCGTTCCGGTTTTTGGCTCGGCCGCATCCATGTCGAGGATCGAACAGTCGAACCCGGCTTTGCGCGCGGCGCCCGCCAGGTAGGCCAGTCCGAGCGGAAAGTAGAAGCCGAAGATGCCGGTGAAGCTCTTGAACGGCGGATCGATGAGTAACAGCTTCATTGCTGGATTGTCTCCCGCGGGCCGGCGTACGGAACGGTCACCAGACGCCGCATGTGTCGATGACGACCTTGGGCTTGAGCAGCTCGCGGTCGATGTTGCGGAATACCGTATGCGGAACCAGCAGCACGACGATATCGGCCCGGCGCATGACCTCGTCGAGCGGCGCCAGCGCGAACTCGGCATGCGATCGCACGAACGGCTCGCAGACCAGCAGGTCGACGCCCGGATCGTTCCTGAACTCGCGGGCTATCTCGACGGCGGGTGACTCGCGCAGATCGTCGATATCCTGCTTGTAGGAAAGGCCCAGCAGGCCGATCGTCGGCTTCTTGAACCGCGCCGCCGCGTCGCGGATGCGCGCCGTCACGTGATGAGGCTTGGCATCATTGACCTCACGCGCGGTGCGGATGAGCCGGGCCTCCTGCGGGCAGACGTCGGCGATGAACCACGGATCGACCGCGATGCAGTGGCCTCCGACCCCGCAGCCGGGCCGCAGGATGTTGACGCGCGGGTGTCGGTTCGCGAGGCGGATGAGCTCCCAGACGTTGAGGCCAAGCCGGTCGCAGATCATCGACAACTCGTTGGCGAACGCGATGTTCACGTCCCGGAACGAGTTCTCGACGAGCTTCACCATCTCGGCCGTCGTCGCGTCGGTCAGAAAGATCTCGCCCTTGACGAACGCCGAGTACAATTCTTTCGCCTTCGCGGCGGAAGCGGGGTTGATGCCGCCGATCACGCGGTCGTTTTCGACGACCTCGCGCATGATCTGACCCGGCAGGACGCGCTCGGGACAGTGCGCGACGAACACGTCGGCACCGACCTTCAGGTTCGACTCGGCGAGAATCGGTGCGATGATGTCCTCACAGGTGCGCGGCGGCGAGGTCGACTCGAGAATGACCAGGTTGCCCGGCTGCAACACCGGCAGGATCGAACGGGCCGCCGCCTCGACGTACGACATGTCGGGTTTGTGACCGGCCTTGAACGGCGTCGGAACTGCGATGATGAAGACGTCGGACGGCTCCGGTTTTGTCGCCGCCCGCAGTTTTCCCGAGCCGACCGCGGCCTTGACGAAAGCGTCCAGGTCGGGTTCGGTGATGTGGATACGGCCGCCGTTGATCGTCTCGACGACGGAGGGATTCACGTCGACGCCGAGGACCGAGAAGCCCTTGGCAGCAAGAATGCTGCTCGTGGGCAACCCGATGTAACCCAAGCCGATGACGCAGATCTGTTTCATGCCGGTATCAGCGCTGCAGTTTGAACCCGACGAGCGACAGCGGCGGGATATTGATGTTGCCGCCGAACGGCTTGCCTTGCCAGCCGTGAGGCTCGGCCCAGAAGCCTCCATAGTTGCCTATATTCGACCCGAAATACATTGCCGAATCGGTGTTCAGCACCTCGCGATAATACCCCCCGACGGGAAGCCCGATGCGATAGTTCATGCGCGGCACCGGCGTCATGTTCGCCGCCACCACGATCAGTTCGTCCGGGTTGTCCCCCTTCCGGATCCAGCTGATGACGCTGGAATCGGCATCCTGGAAATCGATCCATTCGAATCCCCTGTCCTCGCAGTCGTTCTGGTGGAGGGCCGGCTCGGACCGATACAGGTGGTTGAGATGCGCCATCAGCCGGTTCAGACCGGCGTGCGACTCGAAGCCGAGCAGGTGCCAGTCGAGGCTCTGGTTGCAGTTCCACTCGTTCCACTGGCCGATGTCGCAACCCATGAACAGCAGCTTCTTGCCCGGCATCGTCCACATGAAGGCCAGCAGCAGACGCAGATTCGCGAACTTCTGCCAGAAATCGCCCGGCATCTTCCCGATCAGCGAGCCCTTCCCGTGTACGACTTCGTCATGCGACAGCACCGAGATGAAATTCTCGTGAAACGCGTAGATCAGCGGGAAGGTGAGGTTGTTGTGATGATACCGCCGGTAGATCGGGTCCTTGGAGTAATACATCAGCGTGTCGTGCATCCAGCCCATGTTCCACTTGAAGCCAAAGCCCAGGCCGCCCTGGTCGCACGGCTTGCTGACGCCGGCGAACGCCGTCGACTCCTCGGCGATCATCATGATGCCGGGGAACTGCTGATAGGTGATGCTGTTCAGGTATTTCAGGAACTCGATCGCCTCGAGGTTCTCGCGGCCGCCGTATTTGTTCGGCACCCACTCGCCGGCCTTGCGGGAATAGTCGAGATACAGCATCGAGGCGACGGCGTCGACCCGCAGGCCGTCGATGTGGTATTTGTCGAGCCAGAACAGCGCGCTGCTGATCAGGAAATTCTTGACCTCGTTGCGACCGAAGTTGAAGATCAGTGTCGACCAGTCCTTGTGCTCGCCCTGGCGCGGGTCTTCGTGCTCGTACAGCGCCGTGCCGTCGAACTGCGCGAGGCCGTGCCAGTCCTTCGGGAAGTGTGCCGGCACCCAGTCGAGAATGACGCCGATCCCCTGCTGGTGTAAATAGTCAACGAAATACATGAAATCCTTCGGACTGCCGAAGCGGCTGGTCGGGGCGAAAAAGCCGGTCACCTGGTAGCCCCAGGAAATGTCGAGAGGATGTTCGGTCACGGGAAGCAGTTCGACGTGCGTGTAGCCGGTCCGCTTCACGTAGTCGGCCAGCTTGTGGGCCAGCTCGCGGTAGTTCAGGAACCGGTTGCCCTCTTCACAGACCCGCATGAACGAACCCAGATGGACTTCGTAGATCGAGACCGCCTCCTTGCGCCAGTTGCGGCCGGGCCGGCGGGTCATCCAGTCGTGGTCATTCCATTCATAGCCATTGATATTATATATCTTGCTCGCCGTCTTCGGCCGCACTTCGGCGTAAAAAGCGTAGGGATCGGCTTTTTCGACCATGCTCCCATGCTTGGTCTTGATCTCGAACTTGTAGTTCTGCCCGGTCTGGAGGCCCGGAATGAAGATCTCCCAGATGCCCGAGCTGCCGAGCGAGCGCATCAGGTGCCGCCGGCCGTCCCAGTGGTTGAAATCGCCGATGACGCTGACGCGGCGAGCGTTCGGCGCCCATACGGCGAACCCGACGCCGCCGATCATCTGATCGTGGTATTTCATGACGCACTCGTGCGCCCCGAGCTTCTCATACACCGAGTGGTGGTTGCCCTCGTTGTACAGATACAAATCCATCTCGCCAAGCGTCGGAAGGAACGCGTAGGAATCGTGAAATTCGCTCGTCGCGCCGCTGGCATACTCGGTCGCCAACCGGTAGGGAAAGACGTCCTGCCGGGAGGGGATCACGGCCTCGAAAAAGCCCTTGTCGTGCAGTTTTTCCATCGGAAACTGGTCGCCATGCCGGGCATCGATGACGTATGCCTTGACCGCATCCGGCAGAAACGCCCGAACCACGGCCACTTTTTTTGCCTTTTCCTCGACGAGGTGCATCCCGAGAATCTGGAACGGGTCATGATGCTCCGTCCGGATGATCGCTTCGATCGCTTCTTTGTTGATGGACTTGTGCATGATTCCTCCCGGCGCAGGGTGAATTGAACCGCCACATGATACCACAACCGGGATATATCACCGAGACGCAACGAACGTTTCACCATGGCGATACGAGTCCCGAATGGGTGCCGATGCGCCTTTACACGAGGCTGCGAATCCGCACCTGGAACAGGCGTTCGAGATCGAGGATCAAGCCGGCCGAGATGCGCACCGACTCGACGGTGTCGCCGGGTTCGCCGCGGGAGATCTTCTCGGCGATCGTCGCATACATGTTCTGGTAGCTAAACAGCTTGTTGATCGACGCCCGGCGGATCACCCGGTCAGGCCCCTCGGCGACGTAGGTCGAGCCGTCCGTCATCCGCACGGTCGAGTCGGCCGTGCGCAGTTCGATGTAATCGCGCAGTCCCACGCGCTCGCTGCCCCGGTCGGTGAGAACCATCGTGAAGAACGCGCCGTTCGCGGCCGTGACCGACACGTTCAGCGTCCCGTCGGGCGCGATCGCGAGATCGAAGGAGCGGACCTCCGGGAAGCCGTTCAGGAAAAGGAAATGGTCGATCCAATGGCAGCCGTTCGAAACCAGCCGGCTCTTCGCGTTCGGCCAGCGATACCAGTGCAATGTCGGCAGGGGAACCTCATACACGATACACGAGTAGGAAACAGGCGCACCCGGACGAATTCCAAGGTCTTCGACTGCGTATGTATTAAATGGTATATATCTTTTATGGTAACAGGAAAACAGTTTCGGGCCGGCCGTTTTCAGCGCCTCGAGCAGCTCCCCGAGCTGTCGGTCATCGACTGCCACGGGCTTTTCGACCACGGCATACGCTCCCTGACGAAGCGCCGCGAGGGCGACGGGAACGTGGGTGTGATGGTAGCCGGCGCCGAAAAACACGTCGGCGCGTTCGTCCGGCCGCGGCAGCGGCGAGGTGTCCCACGCCCATCCGCGCTCCTCGAGCGGAATCTGCGTCGGGTCGATCTCGTGAATTTTCCTGATCTCGATGAACGGCGACGCATTCGGAATCAGAAAGGTTTTCGCGTAATTCCCGTAGCCGTATACGATGCCGGAAGGCCTTGCGGGATCTTTTGAGCCGCCCGCGTTCTCAGCCGCCACCGTTTCAGAAACGGAAGACATGCCGTCTCGATCGGGAAGGGCATGCGCCGTGCATTTCACCCACGTTTCCGCCGCGACAGCCCGTCTCAGCCTGTCGTGCAGGTCGGCCAGAAGCGTCGGCTCGAGCACCCTGCCGGCATGTTCGCTGAAGCCGGCGAGGCCGGTCCAGAAATCGGCGTCAGGCCGCGCTTCGGCAGGGCCGCCGTGGAGAACCGTCCGTTCGTCGAACCGGTGTTCGCCCTCCAGCGGAGCGACCAGCCCGTCGTCCAGGACGATCCGTTCGACGCAGGCCGGGTGACACGGCGCGAGAAACGCGACGAAGCGCCCGGCGGCATGCACGGAACCGGCATCGGCCTCGAGGACTCTTCCAATACCGAAAGATATATATTTTTCGTTACGGAGTCGTTCCCCGAGGCGAGACCTGACTTTTCGAAACACCCCGCGCAGGCCGAACTCGAACAGGTAGTTGACGAGCAGCCGCATGCTTCGCGGGCGCACGAAATACAGTCCCTCGATCCGCGCGAGGTTCCGAAACGCCAGGACCCGGATGCGAACCTGGCCCGGCCCCCTGAAATAGTCGGGAAATCCGGACCGCCACTCCCCCCCCGCCAGAATGTTCATGCCGTGGGGAGTTCCGTTGAATCAGAGACCGAAGTGCTGCTTCAACTGGTTCTCGAGATCGACTTCGGTGGTGGCGCCGAGATGGGTGTGAACGACCTTCCCGCCCTTGAAGAAGACCAGGCTCGGAATCGACATCACGTTGAACTGGCCGGCGAGGCCCTGATTGTCGTCGACGTTGACTTTCGCGATCTTGATCTTGCCTTCGTATTTCTTCGCGAGGTTGTCCACGATCGGCCCCATGACCCGGCACGGGCCGCACCAGGGGGCCCAGAAATCCACCAGCGCAGCGCCGGCGTAGTCGGAGATTTCGCTCTTGAAGTTCGCTTCGTTCAGTTCTTTGGACATGACAACCTCCTGAAAATACTCGCCCCGGTGTCGGGGGGTTCATCAAACGCGGCAAGTGTACACGCTCGTCGTCCCGATGACAAGCTCGATGCGTTCAACATCACAAGGTACGCTGCCAACGGGATTCGACACGGCAGGCCCCGACCTGGACATCGTCCCGGGCGCTCATCGCACGCCGGCGATCTGCCAGCTGTCGCCATGCTCCGGTTTTTGAGCGATCAGGCTTGCCCGGAGGTTGCAGGACTCTTCCCCGCCTCCTCCCGATCCGGTCCAGACGATCCGGATGTGGCCGTCCGAGCTCCGCCAGGCGCCTTCGATGTCGACAGATGCCGGCACGGCCGGAAGCAGGCTCACGCATACCAGATGGAACCGCCACGCCCGGCTCCCTGCACTCTCGGGGATCGGCCACAGGGTCAGCGACATTCTTTGGCAGCCGACGCGCTCGTCGTCGATCCAGCCGGTCAGATACCAGCACCGTTCGTCGGGATCGTATGCCGACGATTTCCAGCCCCCGTATCCGGCAAGGGCAGGGAGTGAATCGGCAAGCGCATCGCACCGCACGCCTCCAAGCATCCCGTCTGCGATCTCACGGTTCAGAATGTCTCCCAGCTCGATCCGGGCAGGAGAAATGTCGCACCTGTTTTCAACATCCGCCCAGGGACCGGCAAGCAGAAGATACCCGAACGTCACGATTCCGGCATACAAAGCCATGAGACAGCGACACATCATAAAAACGCCTCCGATGGAAGTTGTGGTTCCATGGAGGCATCAGCCGGGATCGGGGGTCGGGGAAAAATTATTTTTCGATGCGCCGTTTCGAACGAATCTCAGCCTTCCAGGAGGTTCCGCTCCGGACGGCGACCCATCTCATCCCTTCCGGCGGGGCGAGTTGGATGCGCTCTTTCACCGTGATCCAGCCGGACAGGACCCAGTGGTCGATATCGAGCGGTCCCTCTCGCATCTCGGCGGCATGCGCGGCCATGAGTTCTTCGATGCGGGCCTGCTTGCGCGGCGAGACCCCGATCGTGGTTTCATCGATGAAATCCTGCCGGAATCTCTCGGCGGCGGCTTTTACCGGCGGCGGCGGGGCGAAACCGGCTTCATAATCGGGCGCGAGATCGTCCGCCGTCTTTTCCGTTCCCTCCGCATCCGCCTTCCGGAGCAGGATGTCGCCCACTTCAGGCTCGATGCGTTCCGAAGCGAACCGTTCGCCGCCTGCCGGGGCGCTTTCCGTCTCCTGGGGGGCGATCGCGGGACTCACCGACGGGCTTGCCCGCCGCGCGGCGCCACCGACGATCAATCCCTTGGATTGGACGGCAACGGGAGCGACAGGGGCTGCCGGCTGCTGTTTGGCGAGCACGATCCGTTCTTCCGGGACGGTGTCTTTCTCGCCCTTTTTCTTCACCAACGGCTCGCCGACGACCTTCGGCGGGCTGGCGGAGGCGGCGGGGCGAGCGGGTTCCACGGCCTTCACGGGTCCCTTTTCCTCATTCGCAGGAACGGCGGCAAGACGCTCCGCACCGGAATCCGCCGAAGGCTCGGCAGGCGCCGCGGCGATCTTTTCCGTGGGGTTCTCCGGCCCGGGGGAAACCAGGGATTGCATCCCCTCCGGCGGCGCGCTTTTCGCCTCGAAAACCGGTGGCGGAGGCAAGGGGACCTCCGGAACCGCGACCGGTTCCTTCGCCTCTTCGGGCACGACCGGGGCCGCGGCCATCGTCATTTCCTCGGAAGACGGCGCGACAGCCGGTTGGGGAGCGGATTTCACGTAATCGAGCGTTTTCTCGAGAGCGACGTCCGTTCTGCCGCGGTCGACCGACGAACTCGTCGTCATGACCTGCGAAACACCGATCGCAAGAAGGAACCCGGCGGCCGCAAACGAAACGCCGGCTCTGAACCAGAACGCCTGCCACCACGGGATCTCCCGGGCAGGGCGTTTTTCAGGAACACGCGCAGCCGAACTCTCGTCGGGCTTGCCGGCCGGTTCAGGCGCGATCACCAGGGTTTCGGGCACGGCCGCCCGCCCCTCCTGACGCCGCGAGCCCGTGACCGACCGTTCCTCGGCCGTCACGCATTCCGGGATGTTGAGCACACGGCCGGCAAGCTCGATCGGCGGCTCTTCGGTGACGATGGCATGGAATCCGGCGGCCAGACTGCGCTCGAACTCGAGGCGCTTGCGGCACGCAGGGCAGCCTTCGAGATGCGCCGCGGCCTCGGGGTCGGCCACGGTCTGCTCGAGCAGCGCGTGATCGAGAATCTTTTCGGTGCATTCGTTGCAGTTCATTGCGCCTCACCTGCCGATCTTCCGTGCATCTGGTCTCTCATGTGCGATTCGAGCCTGAGCCGGGCCTGCCTCACCCTCGTCTTGGCTGTACCCAGCGGAATTTCCATCACCTCGGCCAGCTCCGGGAACGACAGCCCGCCCAGGTAGACCAGCCCGATCACGAGCCGGTCGTCATCCGACAATTTCGTCAGCGTCGCGTCGATCAGCTTCGCCGCCTCATCCTGCTCGAGCCTGTCGATCACCGTCGCCTCGACGTGCGATTGCGGATCGACATTCTCCGGCACCTCTTCCACGAGCACCTCGCTCCGGCCTTTCCTGCGCCACTCGTCGATCAGCAGGTTCCGCGCGATGCGGAAGATCCAGGTCTGGAGCCTGCCGGTCCGAAAATCCGCACGATGACGCCAGATGCGCTCGAACACTTCCTGGGCCATGTCCATGGCCTGGCTTGTCCGGCCGGTGTTCTTCAGGAAAAACTGGTACAGCCGACCGCCGAACAGGCGATACACTTCCGTCCAAGCTTTCTGGGAACCCCCAGCCGCTTCCTTCCAGATTTCTTCCGGAGTCATCCTCCACCCTTCCGAAACGGCGGACACGCCGCCGGGATTTAGCCCGAACCGGGCGTCATTACCCTACACGTTCCCGGCGCCGGTTACAAGGGGGCGGCGGCGCAGGCACACGACCGTGACGTCGTCTCCGGCCAGCTCGGCGCCGATGAACTCGTCGAAGGCGGCGAAGATTGCGCCGACGACCTGTTTCGCATCGTTCCCCGGCTTCGAGGCCTGCCTGGCAACCCACTCGGCGACCCGCTGGTAGCCGATGATGGCCCCCGAGGCGTTGCGCGACTCGATCAGACCGTCGGTATACAACACGAGAGCGTCGCCCGGCGCCAGGTCGACCTGACCACGCTTCAATGCGATCTTCTTCTTGACGCCCAGGGGATGCCCGACGATCTCGATCTCTTTCGCGGCGCCCGTCTCGACCTTGAACAGGAAGGGAAAATTGTGGCCGCTGTTCAGCACGTCGAGATGCCCCGTTTTCATGTCCAGAGCGAAGCAGAACATCGTCATCATGTGCTTGCGCTTCACGCCCTGGCTGACCAGCAACTCGTTGAAGGCCGTCACAAAGGTGTCCAGCGGCTGGTCCGACTTCGCGAGCAGCGAAAAGGCGCTCTTCGCCATTCCCATGATCAGGGCGGCCGGCACCCCGTGCCCGGCAACGTCCCCGACCAGACCGACCAGATACCGCTCGTCGATCACCTTGTAATCGAAGTAGTCGCCGCCGATATCGGTCATGGCCCTGCTTATGCCGGCAATTTCGAACTCTCCACTCGTGATTCCCGCCATCGGCAACAGGCTTTCCTGGACGACGCGCGCGACTTCGAGATCGCGCATGCCCTCCGTGACACGATTCATCAGCCCGGCGATCTCGCCCAGCTCGTCCGCGGAGCGGACCGGCACCCGGTGCCGGAAATCGCGCCGCGCGATCGCTTCGATCCCGGTCGCGACGTCCCGCAGAGGCAAAAGAACCTGCTCCGTCAGCAGCCAGGCCATGAGCGCGCCGGAGCAGAGAAGCATGCCGGCCAAAAGCCAGAGTTGCCGCCAGAGATGGTCGATCGCAACCGTGACACTGCCCAGCGAGGCTTTCGCCACCAGGGTGTAATTGTCGAGAATCCGGCAGGGGAACGCAATCCAAAGGATGTCTTCTCCGTATTCCTGCCGGACTTCTCGTGCGATAACCCGTCCGACGATCGCAAGCGAGGCCATGCGGTGAGTGTTCCGTATGTCCATGGTTTCATCGAAAACGTTCCAGGGCGACTTCACGACGCTCACTGCGCTGAGGCGTATGGGAAGGTCGCTTGCCCGACGCAGGGCCTGGTATTCCCTTTTGCAGTAATTGAACTGGAAATTGTTCCGGTCGATTCCGACATGAACCAGCCATTCCGGCTGTCCGCCTTTTCCCAGGAGCGTGTTTTCATAAAACATGCCGCTCCCGGCCCCTAACCGGACATTCTGGAACCGCTTCATGCCGCGAATGATCTGATCAGCGCTCAAAAACCCTTTTCCCATGAGGCCGCCCGCGAAATCCGAAACGGCATCGACGGTAAGCGACGTCGCATCGACGTCGGAGGAACCCTGCATTCGCCGGATGACTTCCTGACCTATCGAAAACACCAGCTTTTTCTGGGACTGGGGCACGGACTCTTCCTTTTTGAAATAGGCGACGTTTCGCTCGCCCTTGCCGTTGATGACGATCAATTGATCGACCATATCGACGCTCTCCAGCGTGCTGAAGATCGCCGCCCGAGCCTCCAGATTGTCCGTTTTCTGTGCTTTCTCCACGACCTTCGCAAGGGCATTTTCGAGCAGGACGAACCGTTCCCCGACACGCTCGTCGAACGTCCTGACCCGTGAAATCACGAAATCCTCGAGCATCTGCCTCCGGACGTTCGCATGGTCGCGCAAGGCATACGACCCGCTGACGACGAGCAGAACGGAGGGAATGCCCGCCGCGAGAAAGAACAGGCCGCCGAGTTTGATGGGCAGTCGGGTGCCGAAGCCGACCCCGATCCGGTCGCATTTCCAGAAGATCAGCAGAATCCAGCCGGCACCGAACAGCATCAGCGCAAGCCGAAGATTCGGGGAAATCAGCCGGGGCCGTTTCGAGACCGCGACCAGATACCCGCCGTTCCGCCGGCTGATGACGGTCGCAAGCGAGTGCTCCGTCAGAACCCGTCTGTCGAACCGGGAAAACGCCGCCAGGGTTTCCCGCATGATGTCCGGGTCCCGCGCGATGCTGTCAGGCGTGAAATGCAGCGCTCCGGAGGAGTCCTGGCGGCACCACCCCACGGTGACTTCTTTCTGGAAGCTATTCATCCGTTGAACCGCCCGGCGAAGCGGCCGGTCGGGATCCGCAGGCCCGTCGTGAAATATCGCGATAACGCCGAAAACGTACGATGGATGTTCCTCGTTGAATTTCCACATCATGCCGGAGTCGCGCGGACGGGGAATCAGGATTTGATAGTTCCCGCGCCCATACGGAAGCGTATCCGCGGAGTTCACCCGAAACAGGGCGCACAGCAGGCCGTGTTCCGCTCCCGTCATCCGCCCGCGAACATACCCATTGTGAAGAGCCCGGAATCCCCGTTCGAGAATGCCTCTGGTTCGCGGGCCCCGGCTGATTGCGGGAAGATACCCGTCCTCTGAGAAGAAGTAAATCTCCAGTTGGTCGGGAAACAGGCGAAACAGCCGCTCGAGTAGCCTCTTCGCCTTTTCCGGGGGTCTTTCGGCAGCAGAAGCGTCGGGAATAAGCTTCTGCATGCGCTGAAACACGTTTTTCAGGGTTTGCGCCCGAAGCACCTCATGGTCATCAGCCTCATGAGCCGATGTCACCATCTGCTCCTGCCGCGAGACGAGCGAAGCCGTCGTCCGTTCTTCCTCGAGACTGCCGATCTGGCGCAGGCCGTAGCCGACGGTCAGAACGGGAAAAGCACCGAAGACCAGGACGATGAACAATCCTCGAAAAAATCTGCCGGCGTTTGGGAAAAACTCCGTCATGAAGGCACCGTTCCTTGCACCGGCGGGTTCAAGCGCGGCCGGGCCTGAACTTCTCGATCAGCTCTTTTCTGAGCGAGCCGGCTCCGCTCTTGTGAATCAATAGCAAGGTCTGGTCGGACCGAATGCAGGCGCGCGTCTGGAACAGGTGCAGGTGCCCCGCATACGCGGTAACAACCACGACGACGTCGCACCGGCCGACGATCTCGCAGGTTCGCGACTGAGGAATGGTGTGATACCCGTCGTACCATTCGTAATCGCCCTCCATGACGCCGGCCTCGCGCAAAACAGGCCAGTAATGGTCGACGCCGACGCCTCCGAAGATGGCCACGCGCTTGCCCCGCAGCAGCCCCTCGACCGACTTCGCGTTCTCGTCGGGCAGCGCGTGCAACTCGCGCAGCTGCCTCGTCAGCGCCTGGTTCTCCTCGTCGAGCTCGCGCAGGGCCTTCCGCAGCTCCGCGTCCTCCTCGAGCGTCGCCTGGAGTTCGCGCTGGGCCTGGCTGACCTTCGCCTCCATCGCCCGCTTCTGGCGCTCGACCTCGACGGGATCGAGTTTCCGCAGCTTCTGCATCGCCTCTTCGGCGAGTTGTCTCGCGACGCGGGAATCGGCGGTCGCGGCATCGGCGGCGGCCTGAAGACGCCTGTTCTCCTCGCGCAGCGCCACGCCCTCCTGCCGCATGGCATCAATGCGCCCCTGCAACTCGAGACGCATCGCTTCGACCTCGCCCCGCGAAAAGCTCGGCCGGGTCTGGTGATAATGTTTCAGCACGAAATGATGGTGCGTGTAGACCTCCAGCAGGTCGTACAACGCGTCGATGATGGTCTCCTGCTTCGCCGCATCGGGCGGAAAGGCCGTCTCGAACTCGGCGATCACCTGCTTGAGCCGCTTCTTCGCTTCGCGGTAGGCCGCGTCGAGATCGCCGTAATAGGTCGGCCGGACGAGATTCAGCGAGCGGGTCTCGAGGAACGCCGTCTCGAGCTGCGCGAACTCGTCCGCGGCCAGCAGTTCCCAGGCGAGAAGGACATCGGCCTGGGTGATCTCGTTTCTCAACCGCTCGAAACACTCGCGCAACGCAGTATTGCGTTCGGCCGGCGTCGTCGGAATCGGGGTTTCGTCGGCTCTTTCGCTTTCGCACACCCGCTCGATCTGCTCCAGCAGTTTGCGGAAGCCAGGATACTCGTCGGGATCGAGAAACAACGTGGCCAGAAGCGTTTTGCGGCGGAGGTAGTGGCGCGGGTGCTGGTACGGCTCGCCGCCCAGCAGGACCTCTTCCTTTTCCTTCGAGCCGCTGAACGGGACGCCCGTCGAGGTCGTCCGGCATTCGCGGGGGCCTTTCCGGCGGCGGATGCGCGCGAAGCTCTCTTCGAGCAGTTCGCGGATGAGCCTGGTCTGGAGCGTACCGCTCAACAGAATGTCGAGCAAGTCGCCGACGAAGCGCAGGAAGGGCTTCCCGTGGCGTTCGTGCAGTTCGGCGAACGTCTTGTGAATCCGCCAGTCGCGGTCCCGGTCGTGATCTTCGGCGGGCGGAGCGGTCGGAGCGCCGCCCGGGGTCTTCGCGCCTGCAGGGTTGCCGAGGCCGCGCGCAACGCGCGATGCCAGATCGTCGGCAGGACGTCCTGCGACCGGAAGGCCGCCGAGGCGGTCGAGATCGTCGCTTTTCGTCCAGAACCGGCCGGTATCGATATCGCCTGGTTTTTTCATGAGGATTTCTCACCGGCGGCTGCCGACCGCCGCCGCGACTCCGCCGGCGCCAGAACCTTGTTTCCGCCTGTCTCGCGGGCACGGTTCATCGCCTGCTCGGCGGCGACGAACAGGTCCATCGGCTTGTTGATGCCGGCTTTCAACGTTGCGACGCCCAGGCTCGCCGTCACGTGCATGGCGCGCTTGCCGGACCGGAACGACGTCTTCTCGATCATTTCCCGCAACTTCTCGGCGACGATCATGGCCCCGTCCGACGGGGTCTGCGGAAGCAGCAGGGCGAACTCGTCGCCGCCGAATCGAGACACGAGGTCGTGGACGCGCATGCCGCCGCGGAACATCCTCCCGACGCGCTTGAGCACCTGGTCGGCGGCCGATTCCCCGTACCGTTCGTTCAGGTCCCGGAAATGGTCGAGATCGAGGAGCACGAGCGAGAGCGGCTCCTTGTGGCGCTGGGCCCGGCAGAACTCTTCCAGGAGTCGCTGGTGAAAATGCTTCTGGTTCGACATGCCGGTGAGATTGTCCGTCGTCGCCAGGTAGAACAGCCGCGCGCGATGGATCGCGAGCGAGGCCTGGGCCGCGAATACCTTCAGCAATTCCTGGTTGTGCTCGTTGAACACGACGCCGGGATCCTTCGAGTCGAGATAGAGAACCCCTATCGTGGCATTCTGATTGCGTAGCGGAGTGACGGCGACGGCCCGGATGCCGCGCTCGATCGCCTTCTTGGCCTCGGTCGAGGTCGCTTCGTTGCCCTCGTGCTCGACGATCGTCTTGCCGGTGCGAAAGCACTGCATGACGAGCGAGGAGGTCGCAAGGATATCACGAGCTATTTCACGAGCGCCCATCTGGCGCTGAACGACCGTTTCCAGGCGGTCCAATTCTTCGTTGAACAGCATGATGAAACCGCGGCCGGCGCCCGTCACCTTCATCGCCATTTCGATGGTGAACTCGAGCAGTTTCTGGAAGCTGAAGATCGAGTTGAGGGCCATGCTCACTTCGAGAATGCCCGACAGATCGCGCACCTTCTCGGCCACCTCGACCTCGGTCGCCCGGACGGCCGGGTGGAGCTGCGACGGGATTTTACCCCGGAGATCGTCGAACATGCGCCGGACGGACTTTTCGTTCTGCGTCAGGAAAAAAGGGAAGATCACCGGCAGCGACTCGTCGATCAGACCGGCGTTTCCCGCACCGCTCCCGCTTTCGTCGAGCACGAGGAAGATGTCGTCGCTCAGCTTCACCCGGTTGCCGACCCCGATCGTCACGAGAAAGCCGGGCGGGATGCGCTTGTCATCGACCCAGGTGCCGAGCGGGCTCTGAAGGTCCTGGATGGTGACCTCGCCACGCCGGTTCACCTGAAGCTGGACATGCTCGACCGCGATGCCGCGGGCCTTGATTCTCACGCCACACAGTTCGCTGCTGCCGATCGTGACGCCGTTCGAATCGGGCTGGAGCTGCCCCGTGTACAGAGTCTTTCCGGCCAGATCGATGATGCGAAAATCCATGATTCATTCCTCGACTGGGGTCTCGTATCTTCCGCGCGCCCGTTTTCGACGCGCCTTTCTTCCGCCTCCAAGTATACCTCACCGCCCGCTGCCGGGCTATCCCGTATTATTCATTGAGACGCATCACCCCGGCTCTTCGAGCCGGGGTGATGATCGCCAGCGGACGAGGACGGCCTTTACTTGAACTCGTGTTTCTCGAATTTCAGGTTCCCGTTCGGCGCCTCGTTATAATCGCCGACGCCGAGATACCAAGTTCCGTCGGTGTCTTGGGCGAGATACCGGTTCATGACGACGGGCGGCTTCACGCGCCCCGACGAGGTGACCTTGCCGAATTTGTCGCAGATCACCCACGCGTATTCGCCTTTGAAGCCCTCGGGCGGGATATAGGTGACGAGCGACGAACCGTCTTTCCCGACCATCCACAACTTCGGGTTGGTGTGCTCCTCGATCTGAAGACCGATGTCGTTGATCTTCTTTCCGGCCGGGGTCTCGATGACGAGATGACCGATCTTCGCCTTGTCGTCCCACTGGAGGCGGGCGAGGTTGCCGGCCGGGTCGAGAGCGAAGCCCGACCATTCCCAGTGCATTTCGCGCAGAACGCTTCCGTCGGGGTTGAACACGCACAGCACCTGGCTGCCCGTGTCGGCGACGAAGACGTTGCCTGAGGGAGAGACATCGACGAACGTCGCCTGCAGGAATTTGCCCGGCCCATCGCCCTGGCCGCCGTATTTCGTCAACACCTTGCCGTCGAGACTCATCAGAACGGCTTCCTGGGTGTCGGAGCGGAGAGCGAGCACGCCTTCCACCTTCCCGGCGGCATCGAGTTTGAGGGCGATGTCTTCGAGCATGGCGCTGGTCGTTCCGATGTCGAGTTCTCGGAGGAGCTTCGCATCGTTAGAGAGGTGCAGAATGCGCCCTCCGACCGTATCGGCGACCCAAAACTCTCCGCCATGCACTCTGAACGACAGGGGACCCCAGGGCTGGAGTTCTTCGATCCCGGGCTGGTTGTTCTGGTTGATGAACCCGACCTGGGTCTTTCCCGTACCATAGCTGAGCGTGATAGCATCAGCTGGAATGGCCGGGGCAACCGTGAAAGCAAGAACCGCAAAGGCGAGGAACATGATCTTCATGTCGCGAGTTCCTTTCGTATCTTTTCGATCGATCAAACCATCATGGGCATGATTTCGAAGGGGAGCCTCCTGACGGGAAAAATCCCTTCCGGGAAATTTTACCATCATCCGCCTCTTCAGGCACCGGCTAAAGTTCTTATTGAGTCCTGGGGAGGGAAAATCAACCATCCGTCCTGTAAGGGATCGAAGGGCGAACATTGGAAACACGGGGCGAGCGCTGGTTCGTAATCGCTGCCCGGCACGAACGGAGTGAACAACGTGGCTTTCAATTCGGAGAAATCAACAAGAGCAAGACGGCCCGGATCGCTACTCCTCGTCTCATATGTCTCATATGTTAGGCAACAACTATCACGAGTAAAATATATTTCCACCAGGCCGACATGACACAGCCATTCGCCCTGAGCTTGTCGGAGGGCGAGTGCATTCGTGCTTCGACAAGTTCAGCACGAACGGTATCGAGTATGCGGGTGATTGTGTGTTATTTCTGAGACGAGAAGTAGCCGCCGCGTATTCCCCGACATGGAAGGCCCCTTCGTCATCCCAGGATCGCCAGGAGAAGCTGTCTGTCGATCGCCAGCGCGTCGAGCAGTTCGAGCTCGGCGTGCCAGGCTGCGGCCTCTTCCTCTGATATCGCGAGGCTGCGCCGCGCGAGAGCCGAGTCGAGTTCGGCCTGCGTGAGACCGAATCGCCCTTCGATCGCATCGACGCGATGCCGACAGGATTCGATCCGAGACTCGGTTTCGGCCAGCTTCAACAGAAGCGCCTCGCGCAACAGCCGGGCCGTCGCCACGGCGTCTCGGCGCTTTTCATCGGCACGTTCGATGCGGTGCGCGTTCACGGAGTTCACCTCTGCGAATGTATACAGTTGTCTATATTCCGACAAACATGCGATCACACGAAACCTCCCTCGTCACATCGGCCGGTAACGCCGCAGGATACCGATCACGACGCCCTTGATCGTGACGTCGCATCCCTCGACGACGATCGGCGGCATCGCCGGGTTCGACGGCTGGAGCCGAACCCGGCGCCCTTCGTGATACAGCCGCTTGAGCGTCACCTGCTCGTGGTCGAGGCACGCGATGACCATCTCACCGTTCGGAGCCGTGTCACGCTTCTCTACAACGACGAGGTCTCCGTCCCGGATTGCCTCGTCGATCATCGACTCGCCCCGAACCCGCAGGACGAACGTCTCGCCCCGGCCGATCATGCACTCGGGCAGCGTGATCGTCTCGTTCCAGTCGGACATCTCGATCGGCCGGCCGGCGGTGACCGTTCCCAGAAGCGGCACGTCGATCCCGCGCACCGAAGCCGCCGGCGCCTTCACCTGCAGGCCCCGGGACCGCCGCGGAAGGGCGTCGAGATGCCCTTTTTCGACGAGCATGCGCAGATGCTTGTGCACCGTCGCCGATGACGACAGATGCAGCCCGGCGCAGATTTCGGCGATGGTGGGGGCATACCCGTGCGAGGCGAAAAACGAGCGAACGAACTGCAACACGGCCTGCTGTTTCGGTGTCAGCGGATCAGGTGACATGGCGCGCCTCCAATCATCGTTCGTTGCCTTGATCATAGGCGAACAAAAGGCGAATGTCAAGCGAAAAGAGGACGAACGCCAGAACAGCCCATGATGCGAATTTTCGTGATTGCTCCGTGAAACACGCGGTGACAACCTGCTATACTTCCAACGGCAGACTCCGGGTTTCATCTTATTAGTTCCTGCAGAATGCAAACCCCCCGTTCGCCCTGAGCCTGTCGAAGGGCGAGAGCATCTGCGTCATCTGCGGATGAGCGTTCTGAGCTGAATCATATCCAGAACCGAGAGGAACCTTCGTCATGAAACAATTTGCCTTGGCCGCCGCGTTCTCGATGTCGCTGTTTCACGGAGGGGCGCCCAGTTTCGCCAGCGACGCCCCGGTACCGACGTCCTTTTCCTATACCGTCCCTGCGGGCGGGTTCTCCCGGACGATCCGGATCATGCACGTCGCCAGCGGCACGCCGCGGCTCGCCCACATGGGCCTTCACAAAGGAGGCGAGGTCATCAGGCTCGAACTGGCGGCATGGCCCGGCGATCGTGTCCAGATCATGATCAACGGCATCCTGAAAGAGGAACTGCCCGTCGAGCTTGCCCTCCAGGCCCCGGAGCCGCCCGCCACGCCGGCGGTTTCGTCAACCCCCATTTTCGCTCCTGCGACAGCCTCGATATCCTCCTCTCTTCCCCTCGCCTCCACATCCGAGACCATTTCGGTCGTTTCCGCGGTCGAGCCGCCCCCGGTCCCTCTTGTTGCATCGCCGACGCAAACCATCGCTCCGGGAAAGCCTCAACGCATCGTTTCCGGTTCCGGCGTCCGTCTCCGCGCAACCCCTTCCGTCTCTGCCGCCGAAGTCGGGAAACTCGCTCTCGGCACCCTGGTCGACGAACTGGAAATCGGCGCGAAGGAAGAAAAGATCGGCTCCCGATCCGGCAGATGGTATCGGGTCGCACTTCCCGACGGCCGTGACGGCTGGATATTCGGCGCGTTCACCATCCCCGTTTCGGGGACCGACCGCGACGCCGCGTTCATGACGCTCGCGAACGCGCGCCTCGATCTCGAGAAACAAACCCCGAACGAACTCCTCGAACTGCACCAGCTCCTTCGCGGCGCGATCGGGCAGGCGTCGTCCGAGGCTTCGCGCGCCGGCCTCGAATTCTGGGCTCTCCTGGCCCTCAATCGATATCTCCGCGAATCCGGCCGTTCTTCCGTTCCAGACGCTGTTCCGGCCGCCGTTTCCGCATACGCCGACGAACTCGTCTACTCCGAGCCGGCCGCCATGTATATGTGCAAATACAATATATTCTGGGACCTTTACGAAAAATGCAAGGGACTTCCCCAGGCCGACGAGATGGCGTGGAAAGCGGCGCATCAGCCGACTCCCGGCGAGACCGAGGGGTTTTACGACCTGATGCTCTCCCGGGTCGACGACACGTCCGGACGGTATCTCCGCGCCCAACCGACGGGCGTCCACGTCGGCGAGGCTCTGAATAATATCAATGAGTATTTATTTGTCGCGGCGACGGACGAGACGCTCCGCGAACCCGAGGACATCCCCGAAGAAGAGCTGAAACAGCGACTATCGGATGAAAGCCGGCAGGACGCCCTCGACGCTCTCGCGAGGCTTCGCGCGGCCGTCGAGGCGGTGACGCATTCCGACAGGGACGCGCTCCTGCGGCGGCTCGACGGGCTCGCCGAACGCATCAGGGGCATGGCCAAGTGAGCGTCCTGCGCAGCCTGGCGGTCGTCCTTCTGCTCGTCATCGCCCCCCTCGCCGCGCAGGCCGGCCCAACCTGGGTCAGGCTCGAACCGCCCGCTCCCGATCTGAAGCGGGCCCTGTGCGCCCTGATCGACGGCGACGACGTCTGGGTCGGGTATGAAAACGGAGGGCTGACGCTCCATGACGAGTGGGGCCAGCCGAAGCTGCGCCTCACGACAGCTCAGGGGCTGCCCGGCATGACCGTGACGGCCCTGGCTCGTCGCGACACCGACCTGCTGATCGGCACGTCCGACGGACTCGCGCGCCGCGACGAGGGCGGCACCGTGAAGGTTTACACCACCGACAACGGGCTTCCAGACAACGGGATCACCTGCCTCGCGGTCCACGACGGCACGATCTTCGCCGGCACGATGAAAGGCCTGGCGAGGCTGCGCGGCGACTCGCTCGACGTTTTGACCGAGGAACGCGGTCTGCCGGGGGCGCACGTCACCGCCCTCTGCAGCTCGCCCCTGGGGCTTCTGGCCGGCACGACCAAAGGCTGGGCCATCATCCGCGGCGAGGCGATCGAGGCGCACACGACCGAGCGCGACGGCCTCGCCTTCGAATGGATCTCCGCGATCGCCTACTACAAGAACCGGCCGCTGAAGATGGAACTCAGCTCGACGCTCGAAGACTGGGTCGTCCTCGGAACGGCTGGCGGGGGCCTCCTGCGCTGGAGCGGCGGGGCGTATCACCCGTATGAAGCCGAAGAGGGCTCGCCCGGCTCGACCTGGGTCACCGGCCTCGCGTGGCAACAGAACACGTCCCAGCTTTGGGTCGGCACCCGGGAAGGCGTGTATATCCAGGACCTGAACCCCAACCTCGGCGGGAACGCCTGGCAGAGCTTCTCGACCCGCAACTCCGGCCTGCCGTCCGACGACGTGACCGCGCTGACCGTCGAGGGCCGGGACGAGGCGCTCCACGACTACGAACTGATGAACGCCTCGGGGCTGCCCCAACTGCGGGGGCGCGGCTCCTGCCCCTGCGCAACCTGCACCCGGCTGATCGCGCAGGGCGGAAAAAAAGCCTGCCCGGACTGCCATGCGCGCCCCCCCGTCATCAAGCCGCGCACGATCCATCAGGAACTGACCTGGGCGGCGTTCTGCACCTCCGAGGGCGCGGCCCGCTACACGCACCGCGAGGTTCCCCATATCGGCCAGGGCAACTTCTACGCCTACATCGTCAACCAGGGCCACGCCTCCGTCGGAACGGCGGTCGGCACAACCGTCTGGACCGGCATCCGACCGCCTTCCGTTGGCGGATGCTTCCTGTACGCGTTCAATCGCACCCAGGCCCGGTTCGATCCGTGGCCCAATCTGCCCGGCACGCTGGATTTCACGAGCGAGATCAACACGTTCGGCCTCTCGCCCGACGGCTTCCCCGCCGCCGGTGGAGGCGGCCAGGGCGGCGGTCTCGCCCTGCTCGACACGCAAAACGACGCCTGGAGGTTCTTGCGCGGGAAAGACGGCCTGTCCGACACGAACGTCACGGCGATCTGCCGCGACGGCTCGACGCTGCTCGTGGGAACGGGCGGCGTCGCCGGCATGAGCGGCTCGGTCTTTCGGCTGAGCGAGGGCCGGTTCGAACGTCTGCCCGCCGACGGGCTTCCGGCCGATGCGACCGCGGCCGGCCGCGCCATGTTCCCCTCGCCGGTGACCGTGATCTGCGCCGAAGGCGACAACGTCTATGTCGGCACGAAATCGAGCGGCATCTTCATCTGGAACGGCTCGGTCTGGACCCGCATGGAATCGTTCGGAACGAAGGCCCTTTCCGACGACGCGATTGCGGCCCTCGCAGTGAAGCGCGGCATTCTCTACGTCGGCACGAGGAAAGGCCTCGACGTGTTCGCGGGCGACCAGGCCCAGCACGTCGACGTGACATATTTCGGATGCTATACGAACGACGTTCAGGCGTTGCTGTGGGACGAAACGGCGAACGACACCGACCAGCTGGTGCTCTGGATCGGCACGGCCGACGGCGTGACGCGGCTGAGCCTGTTCCAGGGCGTCATGAAACACGGCGGAACGGCGGCAGTCATGGTCGACAGCGTCATGAAACCGCTGATCTGGCCGTCCGACCCGCCCCAGGCGGTGCCCGTCTCGGCCTGGTCCTGGCCCGGCAACCCGAACGCCGGCATGCTCGACGTCTGCCCCTTCGACGGCCTGCCCGGCAACCGCGTGAACGGCCTCGCCGTCGACGACCTCAACCTCTGGATCTCGACCAACAACGGCCTCAGCCGGCTGAGAAAGTAGCCGAAAGCGCCTCAGCCCTTGAAAAGCTGAACGGTCCCCTTCTCCGCGGCGATCCGCAGGGAATGGAATTTCACCCAGTCTTCCCGGCAGGCGGCTTCCGAGAGGAGCTGGGTGATCATGCCCTCGAAATTCCGCGTCAGGTGGCGGGCCCCCAGGCGCGGATCATATCCGCTGTCGATCAGCAGGGGGATGATCTCGTCGCCGAACGTGAGCGTGTATCCCCTCTTCAGCCAGCGCTCGGTCTCCTCGTCCAGCATTTTTCTGGCGATCTCGGCGAGGTGCTCTTTCGACAGCGGCTGGAAGGGGACGATCTTGTCGATCCGGTTGATGAACTCGCTCGGCAGGATCTTCAGCAGGTAGTTCAGCGTCTCGATGGAAGCCGGCGCGCCTTCGCCGTCTGACGGTTTGAGGAACCCGAGCTTCGGCTTGCCTTCTGCATACAGCTCGCGGCCAAGGTTCGAGGTCATGATCATGACGCACCGGCTGAAATCGACCCGGCGGCCGCGCCCGTCGGTCAGGAACCCCTCGTCGAACACCTGAAGGAACATCTTGAGAATGGCCGGGTGCGCCTTCTCGATCTCGTCGAGAAGAATGACGCCATGCCCGAGACGGGCGACGGGACCGGTCAGATGGCCGTCTTCGCCATGCCCGACGTACCCGGGCGGGGCGCCGATCAGCTTGCTGTACTCGTGCTCGCTCATGAACTCGGACATGTCCAGCCGGATCAACCGCGTCAGATCGTTGTACAGGGAAAGGGTGATCGCCTTGGCGAGTTCGGTCTTGCCGACCCCGGACGGACCGAGGAAGAGAAAAACGCCGTCCGGACGGTTGGGATTGCGGTCGAGCTGCAGACGGGTCATGCGGATGCGCGGGGCAACGGCGCGGATGGCCTCGGACTGGCCCTTCACCCGTCGCGCCAGTTCCTCCTCGAGGTTGGCGAGCCGTTCCTGCGCGGAAACGTCAGGGGCCTTCTGCTCACGCTGATATGCCAGGATCAGGTCGTCCGGGGAAACATCAGGCCGGCCGGCGAATTCAGCCAGGATGCAGGATGTCTCGACGGTCTTCAGGACGTCTCCCACGCAAACCTGCGCGCGGCCCATGTCGCCGTGAAGTTCGAGGGCCTTGCCACCAAGGGCGGCCGGAACGGTCTTCCGGTAGGTCCTTCCGATGTTCTGCAGGCCGATCTCGACCGTTCGGGAAAGGGCCTGGCCACTCAGGAAACCGAGGGATATCCTGTGCAGGGGCGTCAGCACGAGATTGTCCTCGATGATTTCCTTCTGGAATTTCGGCGCCATGACGAACAGGACGCGAAGCGTCCGATGGAGGAGGACGCCGCGGAAGTCGGACAACAGGTCGTGGAACCCGCCGGGGCCACCGAGGCCGAACAGGATGTGGGCGGGGTCGACGACGAGAATCGCCCGCGGATTTTGGGCGACCTTCGTGATGGTTTCGATGAAATCGGCGTGGGATATGGTTCCGGCGGGGATGCCTGAGACCAGGGTCGGCATGTCGAGGCCATAGAACGTGAATCCTTCCAGCGGCTTCCAGCACCCCTTGCGGACCATGCGGGCGAACGACCGGACGAGGGTCGTCTTGCCGCTCTTCGGCGGGCCGAGGATGATGATCCCCGACGGGGTCCTCCGTGACAGTTCGATGGCCAGGCTCTGGACTTCGAGTTCCCGGCCCGGCAGTTCTTCCGGAGCATCATTCAGGAATGCGTCGTCCCAGATCACGGTATAGGGCGGCCTGATGATGGCCGGCCCCGCGGCCGGTGGCTCTGCCTCAGGTTTTTCGCTGGCTTTCTCCGTGGCCGGCTGCTCGGGCGCCGGTTTCGCCGGCGTGTGGGTATCCTCCTGCGGCAGCTTCCCTTCCACGCGTGCAGTCGGCGGAACGGCGGTCGACCCAGGCTCCCGGGCAAGCCAGAAATCGAGTTGTCCGGGAAGATGGGCTTCCAGGACAGTGAGGAAATCACCTCCCGCATTGCCCATGCCGCCGACGTCATACGCCCGGATGGCCGCTGCCAGCGGTTCCGGCAGGGAAACGCCGCTCACGTCGGGGGAAAACTTCGCCGACTCTTTTTCCAGGCCTTTCAGAAGAGAGTCCTCGAGTTTCCCCCGCTGGTCGGCGGAAATCTTTGCCTGGATCAGCTGGGGGCAATCGCGAAGAATTCCCAGGAGGAGGTGCGGCAGGTCGAGACATGTGTGGCCGCGGCGCTTGCACTCGGAGGCGGCTGTATCGAGCGCGCTCTGGAACCACCGCGGAAGCGAGGCGGTCAGGACATTCGTGAAGGGAACCAGCCTGGCGTCAGTCATTCAGGAGCCCTCCTGGGGGCGTTTACGCGTCGATGAATCGCTTGCCGCCGTATTTTGCCTTGAGTTTGTCGTCGATCTCGTCGGCGACGTAGCACAGGCACCCGATCGCGGCAGCCAGCTCCTCGAAGTCGAGGAACTCGGCCAAAAGGTTGTGCTCGACCATGATGCAGCCTGTTCCCGGGGTTTTCTCCTGCTCCAGCCAGTAGATCTTTCCGAAAACCCATTCGTTGTTGAGACTGGAGAACTCCTCGAACATCGCCTCGTTGCCGGCTTTGTTCACGTCGCGAAGAACGTGGGACAGGAGACGGACGAAAGGCTTGCCGTTCCCGAGGAGATTCACCGAGATGAGAACCTGCGCAGACCCGCTGCGAACACGATAAAAGTTTTCCTCGAGGATCTCGAAGGGGCCGCCTTTCCGGAGATACCGCTCGACCTTGGCGACGCTGTCACCGATGATTTTCGCTTCCTGTTCAGGGGTAAGTTCAGACATGATCTCTCCTCGCGTTTGTATAGTAGGTCATTTGTTTTGATCCCATACCGGCGCAACCAGACCCGATCGTCCCAACAATATTTGTCTCTATGACAACAACAGTAACAGGTCGGTCCGTGGTTGTCAAAAGAATCAGAACACGTATTTCGCCCATTGGCGTTCGCCGGCAGCCTCCCCGACGTTCCTGAATCCTGCATTTCCCCGTTCGCCCTGAGCTTGTTGAAGGGCGAAGGCCTCTCGTGCTTCGAAAAGGTCACTCCGAACGGGAACGCGAAACGGGTGGAACCCAGTCAAAGCCCCCGCCAGACTTCCGGCACGAGGCGGCGGGAACCGGCGATCGCGGCGTCGAGCTCGGCGAGCAGCCGGTCGCGGTCGCGCGGCAGGGCGCCTTCGAGGGGGAGATACGACGAGGCGTGGTTCGCCGTGAACACCGTGCGGTTCAATTCCAGGCCGGCGACCAGGTTCCGGAGTTCGCACAGCATGCCCCGCGCATCGGGGAGGGCGAACGAACCTGATTCGATGCGCGCCCAGAGAGGCGTGCCGGGAACGGGGATCAGCGTGAGGAAGCTCAGCAGGCGCGGCTGCATGCGGTTGAGGACGGCTGCCGTGGCCTCCGCGTGCTCCTTCGAGTGCGTCGTTCCGCCCAGGCCGAGCAGGGCCATGACAGACACACGCAGGCCCGCGTTCTGGGCCGAGACGACGGCCTCCGTCATCTCAGCCGCGGTCGCGTCTTTTTCCATGTTTCTCAGAATTTCTTCGGAACCGCTCTCGAGGCCGAGATACAGGGTGTTGAACCCAGCCTCCTTGAGCCGCGCGAGCTCCACCCCGCTTTTTGCCAGGATTCCGCGGGCGCCCGCGTAGAGCGAAAACCGGCGCGCATCGGGGAACACGCGCTTCGCGATCTCGACCAGCTCGAGCAGTCGGGCGGTCGGAAGGCGCATCGTGTCACCGTCGGCGAGAAATACCCGCGCCCCGCCGTTTCCCTCGAGCGCCGCGATCAGCCGGGCGTGGGCCTCGAACTCGTCGGGACCGCGGACGCGGAATCCGACGCCTCGGTAGGCCGCGCAGAATGCACACCGGTTGTGCGGGCACCCGGTCGTCGCCTGCAGAATGACGCTCCCCGCCTCGGCCGGCGGCCGGATCGGATCACCCACATACCCTGCGGGCAGCGGACCAGGTTGCGAATGCTCGTTTCCCATCTCCCGATTCTACACCATCCCCGTCACGCCCGCGTCTCCCGCTCACACCTCACGCAGATCCGTCGCTACTATATTATTTGCTATTTTCAGCTCGAATCGCCCGCAAGATCATACGATCGCGGTCATGACATGCAGATTGGCGGGTTTGAACGAGTGGGCAGGGCCGGAAAGATCGTATCTGTAGGCCCGAACGGCGTATTTTACATACTACTCGTCTTGTATGTTCAGTGGGGGTGTTATCGATTTCTACATACCAAAAGCCCATTTCCCGTTCCCGTTCCCGTTCGCGCTAAGCCTGTCGAAGCACGAACTGCTCTCGCCCTTCGACAAGCTCAGGGCGAACGGGTGATTTTCGTTCTGCAGGACGCAATACCATATGAGACGAGTAGTAATGCCTCCAAAGCCCATACGCGCGCGAAAGAACGCGGAGAAAACGAGAAATCGGCAAAACCGCCGCCGGCGGCCGCCTCGTGATGGAAACACGGCAGGATCAGCACGAACCTCTCACAACAAGGCAGTCCGCCCCGGATTGCCCGAATACCGCTGTATCTGTCCGTTCATGCTACCACCCCCGCACGCCCCCCGCAATACGCCGCCCTGCCCGGGCCACGGATCAGGGCAGCTGGGAGCGTTTCTTCATCGTTCGGACAATCGGTGACCGAACTCTTTTTGAACCGGCCGATTTGTGATACATTTAAAGATAGGGACGGCCGCCACCCTGCGACCGGGTTCGTTGAGTCGAACCGCCCGATGCTCTTTGGAGTGCCCTTCCCGGGGGTGACCTGGTTTCGACGGGGAGTGCGATCGATCGCTTGCCATTCGAGGTTGGTCGAACGGCCTCGTAAAAATTCGACCGCAAAAACAAAGGCCAACGAAAACGTTGCGCTCGCGGCCTAATTAGGCTGCGCGGTTCCCGGTAGATTCCGCCGGTAAGATACCGAAGAACCGTCGAATAAACTGGCTGGAAGTTGCGTGGGGCCCCTGGCGCGCCGCTTCGAGACAAACCAGACGGATCGGGTGAGTAGAGACCCCCCTGTGGGTTACGAAAACCTTAAACCTCTAAACGCAGGGAATAATGGTAGCATGGCGCTCGTGACCCTCTTCGGACGCGGGTTCGATTCCCGCCACCTCCACCGTGGGACAATTTGATATTGTCCGAATTTATCTGAAAACCCGCCTAGCAAGCGGGTTTTTTTGTTCTCACCGCCCGATATCGTCCATTTTGATACCTTGTCATCCGGGGTTTTTTGGGGGTAACTTTAGGGGTAACAGGACATTTCACGAGAGGAGTTACCCCCATGTCATTATCAGACACGCAGATACGTTCTGTGAAAGCCTCTGCCAAGACTCAGAAACTTTTCGACGGTGGCGGGCTGTTCCTTCAAGTTACCCCCGCCGGGGGTAAGTGGTGGCGTCTCAAGTATCGTTTCGCCGGCAAGGAACGGCTTCTCTCCCTGGGGACTTACCCCGACACCGGCCTGAAAGACGCACGGGAACGCCGTGACGCGGCCAAGAAACTACTCGAGGCCGGCGTCGATCCAGGCGCCGAACGGAAGGCGGTGAAGGCGACCGCGACCGAGAACGCGACGAATAGCTTCGAGGCCGTGACCCGGGAATGGTTCGCCAAGTTTTCCGCGAACTTGGCACCGAGTCATTCCCTTCGGATCATGCAGCGCTTCGAGCGGGATATCTTCCCGTGGATCGGTGGGAAGCCCATCGCCGAACTCGCCACGCAGCCCCGCGATATTCTCCAAGTGCTGCGCCGGATCGAGGAACGCGGCGCGATCGAGACAGCCCATCGTGCACGGTCGAATTGCAGTCAGGTTTTCCGGTATGCCATCCAGACGGGGCGGGCCGATCGTGACCCTTGCGCCGATCTTCGGGGCGCCATTCCGCCGGCGAACAAAGAACACCTTGCAGCCGTGACCGACCCCGACAAGGTGGGTGATCTGCTGCGGCTCATGGACGGATACCATGGTGATCTGATCGTCCGTTGTGCCTTGAAGCTTGCCCCTCTCGTCTTCGTTCGCCCTGGGGAACTGCGGAATGCACAATGGGCCGATATCGACCTCGAAACGGCGGAATGGAAGTTCCTCGTCACGAAGACGAAAACCCCACACGTCGTGCCGCTGTCGCGTCAGGCCGTCGAGATCCTGCGGGAGCTGCACCCCCTGACCGGCGCCGGGCGGTATGTATTCCCGAGCGCTCGATCGGCGGAGCGGGCCATGAGCGATAACGCCGTTCTCGCAGCGATGCGCCGGATGAACATCCCGAAGGCTGAAATGTGCGGGCATGGCTTCCGGGCCATGGCTCGAACGCTGCTTGACGAGGTTCTCCATTTCCCCGTGGACATTATCGAGCATCAGCTTGCCCATACCGTCCGTGATCCCCTGGGGCGGGCATACAACCGGACCCAGTTCATCGACGACCGCCGGCGGATGATGCAGGAATGGGCCGATTATCTCGACGGCCTAAAAAACGAGAACGTCCGACCCGGCCGGGTGGCGTGAAAATCTGAAAACGGTCAAGTGACCTACTGCCAATACTGACGTTAGAGATTCCCCGAAAATCTGAAAAACCCCAAGTGACCTACTGCCAATACTGACGTTAGAAAATTCACCCAGGAGGAACGACATGGACAGGATCGAACTCGAGGATTTTTCCGACAACGCCGGCCGGGCCGCCGAACGGATCAAAAGCCTTACCGGGATTGCGTGGGACGAACTTCAAGCGCTGCGGCAACGTGGCGCCTTCACCCCGGCCGATGTTCAAAAAATCTCTCACCTTGTGGAATCGGCTCTGGACGTTGCCCATGCTGTAACGATCGACTATGCCAACCTGAAGCGCAGCCAAAAAAGCGCGGCATAAACCGAACAGGGGGCCGGGGGCAAGCGCTCCCGGTTCCTCTGGAATCCGCTGGGGGAGGTGTGTGATGTTTGATCCATGGACGGCAACGGCTGATGAGGCGGCGCTTGAACAGACAAAGATCGACGGGGAGCCGCCGGAGTTGAAGTCTGCTGCTCGTTGGCTTACCTGGCATTCGCCGTATTACCAGTGGGAGGTTGCCCAACGAATCAATAAGCGGCGGGAAGCCATAGAGGGCGGAGACGGCCTTGCAATACTTTCATGTATGCGTGACTGTGCCAGGAGCGGAATGATTGCGCCTGGGTGGTTGGCCGAGGCATTCGTCACTCGTTGCGATTCAGTTTTCGACTTCAAGGCGAGAAGTTGGGATGAAGTTTTCGGGAAGCCATTCCCAAAAAGGCGAAAGATTGAAACCGCACGGGAAGAACACGAAAAGATGTTCTTGGTTTACGCTGTCGCGCTGGGACGGCACAAGGACGGAGAGAGAATCGACAAGGCGTTATTTGAGAGCGTTGGAGATTTATTTGGTATGTGCGGAACAAGGGCCGAAGAACTTTACTACAAGGCACGTAAGCTTTTCGAGGAGCCAATAGAGGACAAAACGCCGTCTAGGAGCTAATTACCGGGTTATTTGAAAATTGCCGGGAATACTCGCGCTCATCGCCCGTGTTTGAATACCTTCGTGTTAAGCAACACAATTTAATACGGAGGTATTTTTTATTATGTTACCTGTAAGCGGGTTTTTGCGGCTCCGTCAGATTATCGGAGACCGAAAACATGGCGTCCCGGGTCCGATCCCCGTTTCGCCCTCTACTTGGTGGCTGGGAGTGAAGACCGGCAAGTTTCCCAAGCCCGTCAAGCTGGGCGAAAAAATAACCGCTTGGCGCGTTGAAGACATTCGCGCACTGATCGAAAAAGCCGGCGGGGTGTCGGCATGACCTCGAAGCCTGATCTTGTGGAGGGCCTGAAAGAACCGGAAATCAACCCGGAAGAAGAGGCCAAGCTCGAAGCGGCGTTTCTGAAGATGAACACCTCAGCAGACGACATTGAGACGATGCGGGAAATGTTCGGAAGCCTTCGGGGCTTTCAACTGGCAATGAGAGCGGCGCGAACCCAAGAGCACGAAGCACAATACGCCATCATGCACGCGTTCGGATTTGCCCGCTTCGCGGCACGCCAGGAAAAGGCGCTCTTGGATTGCATCCGGCAACAAGCCGAGTTCATCCAGGCGGTCAACGAATTGACCATGAGCGACAACCGGCACGCGATGATATTTGCCTCAATGCTGGTAAAACGTTATCGAGGGCCGAATCTGGTCGTAACCACGGCCGGGGCCGCTTCGGGGGTGGTGTCATGAAAAAAAGAAGCCGCACGCCGAAGCGCACGACTCACCATACCGAAAAGTATTCTACCCGATACCCTCACCGCGTGCAACCGTTCACGCGGGGCCGGGAGGTGCGGAGATGAACGAGACAACGCCGCACCTTTCCATCTTCAAGAGCGCCCGGGCGATCGTGCCGGCGGAGTCTGTTACCGTTGCCGAGGCCGTCGAACTGATCCGGTCCGACCGACTCAAGGCCGATATCGAACGCTTGCGCGGTTGTCTGACCGCCGGGAATCGAGCCGCTTACGACCAGGGCAAGAAAGACCTTCCAGCCGTCACCTGGTCCGGGACGTTCAAGGCAAGGAACAAGGCCGGTCTTGTCGATCCGTCCGGGCTTCTCGTCGTCGACCTCGACCATCTCGGGGATAAGATGCCGGCCGTTCGCGCCGCTCTGACGATTGATCCCGCCGTCGCGGTGTGCTTCACAAGCCCATCGGGTGATGGTCTGAAGGCCGTGGCGGCCGTCTCTGACTCTTCCGACCATGGGCGCGCGTGGCGGGCCGTTGCCGATCGGGTGAAGGCGGAAACGGGGATCGAGCCGGACCCGTCCGGGAAAGACGTATCAAGGCTGTGCTTCCTGTCGCACGATCCGAATGCTTACCACAACCCCGCGCCGGTGCCCGTCGTCGTTCCCCCCGAAGCCCCGAAGGCTGAACAACCCCGGTCGACGGCGACCATCTCGAGCACGACCAGGGCGAACAAATACGCACGCGGGGCACTTGAAAAGGCCGTGGCGGCTGTCGTCCAGGCGTGTGATGGTTCGCGGAATCAGACCTTGAATGATGAAGCCCATTCCCTCGGGCAATTGATCGGCGGCGGCGCCCTGGATGAGGCGGAAGCACGGGAAGCCTTGCGCCGGGCCGCGATCGGGGCGGGCCTGTCGGATGACGAGATCCGAAAGACGATCGAGAGCGGCATCGAGGCCGGGAAGGCGAAGCCGCGTGGCGTGCCGGAATCCAAGACCGAACCGGCCGGCGCGAATGGGCAACCCGAGAACCAGCCGGACAACCACCGGAACCAACCGAGGCCGGAACCGGCGATGCTTTACGGCCTTGCGGGAGACGTGGCGCGCGCGGCATCAAGAACAACTGAGGCGAACCCATACGCCGTATGTGCGGGCTTTCTGGCGTTCCTTTCGGCCGCCGTTGGGCGAAATGCTTACCTTTCCATCGGGAACACGCGGCATCACGCCCGCCTGTTCATGCTGCACGTCGGGCGCACCAGCCGAGGGCGAAAGGGTGACGCCCTTTCCCTGGTGAAGAGAATCCGGCAATACCTTGTAGGAAACGAGACCGAAGCGACCGCGACAGTGGACATCGGCGCCGTCCCGTTCCCTGGACAGCTTCACACGGGCGGGCTTTCCACCAGGGAAGGGCTTGCCATGATCCTTCATGACGCTATGATGCAGGGCAAAGACGAAATCCCCGCCATTGAAGACAAGCGTTTGTGGATCATCGAACACGAGTTTGACAACATCCTCCAACAAGGGAAACGGGACGGGAATACTCTTTCGTCCGCGCTTCGCGACGCATGGGACGGCGAAAGCATCCGCCCGGCCATCAAGGGCGCGCGGGTGTGGGCTTCTGATCCTCACGTTGCAGTATCGGGAGCCATCACGCCGGGGGAATTGCGCGCACAACTCGACACGAAGGCGATGACAAACGGCTTTGCAAACCGCTTTCTGATCTTCTGGGCCGAACGCGACAAGCTGGTATCGAGGCCGAAACCGACCCCGAAAAGCGTGATGGAAGCGCTTGCCGAAAGAACGCGGGCCGTGATCGAGTTCGCGAAAGGCGACTATCCCAGAGAGAAAGACGGGCTTTTGTTTGCCTTTACCGATGAAGCCTCAAGCCGATACGATGAATTATATCAGGGTGAATTGAATCGTTGCGGGTATGGTTCGCTTGTCGATGCGCTTCTCGAACGCCGCGCCCCGAACCTTTTACGGCTTGCCATGCTTTTTGCCCTGGCAGATAGAACCAGGTTCATTGAGCTTCACCATATAGAAGCGGCGTGGTTATGGATTCGATATTCCAGGGATTCGGTCCGGTTCATTTTCAGCGATGAGGGCGAATTTGAGGCCGAAGAAAAGCGGGAGGTTGCCGAGAAGATCATCGAATACTTGCGCGCCCATGGAGAGACAAGCCGAGCGGCGATCAACTCCGACTGTTTCGCGGGCCACGTGGGGAGCGATCGAATCGACGCGGCGCTGTCCGATCTTCTGGCAGAAACCCCGCCGAGAATTGAAGTTCGAGCGGGGCCAAAAGCGGCGAACAACAAACGGGCGAAGTTATATACATTGTGCGAAACTCGCGAATCTGGCGGAATTGAAGGATTAGAGCCGTTCTCGGGAACTTCGCGGGCTTGCGGAGTTCGCGAAGTTGAGGCCGTCGGTCAGGAACGCGAGGGGTCAAGTTCGCCAAGTTCGCAACTGCGCGCAATTCCCGAAACCCCGATCAGTTCATCAACTGCGCCAAGTTCGCCAAGTTCGCACAGTATTACAGAGAAACCCGAGGGGCGAACCGGCCATCAATACGGACCGACCGAGGACGGATTCAAGGAAGTCCTTTTCGATGACCAGGCGAAGCCGGCGGCGGATGACGACGGATGGGAGGCAGTATGAGGCCGGCCGCGATACTTGAGGAACTTCATTCTGCCGGGGTCATGATCGAGTTCCGGGAAGGTGGGTTGCGTTGCCGACCGAAGCCGACCGGGCGCCTGCTCGAACTGATCCAGGCGAACCGCGTAGCACTTGCGGCCGATCTTGTCGCCACCATGACGCGCACCATGACGGATGACTCGGTGTTACGTGGCCAGGTTCACCGGCTGCTCGATCGAGCCGACGAACTCGACCGGGCCGGTGACGAGGCCGGGGCGCTTCGCATACTGGACGATATAAGACGAACGATACAGAACGCGACGGCCGCCACGGTGCCCGATAAAGCCTCTCGGAACGACGGGGCGGGCAAAGATGAGGTGTCGGCTGTCTCGACCTCACCACGGGCATCTAATGCGGAATCCCCGAGAAAGCCCGTTCCCGTGCCGGTTCTCGGGGCGGGGCCGGCCATCACTCCACCATCCGACCATGCCGACGTGGTGAGCGAACGGGCGGCCATGGTCGAGACTGACGCCGGGACGAACCGCGTGGATGCCGAGGCGGCGGCGGTGCGGGCGGTGGGGCCGTGCCACGTCTGCGGCGGCGGTCGGTTATGGGTGAGCCGCTGGGGCGTGATCGTCTGTGAGCGGTGCCATCCTCCCGCCAATTCCAAGCTGATCGAAAGGAATATCTCGATCCATGTATAACGAGAACGAACTGATGACCTGGGGCTGGGGCGTGTTCCCTCTCGTGGCGCTGTGGTTCGCGCTGTCGTGAGGAACAAGACAATGAACAGAAGGAGATTCAATATGGACAAAAACATCACGCGCCTGGGAGGCGCCGATCAAGACGACGAGCAGACGACGGACCCGGCGAAGGAAGCGCTTGAAGCGACCCTTGCGGCGCTCATGCGTGGCGATAACGAAGCCGCTTGGCGAGCGATCCGCGAAGCAAACCAGGCGATGATTGCACTGAGCGAGGCCGAAATTCTCGACTATGAGCAAAGAATCGAGGGGCTGAAGGAGATCATCAGGCGGTGCCAGGTGGCGAACTCCGCCCGGCACTGACGGGGGGCGGGAGGGGGGGACCGAATCCCTCCCGCCTTATGACGGGAGACCGTTGGGTGGAATCAAATTTTTATACGGCCAACTGTAGAAAAGGGGGGTATCTCATGCCAAGACGTAAACCTACCGCGATGAAGAAGCTTTCTGGAACGCTCCGGAAGCACCGGACCAACCCGAACGAGCCGACGTATCCCGACCTTGGGGCCGAACCGCCGGCGTTCCTCGATCAAACAGGCCGGGATGAATGGAACAGGCTATTCCCGATGCTTCGTGACCGTGGGCTGTTGACCGCCGGGGATGCGGCGGCGTTCTCTGCTTACTGTGGCCAGTATTCAATCTGGACGGCGGCCATGGAAGCGGTGAAGCGGGAGGGACTGGTTATCACCCTCACGAACGGCGTGCTTGCTCAGAACCCGAATCTGAACATTGCGACGAAGGCGTCAAAGGAAATGCGGGCGTTCCTGGTGGAGTTCGGACTAACCCCGGCGTCACGCTCGAGGGTGGAGGCGGCCGGACCGAAGGACACGAAGCGCAACCCGTTTGCAGAGCTTGACGACCCGTTCGCGGAGTTCAAATAATGAACCGCCGGCATCTGCTTGCCATGGCGGCGGGCCTGATCGAGACCCCGCCGTTCCTGGTGGCGACTCTCGAGCCGCTTCGGGCCGTCGTCCGTGGCGACCAGGTGAACCATCCGCCGGCGGGGTGGGAAGCTCGACACTCGACCGGGAAGCGCTGCGGGCATCTCCACCGGAACCACGAAAAAGCCTGTGCCTGTGCTGATCGGCTGGGGAAGGGGTGGGCCGTCGTGCCGGTCGGGTGATGCGGCGGGTCCTTCCGGGGCGTCGTTCAGTCAGGGGTCAGGGACGCGCACCGTTCGCCAGAGATCAAATTTTGTAAACCGCCTCTTGCATGAATCCCGGCTGGGTGGAAGCGCTCACAACCTTTGTTGTGGGCGTTTTTCCTCAGTAAGTCGCTGGTTGACCACCGAGTTCACGGGGCCGATATCTGGCAAGCCCCGCGCGTTTCTGACCCCCGCGCAACCGGGCACCGAATAGGACACAGAGGGCAACACGCGACGGCCGCCACCATCTTTCTTTCTCTCCGTTGTTCTCCACCGCCGGCTGGCCGGCACGTTGCGCCGTCCGATCGGCTTGTCTCTGCTCGAGCGCCACCCTCGATGAACCCCTCGAGCTGATCGACTCGAGGAACCCCGGACGGGGCCGGGGCGGTCGGGCGGAACCCGCAGGGTGAAGCCGTGCCGACCTGGACACGGTAGGGGTGAAGGGGCCGCGATGATGGCGGCTGATCCGGTGGCGGCCGGTTCCTGTTCGCCCTGGTGGTAAGCGGGGGCTGTTCTTTTCGGAAGGGTAAAAAATGGCGGCCGCCGTTGTGATATCGTCGTCTTAGAATTGCTCTTTGACTTTTTGTGTGAAGGTGGCACCGTCGCCTTTTCGGGGGTAACTTTGGGGGTAACTCGACTCCCGCCGAAATACATAACCCTCTTCCCGCGCTGGTTTTATATACCCAATTCGGTTGACGCCACCTCCACTGTTCACGATTTCCGGGGACGTGATATCAAATTCTTTGGGCGTTGAAAATCTTTCAGCACCGAGTTCGGGCTGGCATCTCCCCAAACCCCAAACGGCTTTTCACCGAGCTCATCGGTGAAACTGGTATCACGTCCCCCGAATTCAGGTTCATCCGAATCTTGCGTACTTTTCACGACAACTTGAAAAAGTGGACACGGACCTCCAATGTAGGGAGACACGACTCAACCCTACCTGGAGGAAACCATGTCCACGAGTATTCTTTACCACGCCT